>OBID01000099.1_pt1 | contig 37897 bp, 32 predicted proteins | sample 1519781 | NCBI WGS metagenome assembly OBID01 (sample SAMEA3991478, study PRJEB22521) | metagenome | biome: anthropogenic terrestrial biome; feature: sewage plant; material: sludge | place: Sweden | collected 2012-09-26 | reverse complement strand
GAGTTCAGACGTGTGCTCTTCCGATCTTTAGCGTACTTTATATTTTAAAATTCATTTCATAATAACAATCTTTAAAAAAGTGTGGCAAAGTATTTTCATGGATGCCAGAAATTGTGTACATTTGCAAGGTGTATTAAATAAATTGCCGCTTAGATGGAAGAGTTCCAAAACGACCTTTGAACAAAATGGGTGTCATCTGAATTAAGATGTTGGACAAAGATTGCTTGTCCAAAAGTTTGAGCGAGCGTTCATGTTCTCAGTAAGAGTGGGTGGGACATGGAAATATTAAATAAACAGAATGGCTCAAAGAAGGCTGTGGACACGTGAAGAGTTTATATTGACTCTGAACCTCTATTTTAAACTTCCATTTGGAAAAATGCATCATGGCACCAAGGAAGTAATTGAACTTGCCAATTTAATTGGTAGGACAAGTAGTTCCATAGCATTACGTTTGGGCAATTTTGCTTCTTGTGATCCGATGTTAAAGTCTCGTGGTATCAAAGGTATGATAGGTGGCACAGACCAATGTCAACCTTACTGGGATGAGTTTCAAGATAATAGAGAGAAACTAATTTTTGAAAGTGAAAAATCCTTGGCGCAAATGCAACATCTGTCATTGGAACAGAAGTATAATATCCGTGACATTGCCAATTTGCACGGTGAAACAAAAATAAGAGCCGTGAAAACAAGAGTAAACCAAGACGTATTCCGTCAAATGGTTATGGCTAACTATTTTGGTAAATGCGCATTATCTGGCATAGATATACCAGAGTTGCTTTTAGCTAGCCATATCATTCCATGGTCTAAGGATGAACATGAGCGATTGAATCCTTGTAATGGCATCTGTCTTTCTGCTTTGTATGACAGAGCATTTGATCAGGGGCTTATAGGCTTTGACCAAGAATACAAAGTTGTTCTTTCCCATAGAATAATTGAAAAGGAAGGGAAAGAATATTATAATAACTATTTTGCTAATATAGAAAGGAAACCTCTGGCAAAACCAGATAGATACCTGCCAGAGAAAAGATTTCTTGAATGGCATATGGATGAAATATTTTTGAGATAATAAAATAATATGATAGACAATAAAGAGAATAAAATTCGTGTCGTCGAACTCTTCGCAGGCGTCGGTGGTTTCCGTGTTGGTTTGGAAGGAGCTTCGGATGCTTATGACACTATATGGAATAATCAGTGGGAACCAAGCACTACACAACAGGATGCTTCATTAGTCTATAGGGCTAGATTCGGTTCAGAGGGACATTCAAATGAAGATATTAACAACGTCCTAACAAAAGATATTCCTGACCACGATTTGTTGGTGGGCGGTTTCCCGTGCCAAGATTATTCTGTGGCATCGACACTTAGCCGTTCAGGCGGTATCGAAGGAAAGAAAGGCGTGTTGTGGTGGCAGATTTATCGCATTTTGAATGAAAAGAAAGAGAATCGTCCCGATTACATACTTTTTGAGAATGTGGACCGCCTTCTTGGTTCCCCTGCAAAACAGAGAGGGCGCGATTTTGCCATTATTTTGGCTTCTCTCTCAGACTTAGGTTATACCGTGGAATGGAGAATCATTAATGCTGCTGATTATGGAATGCCCCAACGTCGACGCAGAACATATATAGTTGGATATCGAGACAATTCAGTGGTATCAAATAAAATCGAGGATTTAGAAAACTGGCTTCGTTACGATGGAGTGATGGCCAAAGCATTTCCATCGGAGCCTAAAGGAGTCTTGATGAATTTCGACATTGAAGGCGAAATACAGGAAGTCTCTACCAACTTTAATAAGGGTAAGAAAACAAGTCCCTTTGGCAATGCTGGAATCATGCATAATCGTAAAGTATATACGACAGACTTAAATCCTGTCTATGAGGGAACATCCATTACGTTGGGTAATATACTTATTGATGAATCTTTTGTACCTGAAGATTTTTTTATTTCAGAAGATGATTTAAATAAATGGGAATTTGAAAAAGGCTCGAAGAAGATAAATAGAACTTCTAAGGAAGGATACGAGTATGTATTTTCAGAAGGCGCAATGGCTTTTCCAGACTATCTTGACAGACCGTCTCGTACAATTGTTACCGGTGAAGGTGGCACCGCCCCATCTAGATTCAAGCATGTCGTATTAACACCATCAGGACGATATCGCCGTCTTCTACCTATCGAGTTGGAAAGACTGAATATGTTCCCGGACAATCATACATACCATCATCTGGTATCTGATGGTAAACGAGCCTTCCTTATGGGTAATGCGCTTGTATGTGGCATAGTACAGAGGGTAGGAAAATCTTTGTACAGTTTTATTTATGATGAAGAACCCGTTTCCACTCATCCAATTGACATGAAACGTGAGTCAAAGCCATACGTGCAGTTGAGCTTGTTTGAAAATTCCAATGATAATATAGTATATAACAAGATTCAGAAAACATATAAACTCAATCGCAATAAGAATTTACTGATTGGATTCGTCAAGCCAGATAACAACGACTACTTTTTGGATGGTGGTTCAACTAAGATATATTATACTGGTAAAACGAGAAAATTTCCATCTACGATAGCACTCAACAAACTGTATTATTTCATGCCGTATATAAAGGGGAAAGGTGTGAAAGACTTATATCTTATCCATATTGCGCGTATTGGCAGTAAGGCTGAAATACATAAAGACAGCAAAGACAAGGACCCTCGAATCGTATTTGAATTGGAGTATTTGGAGAGTCTGAAAGATTATGTGCCGGTAAGATTGAATATTTTTGATACTTATCGCGATACCATTTTGTGGACAATCTTGAACAATCAATAAATTATTAATTATGGCTGATCATATTTTCGAATATAACGATTTAGAAAAGCGTCTGGATGCTGTTATTGATAAGACATTAGGTGAAATTGACGACAAGGGAATATTTAACAAAGTGAAGAAATACCCTCTACAAAAGGGTATCGCAGGCACGATTATTGAACAATGTGTGATGGGGTATGAGCCCGATACCAAGCAAGAAGCTGATTTGATAGTGAAGTATCCTGATAGGACAGTGCCAACAGAACTGAAAACTACAGGTATGGTTCTCAAAAATGAAAACGAATATGTAGCAAAAGAGCCTATGTCCATCACAGCTGTTGGCATCTATGACTTGTTTAGTCAGACATTTGACAGTTCTCATTTCTGGAATAAAGCCGAGCACATGTTGCTGGTCTATTATCTCTACAAATCCAAGAATGCAGTCACTGCGTATGAATACAAAGACTTTCCCGTCAAGGGATATGACTTTCATGAATTTACAGACAAAGAGGAAAAGGTATTAAGGCAAGACTGGGAAAACGTACGGACACTTATCAATTCAGTGATGGAAAACCATCCTGGCGAACATACGAAAGAATGGAAACAAACTGTACTGGATGAGTATCTTAAAGTACATGGTAAACTGCGAGATGTACTGCAATACATAGATTTGGCACCACGCATGGTTCCGAGATTCCGTTTCAAAAAACCTTTCGTAAATACAATCATTCAAAAGAAATTTGGAAAACAATTTTCGAAGTTGTCAAGCGACATCATGTTTCTCTCGGATATAGATAAGAAATGTTTTGAACTTACTAAAAAATATAAGGGCAGAACCATGAAAGAAATTGCTGCTGACTTGGGACTCAAGCTCAAGTCGAAAAGCATCAAAGGAGGTGATAAAGTCGGCGAAACGGTTGATAAATCATTAGGGCAAACTCTCACCACGACAATGTTTGGTGGTCATGGCAGGATGAGTAATGTTGAAATATTCAACGAGTTTGGTATTATCGGAAAGACGATTGTCCTGACAGTGGACAACAAGAAGACAGAGGATATGAAATTCTATCATGCTGACTTTGACGAGATGAGTCAGAAGACCATAATTGATTCAGATGGAAGCGAGAGGAAAATGAGTTTTGAGGATAGTGAACTTTATACATATTTCTCTGAGCAGAAATTCTTGATGATTATCTTCAAAGAGCCTCGCAAACCAAAGGGGAAAAAAGACAAGGTTTCCCTATTGGAGGATATTTTCGTAGGATTCAAACTCATTACCTTTCCTGATATATTCGTCAATGGCTATGCCAGAAAATTATGGGATGATACACGTGATAAGATTATTAACAACAAGTTGAAGAATGTGATAGATTACAACAAAAGGGGAGAGCCAATCATAAATAAGAAGACTGGTGAGATAAAAGCTGCTCCCAATTGGATGAAAAAGTCAGAGAATCCATTTTTCATCCGTGGTACTGGGGCAATTTCCACACCAAAATTTAAGACGGTAAATGTGAATGGTATTGCGATGATACCACAAAATATTTGGATAGATGGAAAATATATTGTTGACCAACTTAATCTGGTGGATGATGTGATGAGCCAGGTAGAAAAGAAAAATAGTTAATTCTAACATTCGATTAAGATTCATGACATCGCCAAAGGTTTCATATACGATGTCTCGTATAAGAGGAAAGGATACAAAGCCGGAACTGATTGTGCGGAAGTATCTTTGGGGTCGTGGCTATCGCTACAGGAAGAACGATAAGCGGTTGCCTGGTACACCCGACATCGTGCTAAAGAAATATGCTACGGTGATTTTTATTCACGGGTGCTTCTGGCATGGGCATGACCACATCGTGTGGCCTAAGACGAATGCTGAGTTCTGGCGCAACAAGATTGAACGTAACAGACTTCGCGATGCTGAGGATAAACTGAAACTCAAAGAAATGGGATGGAACGTGATGACTGTCTGGGAATGTCAGCTTACTAAAAAAGAAAGGGAAAGTACTTTAAGAGAAATCGAATATCTCTTAAACAGGGCTTTTCTTGAACGTCAGAAACCGAAAGGTTCCTATGGACCTGTTCCTATAAACACTGATATGGCCGCAGAGCATACAACTCATAATTGAAGTAGGTAAGCACTATTTCTCTACATGAATTCTCTCTTAAACCATGTTTCAAACACTTTGTCCGTAAGAAAAACCGAACCTTTATTATCATCTATGATCTCACGCTGTATTAAAGCGCTCTTTATTCGGTTGATATTAGATTTCGTACCCAAGGGAAAACGTTCCTGAACGGTCTTAGCTCCAAATTCTGTGTGAATGCCACTGCATAAGGCTCTGATATAATTGAGCTGATATGACGTGAGTCCCTCGGTCTGCTGCACAAATAACGAATTACATTGTTGAAGCAATGTGGATATTCCGTCCTCGATATTCTGGTCGGTTACTTCCTTATCTGTTTCTGCCATCACATTCCATGCCAATTGTTGCACGTAGGAGGAATAGTTGTCAACAGACTCGCAAATTCTGACTGATCTCTCGGAAGAAATCTTCATGCCCTGACTCTCAAATCTGGAAATGATGAACGGAACCCATTTTTCAGTTGGTATTCTGTCTAAATAAATCATTTCGCCAAACATATAGAATGGCATCCTTTTGTTCTGAAAGAGGTTTGACATCAGATGCTTCTTACTGCCAAAGAGACAATATGATACGTTCTGCTGATGTTGCCAAACTCCACGCAGACGTTTCTGTATGGTGATTGAATCGTTCATTTCACCTATCTGCTGGAACTCGTCGATGCACACGACAATGCGTTTGTTGTTCTCTCGTGCTAGTACTTCGGGCAACTGAAGAATTTCTTCGGGTTCATAATTGGCCGGAGTAATTCCAAGCGAGAAACTGAAGTCTGTGCCGGGCACTTCTCCAAAGGAAATTTTGGGAGTAAGCCTTACGAGAAACTTCTTCACATTTTCCATAATCTGTTCCATCTTGCCCGATGTAGCTTTCAGTATTGACTCGGCAAAACGGTTTAAGAAATCATATTCACTGCGACAGTCGTATATGTCCATCATTACAACGATGCAATCAGATGGATGCATTTCTTTTTGAACACGCTTGACCAAGGAGGTCTTTCCCATTCGACGCGGAGAGATTAGAATGACGTTGATGCCATTCTTGAAATCCATTGCCATGCGTTTCGTTTCCTGTTCACGATCAGTGAAATTGACACCTTCTACCGACATACCATATACAAAAGTCTTTTCTTTCATATCGCTTGCTTTTTTATAAATACAAGGCAAAAATAATAAAAAATAAAATGGTTCACAACATTGTGGACCACAATGTTGTGAACTTTAAATGTTTTTAGTAGAAAATAGCGCCTTGAACTATATTTAATAGTTAAATACAGTTCAAACTATTTATAAAAAAGTCTTACATGATATCTACATTCTATGTTTTGAAACGAAATCTGCCTTGTGACCGTGCACAGCAAATAAAATCGATATTTATGGTTCGGTTTGCATATTTTTTATTATTTTTGTCATTACATTATGAAAGACTAGTTGAGCCTCGACAAGGTATAAATGAATGAATAATAATATAACAAGAGAAACTATGAACACAAGAATGATTATCACGTCGGCTTGCGCCATGACTGCATCACTGTCCATGGCTCAGGGAATCAAGTATCCGGAGGCACCACATGATGGTACCGTGGATGAGTATTTTGGTGTGAAGGTGGCAGACCCGTTCCGTCCACTGGAAGATGACAACAGTGAGGCAACCAAGAAATGGGTGCAGGAGGAAAATGCGGTTACGCGTAATTATCTGGATAAGATACCTGAAAGGGCCGGATTACTAAAACGCATGAAAGAAGTAGCCAACTATGAAAAGACGCAGGCACCTTTCAAGAAACACGGCAAATGGTACATTTACCGCAACAACGGTCTGCAGAATCAGAGTGTCCTGTACCAGATGGATAAGTTGGGTGGCAAGGAGCGCGTATTACTTGATCCCAATACATTGAGTTCGGATGGTACGGTAGCCCTGCAGAGTGTCAGTTTCTCCGCCGACGGTAAATATATGGCTTACGTCATCAGCAGAAGCGGCAGCGACTGGGTAGAAATCTATGTTCGTGACGTGGCTACGGGCAAAGACCTCAAAGACCATATCGTATGGGCAAAATTCACTGATGCTTCCTGGAAAGGCGACGGTTTCTATTACAGCGCTTATGATGCACCCGACAAGCATGCTTACAGCGTCAAGAATGAGGTTCATAAAATCTATTATCACAAAATCGGAACGCCGCAGAGTGAGGATGAACTGTTCTATCAGAATCCCGCATATCCCCTCCGTTTCTATTATGTAAAAACCAATAAGGAAGAGACCGTGATGTATTTGTATGAAGGCGGTGCAGGAGCAGGCAACAATCTATATGTACGTGACTTACGCAGACCAGGTACGCAATTCATTCAGATGACGAGCAATATGGACTATCAGTACACACCTGTGCAGACTATCGGCGACAGTATCTTCATCTATACCAATGACGGGGCAGCGAAAAACAGACTGATGTTGGCTGATATCAAGAATCCCGGAGTGAAGGACTGGAAGGTTGTGGTACCCGAAGCTGATGACGTACTGGATAATGTGGAATTTGCCGACGGCAAGATGATACTGACCTACATGAAGGATGCCAGTTCGCACAGTTATCTATATTCTTTGGACGGCAAGCGAATCAGTGAAATCCAGATGCCTTCTGTGGGCACCGCCAGTTTCAGCGGAGAAAATGACCAAAAGGAATGTTTTTATTCTTTCTCCTCATTCACATTACCCGGCACGATCTATCAATATGACATGGACCACAACAAAAGTAGTGTATTCATGGCACCGAAAACAGCTTTCGACCAGAACCGGTTTGAAACAAGACAAGTATTTTTCAACAGCAAGGACGGAACCCGTGTACCGATGTTCATTGTCTGTAAAAAAGGTATCAAACTCAACGGTAAGAATCCGCTGCTGCTCTATGGCTATGGCGGTTTCGACATCGCTCTTACACCTCGATTCTCCTCGGCGAGCATCCCATTCCTGGAGAATGGTGGCATCTACGTGGAAGTGAATCTTCGTGGGGGCAGCGAATATGGCGAGGCATGGCATCTGGCAGGTACCAAAATGCAGAAGCAGAACGTGTTTGACGACTTTATCTCAGCAGCGGAATGGCTCATCAGCCATAAGTATACAGACAAGAATCATCTGGCTGCGATGGGCGGCAGCAATGGCGGTTTGCTCGTAGGTGCCTGCATGACGCAACGTCCTGATTTATTCAAAGTATGTATTCCGATGGTAGGTGTCATGGATATGCTGCGCTATCATAAGTTCACAATCGGTTGGAACTGGGCTTCTGATTATGGTACATCCGAGGATTCCAAGGAGATGTTTGAATATCTCAAGGGCTATTCTCCGCTTCATAATCTGAAGAAGGGCGTGAATTATCCTGCCACACTGATTACCACAGCCGATCATGACGACCGTGTGGTACCGGCACATAGTTTCAAGTTTGCCGCTACCTTACAGCAATGTCAGGCTGCACAGGCTCCCGTACTGCTCCGCATAGAAAGCAAGGCTGGTCACGGCGGCGGAATGCCATTAAGTAAACAGTTGGATGAATATGCTGATATATACAGTTTCATCGCTAAAAATATCGGCATGAAAATCAAGTAGAATGATTGATTCTTAGGCTATCTTAAATTAAAAGCCCGGCAATTTCCTAATATGAAAATTGCCGGGCTTTTGCGTATGTTTCTTTTTTTATTTGTATTTTTGAATCAGGGCATCTGCCTGACTATTACCGAGGGTTTTAGCTTTTTGCAGGTTCTGCAAACCGTCGGCTTTGTTTCCTTTTTTGATCTGCAGGATGCCAAGAATAAGATATCCGTCTGCGTCTTCGGGAGCGATGGTGATACATTTGGTGGCACTCTTGATACCGTCATCCAACATATTGACACGTAACATCAGGTTTGCCTGTTCTGCGTAATAGGTAGGTTCCTTCGGATTCATTTCTATGGCTTTGGCGATGTCATCTAATGCCTGTTTGTAAATACGTCCGTTCACTTCTGCCTGTTCACGGAGATAATAGAATCTGTCATTGAGTTCCGCTCTCATGAGATTCTCATACTCATTATAATCTGCCACCGACTCACGGTATTTCTTCATGTCATAGAGTTTGCTTCCCCTGGCTAACAGATAGGGGGCAGCTTCTTTCAGGTACGGTTTGCTGAAACAACTGACAGCACTGTCCAACAAGGCCAGTAATTCGTCATCGGATGCTTTCAGTTGCGACTTACACTGTGCCGCATCATAGAAGATCTCACCATTACGCAAAGGCGTCTTCGACAGTTCTATATATGTGTTGTAGGCATCCTGATATTTGCTTTGACTGTATAATATCTGTGCCATCTGGAATTTATATACCGGAAGGGGATTGATATCGTATGCTTTCTTCGCTTCCTGATATGCCAGATCCATGTTCCAGTCTTTAAATACCTTGTCGGATTTGTATAATTCCTTTTGATAAATCAACTTACTGTAACTGTAGTGCACGTCATCCTTCTTGTCAGCCACTTTGATGGCACGTTCCATATCCGATTTGGCACCTGCATAATTTCCATTGTCTGCCTCCATCTGTGCTTTGGCTATATAACCGTCGGAGGAGTTAGGAAACTTATTGATAAACTGCTCCACTACTTCCTTGTATCTGTCCTGCTGACCTTGGGCAGCCATGTATAAAGTGACAATCGCCTGGTCCAATTCGTCAGGAAGGTCCGACTTGATCTTGATAGATTTCAGCGCATTCTCATTCATACTGAGTCCTGTTATTTTCAGGGATGATGCGAAAGTGGCACTCACGGCATAAGATTCTTTGCTGTTGGGATCTACCGGCGGCTGATTGATGCCTATCACTTCGCCCTTTTGATTCAGAAAAGGACAACTGACGCTGTTTTCGGGTGTTTCGACGGCAATTGTATAATAGGTATAACTGGTCTGGAAAGGTTCCGCCTTCGTGATGGTACCTTGCTTGCATGCCGGACTCTTGATGGAGTAGGGTAACAGCCATACCGTAGAACCTTTGCTCTCGTCTGTGCCTGCTATGGTCAATGGTTGTGATTTGATATTGGCAACTCTGAATTTTGCCACATCATATATCTCATTGGCACCTAACATACATTCCACATTATATTTTTTGCCCGACGCATCTACGATAACGGCGCTGTATGCTCCATTGAATGGAGTGAATGAACTGATGGCTTCGCCGTTGTTTCCTACAAAGAATCCATTGGCGGAAGATAAGATACTCCCATCTTCCCTGAATGTAGTCAGCGTGAAAACAGATTTTACAGCCTTTGATGCCCATCCCGGTGTCTGAGCATAGAAGTTGATACTCGCTAGAGCGAGAAAAAGTAATGTTGTATATAAACGTTTCATCATATTTGATTAAGTAATTCTTTTGCGTTCTGTAATGCCGCATCTGTCAGTGTACTGCCGCTGAGCATCTGGGCTATCTCTTTTATTCTTTCTTCATGTGTCAGTTCTTTCATCATACTGTTGGTACCTGTATCTGTCTGCTCCTTATACACCTTGTAGTGTACGGAACCGAGGGCGGCTATCTGGGGCAGATGGGTGATACTGATGACCTGGCGGTCGTTCTTGGCCATTTCCTGCATGATCTTTGCCATCTTTTCCGCGATATTGCCACTTACACCGGTGTCTATCTCGTCAAAGATAATGGTAGGCAGTTTGACGGCACCGCTTATCATGGCTTTCAGCGACAGCATCAGACGGGCGATTTCACCTCCGCTCGCCACTTCGGATACCGGTTGTAAGGGCGTTCCTGGATTGGCACTGAACAGGAATGATATTTTGTCTGTTCCGTTGTTGTTAAACGGCGTCTCGTCGATATTGATTTTAAATCTGACTTTGGTAAGACCTAAAGTTTCCAGACGAGACAGTATTTCTTTTTCGATGGTGACGGCTGCCTTTCTGCGCTGAGCGGTGAGGGCAGTGGCTTTCTTCTTACATTCAGCCTCCAGTTCTGCTACTCTCTTCTCTATGTCGAGCAGGATGTCGTCGCTGTTTTCTATGTCTTCGAGCTGCGACTTAAAACTGTCTCTGAGACGAATCAGTTCTTCTACCGTGTCGAGATGGTGCTTCTGTTGCAGACTGTATATCGTATCCAGTTTTTCGTTGATAAGGTCCAATTCCTTGGGGTCGTAGTCGGTCTGTTCCGAACGGGTATCTATTTCCTCCGCGATGTCTTTCACCTCTATATAACTGCTGTTCAACCGTTGTACAAGTTCTGATATCTCGGGATACACTTTCTCGATGCCTTGCAGTATGGTGCCGGCCCGTTTCAGATTGTCAATGACACCGTTGTCATCAGATGACAGGGCGTTACCGGTCTCAAAGAGGGCATTCTTGATTTCCTCGGCATGATTCATCGTCTCACTCTGCTGTTCGAGCCTTTCCTGCTCTCCTTCTACGAGTGCTGCCTTTTCCAGTTCATCATACTGGAACTGTATATAATCCCTGTTGTCCTTATCGGTATTTATCTTCTGTCTTACTGTTTCTTCCTGTTTCTTCGTCTCTTTCAACTTCTCGTATGTATTGCGATAGGAGAGGAGGTTATCCTGATCACAGGCGATAATGTCGACCACTTCCAGTTGGAAATCATCTTTCTGAAGCAACAGGTTCTGGTGCTGACTATGTACATCGACCAGTTTATCACCCAGCACCTTCAGTATCGTAAGGGATACGGGGGTGTCGTTGACAAACGAACGACTTTTGCCATTCGTGGTCAGTTCACGTCTTATGATGCAGTCGTCGGGATCGTATTCCAGATCATTATCGTCAAAGAAAGTCCTGAAATCATATTTAGACAAGTCGAAATGCGCTTCTATGACACATCGGTCCGAACCGGTCTTGATGACCTTTGAATCAGCACGCTGACCCAGAAGTAGACCGATGGCACCCAGGATGATACTTTTTCCTGCTCCTGTCTCTCCTGTTATCACAGAAAAACCAGCATGGAAATTGATATCCAGTGTGTCGATGATTGTGAAGTTCTTTATGTATAGCTTTGTAAGCATATCAAGTCCTGTTTATTGTTTTATCTTGTCCCAATAATTGCTTTGCGAAGCGTTGATTCCCAACAGAATGTCATAAGCACTTTCTTTCTCTTTCTGTGTGCCCTTGCCTTTGTATACGTTGGCAAGTTCATCCTTCTTATAGTCGGTCCATATCTGAGGCAATATACTCAGTGGTTTGTCTTCGTGGGCTTTCTTCAGATTCTCTTCCAGAGCCGTCGTTATATTGGTCCTGCCGCGTTCGGCATTGGTCGACATCTCGTCAAGTCCGTTTCTGTAATAGTCGTACTGCAGTTTACGGAATGGTTTCATACTCTCATCGAGATAATCATTGATGATGGCAAATCTGTTCTTGTCGGTCTCGAATGCCTTCCAACCCGAATAACCGAGATCCTGCGCATTGTTGGTGAGATTCATACACAACTGCAGGATGTCTGTCCCGCCGTATAGTGAAAAACTGTCCAGGTCGATGCCGATAATGAGATAGGCGTAATACGCAAACAACGCCGTCAGTTGGTTGTCTATGGTCTGGTCATTATAATTCAACTGGTCGAACTGCGCAAATTCGAAATTGAAGTCACCGTCTTTATTATTATATAATGTGGTGGTGTATGACGAATTGTAAACCGGGCGGTTGGCCTGTATCAGTGCATTGCACGTGAAAGCATGTGAGGCATTGTCATATTTCGTGACAGTAATATTGAAATTGCAGACGATACGTTCGTTTTTGGCAAACTGCAGGTTCGTCCACTGCCTGTCGTTAATGAATTGTTCCAAAGTCTGTTGCAGGTTATCAAAAATACTTGCATCAGTACCTTGTATCTGATTATGGTTGATGACAACCTTAGCCTGCAGTTCCTGTGCAGAGATACGAGTACAAACAAATGTCGAAACTAAAAATAATAAAATTATAGTATGGCGCATAGATTGTCGATTATATCTTTTGCAACTTCATTTTTGGTTTTCACAGGATAATCTATCGTACCTTCCTTTCTGACAATGGTTATCTTATTATTATCAGAACGGAAACAGGTACCTTCATTACGTAAAGAATTGAGTACGATGAAATTAAAGTTCTTCCGCTGCAGTTTTTGTCGAGCGTTGCTCAACTCATCATTTGTCTCCAAAGCGAAACCTACTAGTACCTGGTTGTCTTTCTTCTTTTTACCCAGAGATGCCGCGATGTCCTGTGTCGGATTCAGTTTGATAACCAGTCCGTCACCTTCGCGCTTGATCTTGGAATCAGCTATCGTTTCTGCCTTGAAATCGGCCACCGCCGCACATAAGATGGCGGCATCGCAGGCATCAAAATGACTATTGGCCGCATCGTACATTTCCTGACAACTTTCGATATCGATTCTTGTAATATTGGGATGATTTGTCGTCAGTGATACCGGACCGCATATCAGCGTGACCAGAGCACCCTTCCTGGCACATTCTTCAGCCAGGGCGAATCCCATTTTGCCACTCGAATAATTACCAATAAACCTTACAGGGTCTATCTTTTCGTATGTAGGTCCGGCTGTAATCATGATCTTTTTGCCCGCGAGGTTTTTGGGCTCAAAGAAATCATCCAGTTGGCGAACAATCTCTTCAGGTTCGTTCATACGACCTTTCCCTTCCAGTCCACTGGCCAGAAAACCACTTTGCGGTTCTATGATATGGTTGCCATAAGATATCAACTTGTCCAGATTGGCCTTCGTAGACGGATGGGCATACATATCCAAATCCATAGCAGGGGCAATGAATACCGGAGCTTTCATAGAAAGGTAAGTGGTGATAAGCATATTATCTGCCACCCCGTTTGCCATCTTTCCTAAAGTGGATGCTGTACATGGGGCGACAAGCATGGCATCGGCCCAGCAGCCCAGGTCCACATGAGAGTTCCATGTCCCGTCGCGTTGTGAAAAGAAATCACTGATAACCGGTTTGTGTGTCAATGCAGATAATGTAATAGGCGTGATAAATTCCTTGCCGGCAGGTGTGATGACGACTTGTACTTCCGCACCTTGTCTGACCAAGAGACGGATAATCAGACATGCCTTGTATGCAGCTATGCTGCCGGTAATACCTAATACTATCTTTTTTCCTTTTAGCATCTTGTTATCTGTTAAATTCGCGCAAGCGGATTTTGGTAAGAACTTGTTTCGTGTTTAATGTGAAATCACTTTGCAGTACCCAACTGTAATAGCCCGGGTCTCTCTTTAATATTTCAGATACCGGCTGGTTCCTGTATTTTCCGAAATTGAATACTTCTACGCCATTATCATTATAGATGATGCGTCCGGCAAAATCCACATTCTTGTTTTGTCTTGAGAATTCATTGAGGAAATCCATGTCGTTCTGCAGACAGCGTTCTTCTTCATCCTGTTTCTCCGAACTGTAGAAGTCGATCTGCGACTTCAGTACACTGTATGTCGCTTCGGTATCCTGATCGGCTTTATGTGCCTGAAAATCATCTTCCATCTTATGACCGGTATAGAAGTGATAGGCTGCCGCCAGGTTTCTGGGTTCCATCTTGTGATAGATCACCTGGGCGTCTATCAGTCTGCTCTTGCTGAAATCGAAGTCGATACCCGCACGCAGGAACTCTTCTGCCAACAGAGGCACATCAAAACGGTTGGAATTGAATCCGGCGAAATCGCATGATTTAAAAGTTTCAGCCAATTTGGGAGCTACCTCCTTGAATGCCGGCTGATCCTTGACGTCATCATCCGTGATATGTGTAATCTCTGTTACCTCTTCGGGTATATGCTGCCCCGGATTGACATATTGGTTTCCCCTTTCTTCTTTTCCGTCAGGGTATACTTTTATATATGATATCTGTATTATCTTGGAGTTGACCAAATCGACACCTGTTGTCTCCAGGTCGAAGACAATCAGCGGTCTTTTTAGGTTTAAATTCATTATTTACTTTATTAATGATTAATCGTTTAACAGCATTGGCATGATGAGCATGAGAATATCCTCGTTCTCCGGTTGCTCGGATGGAATGATAACCCCTGGTCGTGAAGGGTCGGCCAGCATGATGTTGACTTCCTGACTGGTGAGGTTGCTCAATATCTCAATCATGGATGTACCTTTGAATCCGATATCCATGCCGTTTCCGCTGTATTCGCATACAATGTTTTCTTCGGCGCTGCGTCCGTAGTCGCTGTCATCAGCCTTCAGGGTGAGCAGACCGCTCTGGATATGGAAACGGATCAATGAACTGCTTTGGGAAGCTGACACCAATACTCGTTTCAGGGCACTGAACAATGCGGCTCTGTCAATACTTAGTTTGTTGGGATTATCCTGAGGAATGACAGAGTTGTAATTAGGATAACGGCCTTCTATCAGTCGGCAGGAGATCAATCCGTCGGTAAACTTGATTTCCGCATTACGGTCGTTGAATTTGATCTCTACATCTCCACTGTCACGTGAAAGTAAATTCTTTAACAGGTTAGCGGGTTTCTTAGGCAGGATAAAAGATGCCGGTGTTTCGCTCTTGATAGAAAAATCTTTGTTTCGTACCAGTTTATGACCGTCAGTGGCGACAATGGCCAGATATTCGGGCGAAATGTCAAAGTAGACACCGTTCATTACTGGTCTCAACTCATCCTGCGCGGTGGCGAACAAAGAACGGTTGATGTTGTCGCTCAGTATATCCGAACCGATGGATATCACAGTAGAATTGTCTGTAACTTCCTGGGCTGTAGGATACTCGTCGGCATTCTGACCGATAAAGTTGAAATGTCCGTTCTGATATGAAATATTGATATTCAGTGAGTCAACGTCGATGTCGAACGTCAGCGGCTGCTCTGAAAGTTCTTTGACCGCATCCAGAATAGTATGGTTGGATACGCAGAACTGACCCTCACTGTCCGATTCATTCAAATCTATTGTGCTCTTCATGACATTCTCACTGTCAGAAGCAGTGATAGTGAGTTTACCCTCTTTCACCTGGAAGAGAAAACAATCAAGTATAGCAAGTGAATTTTTGCTATTGATAACCTTTGCCAAAGCAGATAATCTGCTGCTTAAAGCTGTGCTTGATAATGTAAATTTCATTAGTATATTTATGTTTTTATTATTTTGTTCGATAGTTGGTACAAAAATACAAAAAATTCGCCTTATTAGAAAAAAATATCTTTCTTTTTTGATGTTTTTAAAATGATTTTAGTAATTTCGCAGTCGATAAAACATAAATCATATAATTTACAAATGGAATTAACAGGAAAAATCATCGCTTGCCTAGAGGCAAAAGGAGGCGTTTCTGCCCGTACCGGAAATCAGTGGAAATCGCAGCAATATGTAATTGAAACATTTGACCAGTTTCCCAAAAAATGCGTATTTGATATTTTTGGAGAAGACAAAATAGCACAGTTTAATTTACAAGCCGGCGAGACGGTTACCGTATCATTCGATATAGATGCACATGAATGGAACGGAAAATGGTTTAACAGCATCCGTGCATGGAAAGTAGAGCGTGTAGACCCGGCTCAGGTTATGGCTGGCGGCGTTCCTCAGATGACAGCCGCTCAGGGCGCTTTTCCACCGCCTCCAGCTAATGATGCGACAGCATTCAGCGGTAATGCAGCTGCACCTTTCCCTCAGAACGACACGAACGAGGGTAGTGCCGACGATTTACCATTCTAACCAAGATAACAGTGAAAGAAAAAGAAAAGGATGTTCTTGCGAGCATCCTTTTTTCGTTTCTATATATATGATTAATTGCGTTGTTCCTTGATAAAACCGTGCCGATAGGCGAACAGCAGTTCTTTGAGGTCGTCGATCTGTGATCTCAGTTCATGACCTTTATCCGTATCAGCCACCAGCATTCTGTGTGTCGACATTTCTACAATCATCGTGGTACTCTTGATATCCGTCTCTTTTTGTATCGCATCAGCAGCCGATGTAAAGGGTTCGTGCTGAACCAACTGGAATCCGCGACTGTGATAGACGAGCGTATAACCGGCTATACCGGTTTCCTTATGGTACGCCTTACTGAATCCGCCGTCGATGACCATCAGTTTTCCGTTGGCCTTGATCGGTGTCTCGCCGTTTAACACATGTACCGGTACATGACCGTTGATGATATGGCGGTTGGGACCCGTCACATTGAAGGCATCCAGTATTCGGTCGCACACCTCCTCGTTGTCGCGCAACTTGAAGAAGTTTCCTTTTTCTTCTTTGTAGGTCTCCTCGTCTTCCAGAAAATAGCGCTCGAAGGTCGCCATCTTCGATTTGTCGAATAGGGGAGAGTCTTTTCCGCACCATAGGTACAGGAAATAATCGATCGCATACGACTTCTCCTCTTGGTCGGAATCTGCCTGAAAGGCTGTCCTTATCATCATTCCCGTATGATGCATGAGTTCCATGCCACTGTATTTCTGTCCCAGTATTTCCACTTCCTTTAATGTGCCGTCGTCGTTGAGTGGCACAGAGGCGTGAAACAGCAGGTTGGAATTGTATACGGCATACATACAACCATGACTTAACAATATATTGATATGCTTATGCAGTTTTTCACTCACCTTGAATGAATGATGCAACTTCTTCATCAGCAGTTTCTCTTCTTCCGTCAGCACATTGGGATGCTTGGGGTCGACGGTGGGGAACCGGTTACATTTCATCTGGTATTCTTTCCCGTCTATCACACATATCCCTTTTTCGTAATCCACATTCCTGAACAGGGCCCTGTCTTTCATGTTCCACTCAGGATGCTTGTCGAATATCTGCGCTTCCAGTTTAAACTGGATAATCGATATCGCCTTATGCATCTGGGCGGTGAGATACACCGTCTTGTCGTCAGTCTTGTCATTCTTGCCTATCTTCGGAATAAATTCATCACAGGGATCGTCGGCGTAGGTTTCCATGGCAAAAGTGGCGAGCGGTACGAGATTGATTCCGTATCCCTCTTCCAGGGTAGCGAGATTACCATAACGCAGAGACAGTCGAATGACGTTGCACAGACAGGCATCGTTACCTGCACAGGCGCCCATCCATAATATATCGTGGTTTCCCCACTGGATATCCCAACTATGGTATTTGTCCAACGTATCCATGATAATATGCGCCCCGGGACCTCTGTCGTAGACATCTCCGAGGATATGCAACTGGTCTATGGCCAACCGCTGTATCACATTGGCCAGGGCGATAATGAAATCGTCGGCTCTTCCCGTGGATACGATGGTGTCTACAATGACGTTCACATAAGCAGCTTTGTCTACATCTTCCGTATGTTCGTGCAACAGTTCCTCGATGATATAACTGAAGTCTGCCGGCAGTGATTTTCTAACCTTCGAACGGGTGTACTTGCTGGAAACGTCACGGCAAACCTTCACGAGTCGGTGAAGGGTGATGTGATACCAGTCGTCTATATCCTTTTCGGCCGATTTCACCAGTTCCAATTTCTGTTCGGGATAATAGATCAACGTGCACAGTTCTTTCACTTCCTGTTCTCTGAGGTCGTTGCCGAACACTTCGTTTACCTTTCGTTTGATGGTACCCGAAGCATTTTTCAGTACATGTTGGAATGCCTCATATTCACCGTGGATATCGGCAAGGAAATGTTCCGTGCCTTTCGGTAAATTGAGTATGGCTTCCAGATTGATGATTTCCGTACTGGCCTCTGCAATATTGGGGAATGACTGAGATAATAATTGCAAATATCTCAGATCTTTTTCTATCGTATATTTTGTTTTCGTCATAACAATCTTCTTAATTGTTCTTTGTCATATTCTTTATATATCTTGTCACGCAGTCGTTTTTAGGACTCAAAGGTAAGAAACCTTCTTCTATTCCTGTCATTTCCACTAATATGTATTCCAGTCTGCTCAGTAATTTTCTGAGATGATGTTCCTTCAGTTTGGTATACAGTTCGTCTTCGTCATAATCATTGTATCTCAGAATCGTGTACAAATCAGAGAAATCTTTGATCTTGAGTCTTCTTTTCCATATACTTTTCTTCAACAGATGCAGACAGTTGATGATATCGTCCGTATTCTTATGCGAGGGGATAATCGTTGTCCCGCCTTGCATTCCGGTTTCGTTTTCCATGCCCAGTACCGACATTCCCCTTACTACCGTCTGAGTCATTTCTTCTTTCTGTGCAAAAATAGACAAAAATCTCCAATCATTGTGTTTCAAAAGTGTGAAATTGTTTTTTTCTGTTTCGGAAATGACGGATATGCCTGGTCTCAGAACATTGATATTATACGAAAGTCCTGCCTTGACGAGTGTATAGAAAGCCTGTTGCGTACTGATATTGATCTCTTTGCCGATGTGGTCGTCTATCATTTTCTGATAGATGGATGTCATGTCGGTGCACATCTGTCCGATGGTCGTCTCGTGTGTGACGAGGGCATTCTTTACTATCTCCACTTTCTTGTTCCAGTGCAGGTGTTTGATGTTTTCCTGTTCCATCATGCCTGTCGCATGAATCACTCCTGCACGATGCACGGCGAGATATTGGTAACCGATGATTTTGGGTAATATCCTTTTCCAGAATTTCTTCTTGATGACCCACGGCTGCAGTCCACCTAGCGGTGAAAGTACGGTGTAAAAGCCCCGTCTGTCGGCGGTAAACAGGAACGCTGCCGTATGATACGACCAGCATCCGTGCACATGTACGATATCCGGCATCACGTCATATAGGATTTTGAGAGACGTGTTTTTTCCGCTTATCACATGTACTTTTAATCCTTCGTATGATCTGTCGGGTTTATAGGTTCTGGTTACAATATGCGATTCTACACCATGGTCCATACCTGTGCACAATACTGAGATAAATTCAGACTCAGATTTTGTGGTTGTATCAAACTTATCTATATAGTGCAGAACAATCATATCGCTATTTTCTAATAAAAGTGGATTTATCAGCTATCTTATATTTCAACTTGATATACAACTGTGTCCATATCAGGCGCAGTTCGTATATGGGTATCGCATATATCTTGATATTCTCGCCAAACCTTTTGATCACTTTGTTGGCGATGATCATCCGTATGACCAGGGTATAAATCAGCGCAAAAGCTGAAACGCCCAGTCCTAACCAGTTTTTCGTCAATCCGAAGTAGACCAGCCCACCTATCTGCAGAAGATAGTTGAGATGCATAAACAACAGGTCGGTATAAAACTTCAGTCTCTGGATGTGGGTGCGGTGCAGGTGCCGACGGGTCTCCATATAATATAACCTGCTGTTCAACCAGGATTTACTTGACGGCGTGTCTATTGACAATCTTGCCTGATTCTCTATGCAGACATCCGTGTTTCCCCTTTTCGCATATTCGTTGACGATAAAGTCGAATTCGCCTCTTTCGTATTTCAGATTTTTCAGGAAACCGTTGTGCTTCATGAAGACACTCTTCCTGAAGGCCACATTTCCGCCCGTCGAACAATAAGCGGTGTTGCTTACCGCTACACGTAAGTTGTAGAGGATATGATGCAATCTATGGAATCTGCAATATCCTTTGGCGTCCTCCGTATAGTTGGCATATCCTATCACCATGTCCGTCCCTTTACGGCAGTGTCCCGATAAGGTGTTGAGCCACTGGTCGGTCCTCGGTCTGCACTGAGGACTGAGAAGTACGACCCATTCGTTTTTGGCAGCCTTCACCCCGAGCGTTACGGCCAATTTCATACGACTCATATACCGACTGGAGTCGGGTATGAACGTGGTGTACAGATTCGAATGTGCCTTTTGGATGTTTTTGAGTACCGTATCCGTGTCGTCCTCCGACTTGCTCGTAACGACGACGACCTCAAATCCCGGTTCATATTCCTGTGAAAACAGGGCAGGTAAGTTCTGCTCCAGTTCTGTCTCATTATCCTGAGCGGTAATGATAATAGAAATTTTCGGACGCTCCTCCTTGTTGTGTGACGAGTCATCCGTTCCGTCGCCATATTTGGAAAGTCCAATGCAACGGAAGAATATATTGATGAATGGTGTCATGATAGCCACGAAGACTATCACACCACATATCGTTAAAGTTAAAGTATCAAATATCATTTTTATCCTTCTGATTCAACACCGAGTTCATCCGATGTATAACCCTTAGGCAATTGTCTGCAATTATATTGTGATGCCATGATTTCACCATAAGCGCCCGCCGAGCGTATCGCTATCAGATCACCCCGGTGACTTCTGTTCAGGTCGACGGCTTTGGCAAAGACGTCGCTGCTCTCACAGATGGGTCCTACCACATCATAAGTGGCCGGTTCCTCATCACTGGAGATATTTTCTATCTTATGATAGGCCTGATAAAGGGCAGGACGTATCAAGTCGGTCATACCGGCATCAACGATAGCAAACTGTTTTGCTGTTCCTTGTTTGATATATAATGTTTGTGTGATCAGTGATCCGCACTGCGCCACCACCGCTCTGCCCAGTTCGAAATGCAACTTCTGTCCTGGACGTAATCTGAGATGACGTGCGTATGTATCAAAGTAGGCCTTGAAATCAGGAACGGGTATACGGTTCGGATGTTGGTAATCTATTCCCAGACCACCGCCTACATTGATGTTCTCCACCTTGACGTGATGCCTTTCCAGTTCATCCTGCAAATCATTGATACGATTACAGAGAGCCTCGAAGTCACCCATGTCAAGTATCTGAGAACCAATATGAAAGTGAAGTCCGACAAACTTGATGTTCTTCATCTTGGATGCTTCCTCTATAGCACTTTCCATATCACGCATGGCGATACCGAATTTGTTTTCAGCGAGACCGGTCGTGATGTTGGCATGCGTGTGCGCACCTACATTAGGATTAATGCGGAACGCCACAGAAGCTGTCTTGTTCATCTGACATGCAATCTCATTGATCACTTCCAGTTCTGCTATACTCTCGACATTAAAACAGAAAATGTTCTTTTCCAGTCCCAACTTGATTTCCCAGTCACTCTTGCCGACACCCGCATATACGATTTTGCCGGATGGAAAACCTGCGTTGGCGGCTGCTTCTATTTCACCGCCGCTGACACAGTCGGCACCTAAGGAGTTCTGACAGATAATACTGAGAATTTTGGGATTGGCGTTCGCCTTTACGGCATAATGCACCACAAACCCTTCATGTTTACCAGCTTCCCTGTTTATTTCCTTCAGCGTCTTTCTGAGAAGATTCGTATCATAATAGTAGAATGGAGTTCGTATTTCACGAAACTTGTCTATAGGAAAAATCCCTTTCATATTGTGTTGTGTTATATTTCTATTTGTTAAACAGTACATTACTCAGACTCTGCAAGGCTCTCTTCTTGTCTTCCGCCTTGATCAGGAATGAGATATTGTAATTACTGCCGCCGTAACTGATCATTCTTACCGGTATATCCTTCATCGCGTCTGTGGCCAATGTCTCAAAACCGACATTGCTCCAGTCCAGGTCGCCTACCACGCAGATGATACACATATCCTTGTCGACGGTGACTGTACCATACTTTTTCAGTTCGTCTACGATTTCATTGACATGACTGCTGTTGTCTATACTCATAGATACACCGACCTCACTGGTACATACCATGTCTATACTGGTCTGGTAACTTTCGAATATCTCGAATACCTTACGCAGAAAACCGGTAGCGAGCAACATTCTGCTGCTCTTGATCTTGATGGCGGTGATGTTGTCTTTGGCAGCAACGGCCTTGATCATTCCCTTCTCTGAAGAATTACCTATCGTCGTGCCTTCCGCCGTCGGGTCCATGGTGTTCAACAGACGAACGGGGATACCGGCATATTTGGCCGGTTGCACACAGGTAGGGTGGAGTATCTTCGCACCGAAGTAAGCCAGTTCGGCAGCTTCCTCGAAACACAGTTTATGCACCGGTGCCGTCTTGTCCACTACACGCGGGTCGTTGTTGTGCATACCGTCGATGTCCGTCCATATCTGGATTTCTTCCGCATTGATGGCTGCACCGATGAGAGATGCCGTGTAATCACTGCCACCTCGCTGAAGATTATCAATCTCCCCATACGCATTGCGGCAGATGAATCCCTGAGAGATATAAACCTGCTGGTCTTGATCCTTTTCCAGTATGGCGCTCAGTTTTTCTTTGATATATTGAGGGTCAGGTTCCGCGTTCTTGTCGGTACGCATAAAGTCAAGTGCCGAAAGCAATGAAACCTTCACACCGTTCTCCTTCATATAATTGGTCATCATATTGGTGCTCATGATTTCACCCTGGGCCACAATACTCTTTTCCTCAAAACTGGTAAACAGTTCTTTGGTGAACGAACGCAGATAATCGAATTCACTCTTTAGAAAACTGCGGGTGTTCTCTTTCCACTCATCGGTAGAGAAGAGATCATCTATCGTTTTCATATATTTGTCTTCCAGGCGGTTGATCACTTCGTTAGCACCCTCCGGATTCTTCTTATAGAGATAATTTGAAATCTCCACAAGAGAGTTGGTCGTACCCGACATAGCCGATAGTACCAAGAATCTCGGCTGTCCTGATTCAGTCACTAAGTTGGCGACACTTTTCATTCTGTCTGCAGAACCGACAGATGTGCCACCGAATTTCATTACTTTCATTGGTCTATTCTTTTATTTGTTATTATTCCTCTTCATCCGAAAGCGTTATTTTATTAAAGTCTTTCGTTATTTCGTTCAGATGATCATCTTTACATTGATATACGATACCCGGATACTTGTCGAGCATCGGTATGTTGTGGGTTGACATAATCACCGCCGTACCTGTCTGACTGATACTTCGAAGCAGTTCGATGATCTGACTGGCCGTCTCGGGGTCGAGATTCCCTGTCGGTTCATCGGCAACGATCAGTTTAGGTTTGTTTAATATCGCCCTTGCTATGGCAATACGCTGCTGTTCACCTCCCGACAGTTCATGGGGCATCTTCTCCTTTGCTTCCAGCATACCTACATCTGTCAGCGCGTCATCGATACGTTCATCTATCTTCTTCTTATCTTTCCAACCTGTTGCCTTCAGTACAAAACGCAGATTCTTATATACGGTCCTGTCCGACAGCAATTGGAAATCCTGAAAGATGATACCCATCTGTTTTCTGAGCGAAGGCACTTCCTTGCGTTTGATATTGATCAGGTCCAACCCAAGCACTTCCGCTTTGTCAGCCTCACTGATATCCAGTTCCATATATATAGTTTCCAATAAAGAACTTTTTCCGGAACCGACCTTACCTATCAGATATATGAACTCGCCCTCATCGGCATGAAAGTTCACGCCTTCAAGAACTTGTACATCGTCATGATATATATTAACGTTCTGATAATCTACTAACATTGGCTAAATCCTCTGTTTATTAATGTTTATGCCAGTTGGGATCATGGCGAACCTGCAGTTCTTTGGCCAGATCTTCTATACGTAGTCCTTTGCTTGTGAGCAATACTATCAGGTGATAAATCATATCAGCACCTTCGTATACGAGACGCTCGTTGGTTCCGTTGGTTGCTTCTATTACGGCTTCAAGTGCCTCTTCTCCAACTTTTTGTGCCATTCTGTTCAATCCATCCTTAAATAGGCTGGTCGTGTAAGAACCTTCGGGCATTTCCTCGTGTCTCTTATCTATGAAATCCTGCAGGAAAGAGAGAAACAGTAGGGGATTGGCATCGTTATCTTCGCCCCAGCAGGTATCGGTACCTTTGTGGCAAACCGGTCCTACGGGATTAACCTTGATAAGAAGAGTATCATTATCACAATCGTTGGCGATACTTACAAGATTAAGAAAGTTGCCTGAAGTCTCACCTTTAGTCCAAAGACATTTTCTGGTACGACTATAGAAAGTAACCTTTTTAGTTTCGAGAGTTTTGTTATAAGCCTCTTCGTTCATAAAACCGAGCATCAGAACGTTTTTTGTTGTTGCGTCCTGAATGATAGCCGGAACAAGTCCTCCCATTTTTTCGAAATCGATTTCCATTTTCTTTTATTTATATAGCTATTATTAAATTCTCACTTTGATACCCTCGCCGCGCAGATACTGTTTCAGTTGGGGTATTTTGATTTCACCGAAGTGGAACACGCTGGCTGCCAAGGCGGCATCGGCCTTTCCTTCCACGAATGTATCCCTGAAGTGTTCCATCTTGCCTGCACCGCCACTGGCGATAACCGGTATCGACAGTTCATCGGCAAGCATGGCAAGTGCTTCATTGGCATAACCTGTTTTCACGCCATCGTGGTTCATACTGGTGAAGAGTATCTCGCCGGCACCTCTGTCCTGTGCTTCTTTGGCCCATTCCTTCAGTGTGCGTTCCGTCCTTACCCTTCCACCGTTCAGATAGCAGTGCCATCCGTCCTCGTCGAGTCGGGCATCAATGGCGCATACGCACACCTGACTGCCAAACTGGTCTGTTATCTCGTTGATCAGTTCGGGGCGTCTTACCGCCGCACTGTTCACACTGACCTTATCGGCACCCGCATACAACAGTCGTTCCACGTCGGCCAGTTCATTGATGCCACCGCCTACGGTGAATGGTATATTGATCTCGGCTGCCACGCGCGACACCATGTCCGTGAATGTCTTGCGACCTTCGAAACTGGCTGTGATATCCAGGAACACCAATTCGTCGGCACCCGCGTCACTATAGGCCTTACCCAGTTCCACAGGGTCGCCCGCCTGTCGCAAGTTGACGAAATTAGTACCCTTCACCGTCATTCCGTCCTTCACGTCAAGACAGGGTATAATTCTTTTTGCCAGTCCTTTGGTTATATATCCACTCATATTATTCAGCAGTTGCTATTATTTTCTTTATATCTATTCTTCCTTCGTAGAAGGCTTTGCCAAACACGACCGAGGGAATACCTTCTTTATCCAGTGTCTCTATATCCTCATTGCTCGATACGCCGCCGCTGGCGATGAGATGCAACCCGGGATATGCCCTCATCACATCTTTGTATAGTTCAGTGGCAGGACCTTGCAGTGTGCCGTCTTTGGATATCTCTGTACAGAGCACATTCCTTACGCCCCGGTCTATATAGTATTTCAGAAACGGCAGCAGTTGTTCTTCACTGTCTTCCTTCCATCCGTTGATGGATATTTTCCCGTTGCGCACATCCGCACCCAGAATCATCTTCTCGGCACCGAAGCGTTGCAGCCAACTGATAAACAGTTCCGGTTTCGTCACGGCTATACTGCCTACCGTCACCATCGCAGCACCGGCGCTGAAGGCTTTTTCGATGTCTTCCTCCGTTTTGATACCGCCACCGAAATCCACGATCAGGTTGGTGGCATCCGTAATGGCCTTGAGGGTGGCATCGTTCACGATATGTTTAGCCTTGGCACCATCGAGGTCTACGACATGCAGACGTTTGAAGCCCATCTTTTCGAATTCGCGCGCCACCTCTACAGGATTGTCGTTATATATCTTCTTCTGTGCGTAGTCGCCCTTGGTAAGCCGCACGCATTTTCCTTCTATTATATCTATTGCCGGAATCAGTTCTATCATGTTTCTATTTCAACTTAATATCCATAAAGTTTTTCAGGATTCTTTCGCCTACCGTACCACTCTTTTCGGGGTGGAACTGACAGGTGTAGAAATTGTCCTTGTGCATGGATGCACTGTAAGGTTGTATGTAGTCGGCCGTGGCTATTGTCCAGTCACAGACGGGAACATAATAGCTATGGACGAAATATACAAATTCGGAATGTTCAAAACCCCGGTACAGTTCACTTTTCAGATCCGTTATCTCGTTCCATCCCATAGCGGGCACCTTGTCTTCGTGGCGGGTAGGGCAGAACCGTTTCACCTCAGCGTCGAAGATGCCGATACAGTCGGTGTCGCCTTCTTCAGAGTGACGGCAGAGCAACTGTTGACCTACGCATATACCGAGCACCGGTTGCGTGAGATTCCTGATTACCTCGTCCAGTCTGTGTTCACGCAGATAATCCATGGCTGTCTTGGCTTCGCCCTGTCCGGGAAACAGCACACGGTCAGCCTTCGTCAGTTGTTCGGCATCATCCGTCAGGATAGGTTGTATATCCAGTCTTTTCAGTCCGTTTATCACCGACCTGATGTTACCTGCGTTATATTTTACTATTGCTACATCCATGCAAATGTCTTTTCATATCTTCTTAACTGAAGATGATTGTCTTGTTGTTGTAAGTGAGTATCTTCCGTTCTATATGTTTGGTTACGGCGCGGCTCAACACGATCTTTTCGAGGTCGCGGCCTTTCAGAACCAGACTTTCAGGGGTATCCTTGTGGGTGATACGTACCACATCCTGTTCGATGATAGGTCCGGCATCCAGTTCCGCTGTCACGTAATGGCTTGTCGCACCGATAATCTTCACACCGCGTTCCCATGCCTGATGATATGGTTTGGCACCGATAAACGCAGGCAGGAAAGAATGATGGATATTGATGATATGGTGCGGATAGGCATTGATCATCTCGTCACTGATAATCTGCATATATCTGGCGAGTACGATGAAGGTGATGTTCTCCTTCTGCAGCAGTTCCATCTCCGCCTGTTCCACTTCCGCCTTGTTGGAATGGTCTTTCTTGATAGACCAGACGTAATAGGGGATGTCAAACTGTTCGGCAACATATCTCAGGTCTTCGTGATTACTTACGATACACGGTATCTCCACATCCCATTCACCGGCCTTATATCTGGCAAGCAGGTCGTACAGACAATGACTCATCTTACTGACGAAGATGGCCATACGCGGACGGATGTCGTTGAAATAAAGATGGAAGGTGAGATTGAATCTTCCCGAATATAGTGTCTTGACATATTCCTCGATCTTTTCACGCGGAATCAGGAAACCGTCAAGTTCCCATTCTATACGCATAAAGAAAACGCCGTCTACACGGTCAACGTATTGATCCAGATAAACGATATTACCTTTATTGTCAGTTATAAACTTCGTAACTTCAGAAATGATACCCTGTTGGTCAGGACAATGCAGAAGTAGTATTGCAGTTGGTTTCATAATTTACATGCAAGTTAAAATCTAATTTTCTATGCCTCCTAATTTCAAGATGCAAAGATACTAATTTTTTTCTTTTATATAACTAAATTGTAGCAAAAAAGCAGAAATGGTATAAAACTTATCACTTTTTTAGTTCAATACAGCACCAATTGTCATCAGAAACCTGCTCCACCGGTTGTAAACCGAAAGTATTTGCCTGATGTATCAGAATCGGGGCATCTTCTATATAAAAGCCGCTTAATATGAGTATCGAACGGTCTCCCATCACTGAGACGAAATCGGACATGTCGGCCTGCAATATATTACGGTTGATGTTGGCGATGACGACATCAAATGTACCTGTCATTTTATTTCCTATGACAGACGCGTCACCCAACAGGGCACGGAAGTGGTCTGTCCCGTTGATTTCCGCGTTGTGTATCGCGTTTTCCACGCTCCATTCATCTATATCGTATCCCGTGGCTTCACCGGCACCGCATTTGAGTGCCACTATCGACAGGATACCCGTTCCGCAACCGCAATCAAGCACTCTCTTGCCTTCAAGGTCCATACCGAGCAACCGCGTCACGATCATACGCGTAGTCTGATGTGTCCCCGTGCCGAACGCCAGTCGGGCATCTATCGTGATATCGATATCAAATCGGTGGGGCGCAGGATGTTTCGTGTCATGAATTATACACCTGTCGTTGACGACAATCGGTTCATATCCCTTTTCCTCCCATTCACTGTTCCAGTCTCTGTCCTCAGCTTCTTTCGCCACGTATGTGATAGAGGCATTCAGGAGCGGAATACCGTCCACCACATTCTTCAGTTCCGTGTCGTTGTAATCCTTCTGTTGTATATAACCGACCAGACCCTGGTCAGTGTCTTCAAAAGATTCGAAACCGATTTCACCCGTGAGGGCCGCGATGAGGTCTCTTGCATCCTGCAATGCAAAAGCCGCCTTGTTAACAGGCTTTATGTTAAATTCTACTGCGATGTACTTCATATCATGTTAATTTTGCCACAAAGTTATGAAAAAATAGGTAAAACCCTACTTCGGTTTAGGGTTTTTCCTTATTTTTGCATAAGAATATTATATATTTTTGCATCGTGAATAAAAGAAAAACTAAAAAAGGAATATAATCATGAAAAAATTAATCCTTCTCACAGTCCTGGCAGGAGTTCTGCCATTATCACTGATGGCGCAGGACGACGACCTCTACTTCACACCGAAGGCAGGTTCGGCAACAACTAGCAGCTCCTATCAAAGTACATCCAAGAGCAGTACTTATTATAGTGGTAGCAACCGAGATGTCGATGAGTACAACCGTCATGGCAAGTTGCGCAGTTATTATCAGAAAATCGGTACCGACTCGTTAGGCAATGATGTCATCGAGTTTGTAGGTGGCAAAGGTGTCTATCCGTCTGATACGGTAAGCGTATATCCAGGTTCGGGCACATATAATAACGACAACTATGCTAACAGCAACTACGACGATGACTATTACTACACACGCCGTATGGGAATCTATGATGGCTATTACGGTTATTATAATCCTTATTTTTACGGTTACTGGGGCCGCGGTTATTGGGGCTCACGCTGGGGATGGTATGATCCTTGGTATTACGGCTATTATGATCCCTGGTATTACGGTTATTACGACCCATGGTATTACGGTGGCTATTACGGCGGATACTACGGCGGTTATTATGGAGGATATTACAGACCGAGTCATGGCGGTTACTATGGCGGTGTAACAGGCACGCGCAACCATTCATGGACCGGCAACGGCACGAGTGGTGGAAGCGGTTTCGCACAGGGCTCTTTCGGCGGTTCACGCAGCCGTTCATCCATGTCCCGTTCTTCATCATCCACATTCGGCAATGTCAGTCACTTCGGCGGCAGTCGTTCATACAGCAGTGGCAATACCACCCGTTCCTACAGCAACAGTACACCAAGTTATAACAACAGCAGCAGTAGTTTCGGCGGCAGTCGCGGTGGTGGATTCTCCGGTGGCGGAGGCAGTTTCTCCGGCGGTGGAGGCAGTAGCTTCGGCGGCGGCGGTGGCGGCGGAGGTCACTTCGGTGGCGGACGCAGATAACCGGATAGTGAGTAACATAGAGTCAGATAATCACTAATATAAATGTAATACGAATATTGAATTATGAAAAAATCTATATTATTAGCTGCTGCTGCGTTGATTGCGATGCAGGCGGGAGCACAGGAGACTTATGAGAATGCAAGGCTAGCCAACGAAGACCTCAACGGGACGGCCCGTTATGTAGGTATGGGCGGAGCTATGGAGGCACTGGGAGCAGATATCTCGACGATGAGCACCAACCCTGCCGGTATCGGTATGTTCCGTCATAACATAGTGAACGGAACTGTCGGACTTGTCGCCCAGCATGATGCGCAGAGTTTCAACTCAGCCAATAAGACCAATGTCAGTTTCGACCAACTGGGTTTCGTGTATACCATGCGTACAGGTGAAAAGTCGTTCCTTAATTTCGGATTCAACTATCACAAGAGCAAGAACTTCGACTTCATTCTTTCGGCTTCTGATAAACTGAGCAACGCTTCTCAGAACAAACTTACTTATGAGAAGTATCGCAATGGTGTTTTCAACACGACGAATGATGTGACTTACAATCAGTTGGACCATTTCTATATGCAGAATCTGTTGTACGACAAATCGGATAATATGTATTATAACTATCCTGCATCCCAGTACGATTTCGACCGTTCTCACACGGGTTATATAGGTGAATACGATTTTAATATCAGCGGCGACATCAACGACCGTGTCTATCTAGGTGTGACAGCCGGAATACACGATGTACATTACAAAGGATACAGCGAATATTTCGAAGATCTGAGCAGTACATCTTATTTCAGTGAAATAGGCGTGGCTGATAGCCGTAAGATAACAGGTACAGGTTTTGATGTCAAGTTCGGCGTCATCTTCCGTCCTGTCGAGTCATCACCGTTCCGTATCGGTCTGTATGTCAACACGCCTGTATGGTACGACCTTACCACCAGCAACAATACGCAGTATTATCAGACGGCGTCTGCTTCCACTTCTTCTTCTACTCTGAGTTCCGCCGGCAACAGCGCCAGTGCTGGGATGAGCGAAAGTTACGACTTCAAGTTCTATACGCCTTGGAAGTTTGGTGTCAGTCTGGGTCACACCATTGGCAATTACCTCGCTCTGGGTGCCACTTACGAATATGCCGACTATAGCAAATGTGATATGAGAATCAATACCGGCACCCAGTACGACTGGGACGGATATGCCTACGACACCAGTTCCAGCGATGATGTCATGAACAATCACATCAGCAATACATTAAAGGGCGTTTCCACTTTAAAACTCGGTTTGGAGTTCAGACCGGATCCTGCTTTTGCCGTTCGTCTGGGATACAACTATGTATCACCGATGTATAATGAGGACGGATACAAAGACGGTTCGTTGAGTTCACCGGGTTCTTATTACAGTTCGGCTACCGATTATACCAATTGGAAGGCCACCAACCGCATCACATGTGGAATGGGATTCAAAACATCCGGATGGAATTTCGACATCGCCTACCAGTACAGTCAGACCGACGGAGACTTCTATCCATTCATGAGCTATTACAATTCGAGTAATTCGAGCGAAAATAATATCTGCGATGCAGTGAAGGTCAGCAACAAACGTAGTCAGGTGCTGTTATCTGTAGGATATACATTCTAAGTCTACTACCTCTATATAATAAAAGCTCCGTTCTGCCATCATAACAGAACGGAGCTTTTTTCGTTATCGTTTTTATTTATAGTTTTTCTTTCAGATATTTGCCCGTGATACTCTTCTCGCAGGCAGCTATATCTTCAGGTGTACCTTCTGCCACCAGATTACCGCCTTTGTCACCACCGTCAGGACCTAAGTCTATCACGTGGTCGGCACACTTTATCACATCCATGTTATGTTCTATCACGATAATCGTATGACCTCGTTCTATCAGTGCGTCAAAAGCGTGCAGGAGTCTCTTGATATCATGGAAGTGGAGTCCCGTGGTCGGTTCGTCGAAGATGAACATCGTATGTTCGGCTTTCTCCTGTCCGATAAAATAAGCCAGTTTCACACGTTGGTTCTCACCACCCGAGAGGGTAGATGAGTTCTGTCCCAGTTTGATATATCCCAAACCTACGCTCTCCAACGGTTGCAGACGTTGCACGATCACATGCTGTTTGTTGGCCGCGAAAAACTCTATCGCCTCCGATACCGTCATGTTCAGTACATCGTTGATGTTCTTGCCGGCAAACCTGACATCGAGTATATCTTTCTTGAAACGCTGTCCGTGGCAGGCGTCACATTCCAGTACGAGGTCGGCCATAAACTGCATCTCCACGTTGATCACGCCGGCACCTTTACATTCCTCGCATCTGCCGCCTTCAGCGTTGAACGAGAAATATTGGGCGGTAAAGCCCATCTGCTGCGACAACGGTTGGTCGGCAAAGAGTTTACGTATCTCGTCATACGCCTTGATATATGTGGCGGGATTCGATCTCGTGCTCTTTCCTATAGGGTTCTGATCTACAAACTCCACATGTTTGATGACGTCTATGTCACCCGTCATGTCCTGATATTCCCCGGGAGTATCGGCCACCTCGTTGATGCGCCGTTTCAGGGCAGGGTAGAGTATACCCTTTATCAGACTCGACTTGCCCGAACCGCTCACGCCTGTTATCACATTCAGTATATTGAGCGGTATCTTCACATCCACACCCCGCAGGTTGTTCATCCTCGCACCGATGATGTTCACACTCATGTTCCACCGTCTGCGACTCTGCGGCACCGGTATGGTATCCGTTTCGGTAAGATATTTCACCGTATAACTGTCGGGATACTTTTCGAGCGATTCCTTCGTGATCTCCGACGCATTCCCTTCGAACACGATCTTACCGCCCAGTCGGCCCGCATCCGGACCGATATCTATCAGGTAGTCGGCGGCGCGCAACAGGTCTTCGTCATGTTCCACCACCACCACCGTGTTGCCCAGCGCCTGCAAGTCCTTCAATACATTGATCAGGCGGAACGTGTCGCGGCTATGCAGTCCGATACTGGGTTCATCCAGTATATAAAGCGAACCCACCAGACTGCTTCCGAGCGATGTCGTCAGGTTGATTCGTTGACTTTCTCCACCGCTGAGCGTGTTAGAGAGACGATTGAGCGTAAGATAGCCAAGTCCCACTTCCACAAGGAAATGCAGACGGTTCTTAATCTCTATGAGCAGTCGTTTCGCCACATCGGCATCATGCTGCTCCAGTTCTATATTGTCAAACCAGTCCTTCAACAGATTGATAGGCATCTCCACCAGGTCGGATATACTGCGTCCGCAGATTTTCACATATCCGGCTTCCTTGCGCAGTCGCGTGCCGTGACAGTCGGGGCAGGTCGTTTTGCCGCGATACCGGCTCATCATCACCCTGTATTGTATCTTGTACTGATTCTCTTTCACCATCTGGAAGAACGAATCGATGCAAGCCTTTTCCTTCATGTCCTTCTTCTTCTCACTGGGCAGACCGTGCCACAGCCAGTCTTTCTCCTCGTGAGTCAGTTCGAAGTATGGTTTGAAAATAGGGAAGTTGTCTTTCGCCGCCCTGCGGATGAATTCCTTCTGCCACCACGACATCATATCACCGTGCCAGCACAGCACACAACCGTCGTATACGCTCAGGGCGGTATTCGGTACCACCAGTTTTTCATCTATACCCATAATCTTGCCGAACCCCTCACAGGTAGGACAGGCGCCCATGGGCGAATTGAACGAAAACATATTATCGTTGGGTTCCTCGAATGTGATGCCGTCGGCTTCGTACTTCATCGAAAACTCATAACTGATCATGGATGGCATGAACACCAGCCGGCATTGTCCGTCGCCTTCATAGAAAGCCGTCTCGGCAGAATCCACCAACCGCGAGATCACATCCTTCGTGTCGTCCACGGCGAGTCGGTCTATGACGATCGACAGTTCCTTGGGGTCTATTTTCAGGTTTTCTTTGTTTTCGATGAATTCATCTATTCTCACGAAGTCGCCCTGATACCATAGCCTGCTGTAACCCTCCAGTATATCCATCTGCAGTTGTTTCTCGAGCGTCCTGTCCTCAGGTACCTTGACATCTGTGAGCACGACAAACTTGGTACCTTTCGAGTAACCGAGCATACACTGTACGATATCCTCCGTCGAATGTTTCTTCACTTCCTGTCCGCTGATCGGTGAGAAGGTCCTTCCGATACGGGAGTAAAGCAATCTGAGATACTCATATATCTCGGTAGATGTGCCCACTGTCGAACGGGGATTACGACTGTTCACCTTCTGTTCGATGGCGATAGCCGGCGGTATACCCTTGATAAAGTCACATTCAGGCTTGCTCATACGTCCCAAAAACTGACGGGCATAAGAAGACAGACTCTCCACATACCTACGTTGCCCCTCCGCGTATAGCGTATCGAAGGCAAGCGATGACTTGCCCGAACCGCTGACACCCGCGATGGCTATAAACTTATTGCGAGGTATCTTGACATCAATGTTTTTCAGATTATTGACGCGCGCACCCTTTATCTCGATAAAATCGTTCATTTCTTGTATCCAAAAACTTTAGCCTGCAAAGTTAATGAAAAAACAGAGAAAACGGCGCAACGGGCAAAAAAAATTCTCTTTTTCAAAAAAAAACCAATATGGACTGCCCTTTTTTACGATAATTTAGCTATCTTTGCAGTCGGAAGGTTATCTCTTACGAGGAGAGTTACTATTCTTAACACACATAAAAAGCATGTTTTGATGATAAGAAACTATCAGGAAGGAACGATGAAAACTCCCGCTAATCAAGACATAACGAGCAAAGCGTCTAAGTCACTGGATAGTTCAAGCGCTTTAGTCTCAGCCCCGGGGGCAAACAGAGAACCACGTTACGACGAGGAAATCGAGATTGTTCCCTTATCCGAAGATACGGGCTGGTATTATATGCTTCTCCGCAGCAAAGACCTTCGCTACTTCAGCGAACTTCTATCCGGCAAGACACCTCTTATTATCAGAGAGAACAACATGCTCAAGAAGTACACCTTCCGTTTCACCACCTATACTTATACCGCCGCCGACCATCTCAGCCGTGTTCACGACTATACCTATACCGAAGCCGAATATCAGGCGCGTAAGGTAGCCGCCTACAACGCCAAGATGGGTATCGACGATATCAGTGTCGCCGACAGCAGCGCGAAGAAGGGTGGAGGCTACCTGTTCGTCAAAGCTCCGCTCCGTCAGCTCAACCAAGCACTCGAGATGATCACCCCGCGCCGGTATGTCACCAGCGACATGGCGACCAAGAAGGCGGCTGAGATTCCTGAGAAGCAGATGAAAGACTTCATCATGGTCTACGAACTGGCCCCCTGGAATCTGCGCTTTCTCGATGTCCCCGTCAGCGAGTACGCCAAGAACCACGACCTCGTCCGCATCACCGGCGGTGTGCTCGAAGGAGCACAGGGCTATATCGTCCGCATCAACAAAGACCGCAAGCTCATTATCTCCCTGGGTAATATGACCCTCGCCGTCAGCGGCATCCATTCCTTTCCGTTTGAGAAAGTATAATCTTTAAATAAGTTAGACTATGAGACGTTTGGTAATAAAGAATTTTGGACCGATATCCGATGTGGATATTGAAATGAAGAAGTATAATTTCTTTATTGGAGGTCAAGGTGTTGGTAAAAGCACGATAGCTAAAGTCTTTTGTTTAGTGACCAACTATGAATTCTATCTTTGTCCCCAACAATATTTGCAAAAATTATGGGATGAAGCGATGAAAGATTATGATATTTCATCCTTTAACAAGTCCAAGACCAATATTAGTTACATAGAAGACGGCATTTATCATGAAGAAGACGACAATGACAAAGAACATAAGTATTCGCTCTCCTTTATCTACGACGGTTCAAAATGCACTACTGAGACTACAAAAGACGGAGTAGTAGTTTCTTCCATGGATACAAAAATTCATATTATCTTGGATTTGGTTCAAACAAAAAATTCGTTGGAATCATTAAAGAAAATAGTAGATATAGAGGATAAGAAAGACCTAAAGTCAGCTCTTAATACATATTTTATTGACAGGTTCCGCGACACCATGTATATACCAGCCGACAGAATCATCTATTCATTGATACCGAATCTGCTGCCGGCCTTAAATATCGCTGGTTCATCTATACCAAAGAATGTATTATTCTTTGCTCTGGAATACAATAAGGCAAAGGAAAATATGAAGAAATATGAGATACCTCAGTTCCGTGTACGATTCAACCATAATAAAGACGATGATTTCATTGTCAATTCAGATGGCAGCAAGACATCCATGAGGGCCGCATCTTCGGGTATGCAGTCAGCTATTCCTCTGATGATGAGCTTTGACAATGCCATCAGTCAGGAGCAATACCACGGTTACGTCATTGAAGAGCCCGAATGCAATCTTTATCCCACCAATCAGTTGTGCCTGATGGATAAGATCATAGCCCGTATGCACAAACCTGAAGCCTCCAAAGTATCCTTGACGATAACCACCCATAGTCCCTATATCATCAATTATCTTAATGTGATGATACGCCGTAATGCTAAAAACATAGATAAACCGGCTCTGATGGCGGACAATATGACGGCCTATTATATCACAGAAGAAGGCAAAGCCCAGAATCTTGTATCCAAAACCAATGATACAGGAGAGATTGTCATCAATACCTTTGACTTATCAGAGACGATGAGCAATATCTACGATGAATACAAAAGCTTGGGATAAATGGAAGTATCTGATATAAAACAACTTTTACTGAATGAACTTCCCGATCATTTCAGCTTAATCCATAGAGCAACAGCAGGAGATCTTAATTTACAGGAACATCAGAATGAAGAATTCTCTCTTTGTGACGAGAAAGCCTGTACGGCATGCAAAAACAAGGGAATGCAATCCTGCACAACCCAGGAAGTGGCAAAGTACCACGCCGGAACGAGCAATGTACTGACAATTGATATAGAGACTGTGCTAGCGAAGTATAATCGTTCCAAACGGTTACGTAATAAAAGATGTGACTTTTTACATGTAGACTCTGATTTTAGTAAGTTCGTACTGAACGAGCTCACCTGTACAAAGCCTAAATACGTAGAACCGTTCGACAATACGAGTGTTCATCAAGATGGGAAGCGAAACAAGGCGCAGAAGCAGATGGAAGAAGTAGCGAAACTATTAATTGAAGTACCCGCTATCCAGTCATACATAGAAACCTTTAATGAAAAAATAGCCTTGTTTTCATGGCGCAATCCTTCACAAGATGAAAAGCCGGCAAATATAGCGGAACAATCAATGGAACAATTTGGATTGCCACTTCAATATATATCGAACATCACGACATTAAAGGTACTCAACAATGGTTTTAAGCTTGTCCAACAATTATATCCCTCGATATATAACTTGTAAGGCATTATAGATAACGCCTAGATTTGGGAATGTATCTACCACCTTGTTATAATACTAACGAAAATAAAAAAAAATGAATCCCTTTATTAATGTTATCCACGTGTAGCGCCTGTAAACATAGGCAATTAAATAACGTGTGGTGTTATGTGAGATAAATATAAATACAATAATGAAAAGAATATTAGTAACAGGAGGAGCCGGCTTTATTGGCTCAAACTTATGTGAGAGATTAGTCAAAGAAGGAAACGATGTAATATGTTTGGATAACTTTTATTCAGGTAGGAAAGAAAATATATGGCATTTGATTGGCAAACCTAATTTTGAATTAGTCCGCCATGATATTATTCAGCCATTCAGGGCAGAAATAGATGAAATATACAATCTGGCTTGTCCTGCTTCCCCTGTCTATTATCAGTCAGATCCTATACAGACAGCTAAAACATCTTTTTTCGGAATGCATAATATGTTAGGACTTGCACGCCGTACCGGATGTAAAATCTTACAAGCTTCTACAAGCGAAGTTTATGGTGATCCATCTGTACACCCACAGCCCGAGTCATATTGGGGAAATGTGAACCCCGATGGTATACGTTCT
>OBID01000098.1_pt1 | contig 38214 bp, 26 predicted proteins | sample 1519781 | NCBI WGS metagenome assembly OBID01 (sample SAMEA3991478, study PRJEB22521) | metagenome | biome: anthropogenic terrestrial biome; feature: sewage plant; material: sludge | place: Sweden | collected 2012-09-26 | reverse complement strand
CTCAGAGGTATTGTCGATCCGGCCGGCACCACTATTGCCCTTAAATATGCCACTGGTGAGATCTACCCTCAAGAAGTGAGGCTAATGGCAGCTCACTATCTGTCCAGGGCAAAAAATCTCGATCTCTCAGGTCAGGCAGATTTGCTCAATGAATCGACTGCAAAAGAAAACAATCCGGATGTCAAACTAGCCTTGATACTGGCGTTGGGTAAAACAAAATCCTCCACTGCCCTGACAACGCTGACCAATGTCATCAGCCAGGATCAGGATACCAGAATGGTGAGCAATGCACTAAGATCGTTAAGTAATTTTGATTACCAACAAGTAAAAACGATCATACTCACGGCCATCAGGCATAGTTCTATATCTGTCGCCACTGCAGCCCTCAACTATCTCAATGACTTTGGCAGAGAGGCAGATGCTAATGAATACCGCAATATAGCCCGGGAAAACATACCCTGGCAAGTCAAAGTCCCTCTGCTGGCCATCGCCAACAAAAACTACTCTTATGCCTATGCCATCACCAAAGGCAATATCAATGGTGAGCTAAAATCCATCTTTGGCCGATCTGACAATATCCAGGAAAAAATAGCTTGCCTCAAAGCACTGGGCAGCGACCCAAAAAACATCAATTATTTGTTGGAAGTAGGCCGGCAATCTGACATTCCTGCCATACACGCTGCAGTGATGGAATCCGGTATCGAATCCTTAAAGAGTAAGTATTTCAATAATGCATTTGGTGGTTCGGGAGAATCTGTAAAAAAGAACATCATAGCCTATATTATGGATAAGCTGGCTACCGGGGATGATGCTGCTTTGGAAATCATCGAATCTTCTGTTAAAGATCAAAGCCTGGGACTGAAATCCATCGTAGATCCAGCAGCTATCGAACAAATCAAAACGACGCTGGCCAATAACCCAACTCCAACGACCCCTTATGCTCAGTATATGCTCGATAAGACACTCAATGCCTTGAAGGGTACGAGTACTCCTTTGAGCCATATGACAAATTATAAAAAGCTCACAGCAGCAGATTTTACGCTGGATGGGGTCACCGCTGTTGCTGAAATAGTGACAGACAAGGGATCCATCAAGATAAAACTATTAAAAGAGATAGCTCCTGCCACAGTCCTCAATTTTGTGCGCCTATCCAAGTCAGAATTTTATAATGGTAAGTATTTTCACAGGGTAGTCCCCAATTTTGTCATTCAAGGCGGATGTCCCCGGGGTGACGGCTATGGATCTATGGATTATAGTATCCGATCGGAGACACCGCAGATCTATTATAACAAAGCAGGCATGGTAGGAATGGCCTCCAGTGGTAACCATACCGAGAGCTGTCAATTTTTTATTACCCACAGCCCCACCCCTCACCTGGATGGCAATTATACGATTTTCGCGCAGGTGATAGAGGGGATCGATGTGGTCAATAGTATCCAGATCGGAGATAAAATACTACGTATCAACTTTACAGAATGAAAGAACTCGCTTTAGCTCAGATCCACAAAGCATTAGGTGCCCGGATGGCAGAATTTGCTGGTTTCAATATGCCTATCTATTATACAAAAGGCATTACAGAAGAGCATCTGCAGGTAAGGAATAAAGTAGGGGTGTTTGATGTATCTCATATGGGAGAATTCATTATCAAAGGACGCGAAGCCCTGGCACTGATTCAATCCATCACCACCAATGATGCATCCCGGCTCTCTATAGGTCAGGCACAGTATAGTTGTATGCCCAATGAATATGGGGGAATCGTCGATGACCTCCTGGTCTATCGTCTTGACGAAGATCAATGCACAGATGGAGAACAAGCCTATATGCTGGTAGTCAATGCCGGCAATATCGATAAAGACTGGAATTGGGTCTTGTCACACAACAACTTTGATACCAGGGTCATCAATATCTCTGACCGCACAGCATTGTTGGCGATCCAGGGACCGCTCGCTACTCAGGTATTACAGTCATTGACCGAAGTCCGGCTGAGTGATTTGGAGTATTACACCTTCTCCAAAGGGCGGTTGGCAGGTATAGACAATGTATTGATTTCAGCAACAGGGTACACCGGGGCAGGTGGATACGAACTGTATTTTGATGAACAACATGCCGTATCTATGTGGGAGGCAATCTTCGAAGCTGGAAAGTCATATGATATTCAGCCCATAGGTTTAGGCGCACGAGATACTTTGAGACTCGAAAAAGGATACTGCTTATACGGCCATGATATAGATGATACCACCTCCCCGCTCGAGGCAGGCTTGGGTTGGATCACTAAATTGAATAAAGGCGATTTTACTTCTTCTGAGAAATTTAAGGAGCAGAAAAAAGCGGGAGTGGATAAAAAGCTGGTGGGATTCAAAGTAGATGACCGTAGAGTACCACGCCAGCACTATCCGATTTGGTCCATGCAAAATGAAACTATTGGAGAAGTCACATCTGGAACCGTGTCACCTATATTGTCTATGCCTATTGGGATGGGTTATGTCAAAACAGCATTCGCCAGGCCGGGTACATCCATACAGATTAAGGCAGGAGAAAAACTACTGGCGGCGACCGTGTGTGAACTGCCTTTTGTAAAATGATGGCATAATTAGAGAAAGTAGCAATACTTTTAAAGCCTGGAGTCAAGACAGCGTCATGCACATCAGTCCTTTTATCGGCCATATCCCTGATCTATCCAAAACTGGATTTGATGATAGTTTTTATCAATCTATGCGGGACGATTTTAATGCGCTGTTTGATGCCGGTTTATTCAAGCAGGTTGCTCTTCAACCGGCCTATTACCTGGTAGAAATAAAAAACAAAAACAACGTGTCTACCGGTTTGGTCGCGATGACCTCCATGCAGGAATATAACGATCAAAACATTTTAAAACACGAGCAGACGATTTCAAAAAAAGAAAAACTGCACAAAGCCCTGCTTACCTCCCGTAAAGCCATGATCAAACCGGTCGCCTTGCTGATGCCTCACCAGAAGACGCTCCAGCAGGAGTTTGAAGCTATAAAAATAAAAAGCAAACCAATCCTGAGGATCAGGTTTCCCGATCTCACTACTACTCAAAAATTATGGAGGGTGGATGCCCCGGTCTTAATTAAAAAAATCACATCGCTATTTGAAAAAAAAATTAATAAAGTCATTATCGCCGATGGCCATCATAGGTTTGCTTCTCTCGCCAGGTTACAATCATCCAAAAACCCAGCCTCTATCTTGTCGATCTATTTTTCACCGGATCAGATGCAAGTATCTACATTTTATAGGGTGGTCAAAAAACGTAGTAGTCAATCCTATGAGCAATTAATTAAAAAACTTAGGGAACATACTACAACATGGCAAAAAACAACTTCGATTATTGTCGAACGAGGTTGTATCCATTTGTTCTTAAAAGGAGAACTGTATCGGTTCAGATTAAAATCTTCCGGCAGTCAACCGGTACATTTATCTTTTTCTGAACAAATACTGGGACCGGTATTCGAGATACATAAAGAAACGACGAGTAAAAGAATTTCTTATGTGGAAGCGCCACAAAACGAAACGGAACGAGGGCGCATTCTCGAAGAACATAAGGATGAATTCGTGTTTATGCTTCCTCCACTGACCACGCACCAAATTTTGCGCAACAAAAAAATATTACCGCCAAAAAGCACCTTGTTTTCTCCAAGGATCATGAATGGTTTGATAGTGGCACTTACTTGAAGAATAAGAGGAAAGAGATACAATAGCATTTGGTCGAGATCATAATCCAGACTGATGAGTATCAGGGTGATCGGTAAGGTTAGCCTATAACTTTATACCCGCGTTGATACTGATTATCAACAATGTGAATAGGTCGATGATGAGTAGAATTGAACTTTATCGGACTATTTTATATCAAAGGTTTTTCTTCTACTGCTGTAGGGTTATAGAATAGTCCTGCCTCTGTCATTTATTCAATTCTTTTCTTGGGCACCGATTTCTTATTAGATAATGTTTTTTTCAATTTTTAATTATTGATTATGAAAAAACTATTAATCACAGCAGCGATGGCAATGATTATACAAGTTGCTTTTGCACAGGATTCCACGAGCCAGGATCGGTTTAATCAATACGGCAGAATAGTTAGCAGATCACCACTGGATGTAGAAAACAGAAATGGAATACTTGTCTTCGAATCTGCAGATCAATCGTATCGATTATGGTTTGACATCAGGGTGCAGGTTGATGGACAGGTGTTTTCAAAAAACACATTGAATCCCATAGGAAATGGTGCCTCCATTCGCAGGGCTCGATTTGCTACCAAAACCAATCTTACAAAAAATTGGTATGGAGAGATAGACCTTGATTTTTCCAATGGCATACTAGAACTGAATGATGCATACATACAATATGACTTTCGCAATGGACTCGCTTCACGGATAGGCAATTTTAAAGAGCGATTTTCAATGTCACAAACCTCTTCTTCCAGGTATCTTAATTTTCTGGAGAGACCAATGGCGATTGTAGCAATGACCCCATCCAGGCACATTGGCTGGGAGACCAGTTATAGCGCAAAATATTTTTTAGTATCCAGTGGTTTGTTTTTCCAGGCAGTAGAAGATGCAGAGACCAGAATATTTGTAGAGGATAACAACAAGGATTATGGTAGAGATGAAGGTATCAGCTGGACTAGCAAATTAGCTCTCCAACCGTTTGGCACTAGTACAGAATATGGGGGACACCTTGCCCTGGCGCATTCGTATCGTCAACCAAAGACGAGTGTAGATGTAAGTGAATATGGTGGGATACGTTACAGTACCAGATCACTAAGCAGTATTAATCGCAAAAAATACCTGGATACGGATGTGATCCCGGATTTTAATTACTCCAGCATGAACAATGTGGAGTTGGCGGCCTATTACAAAGGATTAGGCGTCCAGGGAGAGTATATCATGAATAGAGTGCACCGCAATAGCGATTTGGTAAGTCTGGATTTTGATGGATTTTATGCTCAAGCCGCATGGTTATTGTTTGGTGGAAAACAATTTTATAATAAAACCGAAGCGGAGTTTAGCCAGCCCTATCGCGGAAAAAAATGGGGGGATATCGAACTGGCCCTGAGATATGATTATATCAACTTGAATGACAAAGATATCTACGGGGGATCAGCCGAAGGATACACGGCAGGTGTCAATTTCTATGCCGACAAAAACGTAAGATTCCAGGTAAACTATAGTTATGTCAATCATGACCGGTACGCCAATGGAAAGAATAAATTGTTTGTAGGTTATGACTTGACGGGAGCGCTTACCAAAGACCCGACTCAGGTAGCAGACTCAAAAGGAAAAGCGGGTGATGACTATGGTATGCTCGGATTTCGATTTGAAATAAACTTTTAATAGAACCTCTAAATTCAATATCATGAAAGTTAAAACTTTATTATATGTTTCAATTGGCTTTTTCATCATGATGAATGCCTGTGTGAAGGATGACCTCTTTAATGGACCCGCATTGATATCGGAGGTGACCGCCGTACCAGTAGCTCCAAAATCATCGGATAGTGTAAGTATAACTGCCCGAATCACTGATTTAAAGGGAATCGCCACCGCCATATTGGCTTACAGGGCTTCGGCCCAAGGTACATTTACCTCGCTGGCGATGCAACATGAAACTCCCTACCAATATCATAGCACGATACCTGCACAAATATTCGGAAGCAAGGTCGAATATTTTATCGAAGTCAAAAACATCGAAGGTTTTACATCCAGGTATCCTGCTGTAAATACATCCTATGCCAATTATACGGTCGGAGCATCCAATATCCTTAAACTGTATATCAACGAAGTATTGTCTGATGGAACCAAAGATGCGTCTGATCCTGACTGGGTAGAAATATACAATGCGTCGGATATCCCAGCTGACATCAGCGGCTATGCATTTTATGACGAAGGCATTAAAACATCGGGTGGTAGCAAAGCTAAAAGATTGCTAAATGCAGGGACGATCATACCGTCCATGGGGTTTTTGGTATTAAAAACAGAATACACTTCTGGCGAATACGCCGTTGAATTTGGACTGAGCTCTACAGGAGATGCAGTATATCTTGAGAATGCTTCAGGAGTATTAGTTGCTGCATTGGATTTCCTGGCTATCAACCTGGTGGGTAAGAAATCATATGGTCGCCAACCTGATGGTTCTAATAACCTGGTGATATTTAATACACCATCGAGAGGCACTTCTAATGATTGATCCAATGGTTGTGAGCAGGTAATTTCTTACAAAACCTAATTCATATTCAAAAGGATGAAAAAATGAAAGAGCAGATGGGAATGGATAAGGTACAGCCTCGCTTTGAATTTAGAACCTTCGGCCAAAATTTTGATTGGGCTGTCAAACGAATGGCCCGATTGTCAATGCCGGTTCCGGAAAATCTCTGGGACCGGCACAGTGACGAAATCTATATTGTATCCAGAGCCATTACTCATAACAATACCAAAATCAGGGACGGCCTATTAGACATCAAGACCCTGATAGAAACCAAACAGGGCTTGGAGAAATGGAACCCACTGTTGAAAGTAGTTTTTCCAATATCTGTCGATGCTTTGAGGGATGAAATATTTCCGGCATTACAGGCAGACATGCCCACTTTTGATCAAAATAATATCCACATGGCCGCATTTTTGGAAATGGTACAGGGACACCCAAAGTTGGTGGCTGTTCGTATTCACAAACAACGCAGTGCGTATCTGGTGAATAATGCAATCTGTGAAACAGGCTCCGTATTGATCAATGGTGCCCGGGTGGAAACCATTTGTATCGAATCTACCGAAATGGACGATATTCTAAAGGCGATAAACGAAATTGGCTTAGCAGGAATAGAAAACATTAATTATCTCCAGGCCATAAAACGAGTCATCGGAATGATCGATAAACCACTGGCAAATTAAAACTCAAATCTTTATGCCTCAGGAAATAGAAAGAAAATACCTGGTGACCTCAGATGCCTACAAAAAGGAAGCCATTGCAAAAACCAGGATCACCCAAGGATATCTTAGTTCTGTGCCAGAACGAACAGTACGCATTAGAATCAATGGGGATCAGGCCTATATCACCATTAAAGGTATTGGCAATGATGCAGGAAGCTCAAGATATGAATGGGAAAAAAACATACCGCTGGCAGATGCCATGGAACTCCTTCGACTTTGTGAGCGCGGAGTCATCGACAAGGTACGATACATCATTCCTGCGGGGCTGCATATTATCGAAGTAGACGAATTCTTTGGTCAAAATCAAGGACTGACGGTAGCAGAAGTCGAGTTGAATAGGGAAACGGAACAGTTTAATAAACCCAATTGGTTTGGAACGGAAGTCACAGGTGATGTGAAATATTACAATTCTATGCTGATGAAAAACCCATACACACAATGGTCGCAGGAGACTAATTCACTGATAAAAGACAAAAATGACGAAGGGTGAAATCAGTATAGAATCGCAAAACCCTACTCCGGCATTCGACTTGCTGGATATGAATAATTATAAGGTTGAAAAGCTCAGGAAATTTAAAAAAGTCGGGTTTGAGCGATGGATGGAGCTCACAGGAGGACCTTTAGCAATAATTAGTTTTATCGTTATTTATTATTTTTCAGATATCGGCTTTTTAAATAATATCAATGCAGACATTCTCCAGGAAAGTGGCATCAAAAGATGGAAAGAGCTGGGGGCTGAAGGTTTTTCAAAAATCAATTATGCTATGCTGGCTATTTTTGCAGCGTCCATTATCCTGTGGATTACCGAAGCTATACCCAATTACCTTACTTCCCTGATAGTGATTCTTGCCATGGTTCTTACAGGGGTCACTACAGAGAATGTAGCGTATGCCCAGCTGGGTCATCCTGTAATGTGGCTTAATATTCTATCCTTTATACTGGCGAGCATGTTGGTTACCACCAAAGTAGCCAAAAGATTTGCTTTATGGTTTGTGTTGAAGTTTGGCAAAAATGCCGGAGGTATATTTTTTAGTTTTATAGTGATCAATATTGTATTGTCGATTTTTATATCTGCTACTACGGCCAAAGCGGCCATTCTCTTACCTATCTTCATGGTCATTGCCGCGATATATGGTGCGACGATGGATCATCGAAATAATTTTGGCCGGAACATCGTGTTGCAAAATCTCTTTCAGATCAATATGGGCGCAACGGGTTTTATCACCGGATCCGGGGCTAATTTGTTGGCGGGCTCATTGATAGCTGGCGCATTGGGTCAGTCACTGTTTAGTTACCAGGATTGGTTTGTTGCAGCATTTCCACTTTGTATTATACTCATATTTATTGGTTGGTTTGTGGGGACCAAAATTATATTTCCTATGCGACCAGATGAGCGCAAGCCACAGATAGAAGGAGGCATGGAAAGATTGCGGATAGAGTATCAACTATTGGGGAAAATGCGTGTGAGCGAATATAAATCTATAGCTATATTTTTGGTGGTTTTGGCAATGTGGGCTACGGATAAACAGCATGGCATTTCTCAGACCGCAGTCGCTTTTATGGGAGCCGTGGTGGCCCTGCTACCGGGTATCGGAGTAGTAAAATGGAATGATGTAGATATACCCTGGCACCTTATGTTGTTTTCCGCCGGGGCGTATGCCTTGGGTCTGGGATTGGACACCACAGACCTTCCCACCAGCATCGTAAATACGCTGTTCAATTATTTTGGAGTCACCGCTGCCACACCGTTTTGGGTTTTATACCTCGGATTGACATTCGTCATGTTGTTTAGCGGTATCCTGTTTCAATCCAAAACGATGCGTGCCCTTATATTTGTACCTATGTCCATCGGAATAGCGCAAAAATTTAATTATCCGATTATGAGTTTAGCTTTTCCGGTAGCATTATTGATCGAGCACGTATATGTGTTACCATTTAATGGCAAACCCTCCGCTCTATTATATACAACCAACCATTATAGCATGACTGATTCTTTTAAATACGGGTTTACAATGATGGTCATCAGCTGGATTATGATCATTATCTGGGGCGAAACTCTGTTGAGATATCTGGGATATACCCAAAATGGAGTCTTTTTCTAATGCGTATTTGGATAACAATAAAATAATTGAATATGTCTATAGATTATGAAATCCTCGTTCGCTTTTTATTAGCAGCACTCTGGGGTGGCCTGGTGGGAACAGAAAGAGAATATCATAATAAATCTGCAGGATTTCGCACCATGATCATGATTTCGGTGGGTTCTTGTTTTTTTACGATGATGTCTGAGGTCATTGGTGAGGTAGCCAATGCAGATCGCATAGCGGCCAATGTGGTGACCGGCATAGGATTTTTAGGCGCGGGTGTAATTTTTAGAGGCGAAAACAGAGTAAACGGGATCACCACGGCAGCGACCATTTGGGTAGTCGCGGCAGTAGGCATGGGTATAGGTGCCGGTAGGTATTTTGCTTCCGCCTCCGCGAGTATCCTGGTTTTATTGGTGTTAGCAGTGCTGCCTTATGTTGAAAATATCATCGGCCGGCTCAACCAGGCCAGGATATATAAGATCCAATATACCGATCAGGAAAATGCCAGAGTTGCTATTGAACAGCTACTTACCCGGGCTAATTTAAAATTCAGGTTGACGGGAGAAATTAAACGAGGGGATCACTTAGACCAGCATTGGCAGGTATCCGGTAAGGCTAAAAACCATGACTTGTTTATAGCCGCACTCAAGAAGATGGATAAAATAAACAGGTTTGAATATTAATACTTCGTATTCACCGAACCAAAGTAAAATCACCTGACTTATTGATTGTCAGACGAGCTCCCTGGCTATCAAGGGTGACGATTTTTAAAAAATACAAATATACACCTGCAGGTGCTTCGCGCTGCCTGAAGGTGCCATCCCAACTCGTATCTACGGACCGTGAAACAAACATCAAATCACCCCAACGATTGAATACAGACCATTCAAATTGATCTATGGGGGGGAAGTCGGGTTTGATTAAAGGCTTTATTTCGTCATTTAGACCATCATGATTTGGTGTGAATATATTGGCTATGTACAATCCTTTTTCGCAAGACTCGATCCTAACCTTAAAACTTTGTGTGATGAGCGGACCACAACGGTTTTCTATTTGTACTGTATACACTCCCGGGGTATATATAGTCCTGAAATAATTCTTACTTCCATTTTCCCATTGGAGCCTTTGTCCGTCAAGATGCACGCCACCCGATAATACGATTTGTGTGCCCTCACAGATAGTAGTATCGCGACGGGCCAATGTGGAAGCAGCGGTATTTCCAAAAGATCGAATACTAAAGGCTTTTGAAATCATGCATGACGGAGAATAAATCAGCTCAATTCGATAGGATCCATCCTGTGAGGCAGTGTAATATGGAAGTGTACTGCCATCGTGCCATCGATATTTTAATTGAGCCGGCAAGGGGGTAAATGCATTTAAAATTAAAGTATCATGTACACAGCGCGAAGTATCAGATATCGGTATCTCCATGGGCACCAGTACGACATTATCTACTGCATAATTAGCGATAAGGCCATTGGGGAAGTTAGGATTGATTTTTCCGGTGGGAGAGGTCTCGGTACTGGCATCTATTCGAAAATTGCCTATTAGTAGATAATGTTCTGTTCCATCTGCGACAAAACATTCACTGATTTTGTGCCATTCATAATCTTGATTTATTTTGCTTACCGCGGTCGGTCTCAGAGACAGATAGTTTCTAGGTACATCAAAGTCAAATAAGGGCAATGATTTGGTAAAAGCTACATCCTGGCCATTGGTGAAAACAGTATTGACCAGTTTTCTATTTGGAAAAGTATCCACTGACCGCACCATCATCTCGAAGTAATATTGCTGGCCGGCTTGCAGGGGTTGTATCAGTTTGGCTGCAAGGTATAATCGTCCACTATATATATTGTCATCGGCAAATCCCCGGTAATAAGTCTCTACAAAACCACATTGACTGCCATTGATGCCCATCTTAGGATCACGGATAAATCGCCACCAATCTACATATGGACAAAGGTTGGAGAGATCTACTGGATTGTTTTGAGGCACAAACCAGTCTGAGATAGTGGAAAATCCACTGCACGTAACAGCCTCTTCAAATTCACCATTGGGTACGAGATTGACCTGACCTGGAGTCTGGTAGACACCCAGGGTAGATGCTATCAGCCAATACCAAAAGAGAATCTTCATTTTCATCAAAAAAATAATAGTAGTGCAAAATAAGTTGACTTTCTTCAATATATCTTTTTGGGGGCTTTAAAAATGATTCAACGATTTTAGCGATATTTGAGACATCAAACGCACGAGGCATATATTATTAACAATTGCGGTAGGGATTATTTTCCTCCATAGTATATTTCCGCATGTACACAATGATAAGATTCGGGAAATTTTTCATAATAATCATAGTTCGATCCTCTGCCTCCTCAAAGACCTGGTGCATAATGATTTGGGCGAAGGACACCTGGAGCACTTTTTGCAAAGCCACGCTCAGGATTTGAATGAAGTTATTACGACATTACCCTCCAGCAGTACAGATTTTCTTTGCGTAAATATTTATGGACCTCCGTCAAATATAAATTATGTTTTCCGAGGTCCTATACCATATTTGTTTCTGAGGCCCCCACAGTTTCTGGGACCAGCCGTGACTTCCCGAGGTCCACCATCCTTATCTGTTTTTCCTGGTTGATTTGGATATTTATCAATCAGTCTAACCTCTTTTCCAGGGGTTGGTTTTTTATTTTATCATATCTTATCAAAGAGTATTGTCATGCTTCAGACCATTATACATTATAGTTTAAAACATAAACTGATCAATTTTTTATTTGTCGCGGCCTTGATTGTGTTTGGCATATATGCCTTGATGAATATCCCAATTGGTGCCGTGCCCGACATTACCAATAACCAGGTGCAGGTGATCACCACCTCGCGCAACCTGGCTACAGAAGATGTCGAAAAATATTTGACTTATCCGGTAGAACTGGAAATGGCCAATTTACCCGGAGTAAAAGAGATCCGGTCTATCTCTAAGTTTGGCTTATCGGTGGTGACCATTGTGTTTGAGGAAAATCAAGGGACTTATCTACCACGACAACTCATCGCAGAAAAATTAAAAAGTGCTGAAGAAAAAATACCCAAGGGCTTTGGCATTCCCTTTATGGGGCCTATCACAACCGGCCTGGGAGAGATCTATCAATATGTATTGGATGTCAAGCCTGCCTATAAAGAGCGGTATTCTACTACAGACCTTCGCACGATACAGGATTGGATCGTCAAACGACAACTTTCCGGCATCCCGGGAGTCGTAGAGGTCAATACCTGGGGCGGGTATCTCAAAACCTATGAAGTGGCCATTGATCCTGCCAGGCTTCGGGCTATAAACCTCTCCATCACCGAAGTATATGAGGCTATGTCGCGTAATAATGGTCTTGCAGGAGGAGGATATATAGAGAAAAACAATGAAAGTTATTTTATTAGAGCAGAGGGCCTGGTCTCTACCCTTGAAGAAATCGGCAATATCGTAGTGGACAACAGAGACGGGATACCAATATATATCAAAGATGTCGCAAAAGTAAAACTAGGGCACGCGACGCGATTTGGGGCTATCACCGGCAACGGAGAAGGTGAAAAAGTGCTGGGCCAAATCATGATGTTAAAAAATGCTTCCTCCAAAGCAGTCATCAATGCAGTACAGAAAAAAGTGGCCAGCATTCAAAGCTCCTTACCGGAAGGTATCATGATCAATCCGATATTAGACCGCAGTCATCTGGTCAAAAAGACTACCCTGACCATTTCGGAAAATCTGATCCTGGGTTGTCTTATCGTGATCCTGGTAGTCATTTTATTATTGGGCAATCTGCGATCAGCGCTGGTAGTGGCTTCTGTGATTCCGCTTTCATTAATATTTGCCATTTCATTGATGTATATTTTTGATCTGGATGCTAACCTGATGAGCCTGGGCGCCATAGATTTCGGTATCATCATAGATGGAGCAGTCATCATCGTTGAATATATCGCATTTAATATCAGCAGGGAAATTAAAAAAATAGGGGTGATCTTGCCTGAAAACAGGCGGAGCACCATGGACAAAATCACTGAACATGCAGCGGCCAAGATGATGCGATCTGCTGTATTTGGACAGCTGATCATTATCATCGTTTTTATTCCCATCTTATCACTGTCCGGAGTAGAAGGAAAGATGTTTAGACCGATGGCCCTGACATTTTCGTTTGCACTGATCGGTACGATGATCTTGTGTCTGACTTATGTGCCGATGATGTGTGCATTATTCATCAAGCCGGATACCAAAAACAAAAAGAATATTTCTGATCGATTGATGCTTTTTTTACAAAGACTTTACCAGCCTGTGATCAAAGCAGCACTAAATGCAAGAAGTGTAGTGCTCGGCATGGCAGTAATCCTCATCCTGGTGGCAGTATTTCTGTTTTCAAGGATGGGGGGTGAATTTATCCCTACCCTGGATGAAGGAGATTTTGTGATCCAACCAGTGCTCAAGACCGGGATGTCTTTGGACAAAACCATTGAGATGACGACCCGTATGGAAAAAATCATAAAAAGATTTCCTGAAGTAAATCAAATAGCCAGTAGAATAGGAGCGGCGGAAGTGCCTACTGATCCAATGTCTATGGAAGAAAGTGATGTCATCATCACCCTACATGCAAAAAAACATTGGGTAACTGCAAAATCTAAGGATGCATTGGCCGATACGATGAAGGCAGCTATAGAAGCAGAGATCCCAAATGTCGAAGTTGAATTTACACAACCAATAGAAATGCGATTCAATGAATTGATCACCGGAGTAAGGGCCGATCTGGCAATTAAACTTTTTGGCGATGACCTGGATCTATTGTACAAAAAAGCGATAGAGATAAAAAATGCTATTGACCAAGTACCGGGAGCTGCAGATATTACTGTAGAAAAGACCGAAGGTCTCCCCCAAATGACAGTAAAATACGACCGCCGGAAGATTGCCCAATACGGTCTGAATATAGAAGAGCTGAATAATATCGTTTCTATGGGTTTTGCAGGATTGAGCGCCGGCATCATCTTCGAAGGGGAGCGACAGTTTGATCTGGTCATCAAATATGACGAAGCTAACCGAAAGGATATCAGGGACCTGTCCGAATCCCTGGTCAAAATGCCCAATGGACAGCAGATGCCACTGAGTACCTTCGCCTCTGTCCAATATACCACAGGACCAGCCAAAATATCCCGGGACAATACAAAGCGTCGCATTGTGGTAGGAGTTAATGTCCGGGGAAGGGACCTTCAGTCAGTAGTACGAGATATACAAACAATTATTCAATCTCAGGTCAAACTGCCCCATGGCTATCTGATAGAGTATGGTGGCCAGTTTGAAAACCTGCAGAGCGCTATGAAAAGGCTGATGATAGCAGTGCCGATAGCATTGGTCCTGATCTTTTTGATGCTGTACTTTGCTTTTGATTCATTTAGAGACGCGATGATCATATACAGCGCAATCCCTTTATCTGCCGTAGGAGGAGTTTTGTTGTTGTATATTAGGGATATGCCCTTTAGTATTTCTGCGGGTGTCGGTTTTATAGCTTTATTTGGTATCGCCGTGCTTAATGGAATCGTCCTCATTGAATATTTTAAAGAACTAAAATCACATGGTATGCATGATATCCACGAAATGATTGTAGTAGGTACGACCAACAGAATGCGCCCGGTATTGCTCACTGCCTCGGCTGCTGCGCTGGGATTTTTGCCAATGGCTATTTCTACTTCGGCTGGTGCAGAGGTGCAGCGACCGCTGGCTACAGTAGTGATAGGTGGACTTATCACCGCCACCCTGCTGACATTGATCGTATTGCCGGTGCTATATTCTCTCCTTGAAGTAAAAAAGCGAAAAAAGAAAGCAATCAATATTTTGCCATTGATCTTCCTGCTTGTCCCCGTCTTTATGTCAGGACAGACTATCACCCTGGAGCAGGCTATTCAGATCGCAGGGAACAATAATCTTGGATTAAAATCTGCTTCCCTGGAAGTTCAAAAAACGCAGGCACTTCTGGGCAACTATCTCGATGTGCCCAAAACAGGCGTATACTGGGGATATGATCACAACAATCTAACAGAAAGTGGTGACCCCTTGCATGTGGTGGGGATCAGTCAAAGTTTTAAGCTGCCTGGTGTGTATGCTGCGCAAAAAAAACTAAACCAACAGCAAGCTACATCCAGTGAAACCAGGCTTGTGTTACAGAAAGAAAAATTGACCCATCAAGTCACGGCCGCCTATATGCAGGCGGTCTATTTCAAAAGCCTGATCAAAGAATATCATTACCTGGATAGTTTATTGTCCAGGTTCCAATCGGCGGCCATACGTAAAACGGAGCTTGGCGAAACCAATCATTTAGAGTCTTTAACTGCACAGTCCAAATACCAGGCCAACACATTAAAATTAATACAAGCGGAGGGTGATCTGGGCGAAGCCAAACAATTAATGAAGTATTATTTAAATACGACGGATGATCCGGAGCCTGTAGAAGACTCACTGACACTTTTGGCGGTTCTTCCTAAAAGGATAGAGGATCATTCTTTATTGGTTTATGAAAATTCTCTTTTGGACCTGGCACAGGCTGCACAGGAGGTAACTATCAAACATCAGCTACCCGATATCAACCTGTCCGTCTTTAATGGAATCAATTTTAATAATCATCTCCGGTCATATCCGGGTTTTACCGCAGGCCTGTCAGTACCCTTATGGAAACAGGCTTACAAATCTAATACACTGGCTGCATCCAAAGAGATTGAAATCAGGCAAAATGAAATTGAAAAAAACAAAAACGATCTGATTCAGTATCAAAATCGATTGACAAGCCAGCTGGCCATGCATAGACAGGCTATTGATAAGTACACTCAACAGATCCAACCATTGCAAGGCGCAGTGATCCAGTCGGCGGAAAAATCATTCCAACAAGGAGAAATTGATTTTTTTCAATATATCCTGACCCTGGAAAATAACACGGATATGAAAATGAACTATCTGTATCACGTATACAAATACAATCAGACCGTAATAGAATTAAATTTTTTAATCAATCCAAATTAAGACTCAATCATGAAAGGAATATATATTGTATTAATCGGTTTATGGACATGGTCGGCATGTAAATCCACATCAGAGGCGCCTGCTACCACAATGCCAAATGAAGAGGTAGAGCATATAGTCTTAACCAAAAATCAATTTGAATCATCTGGATATGAGCTGGGTACCATACAGAAAAAAAACTTTGTAACCGAAATACATGCTTCAGGAATGATCGACCTTCCGGAAAAAAACAAATATGTCATCAGCTCCTACCTGGGAGGCGTAGTCAATGATATGAACCTGATCAATGGGCAACGTGTCAATAAAGGTCAGGTATTGTTTCGATTGACCAACCCGGAATTAATCACCTGGCAACAAGAATATATCGAATTACAAGGTCAGCACGATTATCTCAAAGACGAATATCAGCGACAGAAGACATTGGCGGAAGAAAACCTCTCTGCCAGAAAAAACTACCTCAAAGCGGATGCTGATCTTAAAATGAATGAAGCCAAAATAGCAGGCCTCGAAAAAAAACTGGAATTGTTGGGATTCAGCCCTTCAAAAATCAATACCGCTTCTTTTATTTCATCGGTACCTGTATTGGCATCCACGAGCGGGTATGTATCCGATATCGCCGTAGTAAAGGGCGAATTTCTCCAGGCCAATCAGGCGGCAATGACTATATATAACACCGATCATTTACATCTTGAGCTCAAAGTGTTAGAAAGAGATTTTAGGTTTTTAAAACTGGAACAACCCATTTTGTTCAAACTGTCCTCCGATACTTCTGTCACCTATATGGCCACCGTACATCAAATAGAACCCCTGGTAGATGACCATAGCCTGATCAATATTCACTGTCATCTCGACGATCATGCTACCCGGCGACTGATCCCGGGCATGTATGTTAATGCAGAAATCAATATCGGTCAAAAGGAAGTCCTGGCTCTGCCGGAGAATGCGGTGATATCGATTGAAAACAAAGACTATATTTTGATCAAACGACCGGGTGCGGAGCTTAACTTCCAGAAAACTTTGGTAGAAAAAGGCCTTATTAATAATGGCTGGGTAGAAATACTTCATGCTGAAAAATTTTCTTCTGAAGATCAGTTTTTGACCAAAGGAGCTTATTACCTGGTGACAGGAGGATGATAGTAGCGGTGATGCGATAGCTATTGTATCTATCTAATTACCCTATCTTTGCCCTCCAATTATTTATTTATTTCATGGGAGCCCCCAGAAGCATCGCATTTCACACGTTAGGTTGTAAACTCAACTTCTCGGAGAGTTCGACCTTGAGCAATCTTTGCGAAAAGGAGGGTTATCATGTGACCGACTTTGATCAGCCGGCAGATATCTATGTGATCAATACCTGCAGTGTCACGGAGCAAGCGGACAAAAAATGTCGCTACGCGATACGCCAGGCCTTACAACTGGCACCCGATGCCAAGATCATCGTCACGGGTTGTTATGCTCAGCTCAAACCTCAGGAGATTGTCGATATCCCCGGAGTATCCCTGGTATTGGGAGCCGGGGAAAAGTTTAGAATCACCGAATATCTTGATGCACTTTCAGAGGGCAATGGCCTGGCACCAATGCAAGCTGGAGCTATCCAGGAGGTCAAGACTTTTAGTTCGTCTTATTCTTTTGGTGACAGGACACGATCGTTTCTCAAAGTGCAGGATGGATGCGATTATAAATGTTCTTTTTGTACGATTCCGCTGGCGAGGGGCAAAAGCAGGAGCGACACCATCGAAAACGCCCTCGCCAAAGCGCAGGAAATTGCTACACTTGGCACCAAAGAAATCGTACTCACCGGTATCAACCTGGGCGATTTTGGCAATGGCACCGAAGTGATCGAGGGGACCAAACCTAAGAAAGAAGCCTTATTTATCGATCTTGCCAGAGTACTGGATCGAGCGCTTGACATCCCAAGGATCCGTATCTCCTCCATCGAGCCAAATCTTTGCACCGATGAGATCATAAACTTTGTCGCTGACTCCTCGCGATTTATGCCCCACTTTCATATGCCCCTGCAGAGTGGCAGCAATCTGATCCTTCGATCGATGCAGCGCAGGTATAAAAAAGAAGTCTACTCAGCCAGGGTAGAGCACATTAAAAATCGAATGCCATATGCTTGTATAGGAGTAGATGTGATCGTAGGTTTTCCGGGCGAGACCGATGCAGCTTTTCAAGAGACTTATGATTTTTTGCATCAATTGGAGGTGTCTTATTTTCACGTATTTACTTATTCTGAAAGACCTAATACAGCAGCAGTAAAAATACCTGGTACGGTCCCTATGCATATACGTAGAGAGCGGAATGAGATCCTGCGCACCCTCAGCGAAAAGAAAAAACATCATTTTTATCGCGAGCATTTAAATACGACGAGACAGGTTTTGGTAGAGCATGATGGCGATGCGGATCATTGGGCTGGCTTTACAGACAATTATATCCGGGTACAGGTGCCAAAGTCTATGGCCAAACCCAACGAATTGGTCAGCGTCTGTCTGTCCTCTTTTAATGAGCTGGGTGAAGTGGAGGCCACAGAACCACCAAAGAATAAAGTAGATATAGAAAATCTTAACTCCTTAGCGACTTTGAGTTAATAACAGGAAGGTCTGTAATTCAAGTAATTTTCTTATTCTTGGCATTCTTAAGCCATTAATTTTTTTACCATGAAACGACGCGATTTTCTCCAATCTACTTCTATGGCAGGGGCTGGGCTTATCCTTGCACCCGGGCAGAGGTCAGCTCCATCTTATTCTAACCCCGATCAGGCTTTTCAGCTGAGGTATAGGCAGGTTCATCTCGACTTTCACACCTCCGAACTGATAGAAGATATTGCCTCCCAATTTGACCCAACGGAGTTTGCCCAGACACTAAAAAAGTCCTATGTCGATTCGGTCACTGTATTTGGGCGATGCCATCATGGTATGATCTATTATGATACTGATTTGTACCCGGAGCGCCGGCACCCTTATCTGCGGCGCAATCTGCTCAAGGAACAAATCGAGGCCTGTCACAGACTCGATATCAGGACCCCAATCTATCTGACGGTACAATGGGATCACTTCTCCGCCAATCAACATCCGGAGTGGATCCTGATCGATGATCATGGCAAAAGGGTCGGTACAGAACCTTACCAACCAGGTTTTTACAGAGAGATGGATGTGGACTCGCCATACCGGGATTTTCTAAAAAGTCATATTGCTGAGTTATTTGAAAAGGTACCCGTAGATGGGTTATTTCTCGATATTGTACGACCAAGAGAAAGTTCGGCACCCCACTATATCCAGGGGATGCTCCGCAAAAAATTGGACCCCACCAACCCTGAGCATCGGCTATTATATGCTACCAATTTGATGGAAGAATTCAGGCATGACCTTTCGACCTTTATCCGCAAGCTTGACAAAAACTGTTCTATTTTCTATAACGGGGGACACATCTCCCCGGACATCCGCAATACGCTGACTGATTATTCTCACCTCGAACTGGAGTCCCTGCCCAGTGGTGGCTGGGGCTATATGCACTTCCCTTTGACAGGTCGTTATGCAAGGACTTTAGGGACTGACCTCTTGGGCATGACCGGGAAGTTTCATACTTCGTGGGGAGATTTTCACTCCTTAAAAAATCTGCCGGCGCTGCAATATGAATGCTTTACCATGCTGGCCCTGAATGCCAAATGCTCTATCGGTGATCAGCTTCATCCTAAGGGTAAACTGGATCGGGCCACCTATGATTTGATCGGCAAGGTATACGAAGAAGTAGCTCGTAAAGAAGCCTGGTGTAAATACGCAAAACCTGTAGTGGAGATTGGGGTCTTTAGCCCAGAAGCTTCCGACAGATCAGCAGGTCGTGTGCCGGATGCTGCGATGGGGGTTGTGCGCATGTTGCAGGAAGGTCGCTACCAATTTGATGTGATAGATGCGACCTCAGACTGGACCTATTATAAACTCCTGATCATGCCGGATATCATAGAAGTAGACGAAGGATTAAAGGCCAAACTGGAACGTTTCGTAGCCAGCGGCGGTGCTCTTATCGCCAGTCATAAATCAGGATTAAAGCCCAACGAGATGGAATTTGCATCCGGGATCTTTGGCGTGGAAGCAGTCGGCGAGGCACCGTACAGCCCGGATTTTATTCAATGTCAGGGGGCTATTAGCAAAGGACTACCTGAGACAGAGCTGGTTATGTACCTGCAGGGACTCGAAGTAAAAGCCACTGATGGGGCTGTGTTAGCCAATGCTACTATACCCTATTTTAATCGAACTTATCAGCACTTCGTATCCCACCGGCACACACCGTCTACCAACCAGGTTGGTTATCCTGCCATAGTACAAAAAGGCAAGGTCATTTATTTTATGCATCCCATTTTTACTCAATATGGACAGAATGCACCATTATGGTGTAAAAAACTGGTGTTGAACGCGGTAGAATCATTATTGCCCGATGCATTGATCAAAGTAGAAGGGCCCTCGACCATTCTGACAGCACTCAATGAACAGAAAAAATCTAATCGCCTCATAGTACATCTGCTGCATTATATCGCCGAACGCAGAGGAAAGGCCTTTGATGTCATCGAAGAGGTAATACCACTATATAATTTAAAAGTAGAAATATCAACTAATCAAAGAATCAAAAAAGTACTGGCTGTACCAGAAGGCACACCAATACCTTTTAAGCAGACAAGTAATAAACTAGGTTTTGTGTTACCTAAATTGGGCGGTCACCAAATGATAGAGCTAACGTATTGATATTTTTGGATTTATAATTGGACAATCCGTATTTTGGTGTTTGAACAAATCGTATAGCGGCATCTTTCATCCAGCAGTCCTTATTCACTATCGTCGCTATTTTCTATGCAATACGGGCATAAGTGGCTATAAATCATAGGGCGCCCGCCAGGAGATCCTTACCCACTTGATGCCACGGTACCCATTTTATCAAAACTGACAGATGATGCTGGATGACTACTGAGGAAGAGGCCCTCACCAAATACACAAGTCCCAAAAGAAGAGATTGGTGTAATGAAAGATTACTTTTATAATGTAGGGTACATAAGACAAAACTTATTTGGAAATGCCCCGGAGCACGGATTTGAGCTGAATATGAATTAATATTAAGTATTTTGCCATAATAAAAGCTATTTATGATATAGTAGCTCAAACAAATGAATATAAAAATCATCAATAGGCTGAGCCTGCTCAAGGAAAGGGAGGATTTTGCAGTAGTGCAGGTCAACATCAAAAAAAATTCACTGGCAGAAGGCACCAATCTCTGGATTTTGTTTTTTGCTATTTTGATTGCCTGCCTTGGCCTCAATATCAATTCTTCTGCCGTGGTGATAGGAGCTATGTTGATCTCTCCCCTGATCGGGCCGATCGTAGGCATAGGGTTTGGCGTGGCGATCAATGACCTCAAATTGCTAAAGACCGCTTTTACCAGTTATATTTTTGCGACAACCGTAGGCCTCATAGCTTCTACGATCTATTTTTTAATCTCCCCCATGCATGCCGCGCATTCTGAGATCCTGGCCAGGACGACACCTTCAATTTATGATGTAATGATCGCTTCGTTTGGTGGTTTTGCCGGAATTATAGCCATGACAAGTAAGCAGAAAGGTAATGTCATCCCCGGGGTGGCTATTGCTACAGCCCTCATGCCACCTCTATGTACTGCCGGATATGGTTTGGCTACTGCACAGTTTAATTATTTCCTGGGAGCTTTTTATCTCTATATCATCAATAGTGTATTCATATTCGCAGCGACGATCGTCATCACCAACCTGATGAAGTTTCCCTCAAAAAAATACGATGATCCGAAACTGGAAATCAAAGAAAAAAGAATCACCTGGATCATCATCTTTCTCACCCTGGTACCCAGTATTTACCTGGGGTATAACCTAATTCAAAAGCTTCGATTTACAGAGAAAGCGGAAAAGTTTATCACAGCGGAAGCCATTTTTAAAAATGATTATTTGCTCAAAAAAGAGATCAATCCGGGAAGGAAATCCATGATACTCACCTATGGTGGAAGAGAAATATCGAAGGAAGAAAAAGATAATGTTCGAAAAAAGTTGAAATATTATGACCTGGATAGCATTTCACTTCAGATCAACAATGGTTTTTATTTTGAAAATGATGACAAAAACCTTGTGCAATTAAATCAAACAACGGAACAATTAAGCCAAATCGGAGTCGCCTTAAATCAAAGTGCGGAAGAAAACCAGGTGCTCAAATCGACCCTGGACAGTATCCAACATCAATATGACCTGGGCGCAAAATTGTATAAAGAATTAAAAATATTATACCCCGATCTGGGCGAGGCAGTCATCCAGCCTGCTACGATCCTACAAGATACCGTGGATGCCCGGCAAGTCGTGTACTTGGTCGCCCTGACCTTAAACAAAGATCCGGGCAAGACCGAAAGAGATAAGCTGGAATCATGGCTAAAAACAAGGATCGGCGATGAACGATTTGCTCTGCAGATATATATTAAACCTCAATAAGATTGTAGATGAATTTTTCAAACATTCTAATATTAAACAGGCAATGACGAAGTTTTTGAAAAAAAAATGTTGGTTAGTTTTCTTTGCTTTCTACTTCAATTTATTCCAGGGATTGCAGGGGCAGGTATACCACCATATAACAGATGCAGGAGCATGGTGCTGGTTTTCTGATCCCCGGGCGATTTATCTTCATGGCAAAGAAACATCGGTGCTGACCGGTTGGGTAAAAGAGGATGGAAGCATCGAAGCTGCACGAATTAATCTTAAAACCAAGGAAATTCAAAAACAAATTCTTTTTAATCAATTAGAAAAAGATGATCACGATAATCCTGCCTTTCTTGAACTTGCAGATAATGGATACATTGCGTTTTATGCCAAACATGGGCGTGGAGATCTTTATTATCATCGAAATTCAGAAAAAGAGGATCAACTATTTGGAGAGGTTACCATTTTTGATCCCATTGGTAAAGAGGAGCTTGAAAAATTTCCCCGAAGGCAGGTCACTTATGCCAATCCTGTACAATTATCAAATGAAAACAATAGGATATATTGTTTCGGAAGGTGGACTGGATACAAGCCGAACATGATGTGGTCAGAAGACAATGGAAAAACGTTTACTAAATCAAAAGTATTTATTGCAGAAGAAGGTTTTAGAAACGCCAACAGGCCCTATGTAAAATATTATTCCGATGGCAAATCACGCATCCATTTTATTTTTACGGATGGGCACCCGAGAGATGAACCGGTTAACTCTGTGTATTATGCCTATTATGAGCAAGGTGCTTTTTGGCGAGCTGATGGGACTAAAATATGTAATCTTCAGGACATACCATTTAAACCCAAAGATGCTACTGTAGTATATCAGGCTACAATGGAAACAGGCAGAGCCTGGGTGCATGATATAGTGGCAGACAAAAAGGGTCACCCTACCATACTTTATACCAGATACCCTACAGAACAAGAACATATTTATAGTTATGCTCAATTTGATGGGAAGCAGTGGCACAATCATTTTATATGTAATTCGGGTAGCTGGTTTCCACAGACCAAGCCGGGTGAAGAAGAAAAAGAACCCAATTATTCGGCAGGATTGATATTGCACCCCCTACACCTTAATACCGTCTATCTGTCAAGAAAAATAAATGGGATATTTGAAATCGAAAAATGGGTTACGAAAAATCATGGCCAGGACTGGACATCGACGACGATCACGGCTAATTCAAAATACGATAATGTGAGACCATTTATTCCAAGGAATATGAGGAGAAAAGATAAAACAATGTTATTGTGGATGGTTAATGAAAAATATATTCATTATACCGATTATAAGACCAGTATTAATTTTATTATAGAATAGTTTAATTTGACACTCAATAGGTCGGATGCCGGATTATATTTTCCACTTTATCTTTGAAGCGTAGTCCCCTGCCAACCCTTGTCACCCAATTCGTTTTGTTGCGTATCTTTGCAGCTCAAACCAATGCCAGATCATCCAAGGAGGAACTCATCACAAAATAATTCCTCTACGATATTCCGTATAAAGTTAATGCAATGATTAAGTCCCAGAAGATAAAGAAGACCATACTATTTATTGTAGTCGTATCCTACCTGTTGCCTGGTTTTTCAGTGGCTCAGTCTGCCATGCCGGATAGTCTCCTGGCAGAGGTCACCCTATCCAATGCTATCACCTATGCCATCCGCAGACAACCGGCCATCCAGCAAGCCCAGTTGAATGAAGAAATCACCTCAGCGCGCATACTCAGCAAACTGGCAGACTGGTACCCTCAGGTAAACTTCAATTTTAATCTTCAGCACAATTTTATCGTCAATAAAGCAGTCATCGGAGGCAATATCATCAAGCTGGGAGCCAGCAATACTTCTGCCGGTCAGTTTACGGCCACCCAAAACATCTTTAACAGGGATGCTTTGCTCGCCAAAAGAACACAGGGTGATGTCCTGCTGCAATCCAAACAGGCCACCAGCAGTGACAAGATCAACCTGGCAGCCGGCGTATCCAAAGCATTTTATGATGTATTGCTGACCATGCAACAAATTAAAGTGGCGGAGTCCAATATAGTCAGGATCGAAAGAAGCCTTAAAGATGCACAGCATCAATATGAAGCCGGTATCGTTGACAAGATCGATTACAAACGGGCGACCATCACCCTCAACAATCTGCAGGCTTCCAAAAAAAGCAATGAAGATCTGCTGCTGGCCAAACTCACCTGGTTAAAATCCTTGATGAACTATCCGGAAAATTCTGATCTCCACATCCTCTATGACAGCTTGCAAATGGAGCAGGAAATCCTGCTCGATACCACCCAGGCGCCGGATTATACCAACCGCATTGAATATCAACAGCTGCAAACCCAAAAAAGGCTGTTGACGACCAATGTACTCTATAATAAATGGAGTTTTCTACCAACCCTCTCAGCCAATGCGGCTTTTAATCTGAACTTTCAGAACAATAATTTTGGCGAGTTGTATGGAGCGGTCTATCCCAATTCTTATCTCGGACTGACCCTGGGGCTACCCTTGTATCAGGGTGGAAAAAGGAAAACCAATATCACCATTGCGGAAATGCAATTGCACAGCAATGATCTGGATATACTCTATTTCAAAAATGCAGTCAATGCGGCTTATGCGCAAGCGTTGGCAGTCTACAAAAGTCATTTGACTAATTACCTTGCACTCAAAGAAAATGTAACGCTGGCAAAAGAAGTTTACGACATCATTCAGCTACAATACAGGTCTGGTATTAAAACGTATCTCGAAGTGATCACCTCCGAGGCAGATCTGCGTACTGCTCAGATCAATTATTTTAATGCAGTCTACCAATTGCTGACCAGTAAAATAGATGTACAGAAAGCTCTTGGTCAAATCAATTATTAATTCAAACAAATCGAATCATTCCGAAATAAAACGCATGAAAATTATTCACTCCCACCGATCGGCTTTGCTCTTCTTACTTTTGTCTTTTAGTATCCTGAGCAGTTGTAAGGAAAATAAGCAAGCTGCTTCTGGCCCACCACCGCCACCACCTGCAATCAAGGTAACCGTCGAACCGGTGCAATATGCCAGGGCCTCTTATTTTGATGAATATCCGGCTACCGTCAACCCACTCAACCAGGTCGATCTGAGACCCCAGGTCAGTGGATTTATCACAGGAGTGCACTTTAAAGACGGCGATAGGGTGCGCAAGGGCCAACTGTTGTACTCTATAGACAATCAACTGTATGCAGCCAACTATCAACAGGCCGTTGCTAACCTGGAAGTGCAGCAAGCCAATCTAAACAAAGTGCAGAAAGATGCTGACCGGTATCATGAATTAGCCCAAAACGATGCCATTGCCCGACAAGTTGTGGACAATGCCGATGCAGCCCTGGAAGTCTCGAAGAAACAAATAGAAGCGGCGAAAGCCAATATCCAGGCACTCCAGACTAATGTGAATTATACTAAAGTGTTGGCTCCATTTGATGGCGTGATTGGTATCTCAAGCGTGAAGTCGGGTACGGCAGTCACTGCCGGCCAATCCATGCTCAATACAGTCTCGTCTGATCAGGAGATGGCCGTGGACTTCAATATTGACCAAAAAGAAATCTATCGGTTTGCAAAATTATTGCAGGACAAGACTAAAATCGTGGACTCTGTATTTACTCTTGCATTTGGAGAAGAAGTATACCCCTATCCAGGACATATTAATTTACTGGACAGAGCGGTCAACCCCCAGACGGGAACACTTAAAGCACGGCTCACCTTCCCCAATCCCAAAAAACTGCTGATAGCCGGTATGAATGGGACTGTACGCGTCAAAAATAATCACACAGAAAACTCCATCCTTATTCCCAACAAAGCGATCACAGAGCAATTGGGTGAATACTTTGTATATATACCCAATGACAGCAATAAAGTGACCCAGCGTAAAATTATACCAGGCCGTCAAATAGGCAAAGACATTATCATCCTAAATGGTTTAAACCCGGAAGACCGCGTGGTGGTAGAAGGGGTACAAAATCTCCGCGAAGGAGCAGCCATTACCACGACCCTACCCAAACCACCTGCTGCTGATACGATGACCAGAAAATAAAATTCTCCAATAAAACTTCCATCACCGGGTTTAAAAAAGCAAGAATAATAATGATTGCAGATACTTTCATCAAAAGACCAGTCACCGCCATCGTCATATCGATCGTACTGGTGTTGGTAGGACTGATCGCCATTTATTTGCTGCCGGTGTCTCAGTATCCGGACATCACCCCTCCTACGGTGACGATCTCCGGGTTTTTTACCGGGGCAGATGCACAGACGGTGGAGCAAACTACGACGACGGCCATCGAAACCCAGGTCAATGGCACACCGGGTATGACCTATATGTCCAGCAATAGTACTTCCAGTGGCCAAAGTTCGATCAATGTCAATTTTGAAATCGGTACCGATGTCAACAATGCAGCAGTCGAAGTGCAAAACCGGGTGAGTATCGCCCAGCCCAGCTTACCGGATGCCGTCAGGCGCCTGGGCCTCACGGTACGAAAACGCAATCCAAGCATCATGGTTGCCCTGGCTTTTTATTCGCCCAACGGTACACATGATGCCACTTTCATCGGCAACTATGCCAATATCTATGTCAAAGATGCCCTACAGCGGGTCAAAGGGGTAGGAGATATCGTTTCGCGTGCAGATGATTTTGGGATGCGGATCTGGCTGGACCCGGAGAAACTGGCCAATTTGGGCATGGCGACGACCGATATTCTGTCTTCACTGACGGAGCAAAACCTCCAAGTCGCAGGTGGTACTGTCGGCGGCAACCCACAGCCCGCTGCTCAGGCATTTGAATACAGCGTATTGACCAATAGCAGGATTAATACCAAAGAGCAGTTTGAAAATATCATCGTTAAAACCGTACCTGCTACCGGAACGTTGGTTTATCTCAAAGATGTAGCCCGGGTAGAATTGGGACGGTTTGATTATAGTACCAATGCTTATACGGATGGAAAACCGGCAGCTTTTATTCTGATTTACCTCGCACCGGGAGCTAATGCGATTGCCACGTTCGATGGGATCCTGAAGACTTTAGGTGAATTAAAAAAGTCATTTCCCAAAGACATCGATTATAAGATGCCACTGGAGACTGTCACTGTCGTCAAAGCTTCTATCAAAGAAGTATTGCATACCTTATTTATAGCCTTGCTCCTGGTGATCTTTGTGGTATTCCTGTTTTTGCAGAGCTGGAGAGCTACGCTCATTCCGATCCTGGCGATTCCGGTATCCTTGATTGGTACGTTTATATTTTTCATTCCGTTTGGATTTACTATCAATACCCTCACGTTATTTGCCTTCGTGCTGGCGATAGGAATCGTGGTAGACGATGCCATCGTCGTGGTAGAAGCAGTACAGCACTATATAGACCACGAAAAAATATCCCCGCTCGAGGCGACCCAAAAGGCCATGAAAGATATCTCCGGTCCGGTGATAGCTATCGCCCTGATCCTGACAGCCGTTTTTGTGCCGGTCGGATTTTTACCGGGCATCGTCGGACGCTTGTATCAGCAGTTTGCAATTACGATCGCCATATCTGTGGTGATCTCAGCCTTTGTAGCCCTTTCGCTTACACCGGCGCTATGCTCGACGATGCTGAGACCATCCAAAGGTGAAAATGAGAAGAAGAATATATTGGAAAAATTCTTCGCTTTTTTTAACCGGGGATTTAATTGGGTCAATCGCAACTATACCAAAGGAGTAGGACGCTGGATCAAACTCACACCCCTGGTATTGATCATGATGATCTGTTTGTTTGTAGGCTTGTATTATATGTTCCAGCATAAGCCTACCGGGTTTATCCCATCAGAGGATGAAGGAAGATTGTATGTCACCTATGAAATGCAGGAAGGAGCATCCACCACCCGCAACAAAACCATGCTGCTCGATATTCAGCAAAGACTGAGGTCGATCCCCGGGGTTAAAACTGTAGGGGGTCTTGCCGGACTCAACATTATCAGTTTTTCTAACAAGTCCAATGTAGGTACCATCTTCGTCCTGCTCAAGCCCTGGGAGGAAAGGATCACCCCGGACCTCCAGGTAAAAAACATAGTAGCTCAGATTCAGAAAAACACTTCGGATATCAAAGAAGCCCGAATCCTGGTCAATAGCCCTCCCGCTATACCCGGGCTGGGTGCTACTGCAGGCTTTACATTTGAATTGCAACAAACCACCAGTACCGACGATATCAAAGAGTTTGAAGCTGTGTCCAAAAAATTTCTGACAGGCCTGTATCAGCGGCCTGAGATCGGTACAGCATTTACCTTTTTTTCCACCAAGACTCCAAGTTACCAGGTAGATGTGGATAAAGAAAAAGCCAAACGGCTGGGCGTAGCTGTCAATGATGTCTTCGGCACCCTGTCGACTCTCCTGGGCAGCAGTTATGTCAATGATTTTAATCTGTATGGCCGCAATTTCAGGGTAGTGGCACAAGCGGACAGTACCTATCGCTCTTCTATCAATGAATTGGAGAAATATTATGTGCGCAACAACCAGGGAGGCATGGTACCATTGGGATCGCTGGTCTCCACCAAGGTGATCGAAAGTCCATCTCTGATCTCTCACTACAATATATATAGGTCTATTGAGATCAATGGGTTACCCAAGCCGGGTTACAGCAGCGGGCAAGCGATTACGGCCCTGCAGGAAGTAGCTGCAAAAACATTGCCGGATGGCTACGGGTATGAGTTTTCCGGCCTGAGCCGGGAGGAGGTCAAAGCCGGCAACAGTTCCGTATTCATCTTTTCGATCTCCATTATCTTTGTGTTTTTATTTCTCGCAGCTTTATACGAAAGCTGGTCTATTCCGTTTTCTGTCTTGTTTGCAGTACCGATCGGTGCATTTGGATCGATCCTTACACTCACGCTCATCCCGAGTATCAGCAACAATATCTATGCACAGATCGGGTTAATCACCCTGATTGGATTGGCAGCCAAAAACGCGATCCTGATCGTAGAGTTTGCCAAAGAGCGCGTGGACCGGGGCATTGACATCATTGACGCTACACTCCAGGCAGTCGACCTGAGGCTGAGGCCGATCATCATGACTTCCCTGGCATTTATCCTGGGAGTATTGCCCCTGGCATTTGCTACCGGTGCGGCATCCGAATCCCGCAGGACCATAGGCTGGACGGTATTTGGAGGTATGCTTTCCGCTACGACCCTGGCCATTTTTGTTGTACCAGTATTGTTTGTACTGATTACCAAGATTTCTTACGGTAAAAAACTGCAGCGACTAAAAAAAGAAAAAGTGGCTGCAGATGCGATGGATAGGATCATGACAGAAGGCGGGTAATCCGGCATTGCGAGGACGCTGGAATGATATAATTAGGAACTGCTGCGAAAGTCAGGCAAGCCTTTTAGTTTTAAGAGTATATCATATTACAGAGCAAAAGATCCCTATGGGACTTGTGGACTTTTTTTCTCTGACATCGTGTGATGGGTCTGTCTGGTCAATGGGATAAACCTGATGAACTATTCAGAACACTAGTTCTATTCGGGACCTTTTGGTTATTTAAAGATCTTCCTCTGCATTATTTCCGTGGGCCATTCAAATCATAGCAATTGAAAAAACGCCAGATTTCCAAGGAGGCATTGATATCATAATTAGTGCCTTTGACATTAAAGGCGGATCCGGGCCAGGTATGATCGCCCCCAAAGATTTTAAAATGTTCTACAGGAGCTGCCCCCCGATAGATATAATGGTCCACGGTGGTGGAGTCTGTCAGGTTGATATCAGGCATATGGGTGATGATGGGGATAGAGTCACATCCGTTATGATGAACCCAATATTGCAAACCTTTCATAATGGGAGTAGCTGTAGGATCACCACCATAGGGTACTACCTGGTCAGCCGTACCATGTATGTGTAACACAGGCACGGGTCGGATCGGATTACAATCCCTATAAGTCTCCGGGGTCATCGAACCAGACACAGAAGCAATCGCCGCTAATCTGGCACTGAGCCGGCAAGCCAGGTGATAACTCATCTCTCCACCATTGGACATACCGGTTACATAGATCCGTTTGCGGTCAATCTTATACTGAGAAGTCATATAATCTATCAGCCCATCGATGAATCCAAGGTCATCGACCGTGCTGCCGGGTGTCCACCCACCGGTATTCCAGTGAGTAGTGTCCTTGTATTTTGTACCCTGTGGATGGACTAAAATGATATCAGCCGTGTCAGCTATCCTGCGAAAATCACCATACCACATTTGTTCTTTAGCATTGCTGGTATATCCATGCAGATTGATCAGCAGTGGAACCAATTTATTCGCAGAGTATACTTTGGGAATATAAATGGTAAAATCTCTGGAAATGCCCCCGTGCTGGATCGACGAATTAATTGTTTTTCCGGAATAACAGCCTATCGCGGAAGACATCATCAAAAGACAAAACAGCGGAAAAATTAATTTTTTCATACTTTATCTTATTAGATCTCATGGGAAAGGATATTATTTTTCGAAACTATTAGCAATCGTCAAGGCGGCATCCTCATATCCCGGGCCATAGATGATCAAAGCATAAAAATTAGTTGCACTTTCCGGATCCAGAAGACCGACGACGATCGTAGTAACTCCATCTTTTTCGGCGATGATATAACCACCTTCAAAACCATTGAGCTCTAACTCGACCAGCGCAGCACCGCGATACCCCAGCGACTTGACCAGCTTTTTTACTTCGGCATTTAGTGTCTCTTTGGTCAGTTGATCATCTTCCCAGGGAAATATTGCCAGGTGCAATAGATCATTGTCCAGTTTGGCTCCAAACTCATCTGCTGAGTTGACCGTAACCTTCATATTGGAAGGAACTGAAAAATTCAGGCCGTAGGTATCCCAGGACCAATCCTCAAAAGCCTGGGCACTGACCCGTGCATAAGAAGTGATAAAAAAGAGAATCATAAAAGCAAAGCTGGTCTTTTTCATATAGGTATTTGTATTGGTGAGACGCAAAGCTAATCTTTTGCCATATTCGGGCTGAAAAATTATTTTTCCCTTTTAAAGTAAATGATAATTTTATCGAGTTAATGGATAACACTGGATGAAACAAGGCTATAAAAAATAAAAATGGACTATTTACAAAAAATAATTGGAGACTTCGAAATACATTCAGTAGAAGGAATTAATGAATGTTTTGAAAACGGCATTGACCCTAATCAGTTGTATAAAGGCAAGCCTCTGATTTATGAAATGATCAATATGTATTTACGCAGCTCTAAATTTAAGGACTGTATAAAAGCTTTTGTAGACCATGGTTTACAGTTCGAAGACAAAGCATTGTTGGCTGTTTTACTTGATGACGCATCGTTGCTGGACACATTTATTATTGAAGACAAAGAATTATTATTAAAAAAATACTCATTAGACTGCACTTTTACACCGCTTTTTGAAGCAACCCTTCTCCATATTTGCGCGGAGTACAATCATTTATCGTGTGCAAAAATGCTTGTACAACACGGAGCAGACATTAATGCAAAAGCAGGAATGGATAGCAATGGTTTCGGAGGGCAGACACCTATATTCCACTCCGTAAATCAACATGCGAATAACTCCATAGAGGTTATGAAACTTCTTGTAACTCAAAATGCTGATCTGGCCATAACGGTTAAAGGACTTATTTGGGGAAAGGGTTACGAATGGGAAACATTTATTCCTTCTGTTAACCCAATCAGTTATGCAATGATGGGCTTGTTGAGACAGTTTCAACGAACGGAGCGACAGATTTATGAAGTAGTATCCATCTTACTAAAAACTGAGTATGGAATAGAATTTTTTCCAGCAAATGTGCCAAATAAATATTTAAGCTCTTCATGTTTTGATATATGAGTTAATTGGTTGGTAATTAATATTTATTTATTGACTATCAATAAATATTTGTTATATTTGCAGTTATAATTCTAAATCTTAAACAAAAATGTCAAATAGCAACAACTTCGTACTTAAAGGCCTAAAGATTGTTACGTGGGTCATTTTCATTGGCTTATGCATTGAAGCCGGAGGCTTGATAGTCAACTTTATTTTCAGTCTTTTCAATCCTGAATTTGCGCATAACCTGTATCAAAAATTAGACTTAAGCGAAATGCATAGTCGCAGCAGATGGGCTTTTTATGGAATGTATAGTTTTATTTTAGTCATTTCCATTTTGAAAGCAGTGCTGTTTTATGTGGTCATCCAACTTATAACCAGGTTTGATTTGGCAAAACCATTCAACAGTTTTGTTTCGAATCAAATAGCAGAAATAAGCTTCTACTCTTTATCCATAGGACTCCTAAGTTACCTGGCTCGACAAACAGCTAAAAATTTACTGCATCGTGGATATGAAATCAACCAACTAGATCAGTTTTGGGAAGACAGTCGGGCCTATATTTTGATGGCTGCTATTGTATATGTCATTGCGACTATTTTCAAAAAGGGACTAGAAATTCAAAATGAAAACGAATTAACTGTTTAAGGTATGCCTATCATTGTGAATTTAGATGTGATGATGGCGAAACGAAAAATTTCTCTGAATGAACTTTCAGAGAGAGTAGACTTAACCTTATCAAATCTTTCCATCTTAAAGACTGGAAAGGCAAAGGCAATCCGTTTTAGTACATTAGAAGCGATTTGTAAAGCATTAGAATGTCAACCAGGGGACATACTAGAATTTGTCAACGACATGAAAAAGGTGACCGACGCCTGACTCGAGGTCAGCAAATGGCCCTTAAACCGATTATGACCTCAAAGAGGAAAAAATTGGACCTAATTGTTTTGATGAATCAAAAACGCCCTTTCATTCAAGAACATTAAAAAATAATATCAATGAAATCCTTTTTCGCCCTGATCCTTTTGTGGAGTATTTGTATTAACTGTAATAATCTACCGGCAGAGCACCTTACAGTTGCCGGCGAGGGTTCTTTAAAGACCGGAGCTGAACAAACAGATAAGTATTTGCCTTATCTAAGTGGAAAACGGGTAGCCCTGCTTGCTAACAAAACTGCTATCATAGGAAAAACTCATTTGGTGGACAGCTTGAAAACACTCGGAATTAATATTGTCAAGGTGTTCGGGCCGGAGCATGGTTTTAGGGGAAACGCCAGTGCCGGTACTGCAGTGCCCGACGAAACGGATGTGGCCACAGGAATACCGGTGATCTCCTTATACGGCAAAAAAAACAAACCCACCAAAGAGGAACTGGCTGATGTGGACATCATGATATATGACCTGCAGGATGTCGGCTGTCGTTTCTATACCAATATCAATGCCCTGGCTCGCCTGATGGAAGCCTGTTATGAAAGCAACAAAGAATTACTCATCCTGGACAGGCCCAATCCCAATGGTTACCTGGTGGACGGCCCGATACTCGATATGACCTATAAATCCGGTATCGGCATGTTTCCTATCCCCATATCCCATGGCCTGACGGTGGGTGAATTTGCTCAAATGGCCAATGGTGAGGGGTGGTTGACAGGCAAAGTAAAATGCAAGCTGCGCATAATTAAGGTAGCCAACTACGACCATGATATGCCCTATACGTTGCCGGTGCCTCCATCGCCCAATTTAAATACACAGCAAGCGGTCTTACTGTATCCTTCTACCTGTTTATTTGAAGGTACTTACCTCAATCACGGACGCGGCACATATTACCCCTTTACGGTCATTGGAAGTCCGGAGCTAAAAGGTCGGTATGATTTCACGTTTACACCCACCGGCATCAAAGGCATGGCAGAAACTCCGTTGTTCATGAACCAGGTGTGTTACGGCCTGGACCTGCGCCAGTATGATGTAGACCTGTTACGAAAAAAGAAACAGATCAACCTGCAATGGATGATGGAACTGTACAAGGCGTCACCCAACAAAGAAAAATTCTTTGACTCCAAACTAAGCAATCAAATGGGCGTGATAGAAAGACTCGCCGGCACTGCATTATTCAGACAACAGATTATAGGGGGCAAATCCGAAAAAGAAATTCGTGAGAGCTGGGAACCCGGCTTGGGCGAGTATAAAGTGATGCGAAAAAAATATTTGCTTTACCTTTAAAGAAGTAGTTGTAAAGTCAGTCATATGGGCATGACATCTTGATCAATTCCGCTGAAGCTGTCCCTACCTTTTTTGCGAAGCTCTACGATTTAAAAATCCAACAGCTCCGAAAAAATATAGATTAAGCAAATTTATCTACCAATACTTGAAGTCTCATTTCGATTAAAAATCGACCGAATAAATAAAGAGTACAGATTGGAATAGAGAACCAAGTTTTCTATTACTATTGAGTTGCTTAAAAGATAACTGGGGAATTGAGCATGATTCCATCCACGTAATTTCAACTGGCGTCGTCAAAGAAATAAACATAAAAATCCCTATATCTTAATCCCTTTCTCTAACTTGTAGATCTATGCACAAAACACTAATCATTACCATACTATTCATCTCATCCAATCTTGCAGCCCAATCACCAAAAGTATCCACTGCCCAAGGATCAGTCATCGGCTATACCGAAAGTGGTATCAATATTTTCAAAGCCATACCCTTTGCTTCACCACCAGTCGGTCCTTTACGCTGGAAGGCACCTCAGGATCCAGTCCCCTGGACTGGCGACAAGGTATGTACTGAGTTTTCTGCCAGTCCCATGCAGCGAGAGCCAAAACCATTCTCTTGCTGGACAGAAGAATTCATCGCCCCTCCGAGCCCACTCAGTGAAGACTGCCTCTACCTCAATGTCTGGACCAAACCGGATGGCAAAAAGAAACCTGTCGTCGTGTGGATCTATGGCGGAGGCTTTAATTCCGGTTCAGCAGCTTGTGCGGTCTATGAGGGAAAGTATTATGCGCAGCAGGGTATCGTATTTGTAGGCATCAACTATCGGGTCAATATATTTGGATTTTTTGCCCACCCGGAGCTGACTGCAACGAGCGGAGGCAAAGGAGATGCTAATTTTGGTTTGCTGGATCAGCTGCAGAGCCTCAAGTGGGTGCATCAGAATATTGCAGCCTTTGGCGGAGATCCTGATAATGTGACCATTATGGGTCAGTCAGCCGGTTCGTTTTCTGTGCATGCGCTGGTGGCCTCTCCCCTGGCGAAAGGATTGTTCCACAAAGCAATTGGGCACAGTGGGGGAATCCTGGGTAGCAACCGCGGCGTCAGTCTGGCTATGGCAGAAGCCAATGGAACCAAACTGGTGTCACAATTGGGTGCCGGTTCGATCGAGGACCTCAGGGTGATGCCGGCAGAGGAGCTTTTAGCCAAAGCGGGCAAGTTTAATCCCCCCTACAGCCCGGTGCTGGATGGATATTTTCTTCCAACTAATATCGAGTCTCATTATGCATCTGACTTACACAATGATGTTCCCGTGCTGACTGGCTGGGTGACTGGTGATGGGGCGCTTTCGGGCAATACGCAGACCCAGCCTCAGGACTTCAAACAACAGATTAAAAAAAACTATCCACAACAGGCTGCCCAATTATTAAAACTCTTTCCCGCCGACAATGCTACCGTGGCTACGGCATCTAACAGTAAAATGCGCAGGTTAAGTTTTGGGGCTGTACCGGCTATCACCTGGGCTCAATACAACCGATCGCCAGTCTATGTGTATGAATTCGATCATGTGCCGGCACCCAAACCGGATTTTCCGGATTATGGCGCTTTTCATACGGCGGATGTGCCTTTTGCCTTACATACCCTGGATACCTGGCAGCGTCCCTGGAGAGCTACTGATCTTAGTATGGAAAAAATGATGAGCCAGTACTGGATTAATTTTATCAAAACGGGATCACCTAATGGCAAGGGCCTCACCCAATGGCATGCTTATGAGTCAAAAAACAAATCAGTGATGCAGCTCAAACTAAACGGAAAACTAGTGAAGGGCATGTACCAGGCAGAGTTGGCAGCCATGAAGAGTGAGTAGCAGAAGTCGAGCTTCAATTTTAATAAGGAGGAATTCAAAGGTCAATGCTACTAAAAAAATAAAATATGGTTCTCTGAACAATCGTCAGAAGGAGTCGTATAATTTCCAAAAAGTCTCATCCATTCTGGTCGAATATGGTTTTGTTACAATAAAACTAAATGACGATTGGCAAGCTGCAGATTTTATAGCTCAGCGTATCGATGGAAATACTTTTTTGAAAATTCAATTAAAAGGTAGACTTACCGTTAGTAAAAAATACATGAATAAAAATATTTACATCTGCTTTCCCTATCATGGAGATTGGTACCTAATAGATCATGATGAAGTTTTAGCCACCATATCACAACAATACAATGATACTTTTAGTAAATCGAGTTCGTGGATAAAACAAGGTGAATACTCTTGGGGAAGAATCAGCCAAAAAATGGAGGAAATGCTCGCGCACTATAAACTTTAAAATTTGGTCAGAACTCCTTTTGTTCAGATGCCCAGCCAACCTGCTATCCCGAAGGATCCTTCCCACTGATAGTCAGGATGCTAATTGGGTATCATCCTGGCATGATCGCCGGAAATATTCCTGGTAGTATCATTATGAGCGTTAATCAAAAATATTGGCCTTAGAGGGTCGTGAGTATAGGGTAATAGGTCAGTTTGGGAATATGTATAAAATTTGGCAGATTTGTAAGCTGCACATAAGGCATTTTGGATAAAGACATTGGATATAGCGCATTTTAAAACGACAACAGAAATAATAAATTAAACGACAAAAATATGAAGCTGAAATTTTTCATTTTAACATTTTTTCTCCTCTTTGCGAGAGGTTGTGACTTCTATTCGACAAGACTGTGGTTTTTTGACGATCCTACGGGTGAACAAAATCCTTTATACAGATTTTTTGGAACTGGGTGGACAGGTTTAATCATTGTTAACTTAATCATTGTTGGACTTATTTTATACGCATTCTACTACTACACGTTTAAATATACTACTGCAAAGGTAAAAGCTAAACCAAGCAGGCTGATTGACTTTATTTCAGAATTATATTTTAACGAAAAAGGACATTTTTTTGAGATTTTTTATAAGACGCCTAAAAATAAAAAGACATTATTAGCCCATTCAGGTTATATATTAGTTAGGGTTGTGATTTTTGTAAGTTTTTTGGCGACTATTCATAATCTTTGCCAATTCTATAATATCCCAATTTACAATTCTTTCAGAGAGTTAGTTGTAAGGCCTCTTTATGTAATTTATGGACTAATGATACTTTCGTTTTTTTATTTTGCTTATAGACTTTGGAGTAAAGAATATAACCTGACTATTAAATATTTTGACAGATTTGAATCAATAGATTAACTTAAAACATCATCTTTGCAATAGGTTAAATACTCGATAGCTGAAGACCGACTCTGTAGAATTATTTAATTTAACCGTAATCATGCATTAGAATGCAATGATTACCTGCTTCGGATCCCGACGATGAATGTCGGGATGCTGACAAAATCGTCAGTCAGCTGATGAAATTATTTTTCTATTGGGAAAATAAATTTATCAGGGTTAAACTGCCGATGATGAATATCGGCATCCTGATTGTAAACATCAGTGACCCGACCTGAGAAAAATGCCCGCCTGACTCTTTAATTAAAAATAAAAAGTCGGGCAGGCATCTAAAAAGTGTTTCTATTACATTGCGTTTGAACCGCATTTTTCCCAGCGTCGGCTCCTACGAGTGACTGATGATTCTATC
>OBID01000091.1_pt1 | contig 39802 bp, 38 predicted proteins | sample 1519781 | NCBI WGS metagenome assembly OBID01 (sample SAMEA3991478, study PRJEB22521) | metagenome | biome: anthropogenic terrestrial biome; feature: sewage plant; material: sludge | place: Sweden | collected 2012-09-26 | reverse complement strand
GTGGAATTTCAAATCAGGTCTCTTGAAATTCCACGTTGAGAGAGCTTGAATTTGATTTTTTGAGGAGGAAGCCCCAGTGATAATTGCTGTTGTACGTACCGTGACGCAAAATCTGCATCATCACAAAGCTTGTATTCTTCAAGAAAAGAAATGACTTCGGATATGGTAGTTTCGAAATAGCCATCTTCTTTAAGCTTCTTACTGACTTCGTGAGTTGTTTTTTCGCTTCGCGCAAGAATGCGTAAAGCGCGCTCTTTCGCAAGATTATACTGATCATTTGAAACAAGAGCATGAAATTCTTCAAGACTATTAAAAGACATGCCGACTGAGAGGTCATGCAAGCGAACCACTTGTTGCGGTATTTTTTCGTACTCGCCTGTTTCAGAAAAATAGACACGCCTGAGGTTAGATTTCTTTTGAGGCGTGTCTATTGAGCTTATCGTAAGCATGCGTTATGCGTCTTCTTTTGTCTCAGTTTTCTTGCTTTTTTTAGGGGTTTCTTCAATAAGACCGAGCGCTTCACGAACCTTGGCCTCAATCTCATCACGTAAATCTGGGTTGTTTTTTAAAACATCTTTAGCGGCTTCGCGTCCTTGTCCAAGACGATCGGAGTCATATGAATACCATGATCCAGATTTTTGGATGATACCTTCTTGCACAGCAAGGTCAACAATACAACCTTCTTTGCTGATTCCTTCTCCATACATAAGGTCAAATTCGGCGATGCGGAAAGGAGGAGCGACCTTGTTTTTAACAACCTTTGCACGCACGCGGTTACCAATAATATCGGGACCTTGCTTTATGTAGTCAATACGGCGGATATCAATACGCACCGTTGAGAAGAACTTCAGTGCGCGACCACCCGTTGTGGTCTCTGGATTACCGTACATGACGCCAATTTTTTCACGCAACTGATTAATAAAGACGCAGGTTGTATTCGACTTACTTAAAGAACCAGCCAACTTGCGAAGAGCCTGGGACATTAGTCGTGCCTGAAGTCCAACGGTAACATCTCCCATTTCACCTTCGATTTCTGCTCGAGGCACAAGCGCTGCAACTGAGTCTACGATAATGATATCGACTGCACCTGAACGTACGAGCATATCGGCAATCTCGAGACCCTGCTCTCCAGTATCTGGCTGCGAAATGAGAATATCGTCGATATCAACGCCTAAGCGAGATGCGTAACTTGGATCAAGCGCATGCTCAGCGTCGATAATTGCAGCAACGCCTCCTAGAGCCTGAGCCTCAGCTGCCATCTGGAGCGCTAGCGTTGTTTTACCACTTGATTCTGGTCCGTATATCTCAATAATTCGACCACGAGGAATACCGCCTATGCCCAAAGCGGCATCAAGCGAAAGTGAACCCGTAGGAATAACATCCATTTTGACAACGCCATCGGTGTCTCCGTAGCGCATAATTGAACCCTTACCAAATTTCTTCTCAATTTGATCACGGGTAAGATCAAGCATTTTTTCTTGTTGTGCGTCCATACGGCTCTCCTCGCATATAATTAACTCTTAAATGATAAGCGAACAAATGTTCGTAGTCAATATTAATTAAATAAATTTTACGATAAGGGTCCGACACAACTTTGAAAAAATGATAATGAAAAACTTAAAGATTCCTTAACAGTGAGCATCCTAATCTCATGCCGCGTGAGCGCAGAATCTAAATGGAGTTCTTTTACCTTGCACTCGCTACCGAAAGCGCAAGAAACAAATACGGTTCCGACTGCCCTACCCCATTCATCCTTATCAGGGCCTGCAACTCCTGTCGTGCTGATAGCTCCGTCGCACGAAAACGTATTAAGAGTGCGCTTAGCCATGGCATATGCGCATTGCTCAGAAGCGGGACCATACTGTTGGAGCAAATCCTCCGGAACGCCCAAAATGTCGTGTTTTTGGTAGGTTTGATACACCGTAAGGCCGCCTGTGAAGGCGTGAGATGCCCCAGGAATGGAAGTGAAAGCTGCCGATAACAAACCGCCTGTAAGAGATTCCGCTGTACCTAAAATAAGCCCAAAATTTTTGAAAAGTTGCAATATTTCAGCAGACTTCTCAAGATCTGAAGTAGAAAAAAATCCGTATTTTTCTACTTCGTCCATGGGCCCTCCAGCGCGTCGGATGCCTTGACAAAATAATCAATCATAGACCAGATGGTCATAATTACGGCTGCCGCTAACACGATATTCGAAAGTGCTGTGAACACTAAAACGAACGGACCAGAGAATAGGCTCATTGCTTTACCGTCTGCCAAAATAAGCATGACGATTGCAACAATCTGGAGAACTGTTTTGATTTTTCCATAAGGAGATGCTGCGATAACCACGCCTTCCGCGACGGCAATCATACGCAGTCCGCTCACTACAAACTCGCGCGCGACTATAACGAAAGCGACCCATGCAGGAACGCCACCAAGTTGAACGAGAGCGAGAAGTGCGGAGGTGACAAGAAGCTTATCAGCAAGTGGATCAACGAACTTACCAAAGGTGGTTACTTCGTTGCGTGAACGCGCAAGATGACCGTCAACAGCATCGGTCGCGGCAATAATGGAGAAAACAAGCGCGGCAATAATAGGTTGCGCGACAATGACAAAATCCGAATGATTAGAAAAAATTCCTAATCGTGGCCAGTCAACAAGCAAAATTACCAAGAATATCGGGATGAGTAGAATTCTCACTAAAGTGATGGTATTTGCTATGCCAATTTTTTTATATGAAAACATTTATATCTGTCCATCAAGATCGTAAAGGATTGCATCGGTAATTTTCGCTTGAACATATGAACCAATAGTAACATCGTTTACCCCATGGGAATAAAGCCTAACAATCCCGTCGATATCGGGGGCTTGGCCGCGCGTTCGTCCATACACATCCGTGTCATCAATGCCCTCGACGAGAACTTCAACTTCCTGACCAATGAGTGAAGAGGCTTTTGACCAGCCTATCGAATCAGCAATATCGCGAAGAGTTTGATAGCGTTCGAGCTTCAGATCCTCGTCAAATTGATCAGGCAAATCAGCCGAAGACGTGCCTTCCTCGCGCGAATAAGGGAAAATTCCCACATAGTCGAATTCAACCTCCTCAATAAAGCTGCATAATTGAGCAAAGTCTTCTTCGGTTTCGCCTGGATAACCAACAATGACCGTCGTGCGCAAAACTACGTCAGGAAGCTCGTTGCGTATGGCAGCTATCAAGTCTTTGAACTCTTCCCCATCTCCCCTGCGGTTCATCGATCTTAAAACACTACGAGAAGCATGCTGAAGAGGCATTTCAATGTAATGACAGACTTTTGGCTGGCGTTTAATTGTCTGGATGAGCTCACTTCGAACACCATCGGGCTGCAGATACATAAGGCGAACACGTTTCACTGAATCAAGTCCGCAAACTGCATCAATGACGTCTATGAGCGTTACATCCTCGCTAAGGTCAGAGCCATACTCTGTCGTGTCCTGAGCGATAAGAATAAACTCACTCACACCTTGTTGCGCAAGGCCATTAACCTCGTCGATAATGTCTTGAAGCGGCTTACTTTTATAGGGACCGCGTATCGAAGGGATGGTACAGTAAGCGCAACTTTTATTGCATCCATCCGCAATTTTAATGTAAGCATAAGCAGCCGTTGCGAGAGGCGCAACAGGGTTATTCGAAGCATTTGAGGCAACACCCGTCAAACGCTCAATGGTGCCACAAATAGTATGTTCGTCAACGACGGAGAGAAATGCGCTCACCTCTTGGAAAGCGCCCTCTAACTCATCTCCGTAGCGACTCGGCATGCAACCAGCAACCAATATATGACGATTCTTTGCGTTGGGGAGCCAATCACGCGCTGCTTCGAGGATCACCTCAATAGATTCCTCTGTGGCGCTTTGAATAAAAGCACAGCTATTCACCACAACGACGTCAGCTTGATCGATATCTTCGCAGAGTTCATAATCACTTGCGACAATACGTGCCTGCATCGCGGCAGTGTCCGATTCATTTTTGGGACAGCCGAGCGTTATAAAATGTACGTTAACCATGATGTCCTAGCGATAATTGGTAAATTGAAGAGGAATCCCGAAGTCTTGTTCACGCAGAAAGGTAATAACTGTCTGCAACTCATCGCGACTTGCGCTTGTTACACGAATTTTGTCGCCTTCGATCTGGGTCTTTACCTTGAACTTTTGAGCTTTGATCTCTTTATTAATCTTTTTAATCAAATCGTCATCAATGCCCGAGATAATGTCGCCAACGTAGCGCACGTTGCCACCCGAAGCGCTCTCTGGACCTTTCCAACTTAGGGCTTGAGGATCTACCTGACGCTTTACAAATTTTGAAATAAGAATGTCTTTCACCTGACCAGCAATAAAATCGCTGGGAGCAAGGAGCGTGAAAACATGTGATGCTTTTTCATACTCAAGCGTGGAGCCAGAATCTTTTAAGTCGTAGCGCTGAACAAGCTCTTTCGCAGCCTGCTGATACGCGTTATCAACTTCCTGAAAATCCACTTCCGATACAACGTCAAAACTACTATCTTTGGCCATGAGATCCTCGTTTCTATTTAGAAGCCTTTAGGTCAACAGTAATATTATTTCCCTGTGGTAGGGCGTAATCCTCACCATCACGTTTCACTTTGATAATGGCAGGATTAGCAACCGTGATTTGCGCTGAACTTTCAACATCATACGTGAGACGATTGGAGCTCGTCAGAACCCCTTCGTACGCGACTGCCCCATCAACAATAAGCTTCACTTCGGTCGCAGACCCTTCATCAACTGTGATATCAAGTTTGAAAGGCTTGCTCGTGGTCGTCGTTATTACCTTATCAGTAGATGTCGTTTCTACAGAAGCTGGCGTGACGGGCGCCGGAGACACGTCGCTCTTTTTGTTTGCTAACGAAAAGGCAAGCCAAATCGTAAACGCGATAATCGCAATAACACCACAAATAACGAGCGCCACGCGCCAGTCGATTGTGTGCTGCTTTCCTTGGGGAGCAACAACCTCCGTAGCCTGAATAGGCCTCTCTACGTGAGCTTCATCAGGAGGCGTTCCAATTTCTCTCTCGTACTGTGCAAGAAATGGCAGTGGATCAAGATGACAATAGTTTACGTAACTATTGATAAATAAACGCACGTAGCCTTTGACGGGCAAGTCATCATAATGACCATCTTCGAGAGCCTCAAGATAGCTCAGCCGAATATGAGTTCCGTTTGATATTTCAGGCAAAGAGTAACCGGCGTCTTTGCGCGCCTTATAGAGCATGTCACCTAATGTTGACATTTATTCATCATCCTCAAATTCCATTTGTTCGCCGTAGGTCATACGACGTATTTGATCCAAACCATCAAGATCAACGAGCACTTCGCGTGGCTTTGAGCCATCTCTTGGCCCCACAATACCCAATTCTTCCAGAGTATCAATGATGCGTCCCGCTCGAGAATATCCTAGACTAAAGTGACGCTGAATAGAACTTGTAGAACCTAATTGCTGAGAAACTACAAACTCTGCCGCTGGCCAAATATACTCATCATTCAAAGCTTTGGCGCCACCCTCACCGCGGGAAGCTCCGCCGGCCGTATTCGATAGAATCTCCTCATGATAATCAACAGCAATTTGGCCACGAAGCGCGTCAGTAACTTTTTCTACTTCCGCCGTTGATACATAACATCCTTGAATACGTTTTGGCTTCGACCATTCGGGAGCAATATAGAGCATATCGCCATTACCCGTCAGTCTTTCGGCACCTGTTTGGTCAAGGATTACGCGAGAGTCCAGTGAAGAGCCAACATTAAACGCGATACGGTTAGTAATATTTGACTTAATGAGACCGGTGACAATATTAGCCTCAGGCCTTTGCGTTGCGACGATCAGATGAATGCCTGCCGCACGTGCTTTTTGCGCAATGCGAACAATCGACGTTTCAACATCTTTCGCAGCAACCATCATAAGGTCAGCCAACTCGTCTATGACAATAACAAGAAATGGCAAGTTTTCTGCATTCTCTCCCGCTTTGCCACTACGCAATACTTTGTTGTATTCGCCAATATCGCGTACTTTCAATTTAGAAAATATTTTTAGGCGTCGTTCCATCTCGCTTACTGACCAAGCAAGCGCTGCGGCAGCTTCTTGAGGTTCAGTGACTACTGGCACATAGAGATGCGGAATGTCATTGTAGAGCGACATTTCTACGCGTTTAGGGTCAACCAAAATCAGGCGAACCTCAGAGGGAGTAGCGCGCATAATCATGCTCATAAGCATGGAATTTATACATACCGACTTACCGGATCCTGTGGTACCCGCGATAAGCAAATGGGGCATTTTATCAAGGTCGCGCACGATATTTCTACCAGCTACATCTTTGCCCAAAGCAAGCGCAAGCGGACCACCTGATCCGGCAGGAGGAAGCACGTCGCCGAGCGTTACAGAGGAACGTGAAGCATTGGGCACTTCAATACCCACAAGTGACTCGCCTGGAATCGGCGCCAAAATACGCAGCGTCGGCGCGGCAAGTGCAAGAGCAAGCTCATTATCGAGGCCCGTCACCTTAGCAAGACGAACGCCCTTTGCAATTTCAATCTTAAAAAGCGTGACCGTTGGTCCTGAAATCCAATCAACAACGCGCGCGGGTACATCAAAGGTATTGAGCGTATCAACGATTGTATCAGCAGTGATTTTTGCTTGACGTTCACCCTGTTTGAGCTCATTGGCATCAGTCTTAACACTCTGCTTGAGAAGCGTAAAATCAGGCAACTCAAAACCCTCAAGAGCCTGTGGCCCAACAACCACCTGCGGGGCCTGCTCGGGTTTTTGCGCATCTGCTTTCTTAACGGTCGGTCTTTCTGAACGCGAACGCTCGGGAATCGCAATGGTCTCATCGCTTGAACCGTCAGCATTCAACTGTGCAGGTGTGGTATCGGCCTCACGCGAGTCAAACTCTTTCTTATGACGATTCCCCGAGAGTTGGCGCGTTTTTGCAACCTTTTGTGATGAGCGTGACATAGAGTCATAGGCGTTACGGTTTTGACGTACGCTTGCGAACCAATCGCTCAAAAATTCAAAAAAGCGGGAGAACGAAAGCCCCAGCACAATCAAACCAACGCAACCGAGTGCGCCCAACAAAATGCCGGCAATCACTGTACCGGTCAGCTTTACCAGAAGCCAGGTAATGCCGGCTCCTAGAAACCCACCATGTGTTGGAATAATGGCGCTATCAAACATGTGCTCTAGGGGGATTGGCAATGCAGCAAACGACACAACACTCAGAAAAATCAGTACGAGCCCTGTGGCTACACGCCCTTCGCTGATGCTGGCACGCGGAATAAAAAAGGAAAGTCCCCAAAGTATTAAGGCTATAGGCAAAACATACGCGCCGATACCAAAGAGCTCTTTTATCCCCCACGAAAGTGCATTTGTCGCGACACCAGTTGACTTACTTAAGACAGCGACAAAAAGAGCAATGCCCAGCGCCGTGATAAGTACACCGGCAATGTCCATGCGAGCACTCATGTCGGCTGGAGCATTTTGTGCTGGACGTGATTGCGAGCGACCTTTAGATTGGCTGCTTTGTCTACGCGAATTATTTTGTGATCTTTTTTGTGCCACGAAATCTCAAACCTATCTCGTCGTTATACTTCAATAATGACTGGAATTACCATGGGACGACGCTTAGTGCGCTCCCAAATCAATTGCGAGACCGAGTCACGCACACTACGACGAGCGTTAGAAAGGTCGGCGTGATCTTTAGTAACACGCTCAAGCGTCTTAGTCGCGCGTTCTCCTACCTCAGTTGCAAAGTCCTCACCTTCAGGGAAAACAACGCCACGCGATACGATTTCTGGCGTGCCAATGAGTTGAGATTTACGCTTATTAATCGTAAGAACTATAGTCACGATACCGTCCTGACTCAAATGCTGACGGTCACGCAACACAACGTTATCCATGTCTCCAACATTGAGACCATCAACGTAAATTATGCCGTTTGGAACGCTCTCAGCAAGCACAGCGCCCTTTTCGTCAAACTCAAGAACATCGCCGTTCTCAAGAACAAAAATATAATTTGAAGGAATGCCCACATCTTCGGCAAGTTGTTTATGAGCTATGAGATGCTGCGCCTCACCATGAATTGGCATGAAATATTCGGGCTTCGTTATGTTGAGCATAAATTTAAGCTCTTCTTGACCAGCATGACCCGAAACATGCACTCGAGCGCGATGCTTATCATACACATTTGCGCCTGACTTCATGAGCATATTGACAACATTCGAAACCGCCTTCTCATTGCCAGGTACAGGTGTGGCAGAGATGACAACAGTATCTTCTTTCTCGATAGAAAAAGAACGATGTTCGCCAGCAGCCATTCGAGAAAGAGCCGACAAAGGCTCACCCTGACTACCCGTGCACAGCACGACAATATCCTTGGGAGAATATCCCTTAAGGTCAAAAGCATCAACGATATTTTCATCATCAATATGTAAATAGCCAAGTTCACGCGCAATTTTGGTATTTTGAACCATCGAGCGGCCCGTTACAACCACTTTACGCCCGGCAGCTATCGCGGCATCACAAACCTGCTGGAGTCGGTGAATATGGCTTGAGAATGAAGCAACAATGACCTTACCTTTGGCGGTAGCAAGAATTGGCGCCAGAGACTTTCCTACTTCAGCTTCGGACTGGGTGAAACCAGGAGATACAGCGTTAGTCGAATCGCTCATCAACAGCATAACGCCTTGTTTACCAGCTTCGGCTAGAGCGCCAAAATCAGCGACTACGCCGTCGATAGGCGTCTGGTCAAATTTGAAGTCCCCTGTATGTAAGATATTTCCTACAGGAGTTTTAATAAATATTGCGACACCATCAGGAATCGAGTGATTCATTGCAATGAAACGCATAGAGAAATCACCGCGTTTAAAGGTATCGCCCGCTTTTATCTCATGAAGTCGCTGATTGCGCAATTTACGCTCTTCAAGTTTGCCTTTTATCAGTCCCAGCGTGAGCTTTGTCGCGACAATAGGAACCTTAACCTCAAGGTCTTTTATCAAATAAGGTAAAGCTCCGGTATGGTCTTCGTGACCATGGGTTATAAGAATAGCTCGTAGCTTTTCTTGATTCTCAATAATGTAAGAGTAATCAGGCAAAATGAGGTCGACACCTGGATGGTCATCATCAGGAAACATAAGACCAGCGTCAACGACAATCATGTCATCGCCATACTCAAACGCTGTCATATTCTTTCCAATACCATCAAGACCGCCTAAAGGAATAACACGCAACTTTTTTGCGTTCTGTGCGTTATTCGCTTTGTTCGGACTCTTTTTTTGAGGTCTTTTCTGAGGAGCGCTTTTTGCCCCTGAGGCTTTAATTGAAGGCGCCAAACCCTCACTTTTTTCTTCGGTCGCTTTTTGTGGCTTTGGCCTCTGCTTTCCTTGTGGCCTCGTGCGCTTTTGCTGACCTTGATTCTTGCCTCGCACACTCTGTGCAGGCTTCTTCTCACTTTGAGAAGAGTTCTCTTGAGGAGTAGTATTCATAATGTTCCAAACTATTTATAACGTTTGCAGCTTAGCAAACGTTTCATTCATAATATTGACCAACTTTTCATGCTGCTCTCGAGTTGGCTCAACAAGCGGGAGACGTACTCCACCAACAGGAAAACCTTCTATTGCGAGTGCATCTTTAACCATAATGGGATTAGCTGTCATAAAGAGCGCATCGGCCAAAGGCATCAAAATGTCTTCAAGTTGATGTGCTTTTTCAGCATCTCCCGCTAAGAAATATTCAATCATTGCCTTCACTGAAGGCCCAGCCACATGGCTCAACACCGAAATAACACCGGTGCCGCCAAGCTCCATCATCGGAAGCGTAAGCGCGTCATCGCCTGAAAGCAGTTCAAAACCATCAGGTGCCTCTTCTACAATGCGCTTAACCTGGGCCAAATCTGCGTTTGCTTGCTTAACTGCCACAATATTTTCGACATCATGTGCAAGACGCAGGATAGTGTCAGGCTCAATATTTATCACACAACGTCCCGGAATGTTGTATAGAATTACGGGAACATCAACAGACTCAGCGATTGCCTTAAAATGACGATACAATCCCTCTTGGGGAGGCTTATTATAATAAGGCGTCACAGCCATGACAGCATCGACACCGAGCTTCTCAACTTTTTGCGCAAAAGCGACGGAATCCGCTGTGCAATTATCTCCAACATTAGCAATAATGGCGCCTCGCGTACCAGCACCTTCGAGAACCGTACGGAAGAGTTCAATTTTCTGGTCGTAATTTACCGTTGGCGACTCCCCTGTTGTGCCACACACAACAAGAGCATCGCTCCCGTTATCAAATAAGCGATTTGCGAGTTCAGCGCCACGTTCGAGGTCAAGCGAGCCCTCAGTATCGAAGGGCGTTACCATTGCCGTCAATAAACGACCGAAGCGAGGACGAGAGGTCATGAGTACTCCTTATTGAATAATCTATACTTTACTATTTTGCCACAAAAGCACTAGATATCCACGCGCCATGACTTAACGGTTAGGTATCGAAGTTCAACAATGTCTCCTGGCCACTTCTCCATACTCTCAAGTCTCAGGCAGGTAGGGCGGCTCAGAGCGCCGAAAAGAGATATTCCTTCCCCAAGCAAGATGGGTTGCACAAACACATGCACTTCATCCACGAGACCCTCTTCGAAAAGAGAAGTTGCGAGTGCTGCTCCACCTGCTATCCAAATGTCACCCTCAGTGTCAGAGATTTTCTCGCGCGCAATGCGTTCTTTCAAATTTTCGCTGATTACTTCGATTTCTGAATTATGAGCGGTAAACGTTTCATCAGTCGTAGCGACAATGACGTTTTTATCGTCATACGGGAAATATGCTCCCTCAGACATACCGAGAATTTTTTCATAGGTATTTTTGCCCATGACTACTGTGCCAACGCCATAGTAAAACTCATTGAAACCATAATCGGACTTGGGAGCGCCGCTCATCCACCGAGTAGAGCCATCAGGCTGAGCAATAAACCCATCAACGGACATGGTGACATAGTACACACACTTACGCATTAATTTCTCCTAGGTTAAAAGCTTTATGAAGCGCGGCGATAGCACGCTTGCAGTTGACGCTCGCCACGAGGACCGAGATCGTCGTATGCGAATCAGATGTTTGATACATATCAATTTTTTCATCGGCTAGGGCCTGCGAAAGTTTTGCCATGACACCAGGTACGCCGTGCATGCCAGCACCCACAAGGGTTACTTTCGAAAGGTCTGTTGAAAGCACGTAGCTCATACTGAGATCTTTCAAGCATTTCTCCGTTGCTTTCGTTGCCGAGTCGGCAACCGTAAAGAACAACTTGTCATTCGCTGGAGTAAACATATCCAGAGAAATGGCATTTTCAGCAAGCGATTGGAAGAGGGCATTCTGGCGCTTTGAGTGATCAGCGCAACCTTCACACGATTCGAGCTCCACAATGAAGCGCGAAACATCATGAGTATGCGCAACGGCCGTAGCAATTGTTTGTGGCCTATATGCTGCGATATCTACGACACGCGTGCCGGGGTGATTGGAAAACGTATTTTTAACGTACAAAGAAACGCCGCTCGAAAGTGCCAATTCGGCAGCAGGCGTATGAACGATTTTGCTCCCCATTTTTGCCATCTGAAAGAGCTCGTCAGCGCGCATAATTTTGAGTACTTGCGCATCATTAGCGATGCGAGGATCAGCCGTCATAACTCCATCGACATCTGAATATATTTCAACCGCGTCAGCCTCAAGCGCAACACCCAACGCGCACGCAGTCGTGTCTGAGCCCCCGCGGCCAAGGGTGATAATTTCGCCTGTTTCAGTCAGTGCCTGAAATCCGCAGACAACAGGCACAACGCCAGCCGCGACGAGTTTTTGCACCGTATCTGTCTGAATAACAGAGATAGCAGCATTTTGTGGCGCGCCCTCAGCAAAAATTCCTGCAGCAGGCCCCGTGAGGGCCTCAGTGTTGAGTTCACGCGCGCGCAGTTCACTTGCTACCACTACACTTGAAATCATTTCGCCAACGCTCGCCAAAAGATCCAGTTCTTCTTTGCGCTGGGGTAAATTTTCTACTAATCCAAGAAGAGTGTCTGTTGCATAGGGCTCGCCCTTACGACCCATTGCAGAAACAACAACAACGCACGCGTCACCTTTTTCCTGGTGCTCTTTAATGCGCTGCGCAATACACGCTCTCCCCTCCTCCGTGGCAACAGAGGTACCCCCAAATTTCATTACAATGAGTGAAGAATCGCTCATTAGTCCTCCAAAAGATGCTCAAGACCAACAACGAGACCGCTGAGCGATGGCACTTTCTTGCATGCAAGAACGACGCCCGGCATAAATGATGTACGATCAATTGAATCATGGCGAATCGTAAGTGTCTGGCCCTGATCACCAAAGATAACCTCTTGATGAGCAACTAGACCCGGAAGACGAACTGAGTGTATTGAAATATCGTGATAGTCGGCACCACGAGCACCTTCAAGCCCCTCATTTTCAGTTTCCTTACCAGGTTTCGCTGGTGACTCTTTGCGCGCCGCAGCAATGAGCTCAGCCGTGCGCAGCGCCGTACCAGACGGCGCATCAAGTTTGCGATCATGATGGAGCTCGATAATTTCTACATGAGACATATACTTTGCGACAGTCTGCGCCACTTCCATCATCATGACGGCGCCAATCGCGAAATTCGGAGCAACAAAAAGACATGCCCCGTCAACCGCAAAATCCGCTAACTTTTCAAGCGTTTCATTCGTGAGACCTGTCGTTCCAACAACGCAATTGACTCCACGCGAGAGAGCAAGTTCGACATTTTGAGCGACAACATCCGGTCGCGTGAAATCAACAAGAACATCAAAATTTGTAGATGCTAAAGCGTCATTGAGAGACGAAAAGTGGGTGTCGTCACGAGTAAACGAGGGATCGATTTGGGCCACAAGAGCAAGTTCATCGCACTCATTGACAGCCTTAACTACTTCGCTGCCCATACGTCCAGCAGCGCCAATGACGGCAACCGTTATCATTTACTCACCAATCCTATAGTCAGGTGCAAAATCGCCCACAAGCGCCAAGACTTTGTCAGACTGAGCGATATCTTGTGCAGCTTCATGCATCATTTCAAGCGTGACACTCTCGTAGCGCGCAATCGTTTCTTCATACGACTGCGCATCCTTGCGAGCCAAATATGACATGCCGAGGTTGCGCATACGCTGAGAAGTCGATTCGAGATTAAGCGCCAATGAACCCTTAATTGCGTTAAGCGCCAGAGAACGATCGTCTTCAGAAATGTCGCCTTGCGCGAATTTGTCTAGTTCGCGATAAATAACTTCAACTACTTTTTCAACATTATCAGGACGTGTACCTGCGTACACCGCAAAGAAACCTGCGTCGACATACGGACTTAAATGTGAATACACTGAATAGACGAGGCCCAGTTTTTCGCGAACCTCTTGAAAAAGGCGCGAACTCATCGAGCCGCCGAGCACAAAGTTAGCCATATTAAAGGCATAACGGCGGTCATCGCGCATTGAGATTGACTGACCACCCAAAAATAGGTGAGCCTGTTCGGTATCCTTCTGATAATTGAACTGCCCCGACTCTGATGATGTGGGAGCAAAACGCGCCGCTTCGTTACCTTGTGAAGCAGTGGGCATAGTGCTTAAAAATGTATTCGCAAGCGCAACGAGTTCATCATGATCAACGTTTCCAGCCGCAATAATCGTACAGTTTTGCGCATGGTAGTGCTTATCATGAAAAGCCCGTGCCTCTTCTTTGCCAAATGAACCAACTGATTCGCGCGTGCCAGCCACAGGAAGACCGAGCGTATGATCGGGCCACAATGACTTGCAGAAGAGTTCGTACGCGATATCTTCGGGGTCATCTTCACTGCGCGCGATTTCTTCGATAACAACCTCACGCTCAAGTTCGCAATGCTCTTGCTGCATCGAAGCGTTTAACACCATATCGGACATTAATTCAAAAATTGAAGCTAATGATTCGTCGATAAAATCAGCGTAATAACAGGTAGCTTCCTTTGAGGTAAACGCATTTTGACGAGCACCCAAACGGTCGAAACGCTCAGAAAGTTGTTGAGCGTCAACCGAAGGGGTCCCCTTAAACATCATGTGTTCATTGAAGTGTGACATGCCCGCTTCAATTTCAAGCTCATCGCGCGATCCCACTTGAAACCAAAAACCAAGGGATATCGAATGAACTGATGGAACGTACTCAGAGAGTACGGTGATTCCATTATCTAAAATCGTTTTACGATAATACAATGCGTTCTCCTTAAGGGTTTACTGCTTATAGTTAGCCAAGAATGACTCGAGGCGATTAGCTACAATTTCAAGATCGTGAGTGTTCGGCAAATACACGATACGAAAGTGGTCTGGCTTTTTCCAGTTAAATCCTCCACCATGTACAACTAAAATATGTTCCTGACGCAACAGATCAAGCGCGAATTTCTCATCATTCGTGATATTGAATTTTTTAGTATCAATACGAGGAAAAATGTAAAAAGCTGCATCAGGTTTTTCAGCCGAAAGGCCATCGATGCTGTTGAGAGTATCAAAGATGAATTCCCTCTGTTCATAAATGCGTCCGCCAGGAACTAGCAGTGCGTCAAGACTCTGTTGCCCGCCTAGCGCCGTCTGGATAATTGACTGCCCCGGAACGTTGGCACAAAGGCGCATGGACGACAGCATATTGAGTCCCTCAATATAGCCCTTAGCCTTTGACTTATCGCCCGAAAGACACATCCAGCCAACACGAAAACCTGCAATGCGATGGGATTTTGAAAGGCCATTAAAGTTGACGCAAAATAAATCTGGAGCGAGCGACGCGATAGCAATATGCTCTTTGCCATCCATAGTCAAACGATCATAAATTTCATCGGCAAAAATGATGAGTTCATGACGGCGCGCAATGTCAACAAGACCCTCAAGAACCTCACGTGGATACAAAGAACCCGTTGGATTATTCGGATTGATTACAACGATGCCTTTGGTGCGAGGTGTAATTTTGCTTTCAATGTCGGCGAGGTCTGGATACCAATGTGCTTGTTCATCGCAAATATAATGTACGGGATTTCCTCCCGCCAAACTTGCGCATGCCGTCCAAAGAGGGTAATCGGGAGAAGGAATGAGTATCTCATCACCATCATCGAGAAGACCCTGCATAGAGAGGTTGACGAGCTCGCTAACCCCATTGCCGGTATAGATGTCATCAATCTCAACATTAGGGATACCTTTGAGCTGACAGTACTGCATAATGGCTTTGCGCGCAGAGAAAATTCCTTTGGAGTGTGAATATCCTTGGGTGTCTTTGAGGTTGTAAGCAAGGTCTTGGAGAATTTCGTTAGGCGCGAAGAAGTCAAACGCGGCGGGATTGCCGATATTGAGGTTAATAATATCAACATTTTCGGCTTGCATACGATTGGCCTCTTCGACTACGGGACCTCTCACATCGTAAGCTACGTCATCTAACTTGTGTGACTTCTCAAAAGTGCGCATACGCTTCTCTCCTCGAAATACTTCCTTCAATTATCAACTATCTTCGCGCATTTGTATCGAATAAAAAATGCAAAAGGGCGCTACCAGCGCCCTTTTGTTAATTTGTAATGGGATTAATGACGACGGCGCGGTGTGCGGTCATTACCATGCCCCTTATGGGCCCTGGCTCCGGCATCCGCGTCTGCGTTGTTACTTGATGCTGGCGCATCAGGCTTATTGAGACGGTCAAGAGAAATCTTGCCGCGGTCATCAATTTCAATAACCTCAACTTCTACTTCGTCGCCCACATTCAAAACATCCTCAACCTTGGCAACGCGGCCTTTGGCTACGCGTGAGATGTGGATGAGTCCGTCCTTGCCAGGAAGGAGTTCAACAAACGCGCCAAATGCCTGAATTGACACAACGCGTCCCATATAGATTTCTCCAACCTCAGGATCTTTGATAATAGCTTGGATGCGACGAAGTGCTTCCTCGCCACCCTTATCCTTAGATGCGATATAAGCGGTACCATCTTCATTGATGTCGATGTGAGCGCCGGTCTCTTCCTGGAGAGCACGGATAACCTTACCGCCCGAACCGATAACGTCACGAATCTTATCACTCGGAATCTTGATGGTGATGATGCGTGGAGCGTTTTCTGAAAGTTCAGCGCGTGGCTCGGTGATTGATTCCAACATTTTGCCCAGAATAAAGGCACGTCCTTCTTTTGCCTGATGAATAGCAGCTGACAAGATTTCGTATGAGAGACCCTTAGCTTTATTGTCCATCTGGAGCGCGGTGATACCCTTAGGTGTACCAGCAACCTTGAAGTCCATATCGCCGAGGAAGTCCTCGAGGCCCTGAATATCAGAAAGAATCGCGATGCGGTCGCCCTCTTTGATAAGACCCATTGCGATACCTGATACAGGAGCCGTAATAGGAACACCAGCATCCATCAATGCCATGGTAGAACCGCACACACTTGCCTGTGAGCTCGAACCGTTAGATTCGAGAACTTCTGATACAACACGAATGGTGTAAGGGAAATCTTCCTCTGAAGGAATAACTGGAAGAAGTGAACGCTCAGCAAGCGCTCCGTGTCCAATTTCGCGGCGCTTTGGGCCACGCATAAAGCCAACTTCACCAGTACAGAATGGTGGGAAGTTGTAGTGGTGGATATAGCGCTTTCCATCAGCAACATCGATAGTATCAAGGCGCTGCCACTCTGAGAGCATACCGAGCGTAGCAACTGAAAGTGCCTGAGTTTGACCGCGCGTAAAGAGCGCAGAGCCGTGAGCAACTGGGAGAACGCCTACACGTGACGTGATAGGACGGATTTCGGTCGTCTTTCGACCGTCGGCACGCTCACCCTCATCAAGAACCATAGCGCGCATAGTCTTTTTCTCGAGCGCCTTGAGTGATGCGCCAATATACTTTCCGTACTCTGACTTCTCTTCATCAGTGAAGAGTTCTTTGAGCTCAGCCTTAACAGCAGCTACATCATCCATGCGAGCGTGCTTATCAGCATTATGCAATGCCTCATACATCTTTTCTTTACCCGCAGCAAAGATGCGCTCTGTAATGAACTCAGGAGCCTCGTCAAGTTTAATCTCCATAGGAGTAGGGTTAATTTCTTGGAGGAAGCGTTTCTGGACTTCGCAAAACTCGCCTAGTGCTTTCTGCGCGAACATAAGAGCGTCGAGCATGTCCTCTTCGCTTACTTCTTGCGCGCCCGCTTCAATCATATAGATTGCGTCTTCAGAACCACCAACAATGAGGTCGAGGTCTGATGCTTCCTCTTCTTCGAAGGTTGGGTTAACGATATATTCGCCTGTGTCAACGTTGCGAGCAATACGAACGCCAGCGAGAGGTCCCTCAAAAGGAATACCAGCGCACATCAAAGCTGCTGATGCGCCCATGATTGAAATAACGTCTGGTTGATTGTGCTGGTCTGCCGAAAGGCATGTAGCGACAACTTGGACCTCATTGCGGAAGCCGTCAGCGAAAGCGCTACGAAGTGGACGGTCAATCATACGCGCCGTCAAAGTAGCTTTCTCAGAAGCACGACCTTCACGCTTTAAAAAGCCGCCAGGAATTTTTCCTGCAGCGTACATACGCTCTTCAAAATCAACAGTGAGGGGAAAGAAATCCGCGTCCTTTGCCTCTTTGCTTGCTGTAGCGGTAACAAGAACCATCGTGTCGCCCTGACGAACGAGCACGGCGCCACCTGCCTGCTTAGCCATCTCTCCGGTTTCAAGCGTATACTGCTTGCCGAAAAGCTCGAAAGTTTCAGTGATTTTTGCCATAGTTTTCCTAACTCTTTTCGCATACCCCATGTATGCGACCATTTATTTACAACAAATACAACTCGTTTAGAATAGCAAAACTAGTACCGGTTATCAAAAATTCTGGTCGATTTCTTTTCACTGCGAGGCAAATCTCCAATTTCAACCGGCTTAACTTTTATTGTGATGCCGATTTTAAGTTTGAACATATCGGATATGAGTTTTTCGAGGAGCGCTTTATCAGCCTTTGGTTTTACTTCTACAAAAAGCGTCAATAGGTCTTTACCATTCAGGTGGTCAATCATAACCTGATATTCGCTTGAAGCCTCGGTAAATTGATTGAGCAACTCATCAATTTGACTCGGGAAAATATTGACACCCTTCACTTTGACCATGTCATCAGTGCGGCCGATCAGTGTATCTATGCGCGGGAACAAATTGCCACAAGGACACTCACCAGGCATAACGCGCGTCAAATCATGCGTGCGGTAGCGAATAAGCGGCGCTCCTTGCTTGCGCAACGTCGTTATAACCAGTTCGCCAACTTCCCCATCAGGAACAGTTTCTCCTGTCTTGGGATCTATGATCTCGAAATAAATATAATCGGTCCACATATGCATGCCGCTTTCATGTTCGCAGCTCATGCCAATACCAGGACCGTACACTTCCGTGAGTCCATAAATATCATAGAGCTCAACGCCAAGTTCGTTGGCGATGCGGTTGCGCATTTTTTTGCCCCAACGTTCAGAGCCAATGATTCCCTTTTTGAGATGAATGGACTCTTTAATACCGCGCTTTTCAATCTCTTCCGCAAGGAGCAAGGCATACGAAGAAGTCGCGCACAGTACTGTTGACTGCAAATCTTGCATCATTTTGAGTTGTTTATCAGTGTTACCTGGCCCCATAGGGATGGTCATAGCACCGAGCAATTCAGCCCCTAATTGAAAGCCAATGCCCGCTGTCCAAAGTCCGTAACCGGGAGTGATGTGAATGCGATCTAAGTTAGTAACACCCGCCATCTGGTAGCAGCGCTTGAACATTTCTGCCCAGTCTTTTACGTCTTGATTTGTGTAAGGAATAATTACGGGAGTTCCCGTTGTACCACTTGATGAATGAATACGCACAATATCTTCATCAGGGACCGCTTGAAGGCCAAGCGGATACGCATCGCGCAAATCACTTTTAGAAGTGAAAGGCAACTTTTCGAAATCTTCTTGCGAATTGATGTCTTCGATGTTTATGCCGTGAAACTTACGCTGGTAAAAACCGTTCTCACGCTGAAAAAGTTTAATAAGTTGTTCTTTTATCAGCGCAAATTGCTCGTCAGTCATTCTCATTGGGAGACTCCTTTGCTCCATAGTCCGACAGCTTTTGCGATGGTTCTATACTACCTCAGTTCGCGAGGTCATACCCGACTTTAAGCGCACGCTTATTAAGGTCGACGAATTTTTGGGGCGCAAGAACCTCAATTGTTTCTTCCAATTCTTCAAGCGAACAATCAAGTTTACCCGCTCCGCACGCCGCCCCCACTAGGGCGACGTTAAGCACTTTTGATGATTTCAAGATGTCACGAATTGCCTGACCAGACAAAATGATGACCTGCTGCGGCAAATGGTTGAGCTCATCCAAGTACTCTTCGATGCGATATTCTTTCTTTGTCAGAGCATCTGCAGGACTTTGTACACCCTGATCGCTCACAATCATAACGCCTGTCGGAGCCAAGTAATCACTTACCCGAAGCGCTTCTCCCGGTTCGAACGCGATGATTACATCGGCGTGCCCTTTTCCGATGAGCGGAGAGACCGTGCCATCACCAACGCGCACATGACTCACAACGCTTCCGCCTCGCTGAGCCATGCCAATCGTTTCGGCGGTGCGCACCTTTTTGCCTGCATTCATTGCTGTTTGTGAGATGAGTTTCGAGGCAAAGACGATTCCCTGCCCGCCGATACCTGTAAGGAGACAGTTCATCGCTACATCAGCTCCTTTGATTTCAAGGCGTCAAAGGTGCAGATTTGCTGGCAAAGACCGCATCCATTACAGAGTCCTTGATCAATTTTTACTTTGTCGCCGTCTAACGAAAGCGCGGGACAACCAAGTTGCGTAACGCATCGCAAGCAGCCTGTGCATGCCTCTGCATCAACCACGACCGTTGATACCGATTTAAATAATTGGATGCAGGGAGCTTTAAAAATCACAACAGACACACCTTTAACTCGGAGCGCCTGTTCGACAATAGCCGTAGAACCATCAATATCAAAAGGATTTGCCGTTGTGACAAATGAGACTTTGAGGGCGCCGAGAAGTTCTTCCATATTAAAGCGCGCCGAGGTAGTATTCATCATCGTTTGCGCTGTGCCTGGGTGTGGTTGGCCACCAGTCATAGCCGTCGTCGAATTATCCACCAATATTATGGTGATATCAGTTTGGTTATAAACGGCATTGATAACTCCCGTAATACCTGAAGCAAAAAATGTTGAATCACCAATAAACGCGATATTGTATGCATCGGGCTCTGCCCTATGAAGCCCCTGCGCCATCGTAATTCCCGCGCCCATGCAGAGGCACGTGTCAACCATATCAAGCGGTGCGCTATTACCAAGCGTGTAACAACCAATATCGCCTGAGTAAACGGCCTTTTTGCCTTTTGTCGCACGTTTGACAATATAAAACGACCCGCGATGAGGACAGCCAGCACAGAGCGCTGGCGGACGCACTGGTAGTGCAACTGCAGACTCTGGCGTTACGCGTTCGTTTATGCTACCAAGCCCGAAGAAATCTGTTAGCGTATGGTGAATCGACTCTTGTGAGAGTTCTCCCGCACGCTGAACATTTCCCGTGAGTTTACCCAATATGTTTACTTCGCAATTATGCGTTGCGGCAACCTGCAGCAAGTGACGTTCAATATAGGGGTCAAGTTCTTCAAAGACAAGAACTTCATGAACCTCATCAAAAAACTCTCGCGTCTTCTCTTCTGGAAACGGAAAAGGAGTCGATATTTTGAGTATCCGGGCATTAATATTGAGGTCTTTCAGCGCCTCTTTAACGTAAGCATACGAAATGCCAGATGTGGCGATGCCAAATTTACCTGTTCCCTCTATTGTGTTGAGGTGATCATGCGAAAATTCACTTGAGAGCACATTATTGCGCTCTTCGATGGCCTTATGCGCTTCATATGAAAGTTTGGGGAAAATGACCCACTGCGGACTTTTCGTAAAGCCGCTTATCGCATGATGAGTTTTTTGGCGAAGAGCTATCTGTGCGTAACCGTGGCACACGCGTGTTGTTGGACGAATAAAAACGGGCGTGTGGTACTTTTCCGAGAGTTCAAAGGCCTCAAATACCATGTCATAGGCCTCTTCTGGCGTACTCGGGTCAAAAAGAGGCACTTTGCTAAATTCAGCAAAGGTACGCGTATCCTGCTCGGTTTGAGAAGATATGGGGCCTGGATCATCGGCAACGATAATAACCATCCCACCCTTAACACCAAGATATGAAAGGCTCATCAAGGGATCAGAAGCAACGTTGAGCCCGACTTGTTTCATGGTCACAATGGTTCGAGCTCCCGCCATTGAGGCTCCCGCTGCTACCTCCATGGCCGCTTTTTCATTGATAGACCATTCAACATAAGATTCGTCATCGCGAATCTTTGCGAATGTTTCAATAATTTCGGTTGAGGGAGTGCCTGGGTAACCACAGGCGATATTGACACCAGCAGCGTATGCGGCGTAAGCGATTGCTTGATTACCCATCAAAAATTTTGTTTGCATTCCTCATCCATTCAAATATTTACCTATAACGAGTATAAACAAACTTTTAGACAAATAAAAAAGGGATGGCTGAGCCATCCCTTTAAAAGGTGTATCGCTTACTACCTAGCCACGAATGCCAAGTTTTGCGATAAGCGTACGGTAATCCTCGATGTTGCGATTCTTAATGTAATTAAGAAGGCGACGACGCTGACCAACGAGCTTCAAAAGGCCACGGCGTGTGTGGTGATCGCCTTTGTGTGACTTCAAGTGCTCAGTCAAGTCTTTAATGCGCTGAGTCAAGAGTGCTACTTGAACCTCTGCTGAACCAGAGTCATTTGCATCCTTGCCGTACTCTGCCATAATTGCAGCTTTGACTTCTTTAGTGAGAGCCATAAGTTACCTCATTTCTGCACCTCGGTGCATTCGCCTAAGTCTGAGTAAAAGGACGAGGCATCCAAAAACCCGGAACCTAGGTAATTAAAACAACTTTGTAAGTATAGCGAGTGTTTTCGAACAGCGCAACTATTGAGCAATCCTGCGCGAACCAGGCGAGTAAAGTTCAACGCCCTCTTCGCAGAGCGAACACTCGCTTGCTTCCCATGATTTAATATCAAGGGCGAGCAAGGGATAAAACGGCTTTGAGAACTTCTTATCTCCCCCACGGTCAATCAATGACACGATACCCTCGACACTTCCCCCGGCGGCTTCAACAACTTCGATGACCTCTTGAACACTTCCCCCTGTTGTCACTACATCTTCAGCAACGAGAAATTTCTCTCCGGGCATAATTTCAAACGCACGCCGAAGCGTCATTGCACCGTTAACGCGCTCAGCGAAAATGAAGCGCTTATCGAGAGCTGAGGCTATCGCATAGCCAAACACCAACCCGCCGACAGCTGGAGCAATCACGCCATCAATTTCAATATCTTGGGGTAAGCGCTGGACTGCTTCTCCTGCAAGAAGATTGGTGTCTTTCGGGTACTCGCATAAACGAGCGCACTGACAGTAGGTATCACTGTGTCGTCCGCTTGTTAATTGAAAATGACCTTTTAAAACCGCATGTCGTTTCAGTAAGACATCCATTATTTCTTCGTTATTCATTACACGCCTCTTTCATTTCTTCAAGAATGTCCAATATTGCCTGAGCCTTATCATTGGCCGCGGTAATGGGCCTTCCGATAACGAGATGGGTTGAGCCGTTTTTCAGCGCTTGAGATGGTGTCGTAATGCGCATTTGGTCGTTTGCCGCAGCCCACTGAGGACGCACGCCCGGTGTCACAATCAAGGCATCATCACCGAGCGTTTCGCGAACCAACGCAGACTCCAGCGGAGAACACACAACGCCATCCGCCCCCGCCGCATAGGCAAGTTGGGCCAATCGTTTCACGTGTTCACCTGAAGAACTCTCAATACCAAGTGCATGAAGCGCATTATCGTCGAGTGACGTAAGCACGGTCACTGCAAGAAGTTTGGGAGCAGACTTATGCGCCAGTTTAGCTCCCTCATCGAGCCCCTCGCGTGCCGCGGCAATCATGTCAGATCCGCCGCTTGCATGAATAGTGACCATATCGACGCCTAGTTGCGCAAGTTGGAAGGCGGCCCCTCTGACCTGATGAGGAATGTCATGTAACTTTAAATCGAGAAATATTTTATAGCCATACTCTTGCACCTGACGCACGAGTTGCGGGCCTTCGGCATAAAAATTCGTCATTCCAATTTTGACCCAAGAAACCGTACCCTTGAGTTCACGTGCCCACCAAAGCAAATCTTGTGTTGACCCATCAAGCGCAACAATCAAATTATCCTTAGGATCATACTGTTTCAAAGTTATACCTCTCACTGTTATATCTCTTTAAGCGCGCCGACTAGGTCTGATACATTTTCAATATCATGCAGGGCGCAAAATTCTTTGAGTTCAATCAACGCTTTATCTGTCGCGAAGGGATCTTTAAAGTTCGCCGTACCAAGGGCGACCATCGTCGCGCCAGCAAGCATAAACTCCACGACATCGATGCCCGTCGTTGCTCCGCCAAGGCCAATCAAAGGAACAGACACTGCACGAGAAACCTCATGAACCATACGTAAGGCAATTGGCTTGATAGCGGGTCCCGAAAGTCCACCCACTTTGCGCTTCAAAATTGGCTTAAAACGATGTGCATCTATCGCCATGCCTAAAACGGTATTTATGAGTGAAATTCCATCAGCACCTGCGGCTTCGACGCTTCGAGCAATTTCAGCAATATCAGTCACATTCGGCGTCAATTTTGCGATAAGCGGCTTTTTAGTAAGGGGGCGCACACGCTCCACGACTTGTGCCGCAACTTTGGGGTCCGTTCCAAATGACATACCGCCGTTATCCACGTTGGGACAAGAAATGTTGAGTTCATACATACCAACACCATGATGGTCTTCAAGTTTTTCAATAACACGAGCGAACTCATCAATTTCGTGGCCACACACATTGACAATGACCTTTGCCTCGGGAGCATGGCTCTGCAACCACGCCAGATCATGATGAATAAAATGGTCTACGCCGGAATTTTGAAGCCCAATGGAATTGAGCATACCTGAAGAAACCTCGGTAATGCGCGCCCCCTCATTACCCGCCCACGCTACAGGTGAGACACCTTTTGTGGTAAGCGCACCAAGCTGTGCGAGATCAACAAAGTCGGCATACTCACGCCCTGAACCAAAGGTGCCTGAGGCAACTGTTAGCGGGCTGCATAACTCCAGACCCGCGAAAGAAATTCTCGTATTAATGGATTGAGGATCGAGCAACGTCATCAAACTCCAAATCTTCGCTCAAGAAAATAGGCCCATCAACACACACTTTTTGCGGACCCTGTTTTGTTGCGACATTGCACGACAGACATGCGCCAATGCCACAAGCCATCAATCTTTCAAGTGAAACATAGGTCGCTACCTGAAAGTTTGCACACACAGCAACAACCGCGCGTTGCATAATTTCAGGACCACAGACATAGACGACTGAATACTCGCCAGATTGGAGTGAATTTTTTACCGGCTCAGTGATAAGGCCATGAAAGCCGAGCGAACCATCGTCCGTCGCAAATTCGATATCGCGCCTTATACTCTCATGAAAACCGCGCCCAATAACCAAAGAGTCCGTTCTTCCCGCTTGAATAAAATGAAAATCAGTGCCTGCCTCGAAAAGTTCATGAGCAAGCATACCAAGCGGCGCAGCACCAAGTCCGCCTCCCACTAAAAGCGCTTTTGAACCTACGGCCGGATGGGGCCATGAGTTTCCGCAGGGGCCGATTACACTCATTGATTCATCATGCGTTTTTTTCTGAGTAAGAAGTTCAGTTCCCTTACCCACAACGGCATACATAATGCATATTTCGTCTTGGCGAATTTGGCAAACGCTGAAAGGACGCCGAAGAGTAAGATACTCATCGATGAGAAGGTGTACAAACTGCCCAGCCCTCAAGAGATGGGCCATTTTAGGCGCGCGGAGTACGACCATCCACACCCTAGGCGCAATCTCAACGTTGCTCACAACTTCAACGTTCTCAACGTGCTTGTGCTCATGTTGAGATGTTTGACACATTAGTACTCGACTCCTTCAAGCACGTTGAACTCTTGGATAGGACATACATCAAGCTCTCCTCGTGCGCGTGCGCCAATTGCTGATACAAGCGCCTCAGCAGCGGAAAGTGTTGTCACGTTGGTGACACCATGCCGAATAGCTGCGGCGCGGATATGATAACCGTCACTGCGTGTGCCTTGGCCAAAGGGCGTATTAATTACCAAGTCAATTTTTCCATTGGTTATTTCGTCGACAATATTGGGGCGGCCCTCATGTTTTTTGAGAACAGTCCGCACAGGAATGCCAGCGGCAGCAATAGCCTTTGCAGTACCCGAAGTCGATACAATATCAAAGCCCAAATACGCAAGCGATTGGGCGATATGCACAATATTGCGCTTATCGCGATCGCAGACTGATAAAAATGCCGCGCCTTTTTCAGGCATCGAGTAATCAATCGACAGTTGGCTTTTAGCGTACGCACTGGGGAAATCTTTACCGCTTCCCATGACTTCACCTGTTGACTTCATTTCAGGACCGAGCACTGAGTCGGCACCAGGGAACCTACCAAAAGGCATGACCGCTTCTTTAACGCAATATCGCTCAAACGTGCGCGTACGATCGTTTGGCAAGTTCATGTCAGCGAGCTTTTCTCCCGCCATAACACGCGCCGCTATCTTGGCGAGAGGCACACCCGTTGCTTTTGATACAAACGGAATGGTGCGGCTTGCACGGGGGTTAACCTCGATAACATATATCGCAGCATCTTTAACCGCGAACTGTACGTTCATGAGGCCATAAACTCCCAAGCGAAGCGCCAGAGCGTGAGCATGATCCTTAATGCGCTCAACGGTGTCTTGAGCGAGCGTATAAGGAGGAATGCAACAGGCAGAATCTCCCGAGTGAATTCCTGCTTCTTCAATGTGCTCCATAACGCCGCCAATGTAGACGTCAGTGCCATCACAAACCGCATCTAAGTCAACCTCAATAGCGCCTTCTAAGAATCGGTCGAGCAAAACAGGGTGATCGGGTGAAATCTTTGTGGCTTCCTCCATGTACTTTTCGAGATACCTCTCGTCATAGGCAATGACCATGCCTCTTCCGCCCAACACATAGCTTGGACGAACCAACAAAGGAAATCCGATAGTGCGAGCTACCTCAAGGGCTTCTTCAAAGCTATTGGCGGTACCAGCAGCAGGATATAAAATGCCGAGCTCATCGAGAATGGCAGAAAAACGCTTGCGGTCTTCAGCGAGATCGATTGCTTCAGGCTTTGTTCCTAAAATCGTAACGCCGCTATTCTCTAAATCACGCGCCAACTTTAAAGGAGTTTGGCCACCAAAAGTCACGAGTACCCCTTCAGGCTTTTCACGATCAACAATATCCATGACATCTTCGTAAGTGAGCGGTTCAAAGTAGAGGCGATCTGACGTGTCGTAGTCTGTCGAAACCGTTTCGGGGTTGCAGTTAACCATAACCGTCTCATAGCCCTTATCAGAGAGCGCGTAAGCAGCATGAACACAGCAGTAGTCAAACTCAATACCTTGCCCAATGCGGTTAGGACCAGCTCCCAAAATCAAGACACGCGGCTTAGTAGCTGGTGAAACCTCATCTTGCTCATCATAGGTTTTGTAATAATACGGCGTGAAAGATTCAAACTCGGCTGCGCAGGTATCCACAGATTTAAAGGAAGGCGTTACGCCTAAAGCTTTACGCACACTGCGAACCGTGGAAGCGTCACTATGAGTGAGATATGCTATCTGTTCGTCGCTGAGGCCCTGCTTTTTTGCTGACAGAAGTTCATCTCGTCCGAGAGCAGAGAGTTCGCAATCGGCAAGACGCTTTTCGGCTGCAACAATTTTCTCAATTTCGCGCAAAAACCAGGGATCAATATTTGTCAGAGTGTGAATCTCCTCGACGGACCGACCTCTACGCATTGCTTCTGCGATAAAGAAGATTCTCTTTTCATTGGGAATAGAGAGGCCTTGATCAAACGTATGCTCATCAAAGTCGTCTTTTCCATCGCAGCCTAAACCGAAGCGACCATTTTCAAGAGAGCGCATCGCCTTACCGAGCGCCTCATTAAACGTACGGCCAATGGCCATAACCTCGCCCACAGATTTCATACGCGTCGTAAGTGTTTCGTCGGTACCACGGAACTTTTCAAACGCCCAGCGCGGCACTTTCACAACAGTGTAGTCAATCGAAGGCTCAAAACAAGCAGGCGTCTTTTTGGTTATGTCGTTATCAATCTCATCAAGCGTGTAGCCAACAGCCAACTTAGCCGCGATTTTTGCAATGGGAAATCCCGTTGCTTTCGACGCAAGTGCTGAGGAGCGAGAAACGCGGGGGTTCATTTCGATAACTGTCATGCGGCCATCCGCGGGATTCAAGGCAAACTGAACGTTACTTCCTCCCGTTTCAACACCAATTTCACGCAAAATCGCGAGGCTTGCGTCGCGCATTCTTTGATACTCTTTGTCGGTGAGCGTCTGAGCTGGTGCGACCGTAATGGAGTCTCCCGTATGAACACCCATTGCGTCAAAATTTTCAATGGAGCAAACAATAACGGCGTTATCGTTTTTATCGCGCATGACCTCCATTTCAAATTCTTTCCAACCGATTACGCTTTCTTCAATAAGCACTTCATGAACTGGCGAGAGCGCTAGACCGTGGGCAACAATGTCAACAAATTCATCATGATTGTAGGCAATTCCGCCTCCAGCTCCGCCCATAGTAAATGAGGGACGAATTACCGCCGGAAAGCCCAACTCTTCAACAAACTCTCGCGCATCTTTGAGCGAATAAGCATAACCATGGCGAGGAACTTCAAGGCCAATGCGTCCCATAGCCTCAGCAAACAGCTTACGATCCTCACCTTTCTTGATGACATCAATATCAGCGCCAATAAGTTCAACGCCGTACTTCTCAAGAATGCCCGCTTCGGCACACTCGATGGCGCAGTTGAGACCCGTCTGACCGCCCAAAGTAGGAAGCAAGGCGTCGGGGCGCTCACGCTCGATAATTTTTTCCACGAATTCAGGAGTAATGGGTTCAATGTACGTTTTCGAAGCAAGACCTGGGTCCGTCATAATCGTCGCGGGATTTGAATTGATGAGGATGACTTCATAGCCATCCTCTTTCAAAACCTTACATGCTTGCGCGCCCGAATAATCAAACTCACAGGCCTGACCAATGACGATTGGTCCTGAACCAATAACAAGAATCTTTTTTATATCTAATCTTTTAGGCATAAATGTTAGGGCACCACCATTACATAGACGGGAGCTACACGGATAATTTCTTGCGTTGTTGAACCAACAATCAGTTCGCTCAAAAGCGTTTTAGAGTTGCATCCAATAACAATGCCGGTTGCATTCGAATCTTTAACTTCGTCCAAAATTTCGTCAATAACCTTACCCTGACGCACAACAGGAACTGCATTTATTCCCACGTCCTCAAGCATCTTGCAAAAAGCAGAGAGCCTAAACTCTTGCTCAGAGACGGCAGACTTCAAATCTTGTCCCTTAGGGAGTTCTTCAATCACATTGAGAAGGCGAACCTCCCCCACCGATTCGGGCTCGAAACGCGTGCATTGCAAAACTGCGCGCGCTGAGGCTGCAGAATAATCAACAGGAACGACAAGCTTCTTCGACCACTCAAGTGAGGAGAGCTCAACATCTTCTTTGTCAACGATTAAATCATCACGCACCATAAGTGTCGGCGCCTTTTGTCCAAACGCAATATCTTCTGAAAGCGAGCCCGTAAACAAACGTGCCAACTTCGATTTGGCCGTGGTACCAACCACCACAACATCAACATTTTCTGCACGAACAAGTTTGAGAATCTCATACGAAGGGTTGCCCGTGACAACGCGCAGTGAAGTTTCGATACCTGCTTGGCGAATGGGCTCTGCCAAAATGTTGAGTTTATTTTTTGCATCATCAAGCGTTTTCGAAATGACGGGTCCCTCAAGACCAGAAGTATCGACGACGTGAACGAGGATGCATCTTACGATCCCCCGCTCGCGTGTGCCCGCACAAAAGTCCATGAGTTTGGGCGTGTAATCATCAAAATCTGTTGGAATAAGCATAGTTCGTTTCATTAGTACTCCTTTCGATTTATGACTGATTCTTTTCCATAAGGTCGATAAATTTACCGAACAAATAATGGGCATCATGAGGGCCAGGTGCTGCCTCGGGATGATATTGCACCGAATAAGCTTGCTTCTCAAGCAGTTCAATACCTTCAACAGAATTATCGTTGAGGTTTATATGGGTCAATTTTATAGGGCCATGATTTTTTGAAATAACCACGGGCGCACTTCCGCTACGTGCCCAACCTTTAAGATCATCAACAGGAATGCCACGTTTTTCACAGTCTGCGTCAAGATGGCCAATTGAGCCGAAATCGACGCAGAAACCATGGTTCTGCGCAGTAATTTCTACACGACCTGTATCGAGATTTTTGACGGGATGGTTTCCTCCGCGATGTCCATATTTCAATTTATATGTTTTCGCACCGACCGCGAGCGAAAGCATTTGATGGCCAAGGCAAATACCAAAAATGGGCACCTGACCAATAAGACTTGAAACCGTCTCATATAAGTAATCCAAAGGCTCAGGATCTCCTGGACCATTTGCCAGAAATACACCATCGGGATTCATCGAGAGAATGTCTTGCGCTGAGGTGTTCGGAGCGACAACCGTCACCTTACAGCCCAACGACGAAAGATTTCTAAGAATATTGTATTTAATTCCCGAGTCAAACGCGACGACGCGGAAACGTTCTTTGGTCGGTTCGCCAAAGTCATAACAATGTAGTTCGCTTGGTTCATTTGCGCCAAACTCATACGCCTTGCCGTAGGCAACCGTAGAGATAAGGTCTTGACCAACGAGGCCTGGTTCCGCTTTAGCCTTTGCTATGAGTGACTCATGATTGCAATCTTCTGTGGAAATACAAGCGTTCATGGCGCCCGATTCTCTCAGCGTGCGCACGAGTGCCCGTGTATCGATTCCTTCAATGCCCACAACGTTATGTGCAGCGAGATACTCGGGAAGTGATTGCTCGCTTCTCCAGTTCGAAGGTTCAAAACACATTTCGCGTACGACAAAACCGCGCGCGAAAACACTGCGCGACTCATTGTCGAATTTATTAGTTCCATAATTTCCGATTTGTGGCATGGTCATCGTGATAATCTGACCAGCATAAGAGGGGTCAGAAAGAATCTCTTGGTAGCCCGAAAGCGAGGTGTTAAAACACAACTCACCCGTTGCTTCACCTTGGGCGCCACAGGCAAATCCCTCATACACATCGCCATTTTCTAGCGCCAAAAAAGCTCGTTGCTTTTCTTTCATGAAGCAATCACCTTTCCATCTTGTAGTGTATGATACCCGTTGACAATCACGTCAGTGACAACGCCATACAATTTTTTTCCAATAAAGGCGCTGTTTTGAGCGCAAGAGGCAAAACTGCCCGCTTTAAATGTTTTCGTCTTTGTTGGGTCAAAGATAGTGAGATCAGCTTGGGATCCAACTTCAATTTTTACCGGGCGCAATCCTAAAAGAGTACGAGGATTTATTGCCATTACCTCTACCAAGCGTTCCAAAGACATTCTCTGCGATTTGACAAGATTCGTATATACGAGTGGAAGCGCTGTTTCATACCCAATTGACCCATACGCAGCATTTTCAAATTCAACTTCTTTTTCTTGAGAAGCGTGAGGTGCATTATCCGTCGCCACGACGTCAATAGTCCCGTCGATAAGCGCCGCAATAAGCGCCTCTTGATCCTCGATGCTACGCAACGGTGGATTTACCTTGAGATTCGTGTCATAGGAATCATCAAGATCCGTCTCATTAAGAAAAAGATGATGGGGAGTGACTTCTCCACTCACACGCAGATTTTGAGCCTTTGCGGCGCGCAACGCGTCAACACCGTGCCGCGAAGAAAGATGCGCAACATGAACGCGTCCCCCCGTTAGGCGTGCAAGGTGCATATCGCGCGCAACCATGACGCTTTCGGATTCGCCTGGTTGACCTGGAAGTCCGAGCTTCGTGGAAGCAATTCCCTCGTTTACGCAACCGTTTCCTGCTAGAGTCTCGTCCTCACTATGCGCAACAAGGAGCACATCAAACATTTTTGCGTAGTCGAGTGCGGCGCGCATCATTTTTGCTGACTGAATGCCACGACCATCATCGCTAAAGGCGCATGCGCCTGCTTGTTTCATATCGTACAGTTCGGCCAACTTCTTGCCAGCGAGCTCTTGGGTAATCGCACCGAAGGGGTGCACGCGGCAGAAACTCTGCTCCTGAGCGCGTTTGACGATGTATTCAATAACCGAAGCGTTATCGGCAACAGGATCGGTATTAGGCATACAGCAAATATCGGTGTAGCCACCCATAAGCGCCGATTTCGCGCCCGAAGCGATAGTCTCCTTGTACTCAAAACCAGGCTCGCGAAGATGACCGTGCATATCAACGATTCCTGGGATAACGATTTTCTCTTGGCAGTCAATCTCTACGCCTTTTGGAATCGAAAGATTTTTACCGATTTCAGCGAAAACTCCGTCACGAATGACGAGATCAAGGATCTCATTCACACCCGTTTGAGGGTCACAGACATGTGCGTTCTTAAGCAGTAATGCCACTTTCCTCACCGCCTAACATCAGATACATTATTGCCATGCGTACCGCGACGCCGGCGCTCACTTGATCAAGAATTTTAACGCGAGGGTCGGAAACAACTTCTCCGGCGATTTCTACTCCCCGGTTAATGGGGCCTGGGTGCATAATGAACGCGTTTTTAGAAAGTTTTTGAGCGCGCTTTTCATCAATACCGTAAAGCATTGAATATTCTCGAGCAGACGGTATGCTGCTGCCATCAGCACGTTCTTTTTGAATTCTTAAGAGATACAAAATATCGAGGTCCTGAATACAGGCATCAAGGCTTGTATTTACGCTCGCTCCTAAAAGTTCTGGTTGAGAAGGCAGATAGGTTGGAGGCGCGATGAAAATCACTTCTGCCCCGAGCGCATTTAGGGCAGGCGCAAGAGAGCCAGCAACGCGTGAGTGAACAATGTCTCCCACGATGCCGATTGTTTTGCCCTTAATATCGCCTACCAGTTTCCGCATCGTATAAAGGTCAAGAAGCGTTTGAGTGGGATGCTGATGAATACCATCGCCACCGTTCACTATATGGCTGTCCATATTCTGGGCAAGTATTCTTGGCGCGCCGCCAAATTTATGACGAATGACGAGCAAGTCGCACGCCATGGCATTGAGCGTTTGAGCGGTGTCTTGCAGTGACTCACCCTTCACTGTTGAAGACGCCGAGCCCGTCATGTTAATCGCATCTGCCCCGAGACGCTTGGCCGCAATTTCAAAACTCGTGCGCGTGCGCGTCGATGGTTCAAGAAAAAGATTAATGATGGTGCGGCCTCGCAAGGTTGGAAGCTTTTTAATCGAACGCTTATTAATCTCCTCAAAACTTTGAGCGGTTGTAAGAATCGACTCAATATCGCCTTTTGAAAGATTATCGATAGTTAAAAGATTATGAGTGCTCAGCATAGTTGCTCACCTGCTGTCTCAAAAATGTCGACGCCCGTGTGATCATCAAGAGGCTCGAGATACACTTTGACCGTCTCGCTATGCGAGGAAGGAATGTTTTTTCCGACATAGTCAGCACGAATCGGCAATTCGCGATGGCCACGGTCAACAAGCACCGCAAGCTGAACCGCGCGTGGTCGACCAAAATCCATAACAGCGTCAAGCGCGCAACGTATGGTGCGGCCGGTAAACAAGACATCATCTACGAGTACGATGACTTTGTCGTCAACAGGAAAAGGAATATTGGTCTGATGTATTTGCGGAGCTACTCGCACAGCTACGTCATCACGATAAAACGAGATATCAAGGGTACCAACGGGAACCTGAGTGCCTTCGATTTGCCCAATTTCATGAGCAAGACGCTTTGCGAGCACATCTCCGCGCGTCAAAATACCCACCAGCGCAATGTCGCGAGCGCCCTTATTGGCTTCAATGATTTCGTGGGCAATTCGTTTGAGAGATCGGGCAATTGAAGCACCGTCCATCAACGATGTTTTGGGCTCATTTGCATCCATAAAAAGCCTCCAATGAAAAAACGCCATGACTCGCGAGGGAGCATGGCATCAACATAGGCTTTAAGAATATCGCATAAGTGCGATCAAGATATTTCTTAGTATGTCAGGTGCCTTACCAGCCTCACGGGACTAGATTAAAGGTCTTGACTAGTGTAACACGCAAAGAAACCTCTTACAACAGCACTTGAGCGATTCTTACAAAACTAAAAGGAGAGCGCACGTAATAACCGTTCCGAGCAATATCCCCCGAGAAATCCCCTGAGATGTCACTCCCCCATCATGCTGAGCAATAAGATGTGGCACGCTTGCCGCAATAAGCATTGAGAGCAAAAAGCCGATATACCATGACCCCTTAAGGACCACAATGCTGATAACGGCAAAAGTTATCACAATAAAAATGAGAAAGAACAGATCTTCGTTGCGATATGTTCCGCACAACTGTTTGCTTCGTGGAGCCATAGGTAAATCTTTGCCAAGACCAGCGGCAAATACGGTAGTCAAACACCCTATTCCTACGCTCATCAAAAGCGGCAAATATGAATGACGTTCAAAAGCAGTATACGCAAGACTCAAAAACCCAATAAGAAGGGACGCGTCAAACCAAGAAAATCGCGCAGTCGCACTATTAAAAAAACCGCGCAACAACCCCACAAAGGCACACACAACCAGAGCTCCCGCAATAACGTTGCTCTGAAACACAAATGACCCAATCATGCCAAGCACCATGAGCACAAAGCCCACAAAGAGCCCCACAAAAGGAAGGAATAGCGCTGCTTCAAAAAACCGAACTCGCGATACTCGGTCACTTTGATAATCTGTTCTCACGCAAAAAGCAGAACGCAGAGCAGCAAAAAATGAAGTCGTATAGTGTCCTGATCTTTTTAGTTGTCGTGAAGTCATCTCAATCCCTAGTTCATACAAGCATATTTACATGAAGCCCGCGCCCGTTAGGCGTCCGTAATGGCTTTCTTCAAAATGTCTACTTCTTCTTGCGTTAATTGTCGAACATGCCCGAGGGGTAAACTCCCTAACTCTATGCCAGCAAACGTATGACGATGAAGAGCAATGACAGGCAAATGAAGCGCCTGACACATCCGTCGCACCTCACGCTTTTTTCCTTCATGAATTGTGAGGTCGAACATAGTTGTTGTGCGCATTTGCTCAATATGCCCTACGCGCGCTGGCGCGGTGACTCCGTCATCAAGTTGCACCCCTTCGCTCAATTGCGCTATCCGAGCGGGAGTCAGCATTCCCTCAACCGTCACTTGGTACGTTTTTTCGACTTTATTTTTGGGATGAAGAAGCTCATGACCAAGGTGTCCGTCGGTGGTGAAGAGAAGAAGACCTGTTGTGTCCTCGTCCAAGCGACCGACAGGAAACAAACTGGGATATTCATCAAGAGGGAGATATTCTTCGACGGTTGTGCGATCAAAAGGATCGCCCATGCTTGAAATGACTCCCGTCGGCTTATTGAGCATAAACGTCACATTTTCCTCAACAAGTGATACGGGCTTATTGTCGAGGGTGACAACGTCAATGCTAGGCGTGACTTTGCAGCCCTGGTCGGTGACGATGGCGCCATTAACCGCGACGCGTCCTTGCTCAATTATCCGTTCACTAGCGCGACGCGAAGCCACGCCAGCGCGAGCCAAGTATTTCTGGAGACGCATAGGCTCCATTAGTCGACCTCAACAATTTCCTCATCGAAGTCAATAGTTGTCGCGTCATACTCGGCCACATCAATATCCTCGAGAGTATCCTGATGCTCATCCTCAACACCCAAGCGATGTTTGATGACTTGCTGCGTCGCGTCATCGGGAGCAAAGTCTTCAAGAGGCGGCAAATCGTGCAAATCTTTAAGCCCAAACTTCTCAAGAAAGGTTCGGGTTGTCACATACAAAATCGCGTTACCTTGATTTTTGTCTCGCCCCGACTCACGAATGAGGCCTTTTTCAACAAGCGAAGAAATGACACCTTCAGAATTAACACCACGAATAGCGTTCACACCATTGCGCGTGACTGGTTGGTGATACGCAATTACCGCAAGCGCTTCGAGAGCGGCCTGTGACAAGCGACGCGTATCCCATGAAAGGACATATGACTCAATTAGCTCGTGATAAGCAGGATGGGTAAAAAGACGCCACCCTCCCGCAACCTCGCGCAATTGAAAACCGCGATTCTGCTCGCGATACTCCTCTGCGAGTTCTACTAAGACGCTGTCGATATCGCCGCTAGAAGCATCAAGCACTTCGGCAAGTTTCGCGCCAGACACGGGTTCATCACTCACAAACAAAAGTGCCTCAAGAGCACCCTTAAGGTTATTCATACTCGTCGTAACCTTCCTCTATGCCAAGCATTTTTGCCTGGTCATCATCGAGTTTGTCTATCAAAATATCGCCAAATAGCGCATCTTGAGTGAGCGAACAAATACCTCGCTTATACAGTTCAAGAAGCGCAAGAAAAGTGACGACTACAATTTCTGGAGAAGCGTCTGCCGCGATAATCTCACTAAACGAAAGATGCGATTCGTTGTGAAGACGGCGGCGAATTGACTCTGCTTTTGTTTCGAGCGACAAGGGTATCGCCGCGATATGCTCGGCCTCAAGAAGAAAAACTTCACGTTTAAAGGCCAAGTCAGCACAAATTGTAGCTAGGTTATGAAGCGTCACACCAGCCAAATAGTCAGGCATGAGATTCAGATACTCTTTTTCGAGTCCCGCGCTACGCGGATGCATACGACCTTCGGATTCGAGGCGTAGCGACAATTCACTTGCCACATTTTTAAACTGCTTATACTGAATCAGTCGCTCTACCAGAATGGTACGCATCTCCATCGGAGATAAATCGTCTAACTCCGTGCCCACATACATCTCTTGCTTAGGCATCAAAGAATGCGCCTTAATTTCAATGAGTGTTGCGGCAAGCAACAAAAATTCACTGGCAACTTCGAGATCATGAAGAGCACGCAGGTATCGAAGTTTTTTCTCCTCTGAACTTTACAAGTTCATTTTCTTTCATCTGCTCGATATGCTCAATATAGTTATCAGTAATCTCGGTCAGAGAAATAGCATTGATATCGAGCTTTTGACGCGACACCAAATCAAGGAGCAAATCAAAGGGCCCCTCGAAGACTTCAGTTTTTACTGAATAGTTGCTCACAAATATCCTTAGACAAATGAAGGGGCGCTTGCATCGCCCTCAGCATCGATTACGACGTCCTTCGTCAACGCGCTTCTTGAGTCGAGGCCGATAAGTTCGCGTGCCATTGCCACAGTATTTTGAGCAATGGGACGAGCCTTAAGTGCGCCCGCCTCAAGTACTTCGCGCGCAAAATGTGGGTCTTTAGAGAGTTCAGCGCGACGTGCTTGGAAATCAGCGAGATACTCAACCAACTCCTTGGCGATAACCTTCTTGTGAGCCACACAGCCACACGTTGCCTCACGGCAATCAGTTTCCCACTGAGCAATCTCGCTTTCAGGTGCAATGAGTTTGTGAATTTGATGCAGGGGGCACACGTCAGGGTTGCCAGGGTCGGTCTTGAGCTTGCGGGCTGGGTCGGTCATAAATCCCATAATAGTCTTCGTGATATCTTCAGGGGTGTCGGAAATGTAGATTGAGTTACCATAGCTCTTTGACATTTTTCGTCCGTCAGAACCAGGAACACGCGCGCCCTCTTTGGCAATCAATGCCTGAGGCTCAATGAGGAAGTTGCCGTAACAACGGTTGAAGCGGCGCACAATCTCGCGCGTCAACTCGAGATGAGGCAGTTGGTCCTCTCCTACTGGGACACAGTCTGCCTGCATAATCGCGATATCAGCAGCCATGAGCGAAGGATACAAAAAGAACCCGACGTTGCCTAAATCCTTCTCAGATATTTGAGCTTTTTGCTCTTTATAACTGGGTGTGCGCTCAAGCCACGTCATAGGGAGCACCATATTAAAATACAGGTCAAGCTCGCAGACTTCTGGAATATCACTTTGGCGATAAATGGTGCATTTATCAGGGTCGAGACCAGCCGCGCACCAATCAAGCACCATTTCTTCGGTATATTGCGCAATTTTTCCGGAGTTTTGCCATTCGCTCGTCAAAGCATGAAGGTCAGCAACAAAATAATAGGCGTCATGAGACTCCTGAAGCGCGAGCATATTTTGAAGATTGCCAAACCAGTGGCCCAAATGAAGTTTGCCAGTTGGACGATAACCTGTGACGATGCGAGAGCGAGACATAAACACTTCCATTCAAATAGTGAAAACTAACAGTAATCTATAATACCGTATTCAAAGCTCTCTTTAGGTTTGTTGCCCTAGAATCCCACCAGCAATTTCAGAAGAGGTAATGCGGTGATATTGAGGTAGCCCTCAAATAAGCTAGGGAAAAAGTATGAAATCCCGATGACGATGACAAAACCATACGGTTCAATACTATGGTAGATATCACGAACTTTAGTAGGGAGGAATCGCTGCAGTACTCGCGAGCCATCGAGAGGTGGTATGGGAATCAAATTGAAGAATGCCAAAACCAAATTCATCATGGCGGCGTAATACAGTAGAGATACCACAACCAGCATAAAGGAGCTACTTAGTGACCCGAACATTATGCACGCACGCGCAATCAAGCCTGTCACTATGGCCAGAAGGATATTGGTCGCGGGTCCAGCAATTCCAGTAATGAGCATACCTCTGCGCTCATTGTGAAAATTGCGCGGGTTAATGGGCACTGGCTTAGCATAACCGAAAGCAAAATTACCCCCCGACAGAAGCAACATCAGTGCCGGCATAATAACCGTGCCGAAAGGGTCAACATGCTTAAGAGGGTTAAGCGAAAGACGGCCACTGAACTTAGCGGTTGAGTCGCCCATAAGATACGCGGCGTAACCATGTGAAATCTCATGAAGAACAATCGAACCAAACAAAATCATTAAACGCGCTGCCCAGAGCGCAATGTTCGCAAGAGTAAAACCCTGCAATACGTCAGTCATAATTACTCCTCCATGAGACGCTGTGTTGAATCTTCTAAAGCATAGCCAAAGCGTCGCACAAAATCGAGCGCTCGGTCTTTACGTGTTGGATCGTCTTGAAAAGACAAATCGTGCAACACGCGAATAAGACCTTTTTGTAAATCCTCATACCCTCTAAACGGGTCAAAAATTTCGTGCGTTTTTGCATCGTAGGCAATTGCGTTGATGGTAAAGTCTCGACGCGCCAAATCCCACTGTATCGGAATATTGTCAAAAGAAACATGGGGATAGATGTTTCCTGGCGTATAGTCCTCAGCGCGCAATTGAGCCAAGTCGAACTCAACACGCGTCGATGATGTCGCGTCAGTAAACGCTATACGGGCTGTATGCAGGTGTGTGTTTTCCATGACAACCGTACAGCTACCCTCTGCGCGAATAAGCCCCATGAGCAACGAAAACTCTCCCGAAAAAGCAATATCAATATCTGTTTTGCTCGTTGCCTTATTTCGATACGTATCTCGCACAACTCCACCGACAACATAGAAGTGAAAACGTCCACTCATATGTCCAAATTTCGTGATACTTGATAACTTATCAAGAACTAAGCCAACCGTAAAAGGAAAATCAATAAGGGTAATGTTTTTTGGGAGCAATTCTTCTGTCATTGATTAACGCGCCAACCATTCTTCAATACTTTGTCCTACAGTGCTAAACGTGTCTCCCCCAATGAGAATTTTTGCATGAGGATATGGACAATACCATAAAGCAGGCACAAATTCACGCGTATGGTCTGTGCCCTTAAAACGCGGATCGCATCCATGGTCCGCCGTAATAACCAGCAAATCATCGTCGGTAAGAGTATCGAGGAAATCCCCCAGCCACTCATCAAAAACCTCAAGGCCATGGGCATAACCTAAAGAATCTCGGCGATGCCCCCACAACATGTCGAAATCAACAAGATTGGTAAATATCAATCCTTCTTTTTGCGTTGTCGCTAGTTGTGCGGTTGCTGCCATACCCTCTTCATTTGAATGAGTTGACACTGAAGCACTGAGCCCTTGAGCGGAAAATATATCTGATATTTTCCCCACGCCCGTCACGTCAACACCAGCACTTATTAGATGATCGAGTACCGTTGACGAGAAAGGCTTCACTCCAAAATCTCGGCGATTACCTGTGCGCACAAATCCCGTTTCAGCAGTTCCCGTAAACGGGCGCGCAATAACACGACCAACACAATACTTCCCGACAAGAACTTCGTCGCGCATGTATTGGCAGATGTCATACAGTTCTGAAAGAGGAACAATCTCCTCGTGAGCCGCTATCTGAAAGACGCTGTCGCCACTTGTGTAGACAATCAGGTCTTCTGTCTGCATATGCTGCGCGCCAAGCTCATTAATTATTTCTGTACCCGAAGCAGGCTTATTACAGAGAACTCCTCGACCAGCATAGGACTTAAGCGGCTTCAATACTTCTTCAGGAAAACCCTCGGGAAAAAGCGGAAAAGGCTCACGCAAGACGAGCCCCATAAGTTCCCAGTGACCTGTCGTAGTGTCTTTTCCTTTGCTCTCTTCTTGGAGAACTGAAAATTTACATGTGCCTTTACGAAGCTCAGCATCGATTTCTCGCATGCCTGTGGCCGCACCAAGCCCTAATG
>OBID01000090.1_pt1 | contig 39988 bp, 32 predicted proteins | sample 1519781 | NCBI WGS metagenome assembly OBID01 (sample SAMEA3991478, study PRJEB22521) | metagenome | biome: anthropogenic terrestrial biome; feature: sewage plant; material: sludge | place: Sweden | collected 2012-09-26 | reverse complement strand
CTACTTTTTAACGCAAAAACGACATTGTTTTTACAGTGCAAAGGTAGTGAGAAGAAAATCAAAAAAAAAGGAAAAATGTCCCCTTATTCAAGACAATGTCCCCTTATTTAAGACAAAGTGTTAAATAAGGGGACATCATTCAGGGTCAGGCAGAGAAAGAGACATGCTCGTCGAATTTTGCGACGAGCGACTGAAGGCGTTCGTCGAGGTCTTCAAACTGGTATCTGTTGATACCTCTCTTGATGGCAGCCTGATTGGTTTTGAAGAGTACCGCCATGGTCTGATAGTAAATGGAATAAGAAACTCTGTTGTTGGTCATAAGCGGGAATATGTTGTACATAAACAGATAAAGATCCTTTTTGGACCCCATCCATTCCATGCTGTCGAAATTGCCTGTACGGTTGTACTTCACTTTACATATTCTTTTCTCTACCAGTTGTAAACCGATGTACATGGCTATCGGCAGTCTGTCGTCTACGGTGATGGTCTTCAATACGCCGTAGATGGTAGCCAGTACATCTACCTTTTTATCGCTAATCATTTCTGTGGTTAGTTTTTATTATGTGATTTATTAATATTTTTGACAGTGCAAAGGTACGAAAAATACAATAAATATCCATAAAATATAAGAACTATTATCGTACATTTTTTCGGTATTGAGTGTTACCTCAGACATCTTTGTCTTAGAGATAACAATACCGCCCGCAAAGGAAGAATAAAGCCCATAACGCGGACACATAGACATGACGGTGGAGACGAAGGATTACGTCTATTTCTTCTCTATCAAATCATCCATCGTCACCACTTGCTGTATTCGGCCGGAATACATGTTGTGTTTGAGTCCGTAGGTGGTGATAAGGGTTATTTCAGGAATACGTCTGTTACCAATAATCTTCTGGAAATTCACTAGTCGGTCGCGGAGCTTGGCATCATAGTCCTTGTCTATCTCTACATCATTGACGCTGAATTTCAACTCGCATAAATGCACATGCCTGTCGGCTCTTGAAATCACCATGTCTATCTGTGAGCCACCGATATTATCAGATGCTCGCCAAAGGGTTGTGGATATCTCTGTGCTGACTCCGGATATGCCGAGAGCCCTTCTGATCTGTGGAATATGATTAAAGCACAAGTCCTCGAAAGCCAATCCGTGCCAGGCGTTTACCGCCGATGAGAACTGATTGTTCTGCCAGAAAGTTCTGTTGTTGGTCTTTTTTCCGTCCACAAATCGCAGATAAAACAGGCAGAAGGCATCGGTGAGTTTGTAGTAGGTCTGCCGTTCGAGAATGTCCTTGTAGCTGGTGATGAGATTACAGTCGACAAGTCCGCGAAGCGTCTTAGTAAGTCCGCTTCCGGTAGAAATTTTTGTTCCGTTGGATATTTCTTCGCGGGAGTATCCGTATCTTCTTGTTGCTAGGAAACGGACAGTCTTTTCGCAGTTCTCTGAATTGATGAATACAGATGTGAAAAGCCTTGAAAATTCATCCCCCAAAGGTGCATTCTTTGCAAAATACGTGCGGTCGATATTTTGCGCCACAGTATATCCCTTCTCAAAACAGGAGAGATAATAGGGCACGCCGCCAGTTGCCATATACGTCTGGATAAGGTCATAGCCATCCATAACCATCTCCCTGCTGTCGAAGTATTTATCGCATTCATACAGATTGAACGGCTCAAGAGGCATATCGCGGGTGATTCGGCCATATAGGCCTTTGGTGTTATTCTTTAATTCGTCGCACATCCACGATGTTGCCGAGCCGCACGCTATAAGAATAAGATTGTCCTGACCAGCGCCCCATCCATTCCAGAAATGTTCGAATGCAGAAAGGAACATCGATCGTGCAGTGTCCATCCATGGCATTTCATCGAGGAATACCACCATTCGTTTATCCTTGGGTTTGCTATCCAGAAGAGTGATAAGCATGTCGAATGCCTGAAGCCATGATTTGGGTGTCTGCTTCATGTCTGAACCATAACGTGAGAGTGTTGAACCGAAGTTTTCCAGTTGCGCCTGCATTCTTCCGCTTTCAGGTAGTTCTTTGGGATTGAGGCCTGTGTGGTAAAACGCGAAGTCGTTCTTAAAAAATTCCCTTATAAGGAACGTTTTGCCCACTCTTCGTCGACCATATACGATTGCAAACTCGGCAGTTCCGCTTTCACACATAGCCTGGAGAGTCCTTTGTTCACTCTCTCTTCCGATAATCTTTGCCATATCAATAGAATTATAAACTGCCGCAAAGATAGAGAAAATATCCAATTTGGCAAAATATAAACAGTTTATTTTGCCAAAACTGATATTTTTGACTTGCATTTGGCAAAATAAGATTCAGACTAATTTATGATATTTATAGTGCCGCCCGCAAAGGAAAGGATTTCCTTGCGGGCGGCAGATTGTATTTGTATCATGTAAACTGGTTTAACCTGAAACCAAACATGATCGGAATGACTTGATTATGCTACTCGGAATAAACGGGGCGGACAGAACAACCGATGTAGCGATCGAATGTCATATTTACACAAATAAGTATCTATATAATTTTACTTTTCATCTTCTATTCGTTTTTATGGTAATTACTCGTCCCAATTCTGCTGCTCGTATTCTATTTGGGCTGGCTTTGACTGTTCATTGCCGCTACCTGCCAACAGACTACTGCGGGACTTCAGTAGATGAATTCTGACCGCTGGACGCTGATAATGTGCCCTGCGAATTGACGGAGTGAGTTTCTCCGAGTGAAGTGTGTTCTTTTTCATTATATCTTCTTATTTATAATTAAGCTACATTTTATCAAAGAACCGGAACATTAAATCGATGTATACCTCTTGAGAAGAGGTGCACATTATATTTTCCCCCGACAGCCTTTTAATTACACATTTTGTGTTACACATTTTGTGTAATCAGAATAATTTGTTATATTTGCTGCCGAAATCAAATACTTAATACAATGATGAATCCGTTTATTATCAAGGCTTACTGTCAGAAAGAACTGTTCTGTGATAGGGAAAAAGAATTGGATATGCTCATCCGAAACTTCGCAAATGATACCGATACAACCATCATTTCCCAACGCAGGATGGGGAAAACAGGACTTATTTACCGGCTTTTCGATGAGATAAAGGCTCAGTCGCTTGACATCCTGCCCGTATATGTGGATATCTATGCATCACGTTCCATGGCCGATTTCATCAAACTGACGGCAGAAGCTATATTAAGGGCGTTCCCGGAGGAAAGCAGTTTCGGTAAACGCTTCATGACGTTTGTCAAATCAATGCGACCACAGATTTCATTCGATGCTCTGACAGGCGAGGTTCAATTGCAAATAGCTTACCAAGGTATACATGAAAAAGAGCATACGCTGAAAGAACTGTTTGAATATCTTGACCGTCAAGGTGTGCGCATCCTGCTGGCTTACGATGAGTTCCAACAGATAAGGGAATATCCGGAACAGAATATCGAAGAACTGTTGCGGACCTATATGCAGACGCTCAAAAACATCCATTTCATCTTCTGCGGCAGCAAGAAGCATCTGATGACTGATATCTTTGCCAACGCCAAGAAGCCGTTCTACTCCAGCACCACATTCATAACGCTCGACAGAATAGCGATAGACCGTTATCATCCGTTCATCAAGCAACTCTTCACTGAAAGGGGCAGAACGATCACTGATGATGCCATAGACTATATCCTCGAGTGGACAAAACGGCACACCTATTATACACAGAGTCTTTGCCATACAATATTTGCAGCTGGCACGACGAATGTAGGCATAGAGGACGCGAAGGCTGCATGTCTCGAAATATTACAGCAAAACGAGATGCTGTATCTGCAATACCGGCAGATGCTCACTGCGGCTCAGTGGAACTATCTGATAGCGATAGCCAAAGAGGGCCAGGTGATGCAGATCACTGCGAAAGATTTCCTATCCCGATACCGTATCGGTATGCCTTCAGCATCAAAACGTCTAGTGAAATCACTCTGTGATAAAGAGTTGCTCACAGACTTCATTACCAAAGAAGGAACCTGTTATGCGGTCTATGATGTGTTTATGTCGCGGTGGCTCGAACGGGAATTCTGAGATTTACAACGTATTGGCTATCTGCCTCACCTTACTGACATAACCGATGCAGATAACACTGCCGCCCGCAAAGGAAATGGTTTCCTTGCGGGCGGCAGACGTATGATAAAAAGTAAAAGAATAGGGATTTCCCTACTCCCGAATAGTGAAAATAACTTTTTCGTCGGTAAAAAACATCCTATCTTTGCCTTCAAATAATAAATTCACTAAAATTTAAAAATCATGAAACATTCAACACTTTCAAAATCGATACTTTCGATTGCTATGATTTCAGCAGCATCTCTGGCTCTCGTATCCTGCGATACGGATGATCCTTATTACGACGACTGGTATGGTGACTACGACTGGTACGACAACTCGTATGACTACAACAACTGGAACGGCAGCAATACCGACGAACTGGCCGAGGAGGCTGCCACGCTATGCCATCCATGGACGGGCACGGTGGTATACCGCTATTATGATAACAATGGTAAGCAACAGGCTGAGAAGATGTATGTGGACATACTCTTCGACCGCTACGACAGCAAATCTGTGAACGGCACGGGACAGGAGACTGACAGTGACGGAAACGGTAACACACAGACACTGAAGTTTACCTGGTACGTAGACCCCAAGACGGAGAATATCTATATCAAGTATACCGTAAGCGGCTATATCTATTACTTCGACGCAAACCGTACGGACGAGTACGGATTCCAACTCAACAGCAATGTGTTCTCGGGATATGCCGGAGGCAGCAATGTAGACGAGTCGCTCGACTTCGAACTCACAAGGGCATCTCTGTCTGCCAAACAGAGTGCGGGTGCCAAATCTACCGCTACCACTACCACGAAGGCTCGCAACGCATCCGTTCCTATCAAATTCGTCAAGAGGTAAGGCATAAGGAGTTTGATTGATACCAAAATAGTCCAGAAATTAGTGTAACGCTACATTTCTGGACTATTTTTTTATTTCATCGGACGATTCTATTATCGGGTTCGGATAATTTGATATAATTTTGCATCGTGATAATTTTAACCTATTATACAAAACGATGAAAATACATTCTATTATCAGGTATTATGTTTTACTTTTGTTATTAACAACTGGTGCAGACGCTGCCCGTGCGGCATCTTATTCTCTCTCTTCACCCGACGGAAAACTGAAGGTGGAGGTCGATGCGGGCGGGCGTCTCACTTTCCAGTTGTGGAAGGGTGGCAAGGCTGTGACAGACCGGTCGGATATCGGTATGACGCTCTACGACGGTACAGTGATCGGGACGAAGGTGACGGGGAAACCCGAAACGAAGAGCACGACGGAAAAGATAGTGGCGCCGATGTACAGACAGAGGGAATTCTCTGTGGCGTACAACCAGATGACGCTGCCGCTGAACGGGCGGTTCGGTGTCGTGTTCCGCGCTTATGACAGTGGGGTGGCTTACCGATTCTTCACGACAAGGAAAGGAACGGTGACCGTGAAGGACGAGACGGTGCGGTTGCGCTTCGCACAGAACGACACGGCATGGCTGGCTTACTCTACCAACGACAAGAAACCGATGGCGATGGCTTTCCAGAATATATACGACAAGACGCCGCTGACGGGGGCGAAGGATAAGATAGCTTTCCTGCCCGCCACGGTGCAGACCGACGGGGTGAAGGTGACGCTGCTGGAGGCTGAACTGAGGGCATACCCGGGGATGTATGTGAAGGCGGACACGACGGCTAATGCTCTGTACGGGGTGTTCGCCCCCTACCCTGCCCGGATGGATTATTATCCTTGGCGCAGACAGATGTATGTGGCTGAACCGACCGACTTTATCGCCCGCAGCACGGGGGCACGACAGTATCCTTGGCGTATCCTCACGGTGACGGAGAAGGATACGGAGATGCCGGTCAACAATCTGGTGTACGCGCTGTCGGAACCCAACAGGATAGGTGACACGTCGTGGATCAGACCGGGCAAGGTGGCCTGGGACTGGTGGAACGACTGGAACCTGAAAGGGGTGCCGTTCAAGGCAGGCATCAATACGGAGACATATAAGTATTATATAGACTTCGCCTCGCACAACCATCTGGGATATATCATTCTGGACGAGGGTTGGTACGACTCGAAGGAGGGTGACATCATGCACGCCGTGAAGGATATCGACCTGCCGGCTCTGATCGCTTACGGCAAGGAGCGGAAGGTGGATATCATACTGTGGGCTGTATTCAATGTGCTCGACGAACATCTGGAGGAGGCTCTGACCAAATACTCGAAGATGGGCGTGAAGGGATTCAAGATAGACTTCCTGGACCGCGACGACCAGACTGCCACGGAGATGGCTTACCGTATAGCCGAGGCGGCGGCAAAGCATCATCTGGTGCTCGACTTCCATGGTTACTACAAACCGACGGGAATGAGTCGCACGTACCCGAATATCCTGAACTATGAGGGGGTGTTCGGCATGGAGGAGGCCCGATGGACGAAGAAGGAGAACAATATGCCGCTGTATGACGTGACGTTCCCTTATATCCGCGGAATGGCGGGACAGGTGGACTTCACACCGGGGGCGATGAGCAACGGGACGCTGTACAACTGGACGGCTATCTATACCAAACCGATGAGTATGGGGACAAGGTGCCATCAACTGGCGTGCTATATCGTACAGGACTCGCCGCTGACAATGCTCTGCGACGCTCCGACCAACTATGAAAGGGAACAGGAGTGCACGGATATGATCGCCTCGATACCGGTGACGTTCGACCGTACGGTGATACCGCAGGGCGAAATGGGCAAATATATCGTCACGGCCCGACAGAAGGGAGACAACTGGTATGTGGGAGCACAGGCCGGTTGGGACGGCAGGGATATCTGTCTGCCGCTCGACTTTCTCGCACCGGGCAAATCGTACCGAGCCACCATCTTCCGCGACGGCATCAACGCCGACCATAACGCAGAGGACTATGTCAGGGAGGTGAAGACGGTGGACAGACAATCGACACTGGAGATCCGTCTGGCTTCGGGCGGCGGATGTGTCATCAAAATAGAAACAATAAAATAAAGGAATAATATGATCAAACAACTTACAGTAATTACATTACTTGCTACCGCCGCCCTGTCGGCGCAGGCGCAGGTGTTGCGTCCTCACGGTTATCCGATAACACCGGTCCCTTTCACTTCGGTGAAGGTGACCGACCATTTCTGGGGACAGCGGTTGGACGCCAGCAGAAAAGTGACTATCCCGTTGGCTTTCAGCAAATGCGAGGAGACGGGACGTTATAAGAATTTCGAAAAGGCTGCCCACCCCAGTGATACAATCAAGGTAGGTGGACTGTCGTTTGACGACACGGACGTGTACAAGACGATAGAGGGTGCCAGTTACTCGTTGCAGACGTACCCTAATCCGGTACTGCAACAGTATATCGACAGTGTACTGGATATCGTCGCTAAGGCCCAGGAACCGGACGGTTATCTCTATACTTCGCGGACGATGAACCCGAAGCACCCGCATGAATGGTCGGGCGACAAAAGGTGGTCGAAAGAGGAAGACCTGAGTCATGAACTCTACGACCTGGGACACATGATAGAGGGGGCTGTGGCTCACTATCAGGCTACGGGCAGCAAGAAGTTTCTGAACATCGCCGAACGGTATGCCGACTGCGTGTGCAGGGAGGTGGGGCCGAAACCGGGACAGGCCTGTGTGGTACCGGGACACCAGATTGCGGAGATGGCACTCTGTAAACTGTATCTCGTGACGGGCAGACAGAAGTATCTGGATGAAGCTAAATTCTTCCTCGACTATCGGGGTAAGACGACCATCAAGAGCGAATACAGTCAGAGCGAGATTCCGGTGGTGGACCAGAAAGAGGCTGTGGGACATGCTGTGCGCGCAGCGTATATGTATGCGGGCATGGCCGACGTGGCTGCACTGACGGGCGATAAGGCTTACGTGAACGCCATAGACAGTATCTGGACGAACATCGTAAGTAAGAAACTCTATATCACGGGTGGTATCGGCGCTACGGCGAGCGGTGAGGCTTTCGGTAATAATTATGAACTGCCGAACATGTCGGCTTACTGCGAGACGTGCGCGGCGATAGGTAATGTGTATGTCAACTACCGACTGTTCCTGTTGCACGGGGAGTCGAAATATTATGATGTACTGGAGCGGACGCTCTACAACGGTCTGATATCGGGTGTGTCGCTCGACGGTGGCGGATTCTTCTACCCTAACCCGCTGGAGAGTATGGGGCAGCACCAGCGTCAACCGTGGTTCGGTTGTGCCTGCTGTCCGTCTAACATCTGCCGTTTCATACCTTCTCTGCCGGGCTATATCTATGCCGTGAAGGACAAGAATGTGTATGTGAACCTGTTTATGTCGAACAGGAGCAACCTGTCGGTAGGCGGAAAGAATGTGGTGCTGGAACAGGTATCAGACTATCCGTGGAACGGTGATATAGCCGTGAACGTGAAGGAGAACAAAGCGGGTGCCTTCGGTATGAAGATACGTATACCGGGATGGGTGCTCAACAAGGTGGTGCCGAGCGACCTGTATGAATATTCGGACGGTAAACGACTGGGATATACGGTGAGCGTGAACGGTAAACGACTGACGAATACGACGGTAGGAAGCGACGGTTATCTACTGGTGGCACGCAAATGGAAGAAGGGTGACAAGGTGGATATCCACTTCGATATGGAACCGCGTACGGTAAGGGCTATCAATAAGGTGGAGGCCGACCGGGGTATGGTGTCTGTAGAGCGCGGACCGATCGTGTACTGTGCCGAATGGCCTGACAACAACTTCGATATCATGGGGACGCTGCTCAACCAGAATCCGAAATTCGAGGTGGTGCCGCGCAAGGATATGCTGTATGGCATCGACCAACTGAAGACGGACGCACAGACACTGGAGTTTGACAAAGACGGCAAACTGACAGGTAAGGATGTGCGACTGACGATGATTCCTTATTATGCATGGTGTCACCGTGGCAGTGGCAAGATGCGTGTATGGCTGGCTCAGGACCTGATGGCTACCACACCGGCACAGCCGGCTACACTGGCTTCGGAGAGTAAGGTGACGGCTTCGACACCCACATCGGCACTGTCGGCTATCAACGACCGACTGATTCCGAAAGACGAGGACGACCGTTCGGTGCCTTACTATCACTGGTGGCCGAAACAGGGTACGACGGAATGGATGGTGTACGAATTTCCTGCTGCGGCTACAGTACAGAGCGCTACGGTATACTGGTACGACGACGGTCCATGGGGCGGATGCCGCGTGCCGAAATCGTGGAAGATGTATTATAAGGACGGCAACAACAGTTGGCAACCGGTGGCTCACGCCGACCGCTACGGGGTGAAGAAGGGTACCGCCAATACGGTGATGTTCGACCCTATAAAGACGACAGCCGTAAAACTGGAAGTGGTTCAACCGGATGACAACTCGGCGGGACTGTATGAATGGTCTGTAAAATAACTATGGGATAATGAAAATAACTGGAAATATATTATTGGGGATGTTGCTGCTGCAGTGTGGCAACATCGCCGCCCAGGGTACGCTGGCCGACTACCGACGGGCGTACTCGCTGTATGATAAATTCAAGAGTGCCAATGTGTACGACTCACCTTACGACATCTCTTATAACGACTCGCTGGCGCTGTTCAGTTATGCAAAGCATACGGCACAGGGCGACAGATTCATCACACTCGACGCCGCCGGTATGAAGCGGAACGAATATGATACGAAAGAGAAAATGAATGCTTCTCTGGGTATCAAGACTGTGAAGGAAGATAAACAACCCTTCGGACGGAAAGAGGAGCCAAACTGGATGGAGGTGGACGAGGAACGGGATTCGCAACCTGTGGTATCGCCCGACGGTAAACTGGAGGCTTACATCGAGGGGGATAACGTGGTACTGCACACAGTGGGCAGACCGTATACGGAAAAACGGATACTGAGTACGGACGGGACACTGTCAGACTACTATTCGGCATGGATACAGTGGTCGCCCGACAGCAGGTATATCATGACCTGCAAACGCCGACCGGTGACAAAGAGGTATGTGTACTATGTGGAGTCGTCGCCAAGTGACCAACTGCAACCGATTCTGCATAAACAGGAGTATGCCAAACCGGGCGACGAACTGCCGTTTAAGGTGCCTTGCATCTTTGATGTGAAGACGGGGCGTGAACTGGTGGCATCCACAGATCTGATGGACAGGCAATATGAAATCACTTCTTTCGCCTGGACACCTGACAGCAAAGAGGTGACTTTCGAATATAACCAACGGGGACATCAGATATACCGGGTTCTGGCTTTCTCGGCGGTGACGGGTAAGGTGAGGACGGTCGTGGAAGAGAAAGCGAACACGTTCGTCAACTATACACGCCACTTCCGTTACGACTATGAGGACGGTAGCCGACTGATATGGATGAGTGAACGGGACAACTGGAACCATCTGTATCTGTATGATGTGGCAAAAGGAAAAGTGATACGTCAGATAACCCGTGGCCCCTGGTGCGTGCACGAGGTGGTGAAGGTGGACGAGAAAGCGGGAGTGGTATACTTCACCGCCAGTGGGGTAAACAAGAACGAAGACCCGTATCTCGTGCATTACTACCGTATCGGTACGGATGGAAAGAACATGATCTGTCTGACACCGACAGAGGGTAACCATACGGCTACGTTCAACAAGGACATGACGTATCTGATAGACCAGTATTCGAAAGCGGACACACCTTCGGTCACTGAACTGCGGAGCGGCAAGGACGGCAGTCTGATCAAAACGCTGGAGAAGGCTGACATCTCACGACTCACCGCCAACGGATGGCATGCGCCGGAGATATTCAAAGCCAAAGGAAGAGACGGTGTAACGGATATGTGGGGCATCATACAACGGCCGACCAACTTCGACCCGACGAAGAAATATCCGGTGATAGAATATATCTACGCCGGACCGGGCAGTGCCTATACACCGAAGAGTTTCATATCATACAACTGGGATATGACGGGACTGTCGGAACTGGGTTTCATCGTGGTTCAACTAGATGCCATGGGAACCAGTTGGCGTGGAAAGAAATTTGAGGAGATATGTTATAAGAATTTGAAAGACGCTGGTTTCCCGGACAGAGAATTATGGATCAAGGCAGCTGCAGCCCGATATCCATATATGGACATCAGTAATGTAGGTATATTCGGCGCATCGGCAGGCGGACAGGAAAGTACCACCGCCGTACTGCTGCACGGGGATTTCTACAAAGCGGCCTACTCTGCCTGCGGATGCCACGACAACCGTATGGATAAGATATGGTGGAACGAACAGTGGATGGGATATCCTGTAGACAGCACGTATGCCGAATGCAGTAATGTGGTGAACGCACCGAAACTGAAAGGGGCGCTGATGCTGGTTGTGGGTGAACTGGATGACAATGTGGACCCGTCGTCCACTTATCAGGTGGTGAACGCGCTGGAGAAGGCGGGCAAGAATTTCGAACTGGTGGTGATACCGGGCACACATCACACGATGGGTGAAGAATACGGTGAACATAAACGGTACGACTTCTTCGTCAAGAACCTGCTGAAAGTGGACCCGCCCAAATGGGATGAAATCAAATAAGACGGAATATGAAAAAAGGTCGGAAACCAAACATGGGTTTCCGACCTTTATAGTTTTCTCTAAACAAAGAGTAAACGCTGTTTAGAAGTTGTAGTATGCACCAAGCAGGATGTTGTTTCCGTCGAGGTTGGCTGTCCAGATGTTTGTCTTGTCAGCGTTCTTAGGACTAATCTGCTGATAACCGAAGAAGCCGATATGTGCTACAACACTGACGTGCTTAGATACATTGAGGGCAACACCCGGTTTCAGACCGATAGAATAGACATCAGTGTTGGCTCCGTTGCCATAGATATGACCATAACCTAAAGTACCATCCATGAATACGTTGAGCAACTTGCTATGAACAAATGTATAACGTACATAAGGAGCGACCTCTACGGTTCTGTCGCCATTATATGAAATAGTGGTCTGTGAACCGTTTGTCATGGCACCGTATGCCCAACCGAATGTAACACCTACAGCCCAATCGTTATTGATGTTGTAACCGATTTCAGGCAGAAATCTATAAGTTGTTTCTGCATCAGAACCTTCTGTCTTTGCACTTGCAATACCTACGTTACCACCTACATAAACCTGCGCACTAGCGCTGACAGCCAACACGGCAGCTGCCAAAGTCATCATAATCTTTTTCATTTTTTTCTTTAATTAGTTGATTATCATTTTACCTTAAATTTCGGACCCCTCTCACGGGAATCCGGGTGCAAAGGTATGTTCTTTTTGTTATTTACCAAAATTTTTAGCACTTTTTTCATATTTTCACGAAATATCCGTTAAATATTTGGAGGATTACTGCAATTTAATTACCTTTGCCTTTATGAAACCTATATTTATTGCCGGCCCGTGCGTAATAGAGTCTGTATCTCTGCTCGACACAGTGGCACAAGAACTGGTAAGGCTGAACAAGGCTTTGGATATCGACATCATATTCAAGGCTTCGTTTGATAAGGCTAACCGTACTTCTATCTTATCGTACAGGGGCCCGGGCATAGACCGCGGACTGCAGATGCTCAATGATGTGAAAGAAAAGTATGGACTGCGGATTCTGACAGACATACACGAAAGTTGGCAGGCCGAGCAGGCCGGACAGGTAGCCGATGTATTGCAGATACCTGCTTTCCTGTGCAGACAGACAGACCTGCTAGTAGCAGCAGCGAAAACGGGATGCATCGTAAATATTAAAAAAGCGCAATTTCTTTCGGGCAAGGATATGCTCTACCCTGTAGAAAAAACGAAAGACGCCGGAGCCAACGAAGTGTGGCTTACCGAAAGAGGCAATATGTATGGATATAACAATCTGGTGGTCGACTTCCGTAATATCCCTGATATGAAGGAAATCGTCCCGACGGTCATCATGGACTGCACACACAGTGTACAAAGACCGGGAGCGGGAGGCGGCAAGACAGCCGGCGACAGGAAATTCGCCCCAGCCATGGCTATGGCGGCAAAGGCGTTCGGAGCTACGGGCTACTTCTTTGAGACGCACCCCGATCCTGACAACGCACTGAGCGACGGACCGAATATGATACCGCTGGATGAACTAGGACAACTGATAACGAAACTGAAATGACCGATAATAAGAAAACCGTAAGGGAATATGGTATACAGTGTATCAAAGACGAAGCGGAAGCTCTGCTGGATCTGATACCACTGATGGATGAAAACTTTGACAAGGCTGTGGACATGATTTTCAAGTGCCACGGCAAGGTGATCGTAACGGGTGTGGGGAAAAGTGGACATGTAGGTGCCAAGATTGCAGCGACATTGTCCAGTACCGGCACACCTTCATTTTTCATCAATCCTCTGGACGTATATCATGGCGATCTCGGCGTGATGACAAAGGATGATGTGGTACTGGCAATCAGTAATTCGGGACAGACAGACGAACTGTTGAGATTCATCCCGATGGTGCTGCATAAGAGAATCCCGATCATCGGTATGAGCGGTAACCCTACATCCCTCTTGGCGAAATATTCGGATGTGCATCTGAACGTGAGTGTGAAGAAGGAAGCTTGTCCGCTGAATCTTGCCCCGACGAGCAGTACCACCGCAGCACTGGCTATGGGTGACGCACTGGCTGTGGCACTCATGGAAGTAAGGAATTTCAAACCGAACGATTTTGCACAGTTCCATCCGGGTGGTGAACTTGGAAAGCGTCTGCTCACGACGGCACAGGATGTGATGAGGACGGAGGATATGCCTACGATGCCGGCTGAAATGAAACTGGGAGAGGCTATCATACTGGTCAGCAAAGGTAAACTGGGTCTGGGTATCGCCGTAAGAGACGGTGTCATCGAGGGACTGATTACGGATGGTGATATACGAAGGGCGATGGAGAACAACCAGAAAGCTTTCTTCGACAGGACCGTGGCGGATATTATGACCAAGAGTCCGAAGATGGTGGCACCGGAAACCAAGATATCCGAGATACAGAAAATCATGAACGAATATAAGATACATTCCGTATTGGTGGTAGACAGAGAGAAACATCTGTTGGGTGTGGTAGACCATTATAATTGTATGATCTAATTTAAAAGAAAGACGATGAAAAGATTCAAAATCATAACAATGCTAGTTTTGATACTGATGACAGTATCAGTGGGAGCGGTGTATCTTTTCAAGACTCTAGACACGACAAAAGGACTGACTTGCAGTCAGGTAAACTGCATCAGGAAGGATTCGCGCGGATATATGTGGTTCGGCACACCTGCCGGACTATATAGATACGACGGATATACTTTTAAGAATTTCCAGTGCGACCCCCAGGATGGTTCGTCATTGCCCGACAGTTATATCAATAGTATACAGGAAGGTATGGATGGTGAACTGTGGGTGGAGACATCCACAGGATATTGCATCTATCATCCACAGTCGGAATCATTCGAAAGGGATACGAAGGCGGCCTTTGCCAAAATGGGCATCAACACTACCCCGACATTGGTATTTATCGACAAACACAAGAACCTCTGGGCTTACACCCCCAACAAAGGGGTAGACTGCTATAATATGCAACAGCAGTTGCTCTATAATTTCGGTTACACGGACAACTCGACGGGTATACCGCAGGGTAACATCGTGGCGATGTGCGAATCACAGGAGGGTACCATACTGGCTTATGATAACGGCAGAATCGTTTGTTGCGATGTGATGCATCAGCAACATACGTTATGGTCTAATCAGACGTTGGCAGACAGAGGGATGAAACCGAACAAATATCTGAAAGTGTTCTGCGACTCACGCGATAATATATGGCTTTATGGTTCAGGTACACTACTCCTGTACAACAAGAATATCAGTAAATGGGATACCGAGATAGGCAGCCGACTGGGATTCTTGGGACTGGGCACGGACAAATCGGTCAACGGCATGAGCGAAGATAAGAATGGGAACCTTTGGATTGCCACCGACCGCGACGGATTGCTGAAGATGAACGTGTACTCTTATGAGGTGGAAAACGTGGAACCTGAGAGTATGAACACCAATGCCAAGATAGCGGGGAGCGTAAAGATACAGAGTGTCTATGTGGATGACACCAACCTGCTATGGGTAGGCACGCAGAAATACGGTGTAGCTTACTGGGGAAAGAATATATATAAGTTTGACGGCAACGCTATCGGTGACGTATCGGCCATGTGCGAAGATGGTGCAGGCAAGATATGGTACGGCACGGAGGATGATGGTGTGTTAGGCTACAACGGACCTATAGCCAGCAAGAAAGTTACAGCGATGGCGTATACGAAGGACGGCAGTATGTGGGTGGGGTCCATGCAGAACGGTCTGACACGCATCAAGAACGGACAGGCGCATATCTACTCTGTCATCAACGACAGTTCCAGGACCGTAATAGACGACCATATCAATGATTTGCAGACCGACCGAAGCGGTAATCTGTGGATAGCTACGGCAGGCGGACTACAGGTGTTCAATCCTAATATGAACACTTTCTCCACCTATACCAAGGAGAACGGTAAACTGATGACGAACAACATCACATCGCTGTTTTATACGAAAGACAACCGACTGCTGGTAGGTACAGCTGACGGTCTACTGGTGATGCGGCTTTCGAACAATGAGATGACATACTATACCGGTAACAGTACGAACCTCAAAACATTCACAAACAATTATATCACACAGGTTTTCGAAGACAGTAGAGGACTCTTCTGGATAGGAACACGTGAAGGTATCAATATTTTCAATGAGGAGACGGATAGTCTGAAATATATAACCGAGAACAAGGGTTTATGCAATAACTCAATCTGTGGTATTACTGAGGACAAAAACAAAAACATCTGGGTTACGACAAGTAACGGTGCCAGTCGTATCGTTGTGGAGAGAAACAGTGCGATAGAATCGTTCAACTATGGCCTGTACAATTACGACACATCGGATGGACTGCAGAGTAACGAGTTCAACAACGGGGCTCTGATAACGAGGACAAACGGTGAAGTGGTGCTGGGTGGCATCTATGGTGTCAACTGGGTAATGCCTGGTAATGAGATGACCAAGGGCGGACTGCCGAAGGTGATGCTCACCCAACTGTTTATCGGAGAAGAGGAGGTGGAAACAGGGCATGAATATCAAGGGCGTGTCCCGCTCAACCAGGCTCTCAACGAATGTAATAAGATAGAACTGGAGAATGGCGAGAATACTTTCACTATCAAATTCGCAGCAGGCAACTATAATCAGAGCGAACGTCTGCAGTTTATCTATTGGATGGAAGGACTCGATGACGGTTGGCATAATGGCGATGCTCTGAAACATGGTGTCACATTCACCGATCTGGGCAGTGGTACCTATACCCTGCATGTCAAAGCTGTAAGTGCTGACGGCAGTGTAAGCAACCAGGAACGCACGCTGAAGATCATCATCGACCGTCCTTGGTGGATGTCATGGTGGATGATTCTTTGCTATGTCATCATAGGTGTCCTCGTCTTCTTCGTATGGAAATTCGGTCTTAAGAAGTTTAGTGATATGTGGATGAGGAAAAAGGCCGTTATCCATGAACTGATGCTGCAAAGGGACGAGATAAAGGATGCCAGTGATGAACTGCGGCAACCGATGGCGCGTATGACATCCATTATCGGTGATCTGGCCGAACAGGAAACGACCATAGAGGGAAGAGAAAAACTGAATTCCCTGCACTCGCAAGTGCTTCAACTGATAACGAGGATTTCGGAAATGCAGATATCTCTCGACGACCCGAAGGAGAAAGCTAAAAACAGGGCTTATGATAAACTGGAAATGGGTAATGACGGACAGATAGCTCTGCCTGGGAATGATAATCAGGATGAACTGACATACGAGATCAAACCGCAAAAGAAAGAATTGCCTACTCTGAGATTCCTTGTCATCATGATTGATGATAACGAGGAGTTCCTCAGATTTATGTCGGCAAGACTTAACGACTTCTATACATTCCAGACATACAATGATATCAACAAGGCGGCAAGCGATCTTGAGGATCTGAAAGTGGATCTCGTCATCTGTAAACAGAATATGGAAGGAATGACGGGCAGCGATCTGTGCAACAAACTGAAAATGAACATGAGGACACAGAACACCAAGTTTGTCCTGATGACCGACATGGTACTGGCACCTGCAGATATCAAAAAGATGAACATCACCCTTTCTGCCGACGACTATCTGGCAAAACCGTTTAATATCCAGGAGGCTATCATCAGGTTTAACCGCATCCTTGGTATCGGCGACATTGACATAAATAATCTGATAGAAAACGATAGTATCAGTGGTGATGAGAAGTTCCTGGAATGGCAGAACTCCAGTATGACAAGAGCCTCAATCAACTATGACGATATAGATGGTAACGATGGTAAGGAAAGTGAAAACAGTGAGGAGAAGAAGACGGCAGAAGCCAATCCGTTCCCATTCACCAAAACTGACCAGACAAATACTCCTGTTCCCAAACCAAAGAAAAAGAATACAGAAAGAATCGTCAGAAGACCTGCAGACGAAAAAGAAGAAGAACCGGAAACATATTCGCCATTCAATATCGGCGGTAGTCTGTTCAATAATGACGCAGATGATGAATCTCACGAAAACAGATACCAGGAGGCTATACAGGCCGCCTTCGAAAACAATATTGAGGCAGACGGCAATGAGGATGAGGAAGAAGAGCAGAATGACGACATGCTAGCCACAACAGACAGCGGCGATATGAATAATATCAATGCCGAACTGGATAGTAATTATTCGATGGCAAGTGCCACCGACCAGCAACTGATGAGAAATATAGAGCAGTACGTGATGCAGAATATGAGTCGCGGACAACTGAATATGGAAGAGATGGCTGCAGCAATGGGTATGGGACGTGTGCCTTTCTTCCACAAAATAACCAATATCACTCACAAGACACCTGCAGAACTGATAAGGAACCTGAGACTCAAACACGCCTGTGAACTATTGGTACGCACGACTATCAATATGAACGAGATAGCTCAAAATACAGGATTCCTTACATCGGAAAACTTTATTCATGTATTTAAAGAAAAATTCGGCATCACCCCATTAGAGTATAGGATGAACAACCGGACAAAGAAAAGATGAAATTCAGAATCGTATTATTGTTGCTGCTGATAGCAGTATCCAAGACTAACGCCCAGACGAGCGACTCCCTTATTGTGGGACAACTGCGTGAGTATGGGATAAAATTTTCTGATGATAACAGCGTTACACTACTGATGAACGGTCATGAGAAATTCGATGATCTGTTTCAGGCTATCAGAGATGCAAAGAGTTCGATACATCTCGAATATTTCAATTTCCGTAACGACTCCATAGCCAGCCGACTGTTTGAACTGCTGGCACAGAAGCATAAAGAGGGTGTAGAAGTCAGAGCCCTTTTCGATGGTTTCGGGAACGACTCGAATAACAAACCGTTACGGAAGAAACATCTTCAAAAATTACGCGACGAGGGGATAGAAATCTATGAATTCGACCCAATCAGATTCCCTTGGGTTAATCATGTATGGACAAGAGACCACCGCAAGATCGTGGTCATCGACGGAAAGATTGCTTATACAGGTGGAATGAATGTAGCCGACTATTATATCAAAGGTACAAATGTAGTGGGTAAATGGCGTGATATGCACTGCCGTATTGACGGATCGGCGGTTAACGAACTGCAGCAGATATTCCTGAGAATATGGAAAAAGACGACAGGACAGGACATACATGGTGCAAAATATTATAGAGGATACAATAATGGCGGCTACTTCAAAGCCTTGAAATCGGATACTTGTCTGTCTGCCGGGCATAAGATGGTGGGCATCATCAACAGAGAGCCGCATACAAGCAATGATATCATACGCAAATTCTATACAGACGCAATCAATGATGCCAAGGACAGTATCAAACTCATCAATCCTTATCTCACACTCAACTACACTCTGAAAAAGGCTCTGCGCAATGCTGTCAAAAGGGGTGTGAAAGTTGAAATAATGGTTTCAGCCCATAGCGACATCCCACTGACGCCTGACTGTGTGTTCTACAACGTACACAGACTGATGAAGCATGGTGTGGACGTATGGATATACAAAGGCGGTTTTCACCATACCAAGGTGATTATGGTCGACGGCAAATTCTGTACCGTAGGCAGTGCCAACCTCAACTCCCGGAGTCTAAATTTCGACTATGAAGAGAATGCAGTCATCGTTGACCCCTGTACGACGAAAGAACTATCGGATATGTTCGATCACGACAAGCCATACAGTTTTAAACTGACGCAGGATAGTTGGGACCTGTTCCGTTCACCATGGAAGAAATTCGTGGGATGGTTTGCCCATTTACTTTCACCCGTATTATAAACAACACTTATGAAAAGGAATACAATCATTTCTATCTGCAAGGCTTTCGCTATCATACTGATGGTGATAGGACATGCCGACTGTCCCGGAGGATTACAGGCATTCCTGTATGAATTTCACATGCCTATATTCTTTATTACAGCCGGTTATTTCTTTTCTCTGAAATATCTGAACGACGAATCCACCTTCATCAAAAAACGCATACGCGGACTGTATTTCCCTTTTGTCAAATGGTCTATATTCTTTCTGATCATCCACAACCTCATGTTCAAATTCGGTATTCTGAATGAGAAATTTGGTAACTGGAGCGGAGGTGTAACCCACCCTTTCTCATGGCATCAGATTGAACAAAACTTCTGGAACATACTGACTTGCATGGGAGGATATGACGTGTTTCTGGCAGGAGCTTTCTGGTTCTTCAGAGGTCTGCTTGTAGCCAGTCTGTTGTACCTTGTATTATATAAGGTGTTCAATCATATTACCGTGAAGCGCAACTGGAATACAAAATACATCCCTTTTGCTATCTGTATCTTTATCTTACTGATAGCCGGTTGGAAAACTTACGAAGGACTGAATATCATAACCCTTGTACAGGGAGGATATCGAGATATCATGGGATGTTTCTTCTTCGGTGTCGGATTTATCTTCAAACAATATCATGAACGGTTGAAACAGACATGGTGGTTGACATCAATCTATTTTATCATCGTCCTGCTATTTTCCATATATGCCTCATCCAGTATGGACTGGAAATCCACTTATGATAAATTCCTGAAGTTGCCTATACCAGCCATCATCGGTTTCCTGATGGTTTACAATATCAGTACATTCATTGATCGATACGACAACTGGCTGAAACGCTTTATGGTATACTGCGGAGACAATACACTTTGTATCTTCGTATTCCATATCATATCATTCAAGTTGGTGAGTCTGATTAAGATTTGGTACTACAACCTTGATTATTTACAGATAGGCTGTCACATGGTGATACACGAACATGCCAATGAAGACTTGTTCTGGGTGTTATACGCCATAGTCGGTGTGGGAGTGCCACTTACATGGAATTACTACTACAAGAAAATCAAATACCGCCTGCTACAAGGTCGCTCATAAGTTCAATATCCGCATAAGTGATGCCATTCTTCGTCAGCATCCCCATATCTTGCGTGAAATAATTTCTAAACCATTTAGACGACGGTTTTGTTTGTTTGTCTTCCGGGTCCTTGACCGTATCAAAGAGTTGCACAGCCTTTGCGATGTCACCTTGTGACCAATGGCAGTATCCGGCGTACATCTTATCCTGATAGGTAACACCGGCAGAAGACAATAAAGAGGCATAATACTGAGACGACTTATCCAGTTGACCAATGCCCATCGTATTCCAAGCCAACATCCTTATCACGTTCATGTCATTCGGTAATTCGTAATTCAACTTATACAGAATATCCAATGCCTCCTGACACTTATCCATATTACTGAGACACAGACAGTAATTCTTTGCATAAAAGATATTATCAGGATTTTCATTATAAAAATCGCGATACATAGGATATGCCCTGCGATAATTCCCGCCTTTGATAAAGGCCGGTCCGAGCATCTGTGTAACAAAAAGAGAGTGGTCGTCAGGATGGCCGAGAAGATATTCGTCGAAACAAGCTGCCGCTTCTTTCCATTTCTTCTGACTGGCATACTGCATACCCAGATATTTATAATAGATGGTCGTCTTGCGTTTGACAGAAGAATTCTCTTTTATACTCAATATCTCCTCCCTTTTCAGTTGTTCGGTATCATCATAAGTCATCAGTTTCTGCACATCAAAAGGTTTCTTGTACTTGATAAGAAACGTAGTGAGTTGATTGATTGTTTCCGAGATACCGTGGTGTTTGAAGATGGGATTGGCAAGAAACATGAAGATGTTGTTGCTATAATCTACAGCCTTATCCTTCGGGTTCCGTAAACCGAACACATCGGCAAAGTCATGTGAACCGTCAAAGAGTCGGAAGAACCGATATATATTCTGTAGATACATTCTGCGGATATAGAGCGGTTTCTTTGTTTCCTCTTCCGGAAAGGATGGTCCAAAGGCGTCACCGCTGCCCAGCATCTCCTTAACCTGCGGGGGGATACTATGAAATATCTTATCTAATGTAAGTGCAAACGAGAATTTGTCGGAATCACAGAAAGGTCCCGACTCCATCAGTTTTGTGAGCAGATTGCTGTCTCTGCATTCCTGTGACAGTACCTTCAGACCGGGATGCTCGATATAAAAAGGACAGAACCAGTTGGATATGTCATAAAAGAACGGATAGCGTTTCATCTGTGAGAAACCACCGAAATAGATATCCGATCCCTGTTTCATCATGTTCGACATCTTATCCATCGTCTTCTCCACATTCTCCATTGCTCTGTCTGATGCTCCGGGGTCTATGATATCCTGCATCGGGTCGTCTTTCTCTTCTATACCGAAACGGGTTATGTTCAGATTCTTATTGTTTTTCAACAGATCAGGCATAATCTCATTCTGTATCTTATCGGTATAGCGGTCGGTTTCATCACAATAGACCAACTGTTCCTGAAGTTCCAGCAGTTCTGAACGTATACCGGAGTCCGACTCCATCTTTGACACCAACACCCGTTGTGAGGGAAACAGTTTATCCGCCGATGGCCGTGAAGTGAGCGCCCACCCTACCAGCGCACGCTGACGAATCTGTTCATCGTCCGATTCGGTATATATATCAGTAAGAAGTTTAAACTTGTTTATATCAAAGAACTGCAAGACATTCAGCGTCAGTCCACTGACGATCAACTGACGGTCGGTACTCTCAATGGTAGGCGAAAGCAACAGTTGTTTCATTTCCTCACAGTCACTTTCACTCCAATGTTTTGCAATCAACATTCTCTTGAATACGATACTCATATATTGCTGATGGGAATCGAAAAGAGCATTACGTTTTTCTTCCTTTTCCTGTTCCGACAACAGTTCTGTCAGAGCCATGGACGACACGAAATCCTCCAACTGGTGACGTATTTCCGCTATCGTCAATATACCCTGTTTACCTGCCGTACTATTGTAAGCGTTGATAAATGTAGAATACTTTTCGACACTATAGTCGACCGTCAGATCAATCAGCATACTGAATGTGCGATAGAGCAACTGATTATAGAGTTTAACCCGTTCAGGATCTTTCGTGCCCTTACGCATATAGTCGAGCATATAATGATAACTGCTGCGTATCTCATCATAAGAATCGATAGTAGCCAACTGCGGATTCATCTCAAGAAAAGCGCGTATTATTTCGAGAGCACTCGCCAACGAACGCTGCTCTACTTCGGATATAGCACTATTTATATATTCTATACCAGATATCATGTCTGTCTAATTTCGTTTTTTAGCTATGGTAATATCATGCAAACGGGGTTGTTGTGCATGAGAGAAAGTCATCTTCGGTATCGAGTCGGCTACCGCCTCCTTCACCTTGCAATATTTAGCTATCAATTTACGGTAATGCTTTACGCCATTCTTATTTATAGAGTCGCAAGCCTGATTATACGCCTTGACGAATATGGACAGTTGCTGCTGTCTCCGTTTATCCCTCAACGCTTTCTCACGGAATACAATCACACCCAGGTTGATATTCATTTTACGGGTATCCATCAAGACTGGATTCTTATACATTCTGGCTACTGTCGCCTGTGGTTCGGTGAGCAACATGGCATCCATCTCATTGTTGAGCAACATATTCAGGCGGACGATGACATCGTTGACCTGCACCTTAAAGGTCTTGTCATGCTTGAGTTTTACACTGTCGATGGCATAATCTGCCAAATAATCAGTAGCCGAATAACGGGTCATGGCTATCATCTTGTCTTCCAGTTGTTTGATTTCCTTCAGACGGGCTAGACGGTTGGTGATAAACTGCCAATAAGTATTGGTAGCGGCTACATATCTTAACGGCGTCCCCTTGCTGATGAGTCTTTCTGCACGTATCAGGTCGGTAATACTGCCTTCCACTCTACCTCTTGATAAAGCCGTGTCGCAATCCATCTGTGCCGTGTAGTATTTCAGTCGTACGTCTGCGCCGAGCGTATCAAACAGGTTTGCCTCTTGCGCCACTATCAATGGCAGACAATCGAGTGTAGGCATCACTGCCACCTTCAACGCCAGTGAATCATCCTTATACTGTTTCGCCCTTTCCTGTGCCGAGAGTCTCTGTTCTTCCTTATACGAACGTCCGCAACCGGCCATCAGCAGTGCAGCCGCCATGAACAATAAAATATATCTGACTTTCTTCATTTTGAATCTATGTAATAATCGGAGACAAAGTTAAGAAATAAATCTGTAATAACACCATATCTAATTGCAATTATAACCTATTTTATTTCGCCTTCCCGAATATTTATATTAATTTTGTGGCATTAATAATTGGAGTAAATGGCAAAAGACAAAATAGCTTACGTCTGTGACAACTGCGGACAGGAATCGTCCAAATGGATAGGTAAATGTCCCAGTTGCGGACAATGGAACACATTTAAGGAGATACGGGTGTCTAACGACACCGGTTCACAGGCGGCGAAATCGGCGGCTATGTCGGTGCGCTCGGCCATGGATGCGCAGAAGAAGAACCGTCCACTGTTCCTGCATGAGATTTCGGCCAAGGACGAACCGCGCATGGATATGCACGATGCTGAACTCAACCGTGTACTGGGCGGTGGTCTGGTGCCCGGTTCCATCGTTCTGTTAGGCGGAGAACCCGGTATCGGCAAGAGTACACTTACCTTGCAGACCATCCTGAGGATTCCCGAACGCAAGATTCTGTATGTCAGTGGCGAGGAGAGTGCGCATCAACTGAAGATGCGTGCCGACCGTATCGAGCATCCAGAGAACACCAATTGTCAAATTCTCTGCGAGACGTCGCTCGAAAATATCTTTGCGCATATCAAGGAAGTACAGCCCGAAATGGTGATTGTGGATTCCATCCAGACGATTTCCACTGAGGATGTGGAGACCAGTCCTGGAAGTATCACACAGGTAAGGGAATGCGCCGCTGCCCTGTTACGCTTTGCCAAGACAAGCGGTATACCGGTCATTCTGATTGGACATATCAACAAGGAAGGTACACTGGCCGGACCGAAGATACTGGAACATATTGTAGATACCGTGATACAGTTTGAGGGCGACCAACATTATATGTATCGTATCCTGCGCTCCATCAAGAACCGTTTCGGCAGTACATCCGAACTGGGTATCTATGAGATGCAGCAGTCGGGCCTCAGACAGGTGAGCAACCCTTCGGAACTGTTGCTCACGCAAGACCACGAAGGACTGTCGGGCATTGCCATCTCTTCGGCTATCGAAGGGGTTCGACCGTTTCTCGTTGAGACACAGGCACTGGTTTCATCAGCTGCATACGGCACGCCTCAGCGTTCGGCTACAGGGTTCGACCAGCGACGGTTGAATATGCTTTTGGCCGTACTGGAAAAACGGGTGGGTTTCAAACTGATGCAGAAGGATGTGTTTATCAATATCGCAGGCGGACTGCGGGTCACCGACCTGGCCATGGACCTGAGTGTGATAGCCGCCGTCCTGTCCAGTAATGTGGATACGGCCATCGAGACAGGCTACTGTATGGCAGGAGAAGTGGGACTGAGCGGCGAGGTTCGCCCCGTCAACCGCATCGAACAACGTGTAGCAGAAGCGGAAAAATTAGGATTCACACACATGATTATTCCCAAATATAATCTACAGGGGTTCAACCATTCCAAATATAACATCGAACTGATTCCCGTCAGGAAGGTGGAAGAGGCTCTGAGAGCCTTGTTCGGATAATATCAAGATAGAATATGAAAGATTCAGTTATTATAGTAAGCGGCGGTATGGACAGCATCACCCTGCTTTACGACAAGCAAGACAGTATTGCACTAGGTATTTCGTTCGATTACGGAAGCAATCACAATGCGAAGGAGATACCATTCGCCAAGATGCACTGCGAACGGTTGGGTATCAGGCATATCACCATCAACCTCGACTTCATGCACCAATACTTCAAGAGTTCTCTGCTCGACGGTGCCGATGCCATACCCGAGGGTCATTACGCCGAGGAAAATATGAAATCGACGGTAGTACCCTTCCGTAACGGTATCATGCTGGCTGTCGCCGCCGGTGTGGCAGAGAGTAACGGACTGAAAAATGTACTGATCGCCAATCATGCAGGCGACCATACCATCTACCCCGACTGCCGACCGGAATTTATTAACGCCATAGACCAGGCCACACAAGCAGGAACATTCGTCAACGTCAGAGTACTCGCCCCTTATACCAATATATCCAAGACAGATATCGCCAAGAGAGGCAAAACACTGGGTATCGACTATACCGAGACATGGTCGTGCTATAAAGGCGGTGACAAACATTGCGGCAGATGCGGCACGTGTGTAGAGAGAAAAGAAGCCCTTGCCGGAGCCGGAATAGAAGACCATACCGAATATGAATAGAATATTTGCAAAGTAGATATTACATTTATTATAAATCGGTGCGAAAAATAGCAAAAAGATTATATCACCTTATTAATAAATAAAATAATTTGATTAACTTTGCACTGCGAGCGGCGAAGGATGTTTGTTTCTCGCAATTATAATAACGATTTATTATCAGTATTTAAATATTAAAAAAGTATGAAAATCGATCAATTCAACTTTGCCGGTAAAAAGGCAATTGTACGTGTGGACTTTAATGTTCCATTGGACGAGAATGGTAATGTAACTGACGACACTCGTATCCGCGGTGCTCTTCCTACTCTTAAGAAGGTACTCGCAGACGGTGGTGCTCTTATTATGATGAGTCACATGGGTAAACCAAAAGGTAAGGTTAACCCAAAGATGTCACTGGGTCAGATTACAGAGAACGTAGCCAAGGCGCTCGGTACTCCTGTTAAGTTTGCTCCTGATTGCGCTAAAGCTCAAGAGGCTGCCGCTGCCCTGAAACCAGGTGAAGCTCTGTTGCTCGAAAACCTACGTTTCTATCCTGAAGAGGAAGGTAAACCGGTAGGTATCGAAAAGACTGATCCTGCTTACGACGACGCTAAGAAAGCAATGAAGGAAAGTCAGAAGAAATTCGCTAAGACTCTCGCTTCTTATGCAGACGTATATGTTAACGACGCTTTCGGAACAGCTCACCGCAAGCATGCTTCTACAGCTGTCATCGCTGATTCTTTTGATGCAGATCACAAGATGCTCGGTTTCCTGATGGAGAAAGAAGTAAAGGCTGTAGACAACATCCTCAGCAATATCAAACGTCCTTTCACAGCTATCATGGGTGGTTCTAAAGTATCAACCAAGATTGGTATCATCGAGAATCTTCTGGGTAAAGTAGACAACCTGATTCTCTGTGGTGGTATGACATATACATTCGCCAAAGCTCAGGGTGGTAAGATCGGTAAGTCTATCTGCGAGGATGATAAACTGGATTTGGCTCTTGACATTATCGCCAAAGCTAAAGAGAAAGGTGTCAATCTGATTCTGGGTACCGACTGCGTTGCAGCCGATGACTTCAAGAACGATGCCAACACTCAGATCTGCCCTGCCAATGATATTCCTGACGGATGGGAAGGTCTTGATATCGGTCCTGATACCATGAAGGCTTTTGCTGACGCTATCGAGAATGCCAAGACTATTCTTTGGAACGGTCCTGCCGGTGTATTCGAAATGGACAACTTCGCCAAAGGTTCTCAGGCTATCGCTGAATCTATCGCCAAGGCTACTAAGGAAGGTGCTTTCTCTCTTATCGGTGGTGGTGACTCTGTCGCTTGTATCAACAAGTTTGGTATGGCCGATCAGGTTTCTTACATCTCTACCGGTGGTGGTGCTCTTCTCGAGGCTATCGAAGGTAAGGTACTTCCAGGTATCGCTGCTATCAACGGATAATCCGTTTATTTCAATATACAAAAAAAGCTGTCGAATGATTTTCGACAGCTTTTTTGTTTCTGTATATATACGAATGGTTTATTTCTTCTCCAGTATGTTGGGAAGATGGAACATATAAGACTTGTCGAACACTTCCTTCACATTATTGATTTCGAGGAACGTGGTACCGCCACCTTCGCCGAAACTGCCGCTCAGATATGCTATTTTATCCTCTTCGTTGATATATCCCTTCTGACGGAGCATACGCAGCGCAGCCATAAAACAATCCTGAGAATCCATGTGCTCATGCTGATATACCGGTATGACGCCATAACTGAGGGCAAGCAGTCGCTGCAGTTTCTCGTTGTAGCATATCGCAAGAACAGGATGCGGACCACGGAACGCTGCCAGATTGCGGGCGGTTCGTCCCGTACTGCTATCCGTAATGATACCCTTGACGCCCAGTTTTTCAGTGGCATCAATGGCACTTTTCGCCAAAAACTCAGTTACATTACTGTTCTTACTCAACGGCACTTCGATGTCATTCTCCCTCATCTTGTCTTTCTCAGCCTGCTCGGCGATCGCAGCCATCGTGGTCACAGCCTCAACGGGATATTTGCCCGAAGCCGTCTCACCGCTCAGCATCAGTGCGTCTGTACGGTAATAGATGGCATTGGCGATATCCGTTACTTCAGCACGTGTAGGACGAGGATTATTGATCATCGTATGCAACATCTGTGTCGCCACGATAACCGGTTTCTTGGCCTGTACACACTTGCGGATAATCTGACGCTGGATACCCGGTATTCTTTCGATAGGCACCTCGATACCCAAATCACCACGGGCTATCATGATACCATACGAAGCCTCTATAATCTCATCGATATTATCCACGCCCTCCTGATTCTCTATCTTCGATATAATCTTGATATCACTATGATGTTCATCCAGAATACGTTGCACAGCCAACACATCCTCACGGTTGCGCACGAACGAATGGGCTATGAAATCTATATCCTGCTCGATAGCAAGCAGGATGTTCTTCTTATCCTTTTCTGTAAGGGCTGGTAAGTCTATATGCGCCCCAGGCACGTTGACACTCTTGTGCGAACCCAGTTTACCGTCGTTCTGCACTTCCACGATCAGACAGTTACCTTCTTTTCCGACAACCTTCATATCCAATTCGCCGTCATCGAAGAGTATATCGTCACCTACATTGACATCCTCCGCAATATTCGGATACGACAGATTTACCTCATCGTGCGTGGTATCCTTGTCCGGATTTCCATATATTCTTACCTTCTCACCGATTCTGTACTGTATCGGTTCATCGTTACCCGTAGAACGCACTTCCGGTCCTTTCGTATCAATAAGGATACCGATATGGCGAGATACAGCGCGTGTATTACTGATGATGGTACGTATACCGTCGGCAGAAGCATGTGCGGTATTCATTCGTACCACATTCATTCCTGCATCAAATAATTCGCGTATAAAACCAGTATCGCACCTGCGATCACTTATTGAAGCTACAATCTTTGTTTGTTTCATTATCCAATGTATATTGCGTAAATTTTAAATAGTAAGTTGCAAAGTTAGATAAAAAATACTGAAACTAAACATCGCATTTTTATTTTTTTTGTTAAAAAGTTGCACAAGTTACAAATTATTACTACTTTTGCATATTAACAATAATAAAAACAACTTTAACATCATAAAAGCCTATCGGAAGATTATTACTTTAATAAACAAAAAAAGTAAAGATAATGAAAGAACTTAATAGTTTAACCGACGAACAGTTGGCGTTATTATATGTTCAAGGTAATAATCGTGCATTCGATATTTTGTTAAAGCGAAATCAGACTAAACTTTTTTCGTATATACTATTTGTCATTCGCGATGAAGAAAAAGCCAATGATGTCTTTCAGGAGACATTCGTCAAAGCCATTACCAAGTTACACGAATCTAAATATGCCGACACGGGCAAGTTCAGTGCCTGGCTCATGCGTATCGCCCACAATGTGATTATGGACGCATTCCGTTCCAACAAGAACAAGCATATTGTCGATACGGATCCTGAGAATGACTTGTCCAACATCAGCAGTGCCCAACTGCAAGACGGTAATATCGAAAACCGTTATGTGAACGAACAGATATTGCGCGACGTACGTAAGTTGATGGATTTTCTGCCCACCTCTCAGCGTGAAGTGGTTTATATGCGTTTCTATCAGGAAATGTCGTTTAAGGAGATAGCCGACACCACAGGCGTATCCATCAACACGTCTTTAGGTCGTATGCGTTATGCCATATTGAATATGAGAAGACTGGCTAAAGCGAACAATGTCGCTTTAGAAATGTAACTCTCTCAGCGCATGTATCGTACTCAACGGGTCGGTACTGTTGAATACATAAGAACCGCTTACCAGTACATTGACGCCCGCCTTGACAAGTCGAGGTGATGTTTCTGCCTGTACACCTCCATCCACTTCAATGAGGGCATGACTGCCGCTTTCATCTATCATTTTACGGAGCCGTACTACTTTCTTGATGGTGTTCTCGATAAATTTCTGACCACCGAATCCGGGATTCACGCTCATCAGCAACACCATATCCACATCCTGGATAATATCTTCCAATACGCAGACCGGCGTAGAAGGGTTCAGCGTTACGCCGGCTTTCATCCCGGCAGCATGTATCTCCTGTATGGTACGGTGCAGATGCGTGCACGCCTCATAATGTACATTCATCATCATCGCTCCTATCTTTTCGGTAGCCGCGATATATCTCTCCGGATGAACAATCATAAAGTGGACATCGAGCGGTTTCTTACAAATTTTGGACACAGCTTCCATCACTGGAAAGCCGAACGATATATTGGGTACAAAGACACCATCCATGATATCCAGGTGAAGCCAGTCGGCCTCACTCCTGTTGATCATTTCAATGTCACTCTGCAAATCAAGAAAGTTTGCAGCCAGTAATGATGGAGATACAATTGTTTTCATTTCTTTTTCTAATTCAGACAAAACGTTTCCGTTTTACCGTTTATACATATTGTACGGTAGGTGTAGGCAATCTGTCGAATAAGATTCAGCGTCTTTTCAGACGGCTGGTGTTCGTCGGATGTAAAATGTTTCATAGGCTCCTTTCAATATTACTTTAATTCATTCACCTAGAAAACGTACACCTACCATGATTATTATATTATTCTACGTGAAAATTCTCTAAATTATGCATGCCGTTTACGAAGTCGCGCGCAGACATTCTTTTCTTGCCTGCCAACTGCAATTCCTGGATGCAAAGAGCACCTTTTCCGGCTGCTATGATCATATTGCCTTTTTCTATTTTTATATTGCCTCTGTCCTGGTCCTGATCATCGACGACTCTCGAATCAAAGATTTTAAGCACCTGTTTTCCGCCTTCCCCGTCTGTCAGTTGGGTCCATGCTCCTGGATAAGGTGACAGTCCGCGGATGAAATCGTGTATCTGCTGCGCCGGTTGGTCCCAGTCTATCACACAGGTTTCCTTAAATATCTTCGGTGCCTGTTTCAGTTGCTTGCCGGTATCTATCATTTGCTCCTGCGACAACGATTCCACCTGTCCATTGCCGGCAATAATCTTGTCGATGGTCTCTATACATACATCAGCACCCAGTTTCATCAGTCCGTCGTACACCACTTCCACATTATCCTCCTCCCCTATCGGGAACGGTTTCTGCATGATAATCCGTCCGGTATCGATATCCTTGTCTAGAAAGAAAGTGGTGACGCCTGTCTGCTTCTCACCGTTGATTACGGCCCAGTTGATCGGGGCAGCTCCTCTATACTGCGGCAACAGGGCGGCATGAACATTAAATGTACCCAGTCGGGGCATCGACCATACGATTTCGGGTAGCATACGGAATGCCACCACCACCTGGAGGTCGGCCTGATAACCGCGCAACTCTTCCACGAACGTTTCATCCTTCATCTTTTCGGGTTGCAGCACAGGGATATCGTGCGCTATCGCATATTGTTTCACATCCGACTGTTGCAGTACTGAACCGTGGCGGCCTACAGGTTTGTCGGGTTGTGTCACGACAGCCACGACATTATATTTTTCTTCTATCAGTCTTTGTAATGTTCCCACCGCGAATTCCGGTGTTCCCATAAAGACGATTCTGAGATTTTCCTTATTCAATGTCATAATTACTGGTTCTGAATGATTCATTTATGATATAAAAGTTAGTCTTCACTCATATCCGCCACCATCTTACGGTACATACTGTATACTCTTTCGCGGGTGATATATCCTATCAACCGTCCGTCATTGGCGAGTACCGGCAGCAGATTCGCATTCGTCTTATCGAATTTTTTCACCACATCTTCCATCGGGTCGTTTTCTCCTACGGTAGCCGATGGTGGTGTCATCAACTGGCGCACCTTAAACCGGTGATACAGTTCGATACGGAATATCACCTGTCTTATCTTGGTGATATCCACCTCGCCCAACATTCTGCCGGCATCGTCGAGTACTGGCAAAAAACTGGTACGGCTCATACTGATTGCATTGACCAGTTGACCGAGTTCCATGTCCGGATTCACCGCTGTGTATTCTTTCTCTATCACACTGTTCAGGTTCATCAACGTCAGTATGGCACGGTCGGTATGGTGTGTAATCAGTTTACCCTGTTTGGCAAGTCGCATACCATATATACTATGGGGTTCGAATATGATGATTGTCAGATATGCGCAGACACTGACGATGATAAGAGGCATAAATAACTGATATCCGCCTGTGATCTCGGCAATTAGGAATATACCTGTTAGCGGAGCATGCATCACACCGCTCATCACACCCGCCATACCCAGAAGGGCAAAGTTTTTGTCGGGTACATAGACGCCTATCTTATAGATGTTCCACAGACGGGCAAACAGGAAACCGCCGAAGCAGCCGATAAACAGACTAGGTGCGAAGGTACCACCACAACCGCCACCACCATTGGTGGCACTGGTCGCGAATACTTTCGACAACAAGACGAAGGATATATAGGCAATCAACAGGTTATTATGTCCATAGAACACCGAATTGTTCAGTATCACATCCCAGTCCATCTCCGTCTTACCGTTCAACAGCAGGTTGATGTCACGGTATCCCTCACCGAACAGGGAGGGGAGGAAGAAGATCAGTAAACTAAGTACCGATCCACCTATTGCCAGTTTGATATACGGATGCTGTGCCAACTTGGCAAATACATTCTCGCATGCCGTCATGGTTCGTATGAAGTACAGACTGACCAGTCCGCAGAACACGCCCAGCAGTATGGTAGCCGGCACGCGGTCTATCTGCCACGGTGCATCGAGCGTAAAAGTAAACAGAGACTTAGACCCCATAAAGATATACGTGAAGCAAGTCGCCGTGACACTCGATATCAATATCGGCAGCAACGACCCCATGGTCAGGTCTATCATCAGCACCTCAAGCGTGAACACCAGTCCCGCGATAGGAGCCTTGAATATACCGGCGATGGCACCGGCGGCACCACAACCCACGAGCAGCATCAATGTCTTGTTGTCAAGTCGGAAGAGTTTGCCAAGGTTGGAACCGATGGCAGAACCTGTGAGGACGATAGGAGCCTCGGCACCTACCGAACCACCGAAACCGATGGTGATGGCCGATGCTATCACCGAACTCCAGCAGTTGTGCCCTTTCAGTCTGCTCTGTTTGGAACTGATTGCATAGAGGATACGGGTGATACCATGACTGATATTATCCTTGACCACATATCTGACGAACAGACTGGTGAGATAAATACCGATTACCGGGTAAACCAGATACAACCAGTTGTATGTATTGGATGCAAACGAACTCGTTAGCAGCAGTTCTATCTGATTGATGATCCAATGCAGGGAATAAGCGGCGATGGCAGTAAGCAGACCGATTACGAAGGCAAGGATAAGAACGAACTGATGTTCGCTGATACGTTCCTTACTCCAACTGATCAGTCGTTGTAACCTACTTTCCTCGTTGTCTATGACTGCTGATACGGGCATTATTTTCTGATGATATTAACTTGTCCGTCTACCGACAGTTTGATAATACTCGACGGCGTATGCGGTTGATGTTCCTGTCTGCGTGTCCAGCATACATAGTCTACGGCATCGAGTATCTCCTGAGAGATATCCGAATAATTGGCGGCTGCCGGTTCTCCACTCACGTTAGCCGAAGTGGAGACGATAGCCTTCTGAAATCTGTAACATAATTCCTTGGAAAAAGATTCCTTGGTTATTCTCAACGCGATGGAACCGTCTTCGGCTATCAGGTTAGGAGCCAGATTCACCGCCCCGTCCAGTATCACCGTCGTCGGTTTGGTGGCATATTCCAATAAGTCCCATGCCACATTGGGCACCACCCGTACATATTTCTGCAGACGGGCATCCGAGTCGACAAGACATATCAACGCTTTCGAGTCGTCCCTATGCTTGATCTTGTACACCTTAGCCACCGCTTCCGCATTGGTGGCGTCGCAACCTATACCCCATACCGTATCTGTAGGATAAAGAATGGTTCCGCCATTCTTCATCACCTCTATCGCCTGTCTGATGTCATCTTCCTGTTTCATGATTTTCACCTGATTTATTTCTAAAACTCGCTTGTAAAATGGAACTTGATATGTTTGAAGTCGGTCTGGGCCATCTGCAGCACATAACCGCTGTCGGCCAAGAACACATCCCTGCCGTCCTTGTCTACTGCCATATACTGATATTTACGTTTCTTGAAGCTGTCCAGTTCTTCGGCATCGTCACTCTCTATCCAACATGCCTTATACAGATGAACCGGTTCCCAGCGGCATTTCGCATTGTATTCGTTTTCCAGACGATACTGGATGACCTCAAACTGCAACTGTCCCACGGTACCAATAATCTTACGGTTGTTGAATGTATTGGTGAACAACTGTGCCACACCTTCATCCATCAACTGTTCTATACCCTTGTTCAACTGTTTTGCACGCATCGGGTCGTCGTTCTCGATATACTTGAACATTTCAGGACTGAACGACGGAAGTCCACGGAAGTGCAGTTGTTCTCCATCCGTTAGCGTATCGCCTATCTTGAAGATACCATTGTCGGGCAGACCCACGATGTCACCCGGGTAAGCCTCTTCTATCGTACTCTTGCGCTGCGCCATAAACTGTGTAGGCGAAGAGAACCGCACGGTCTTGCCCAGACGGACATGCAGATACGGTTGGTTACGTACAAACTTACCACTGCATATCTTGCAGAACGCGATACATGAACGGTGGTTCGGGTCGATATTAGCCGTTATCTTGAAGATGAATCCAGTAAATTTCGGTTCTTCGGGATTCACTTCACGCTCTTCTGCCTCAGTAGGTCGTGGACTCGGCGCTATCTGCACAAAACAGTTGAGCAGTTCCTGTACACCGAAGTTGTTAAGGGCACTGCCGAAGAAAACCGGAGCCACATCGGCGTTACGGTAATCCTCTACGTCAAATTCAGGATACACGCCATCCACCAGTTCCAGGTCCTCACGCAGTTTGACGGCATCATCACCGATACGCTTGTCCAGTTCATCACTGTTCACGTCCACCTCCACCTTCTCCGTCACACGCTGCTTGTCAGGTGTGAAGAGGTCGAGCTTATTCTCATATATATTATATACTCCCTTAAACTTGGCACCCTGATTAATAGGCCATGACAAAGGGCGCACCTTGATTTCCAGTTCCTGTTCCAGTTCATCGAGCAGGTCGAACGGGTCCCTACCCTCACGGTCCATCTTATTGATAAAGATGATAACCGGCGTCTTACGCATACGACAAACCGTCATCAGTTTGCGGGTCTGTGTCTCCACACCCTTTGCACCGTCGACAACGATGATAGCCGAATCTACGGCGGTAAGCGTGCGGAACGTATCCTCCGCGAAGTCCTGGTGACCAGGTGTATCCAGAATATTCACCTTATAACCCTCATAGTCAAATTCCATCACAGAAGTTGACACCGATATACCACGCTGTTTCTCGATATCCATCCAGTCAGACGTAGCCGTTTTCCTGATTTTGTTGTTCTTCACTGCACCAGCCACCTGAATCTGTCCGCCGAAGAGCAGGAATTTCTCGGTCAGTGTAGTCTTACCCGCATCCGGGTGCGAAATGATTGCGAAAGTTCGTCTTCTCTCTATTTCGTTGTTCATTCTTGTTTTTTAATTATTGATGATTAATTGCTTCACGCATTTTTCAAGACTTTCTTCCCAATACGGGATTTCTATCTGATATGTCTGTTTGATTTTGGTCTTATCCAGTACACTGTATGCCGGACGTGCTGCCGGTGTAGGATATTCCGAGGTATGCAACGGTCTGACATGGCATGTCCCTATACCTGCGATACGGTGTATGGCCTTGGTGAAATCGTACCAACTGATAACGCCCTCGTTTGAAAAATGATAGACACCCGGCACGATACCTTTGTTGATGGCTGTCATAATCACGGTAGCGAGATCGCCTGCATAAGTAGGCGAACCGATCTGGTCGAATATCACGCCCAGTTCAGGTTTCTCTTTGCCCAGACGTATCATCGTCTTAACAAAGTTGTTGCCGAAAGTGCTATACAACCAAGCCGTACGTATGATCATTGTATTCTTGCAAAACTTACTCACGCCCAGTTCACCGGCCAGTTTGGTAGAACCATATACACTGTCGGGGCACGGCGTATCCGTCTCAATATATGGTGTATGTTTCGTTCCGTCGAAAACGTAATCGGTGGAAATCTGTATCAGCCATCCGCCGCGCTTCTCAATGGCAGCAGCCAGATAAGCAGGCGCCTCTGTGTTCAGAAGCGTACACAACTGTTTGTTGGATTCAGCCTTGTCCACTGCCGTATAAGCGGCACAGTTGACAATACCGTCTATATTGTTTCTATTCACGAAATCACTGATAGCCAACTGATTCGTAATGTCCAGTTCGGCCACGTCCGTATTAAAAAAAGTATGTTGGGGATTCTCTTTTTCCAGCAATTGCATCTCGTTACCCAACTGTCCGTTACAACCTGTAATAAGTATATTCATAATATAACCTATTTTAAAAATTATTTATCCGATTTGAATAGTTCACCGTTTTTGTCTTTAAAGTAGTAATCGTTCAGCATCCCTACGAAAGTGGTCATCTCCTTGACGGCATGTTCCGTCTCGGTACTGATTTCCTTCTTCTGCAATCTGAGCATCATCACCCCATATAGAGCATCAAAACAAGTCTCTATTTCATTTTTGTCCTTGTTTGCACCGCGGTTGCGCAGTTCTACAATAAACGGCAGCACCTTGTAATACTCCGAACCGTAGAAAGGGAAATCGGCACTGTCGAGCAACTGGTTATGCAACTCTATCAACTGCTGCAGAACCACCTTGTTAATCTGAATATGTCCTCCCTCACGACATCCTTCCTCGTTCATCATCCGGATCAGATTGCCATACCAGTCGGCCACCTCGTCCTTCTGTTCGTCATTATAGTCGAACCTGCTGATATATTCGCGGCGGATACGGGACAGACTACAGTCATAAGCCCTGATCAGATCCTCTATCTGCCACATATACAACAAATATTCCGCGATATTCTTTTTCCTTAAATTCTGTGATATAAACATTTTCTTATTAATGATTAAAATGAATAAACAATACGGTTCTGCCGTTTTGCCTTATTAGCTAGTAGAATGTATACAGATTGAATGCCGTTCCAACGAAGAACACAATAGAGAATATGATTACAACGCTACCTATTATCTTATTAATCAGCAAGATACCCTTATCATCAAATTTTCCTCTCACCTTGTCGATAAGCCAAGTCAGTCCGAACCACCACATCAGTGCCCCGACGACGATACATAAGTATCCTGCCGACATCTCTAGCGAATGGTCTGGTTTGATGAATGTAAACTGGGCAAAGCATGCCATAAACAAGAAGATAATCAGGGGGTTGGAGAAGCAGACAAGGAAAGCAGTCACACCGTTGTGCACCAAGGTGCCACGGCCATTTCCACTTTGATGGATTTTCTTCGTAGGGTCCGATTTATAACAATAAATACCGAACATCAGCAACATGATACTGCCACTCAGTTTGAGATAAAACATCGTCTGCAGGTTGTTGATAAAGTCCATCACGAAACTCATTCCGAATCCTGTTATCAGTGCATATATGATATCACTGACGGCAGCGCCGATACCGGTTACGAAACCAAACCATCGTCCTTTGTTCAGTGTTCGCTGTATACAAAGTACGCCAACAGGGCCCATCGGAGCAGAGGCGATGACACCAATCATGATCCCCTTGATCATCAAATCCAAAATATCTATATGTATAGGAAACGGCATAACGAGTGCAAAATTGCTAAAAAATAATGAAAGATACAAATTTTGCCCGATAAATCTTTGCATGATTGCACATTTTTATTATCTTTGTAGCTCAATTATTCATTAAAACCAAAATAATATAAATATAGAATAAAATTATGAATACACAGGAAATCAAACCTTATGTTATCGGTCTTGACCTTGGTGGTACCAATTCCGTTTTCGGAATTGTGGACAGTCGCGGTGACATCAAAGCCACTACAGCAATCAAGACTCAAGGTTTCACCAACGTCGACGATTATGTTGACGCATCAGTAGAAGCATTGCAGATCATCATAGACCAGGTAGGCGGTATCGATAAGATAAAAGCTATGGGTATCGGTGCACCTAACGGGAATTTCTATAACGGCACTATCGAGCATGCACCCAACCTGAGTTGGGGCAAAGGTATCGTACCTCTCGCTAACATGTTCAGCAAGCGCCTCAACGGCATCCCGGTAGCTCTTACCAACGATGCCAACGCGGCTGCCATCGGCGAAAAGATATACGGTGTGGCACGTGGAATGAAGAATTTCATCGTCATCACGCTCGGCACCGGTGTCGGTTCAGGTATCGTCATCAACGACCAACTGGTATACGGCAGTGACGGGTTTGCCGGCGAACTGGGCCATGTCATCATGCGTCGCGAGAACGGACGTAAGTGCGGCTGCGGTCGTACCGGTTGCCTCGAGGCATACTGTTCGGCTACGGGTGTGGCACGCACAGCGCGCGAGATGCTCCAGACGACAGAAGAGCCTTCGTTGCTTCGTGAGATGAAAGCCGAGGACATCACATCTCTTGATGTATCCATCGCAGCCGGAAAGGGTGACAAACTAGCCAAAAGGATATTCGACTTCACAGGTCAGATGATGGGTGAAGCCTGCGCCGACTTTGCCACGTTCTGCAGTCCTGAAGCCTTTATTTTCTTCGGCGGACTGACCAAGGCTGGCGACCTGATTATGAAACCTATCAAGAAAGCCTACGATGAGAATGTGATGAACATCTTCAAAGGCAAAGCCAAGTTCCTTGTCAGCGGACTTGACGGCAGCAGTGCAGCCGTGCTCGGTGCCAGTGCTGTAGGTTGGGACATCTAACAGACATTTATTCATTGATCATATCAGATATGAAGGTCGGACACTTTTACAGTATCCGACCTTTTTATTTATAAATATTTTGCCGTTTCGATAAAAGATATTATCTTTGCACCGATTAAGGCTCGCCTAGTACGCGATTAAAAGGGAAAGAGGCGCAAATCCTCTACTGTCCCGCAGCTGTGAGTTCCTTTATATTCTTTCAACGAGAATCCACTGTCATCCAAGTATGGCGGGAAGGAGTCGGGAGATGGAACGAAGTCAGAAGACCTACCTTATTATATATGCAAGCTGAAGTGCTTCGATGAAAGGCGCAAGAGGCAATAAAAGAGTTTTTCAGATATCCATACGGTTCGGGTAGCCGTATCCATGTCTTTGCATATCGTTTCGATTTCTGTGGTAACGACGTGTATTGTTATATAAGTTTATTTAGAAGCAGGGTGTATCCGTGAGGATGCGCCCTGTTATTATGACAGATTCTTTTACCTACGGTTTGAAAATAAAAAAATAAACGTCACAATGTAACGGCATTTCATAAACTGTTGACGACCAACATGTTAATGATTGGTAACAACGGTCGTAAACGTCAGAAAACTTCATACTGACGTCACACAAATCAGTGGCTCAGTCATACAAATCAGCTTTATCAAAGAATCAAATCGGTGAGTTGGTACAAATTTTAGGCCTAAAAATGTTGCAAAAGCGATGGGGATGAAGAGCTATTCCACTGATTTCGGATCATTTTTAGACCTAAATTTTCCTCAAAAGCGGTGGCTTTGCCATTCAAAAGCGGTGATTTTCAAGAAAAAGTCAGTGATAACAGATGGTCAAGTTGATATCCCTCATTTCCACGTCGCGCGAAAAAAATTGCACGCAAGGATATTTTTTTTCCGCGACGCGCAATTTTTCTCGCACGACGCGCAATTTTGACAAGGTGGAGGATGGGTGGAGGTTTGGTGGAGGTTCTGAAGCTCCACATTTTTTTCAAATAGATATCTATCAGTATTTTACGAAGGAATTTTGTCTCCGGGTGGAGGATGGAGGTAGAAAACGAATTTTTTTTCAGAAAATGTAAATTCTTGTCTTATGTCAAAAGTGGTTGACTCGTTAATTGTTAATTGACAATATAGGTTGTCGTAAAA
>OBID01000089.1_pt1 | contig 40121 bp, 29 predicted proteins | sample 1519781 | NCBI WGS metagenome assembly OBID01 (sample SAMEA3991478, study PRJEB22521) | metagenome | biome: anthropogenic terrestrial biome; feature: sewage plant; material: sludge | place: Sweden | collected 2012-09-26 | reverse complement strand
CAGGACTGTCGTACTGCAAAACATATTGTGAGCCATACCCATCTGCTACATAGATGTCTCCATTAGGACCTATAGCGGTTTCAGTAGGATTAAATGGATCTTCCTGCTTATACTCACCAATAGTAGAGGGATGATCGATCATCAGTAATTGATTTCCTTTAAGGTCAGTTTTGAATACCTGATGCAAATTTGGATCACAGATGAACAAAAACTCTTCCCCATTGGCATTCCATAAGGTCAATCCATGCCCGCCAGGATAAGTGTGCCCCCAGGTATCTAATAATTTACCTGACTGATCGTACACCAGGATATTGTTCTTTACTTCATCTGTAATCATGATCAGGCGGCCTTTGGCATCCATCACCATCTCATGGCAATTTTTTACTGGTACGGAGGCCGGATCCAGATTGCCCCAGGCACGATGTGCTCTATATTTAAATTTTCCATGACCCAAAATCTCTTCACCGAGTTTAGGGGCACTGTTTAATATATTGAATAGTGGCATAACAGCAACTGCTTTTATAGAGGTTGATAGAAATTCTTTTCTGTTCATAGTAATTAAAAGTCAATCTAATTTAAAATTGGGGTCTTTAAGTCTAATGGCGGGCTCTGCGGTAGCATTGCCCTGATCCAATCTTCTTCCTTGTGTGTATTTATCGATGGCTTCTTTAATTTTTTGGACTCTATTTTCAGGACTAGGGTGTGTGCTAAAAAACTCTGGTTGTCGTTGTCCTCCCTGGGATGCTTCTTCCAATATGCGCATGACATCGATCAAAGCTCTCGGATCATATCCAGCTTCATACATAAATCTGACTCCAAGATCATCAGACTCCAATTCCTGACCTCGGCCATATTTCATTCCTACCATATTGGCTATCATCTGTATACCCTGAGCAGAATTGTAATCGCCGGCTGCTATCACGGCTGCCCCGGTAAGTCCTTGTATGAGTTCTTCACTTTGCATTCTTTCAGCCCCATGTCGTGCGATAACATGACCTATCTCGTGCCCAAAAACTCCTGCTAACTGATCTTCATTTTCCAAGCGCGAAAACAAAGCTTGCGTAATAAAAACTTGTCCTCCGGGCAGTGCAAATGCATTGACGGTTTGAGGATCTGCCAATAAGTGGAAGTCGTATTGGTAACCGGATGTATTGACGATAGACTGTTGCACGATCCGTTGCCCTACCTGTTTTACATAAGCTTGAGCTCTTTCATCAGGGTATAAACCACCGTATTGCTGGGCCATAGAAGGAGCACTTTGAACCCCAAGAGACATTTCTTGTTCTTTCGTGATATTGCCAATATGTTGTTTCTCTCCAGTAATCTCGTTGATTTGAGAAGTACCATAATACTTGCAGAGCGCTACTCCAGCAAAGAGGGCCGCTATAATGAGGCCGCCCCACCTAAAATTGCTTCGACCCCCATAACCTTGGTTGGAATATCTGGCATCATTGGTTCGGTAATAGGCCATTAGATTAAATTTTAATAACGTATAAAATTACTATTATTTTATGCAATCAAAGCTAAGAAGGGCACGAGACAAATGAGAGAAAGCAGGAAAGTAAATTAGAGAAGTTGAAATAAAGTAATTTTTTACTTCATGTCATAATCTACTTCCACTATTGGTGTCAGCGCATGTGACTGGCAGGTAAGGATAAATCCTTGCTTTAATTCGCTGTCAGATAGTACGTAGTTATTGTCCATGCGGACTTCACCGGAAATCAGCTTTGCCTGGCAGGTGCTACAAACACCACTTTTACATGAATAAGGCAAGTCCAATCCCGATTTAATACCTAAATCCAAAATTACACTGTCATTGGAATGGGCACTAATCTCAAACAATTTTTTTTCAAATTTGACTTTTATTAAAAAGTCAGAATTTAGAACATTTGCTTGAATATCAATAGCAGGATTATCTTCAACCGGGCTGGTAAAAAGCTCGGTCAGGATTTTAGATTTTTCTACGCCTGTTGCAATCAGGTGTTTTTCAAGATCTGAAACCATAGATCCCGGTCCACAAATGAGATAGAGATCAGTATTGTTTAAGGAAAACAAGTATTGACTCCATCGACTAACTTTTTCAGGCGAAATGCGACCTTCCAAGTCTGCCAGCCCTGTCCTCTGTTGACTATAAATATTTATGCATTCAAACCGGCTAACGTAGAGATTTGTAAGATTGGCCAGATCCTGCCTATACATTGTGCTTTCTGCATCCTTGTTTCCATAAAATAAAGTGATCACAGCATCCTTATCTGAAGAAAGCACCGTCTTGATCATAGCTATAATGGGCGTAATACCACTACCAGCCGCAAATGCAACTATGTTTTTTATATTGCTTGATGGCGGGATTAAAAATGTTCCCTGCGGTGCCATGAGCTCTACCACATCACCTTTTTTGGCTTGCGTACACAGATAGGTAGATATATTACCTCCTACAAGTCTTTTAACACCGATCTGAAGGATGTTTTCCGAAGGAGCTTCACTTAAAGAATATGATCTGTGCTCTGCCGGATCGTGCGACGGAATTCTAATCACCAGGTATTGCCCTGCAAGGTACTTAAAACCAGGATTCAACTCTGGTGCCACTGACAGTCGGATGTTGACCGAATCAGAAGTCATTTGTTCTATCGATTCAATTGCAGCCTGGTAAAACATGAACTATTTTTCTTTATAAAAATAAAAAAGGTGTACTGAGCTTCTCAATACACCAATTGTATATCGTTAAATAAAATCCATTTACTTTAAGCCATTAACATGTTTGGTCAAATTGCTTTTAAGATTGGATGCTTTATTTTTATGCCAGGTGTTTTTTTTAGCCAACCTATCGATAAGACTGTTTACTTTTTTCAAAAAAGTCTCAGCATCTTTTTTATCAGTCAGTGACCTTAGTCTGGAGATTGCTGTCCTAGCAGTCTTTTTATTAAAACGGTTTGCAGTGCGACGACCTTCTGCCAACTCTGCTCTTTTTTTAGATCCTTTAATATTTGCCATGAAGTATGTTTTAAAATCGGGCGCAAATATAAGATTTATTCATTGAAATAAGCAAATAGTCTTAAACTATAATAATCTTAAGCCTTGACCGCTATTTTTCAATATGTTACACATGCACTTATTTGATATGTAATAAATTGAGTCAGCTCTCTTCAAGAGGTACTATTTTTACACTTTGTAAGCTTATTCCATAACGATGATGAAAGATTTTTCCGCAATATATAATGCCAACCCTGATTATATAGATTCTATGTACAAACAATACCAAGCTGACGCAAAGGGTCTGGATGAGGGTTGGAAGGCATTCTTTAAGGGTTTTGATTTCGCAGACAGGTCTGGAAATGGACAAACAACCGCTTCGGCAAGTGCTGAAGGAATAGATAAAGAGTTTAAAGTAATGGCTTTACTCCATGGATATCGGGACAGAGGACACCTGCTTTCAGATACCAATCCTATCAGAAAAAGGAGAGATCGAAAGCCACATCTTGAACTCGAAGACTATGGCCTTACAGCATCTGATCTAACCAGAACTTTTCAGGCGACACAAGAAATCGGATTGCCAGGTGGCACGCTACAACAAGCCATAGAGCGCATGCAAACCATTTATTGTGGGCATATCGGATTTGAATACAATCATATCAATAATAAGGAAAAAAGAATGTGGTTGCGCGATCGCATCGAAAGAAGAGCCTTAAAAGAAGATTATGACCTGGATCTATCGGAAAAGCAAAGGATATTGGAAAAATTAAATGAAGCAGTCATTTTTGAAGAGTTCCTGCATAAAAAATATGTTGGTCAAAAGCGATTTTCACTTGAAGGTGGAGAGACCACTATTCCTGCCATCGATACCATGATTGAAGTTGGAGCAGAGCAGGGAGTAGAAGAAGTAATCATTGGAATGGCTCATCGCGGCAGATTAAATGTTTTGGCCAACGTAGTTGGAAAGACTTATGAACAGATTTTTAATGAGTTTGAGGGGACAGCAGTCCCGGACATGAGTTTTGGATCAGGAGATGTCAAATATCATCAGGGGTATTCAAGCCAGGTGGAAACGAAACTTGGGAAAAAAGTACATTTAAAGCTCGCTCCCAATCCTTCACATCTGGAAGCTGTCAATCCAGTAGTGATGGGCCTGGCAAGAGCCAAGGCAGATGTGCTGTATCAAAGCGATTATGATAAAATATTGTCCATTTTGATCCACGGAGATGCTGCTATCGCAGGACAAGGTATGGTATATGAAATTGCTCAAATGAGTCAACTCCGAGGATATTATGTAGGTGGCACGATCCATTTCGTCATCAATAATCAAATAGGTTTTACCACTGATTTTGACGATGCCCGATCGTCCACGTACAGCACCAGTATCGCTACGACTATACAGGCACCGATCTTTCATGTCAATGGAGATGATCCTGAAGCAGTGAGGTTTGTCGCTGAGTTGGCTACAGATTATCGCCAGGAATTCAATACGGATGTATATATAGATATGGTGTGTTATCGCAAACATGGGCATAATGAGTCAGACGAACCAAAGTTTACGCAACCTGAAATGTATAACATCATCACTGGTCACCCTAACCCAAGGGAAATTTATATCAAACTTTTAATATCAAGAGGCGAAGTTCAAAAGGACCTCGCTGAAGAGATGGAAAAACAATTTTGGGGCGTGTTGCAGGATCGGTTGGATTTGGTAAAACAAAAGTCTTTACCGCATGTATACCAGGAACCAGACCTGGCCTGGAAAGCTCTCAAAAAAACCAACAATCCTGATGATTTTGAAATCTCTCCTCCTACCGGTATCTCTCAAGCTACGGCGGATGAATTATTAAAGCATTTATTGACCCTCCCTGATCATTTCAATGTATTAAATCAAATCAAAAGATTATTTAAGTCTTATGGAGATCTTACCAATCTTGGTAAAATTGATTGGGCACTGGCGGAATTGATGGCATATGCTTCCTTGTTACAGGAAGGCAAAAATGTACGACTGAGTGGTCAAGATGTCAAAAGGGGCACCTTCTCGCATCGCCATGCAGTGATCTATGATGCTGAGACCAATATTGAATATGGTCGTTTGGCACAAGTGCCGAATGCTACCGGTAGATTTTTTATCTACAATAGCTTATTGTCAGAATTTGGGGTCCTGGGGTTTGAGTATGGATATTCCTCAGCGTCTCCAGACCATTTGGTCATTTGGGAGGCTCAGTTTGGAGATTTTTATAATGGAGCACAGACGATGGTAGATCAATTTATCGCATCAGCTGAGTCTAAATGGCAACGTATGAGTGGCCTTGTACTCTTACTTCCACATGGCTATGATGGGCAAGGACCAGAACATTCCAATGCCAGGCCTGAGCGATTTTTGCAGGTATCTGCTGATTGTAATTGGTATATCTGCAACATCACCACGCCAGCCAATTTTTTTCACGCACTTAGACGACAACTTTATTTGCCATTTAGAAAACCGCTCATCATTATGTCTCCAAAATCTTTATTGCGGGATAACCTTTGTATATCGGACATAACAGCATTGACTGGAGATCATCGATTTCAGGAAACCATAGATGACACTTTACCCATCAGGAAAGTCAAAAAAGCGTTATTCTGTACGGGTCAGATCTATTATGAATTATTAAGAAGACGCACCGAATATAAGCGGGAAGATATAGCCCTGATCCGAATAGAACAGCTCTACCCTTTTGCTGTCACTCAGATGAATAATTTGCTGGAAAAGTATAAAAAAGCCAAACTCATTTGGGTTCAGGAAGAACCGCAAAATATGGGGGCCTGGACCCATATCAATAACCATTACCCTAATACATTTGAAGTCGTATCAAGACCTGCATCAGCTTCAGTAGCGACTGGATATAAAAAAGTCCATGATGCGCAGGTGATCAGTATTTTACAAAGATGTTTTGAATAAAAAATGGATCACTGAAAAATGGAAAAAATCTCCGGCTTAAAGCTTTAATCTATCAACTATCAAATCTGTAACCTTGAATAAACTCACAGTATTAAAAATTATATCGTTTTTGTTGTTTGCTTTCGGATTTCTTACTTTGTTGCTAGAGATCCTGGGCTTAGAATTTAGCTTTTTAAATTGGCTGGACAGGCTTCCTGGAGTAGCACCTTTGCTGCTCAAAGTTTCCATGTTATTCGGGGGTATTCTATTGGCCTATATTGCATTTACGGATTGGCAAAAGCAAGAGTAAGTGGTCATATCGCCGCTTTTGATCAGGCTAGTTTTCTTTTAGATTTTTTCAAAAACTTATCCTTGATAATGGTCTGCACCGGCACCCCCTGGATTTTTGATTCCAGCCAAGAAATGATATCAAGGTATAAGAACGAGCGTTGTTCGTAAGGATCTGATTTTAATCTATTTAGACGATCGAGCAATTTTTTAAACTCCCGCTTAAGGTCTGAAGTCTGCACCCGTGGAAGCTTTCGAATAAAACTCAGTATTTCTTTCTGTACGGCGTGTAGGTCATCCATTTTTATCAAAAATCTGTAGATAGACTTTACCTGATATTCCACCAGGTAATTATCACCCATTTCATAATAAGCTATAACTCGAAGGATTCGAGCATAACATTGAATATCGCCCCGGAAATCAGGAGATTCATTAACTATCATATTGAGATAATCAATAGCCTGACTGTTGTCACCACTACCAAAGTACAGACAAGCGATCTTGTAATAGAATAAAATAATCCTATGAAAATCCAGATGAAAAACATTCGTTTTAATCGCACTCATTATATCCTGGACCAGGGGAAGTCCCTGATTAAAAGTACCTTCCAGATAGTGTTGATTGATCTTATGAGTATAGGTGTATATAAACTCCAGGCTTTTGTCATTTTCATTTCTGGCAGGGTACTTTTTAAGATTGATCAGCAATAGTTGCAGTGAAACCATGAATTTGTCATGTCGCTGCAACAAAAAAAGTGCGTTGAGCAGATTATGCATGCCCTTCAGATAGAGAGGCCTCTCGAGCATAATCATATTCTCATGAGAGTCAAATAGGGATATCCATTTTTGAGAATATCGATAATAGAGTTTAAAATCCAGCAACATGTAGCTGTGCCATACATATGACTGATAAAGGTACAAATGTTCATAGAAGCCGAGTGAATCTTCGTGGTCTGTCAGCTTGTGAGATTGAAAAAACTCTTTGACTAAAAAATGGTCTTTTTCGTTTCTGACATACCCTACTTTGAGGTACAACGCATATAACTGAAGGGATAAATTGGAATATTTCTGGATCCTCATTATTTCTTCAGCGGTCCGTATAGCTTCATTTGACAATGCCTCTGCTCGATTGGCAATACTTCTGGTTATATACTGAGATTCGATGAGTTTCTCAAAGTCGATGATCTCCATCAGTAGACTTGGGAACCCAAGAGATTGGCACTTTTCCTTGGCCCTGGCGAGCATTTCCAGGGATTGCCGGTAAAGACCTTTGTTGTACAATATTCGGGCATAATCAATACGTTCTCTGATATCTATATCCTCGTTATCAGACCGGTGGATCAGTCGTAAGCTGAGTAATAATTGTTTGTATAAATGGGCCTTTAGGTTGGGTAATTGCTGTTTCTTAATCTCCGGTATTTGAGATAAAATCTTAATTTCATCATATGACTGTTGTTTCTCCAGGTGGGCAAATAATCTCAAGAATAATGAATCAGAATTGCTGGGGTTGCGCTGTACAAAAAGTTTAAAATGTCGTTTCTCAGGCTTTGACATGGACTTGATGAGCTGCAGGAGAAAGTCTGTGGGCTGCTTGGGCATTGTAGTAAAAATGATGTTTCTAGTTAATAATCAACGATTTATACTCATCGTTTTGCAAGTTTGATTCGTAGGTATACAAAAGAGCAATTTGGCTGTCGCCTGCAATTGTAATAATTTTATCAAGTTTAATAGGTTTTTATCTAAACAAATATCATAATAAATTCAATGGCCGAACGAATACAAATATTTGATACCTCATTGAGAGATGGTGAGCAAGTGCCTGGCTGCAAGCTCAATACCGCTCAAAAGCTTGAGTTGGCGGAAGCCCTTGAAAACCTGGGAGTCGATGTGATAGAAGCAGGATTCCCAATTTCTAGTCCTGGTGATTTTCAAAGTGTTTTTCAGATCTCCCAACTGATCAAAAATGCCACTGTCTGTGGTCTATCAAGAAGTGTCGAAAAAGATATTATTTCTGCAGCGGAAGCACTCAAACCTGCTAAACACCCACGCATACATACCGGAATTGGCACTTCGGACATGCATATCAAGTACAAGTTTAATAGCACGCAGGACAAGATCATAGAGCGTGCTGTGGCCGCTGTGAGCCTGGCTAAGAAATATGTACAGGATGTGGAGTTTTATGCAGAAGATGCAGGGAGAACAGAAAATGAATTCTTAGCTAAAGTGTGCACGGCTGTCGTAAAAGCAGGTGCAACAGTACTCAATATCCCAGACACTACCGGTTATTGCCTTCCTGAAGAATACGGGACCAAAATTCAATATTTAAAAGAACATGTAGTCGGCATCGACAAAGCCATACTTTCCTCGCATTGTCACAATGATTTAGGACTTGCTACTGCCAATTCTATCGCAGCTATTCAACATGGAGCTAGACAAATAGAATGTACAATCAATGGGATCGGAGAGCGTGCCGGCAATACTTCGATGGAGGAAGTCGTGATGATCATCAAACAAAAGAAATATTTAGGTTTCGAGACTGGGATCAAAACCGAATTGCTCACCCAGATGAGTCAGCTAATCATAGACAGGATGGGAATACCGGCTCAACCCAATAAAGCCATAGTAGGGGCCAACGCTTTTGCTCATTCGTCTGGCATACATCAGGATGGTGTGATCAAGCACCGGGAAAATTATGAAATCATAGATCCAGCTGAAGTCGGCGTCAATACTTCTTCTATTATCCTAACTGCCCGCAGCGGCCGCGCTGCACTCGCCTATCGATACCGACACCTGGATATTGAACTAGGCAAAGAGCAACTCGATTTATTATACCAGGCTTTTCTAAAACTGGCTGATGATAAAAAAGAGGTAAACAGCGATGACTTGTTAAAGCTGTATGACGAGCATCTTAAAAAGAAATTTGTGGTAATGGTGTAAATCCTACGACCTTGCAGGCTTGATTTATTTTTTTTTCTTCCATTCAATTATCTTTTTTCAGTAGATGAATAAAAACATTGCGGTTTTACCAGGTGATGGGATCGGGCCGGAAGTAATTCAACAAGCAATCAAATCTTTACGGTCTGTTGAACAAAAATTTGGCCACCAGTTTGAATTAAAGGAATACCCCATCGGGGCAGCAGCGATGGATCTTAGATTGCCTCCCTTACCTGATGATACCTTGTCAGGTTGTAACCAGGCAGATGCAGTATTATTTGGTGCCATAGGCGATCCCAAATACGATGTCAATCCCCACGCTGAGATTAGACCCGAACAAGGACTGCTCCGATTACGTAAGGAGCTCGGTCTATATGCGAATATCCGTCCTATCAAATCTTATCGCAAATTGCAGGCGCTTTCACCGCTTAAAGAAGAGCAAATTCAAAATGTAAACCTCGTCATCTTTAGAGAATTGACCGGGGGGCTTTATTTCGGTAAAAAACAAAAAGATGAAGCAGGTCGATGGGCCAGTGATGAATGTTATTACCACATAGACGAAATCACCAGGATCACTAAACTTGCTTTTGAAGAAGCCGGTCAAAGGAAGAAAAAAGTTACTTTGGTCGACAAAGCAAATGTGCTGGAGACTGGGCGCCTCTGGAGATCTACTGTCCAGGCAATCCAAAAGGCAGATTATCCTGAAATCGAACTGGATCTTATGTTTGTGGACAATGCTGCCATGCAGCTCTTGCTCAATCCCAAACAATTTGATGTCATCCTGACCGAAAATATGTTTGGAGATATCCTTTCAGATGAAGCTAGTGTCATCGTAGGCAGCATAGGCTTATTGCCCTCAGGATCTTATGGGCAAGGTAAAGCCTTGTTCGAACCGATTCATGGCTCCTATCCACAAGCTGCCAAAAAAAATATCGCAAATCCCCTGGCTACCATATTGGCAATGGGCATGATGTTGGACTATTTTGGATTAGTAGCAGAGTCTGATCTAATCAGCCTGGCAGTCGATCAAGCTATCACAGATGGATTTGGTACGATGGATATAGCTCCAAAGCAGATCATCAGCTGTTCTGCGATGGGTGACTTTATAGCAGAGCTATTAATGACACCCAGGGCGTCCTGGGTCGAGGTAAAAAAGAAAATGGCACTAGTTTAGATGTATATTTTTTTAAGAGTTATCTCAGTTTAACTGAAGCTCCCGACCAATTTCCAAGACTCCAATGATCAATGCTTTAAAATCAGCTTTGGTACTTCGATGATTGACATTGGCGACCCGGATGACATATGATCCTTCTAAAATAGTGGATGACGGTGTTGCGATAGCCCTTTCCTGGAGTGTCATCAATATCTCTTTGTTTAATTTATTGAGTTCTTCCTGCGTCATACCTGTCTTGAAATATCTAAAGCAGACAATATTCATAGTGACAGGGGCCATTAGTTGCAAGTCAGATTCCTGCTCAATCAGATCAGCCAGATAAAGACATTGAGCCAGGTTCTGCCTGATCAAATCTTCATACTTTTTTCGACCGTGCTCCTGAAGGCAAAACCAGACCTTTAATGCCTTAAAACCTCGCGACAATTCCATACCATAGTTTCCAATAGGATCGGGTCCTGCTGCAAGGCCTCTTTCATGACTCGTCAAATAACTAGGCTGCAGTGCAAAAGCAGCACGGTGCGCTGCTTTGTCTTTAACTATCAGACAACCTACTTCATAGGGCAAATACATCCATTTGTGCAGGTCAAAGGCTATACTATCAGCTCGGGACATAGGAGCCAAAATATCCTTATACTCTGGCAATAAATAAACAAGCGCACCAAAAGCACCGTCTACATGAAACCAAATGTTGTATTTTCTACAGATACGCTCCACCTCCAGTAGCGAATCTATAGCCCCGGTATTGACTGTCCCGACATTGGCTACTACACAAAATGGTTGCATGCCGGCATCAAGGTCTGCCAGGATCATAGTCTCTAAAGCTGCAATATCCATCTCATATTGATTGTCAACTGACACCTTTCTAAGACCATAAGCTCCAACACCAATGATTTCGGCTGCTTTTTGCTGGCAACTATGTGTTTCCGTGGAAGCATAAAAAGTCAATTTTTTAGGCCAGGACTGGATCCCATGAGATCGAATAGAAGGATCAATATTATTTCGCGCAACTACGAGGGCTGTTATATTGGCCATTGAACCCCCACTGAGCAGGATACCACTCGCTGACTGCAGCGGAAAATCCATGGCTTCCAGGCACCAATTGATCACTTGCTGCTCGATATACATGGCGCTATGATCCCCTATTGCTAGATTAGAGTTTAAAGTAGATGCCAAAAAATCTGCCAAAGCGGCAGTAATCGAACCTGTCCCTTGCACCCAGGACCAAAACCTGGGATGAATATTGCCTTTTGGATAAGGCAGAATGTATTGTTTAAAATCTTGATAAATATGCTGCAGTTCCTTTCCCTGATCTGACCATTTTTCCTTGACCAGGTTTTTGACCTCTTCGGGCGGTTTTCTCCAGATGGGCTCCTGATCGATATGTTGCAGATAGTCGACCATTTCCTCGACCATTTTTTTACCCAGATCAGACACTGCATCCCAATTATCCGGGTCCAGAGATTGCTCCTGTGCCAATATCTGATGCCAGTCCAGGCTAGGAAATTCTAAAGCCATAAGTCAAATCAGGCCTTGGCAATAGGGGTATTAAAATTCATTGGAGGAAAGCCTTGTACATCGTGTTCGTCATGCACTTCGCCAAATTGAGCTTCAAATTTTTTGATATTATCGCCTAAGGCCAACATCAGTCTTTTGGCATGTTGTGGCGTGAGTACGATCCTTGATTTAACCTTCGCTTTAGGCAGGTTTGGCATCAACCTGATGAAGTCTATTACAAACTCGCTGTTAGAATGAGAGATGATTGCAAGGTTGGAATAGATGCCTTCGGCGATCTCCTCATTCATCTCAATATTGATTTCTTGCTTTAAATCTTGTTCTTTTGCCATTTGATATTTATCTTAAAGCGCAAATTTACACAGTTACCTTTACCAAATGTTTAAATCTTTTATCGAACGGTCCGTTTTTGGTGTCTGTACATACATTGGTGATCAATTCGGTATTGCCAAGACCAAGATCAGGTTGTATTTCATTTATTTATCCTTTTTTACCTTTGGTTCGCCAGTCATTATTTATTTCTTTATTGCATTTTGGCTCAATATTCAGAAATACATTCGTAAGAATAATATGGTCTGGTATGAGGAATGACTGAGCTGCATCTAGTCTGTTTTTGATATTTATTTTACATCTGAGATATTCTATATCCTAACTAAAATCTCAGGGTAAAACATTTCGTCTCAGAAAAAAGTCTATAAAAAAATTTATTTCGCTTCGTTAAATACGTATTGAACCAGGTTAGCACCCATACGTAAAGCTTTTTGTCTTGTTTCTTCCGGATCCTTATGCACATCCGGATCTTCCCATCCATCACCTAAATCACATTCATAAGAATAAAAACAAATCAATCTTCCTTCCCAGAGGAGTCCAAATCCCTGGGGAGGTTTCTTATCGTGTTCATGGATTTTAGGCAGGCCTGATTTAAAATCAAATTTTTGGTGATAAATCTCATGTTCAAACGGCAGCTCAATAAAAGACAGTTCAGGAAATACTTTTTTCATAGCTGGTCGTACATAGGGGTCCATTCCATAATTATCGTCTAAATGAAGAAACCCTCCGGATAAAAGGTAATTCCGCATATTCTCAGCTTCCTGGTCATTGAATACGATATTGCCATGGCCGGTGGCATGTACAAAAGGGTAATTAAAAATATCTGCACTCCCCGCCTCTACCGTGGCATAATCATCATCCAGGTTTGTCCCTAATTGTTTATTGCAAAAAGTAGCAAGATTGGTTAAGGAAGTTGGATTGGCATACCAGTCCCCTCCTCCATTGTATTTGAGCAAGGCCAACTTGATCGTTGGAGGTGTAGGATCCACGAAAGAAGTCAATACTAGAAAGGAAATTAAGGAAAAATTGACTAAGACCGCTTTAAACAATTTTTTAGACATTATATTCAGGTTCAAGTACCAAAGATACCGATTTTAGATATCCATGTTCATAAATTGAGCAGCCATGTAAAGTGCCGCTGTTTCGGTCCTCAGCCGATATTTACCCAATGAAACCATTGGGTGGAGAAGCTCTTTTATCGTCAGCTCTGCTCCAGAAAAATCTCCTTCGGGCCCAACACATATGGTGATAGGAGAAGTCGCTGGTACTAAATTTCGGTTCAATTGAGTTCCGTTTACATGAGCTACCAACATAGTACCAGTTCTTTGGTTTTGCACAAGGTGGCGGAAAGTAGTCAATTCATGGAGTACAGGCAGCCAGGGCCTTCCACATTGTTTCAGGGCTGACAAAATGATTTTTTGTATTCTGCCGGGGTTAAAATGAACCCGCTCGCTATTGTCACAGATCAAAGGTGTAATCTCCTGCACTCCAAGTTCGGTTGCTTTCTCCACAAACCACTCAAATCTATCCATTTGCTTAGTTGGTGGGATAGCTATATGTATACCCGATATCGATGCCGGTACTTGCTCCGTATCAACCAGACCCAGGGTGACTTGATCTTTACCCAGGTGTAACACTTTTGTTATCAAGATGCGGCCCTTGCCATTAAGCAAGCCGACGCTTTCATCCGCCTTTAATCGAAGCACTTTAGCATGCCTGGCTTCGTCGCCATAGATCTCAATAACTTCTGAGGGATCTGTGTCGGTGAATAAATAATGCATCGATAAATTATTGAGACTGTAAATGTAGTGAGTTGATCACTTTTATCCCAGTTTGTTCCCTATGCCAATAGATTGTACTTTTGCGGTCATTTTCAAAAACTAATCATACCGAATGACAGGAATACCAATGATGATATTACAGCTTTTGCTGAGCTTATCTTTTTTAGTGATCATCCATGAATGTGGCCACTTTTTCCCAGCTAAATGGTTTAAGACCCGAGTAGAGAAATTTTATTTATTTTTTGATCCCTGGTTTTCCCTATTCAAGACTAAAAGAGGTGATACTGAGTACGGCATTGGTTGGCTGCCATTGGGTGGCTATGTGAAAATCGCTGGTATGGTAGATGAAAGTTTTGATACTGAAAAACTCAAAGAACCTCCAAAGCCTGACGAATTCAGAGCTAAGCCAGCCTGGCAAAGATTGATCATCATGTTAGGAGGTGTGACAGTGAATTTCATCGCGGGATTTTTATTGTTTGCCTTTGTTTTGTGCGTTTGGGGAGAACAGTATGTACCCAATAGCTCCGTCACCCACGGTATTTATACAGACTCGTTAGCCAAAGAGATTGGCCTTCAGGATGGTGATATTATATTAAAAGTGGGCAACAAGGATTTTGTCAATTTTGACAACAGGGTCATCCGAAGAGAGATCGTCATCAATGGAGCCAAACAAATCGCTGTACGCAGAGGAGATCAAATCGTCAATGTCTCCGTAGAGGAAAGATTTATTAGCGAATTGTCCTCCCATCAGTATAAAAATGCCACTTTGATTGCTCCCAGGGTACCGATGACCATTGGAAAGATCGTCGAAGGTTCACCTGCTATGTTGGCTGGTCTTCAGGTAGGGGACGAAATATTGTCTATCAATGGCCAACCAGCCCATTTTTCTAAAGAATATGCTGAATTGAGGCCAACTCCACCCGGAGATACGGCTAGAATCAGAGTAGTTCGTAACCTGGAAGAAAAAGAATTTGTGATGGCGACCAATGCAGAAGGCAAAATGGGTTTTCAGCCAATCACTGACCTTAAAATTGAAAGAAGAAAGTACGGATTTATTGAATCAATCCCTGCTGGAGTCAATAAAGGACTTGGATTTCTGGGCGACCAGATCAAAGCCTTTGGGCAAATGTTTAAGGGCAAAATCAAAACATCAGAGAGTTTGGGAGGATTTGCCAGTATCACCAGCTTGTTTCCGGAGACCTGGGATTGGGAAGATTTTATTCGCATTACTGCCGTATTGTCCTTGATTCTAGGCTTTATGAATTTATTGCCAATCCCCGGATTGGATGGAGGTCATGTGATCTTTTTACTATTTGAGATGGTGACCGGCAAAAAACTCAGTGATCAATTTGTAGAGAAAGCGACCATGGTAGGGTTTGTACTCTTGATAGCGTTAATGATTTATGCCAATGGTCTCGATGTATTTAGATTTCTCAAAAAATGACCTTTTTTGAATTTTATGATCTGGAGCCGGCTTATAAAGTAGATGAGTTAGAGCTCAAAAAGAAGTTCCTCGCATTCAGCCGCCGATTTCACCCTGATCATTTCGCGCTCGGATCTCAGGAAGAACAAGATCTGGCTGACGAACAAAGTGCATTTAACAATAAGGCTTACAGAGTTTTATCTCAGCCAGACCGCCGACTTAGATACCTGCTGGAGCTCAAAGGAGTAGTACAAGATGAGGAGATATATACGCTGGATCAGGAATTTCTCATGGACATGTTGGATCTCAACGATCTGGTAGAAGAAGACGCTACCGCGGCGACACACAATTTGGATCAATTGGAGGCTGACCTTTTCGAATCTATCTCCCCGGTGTTAGAGCGATATGACCATCAGACCATATCTGACGAGGATCAGACACTTCTAAAAGATTATCATTATAAGAAGCGATATATATTGCGCATCCGTGAGAATTTGAATAAATTTGCTGCCCGTTAATGCAGCTTGTCGCTGATTAACTCCTGGGTGAAAGAGAAATTAAAAGAACTTTCTGCTTGCTCAGGACATTGGGAATAAAAAGCCGAAGTGGCGGAATTGGTAGACGCGCTGGACTCAAAATCCAGTGTCAGCAATGATGTAGGGGTTCGATTCCCCTCTTCGGTACTTAAGGGTTGTCTAGATGAAGGCGACCCTTTTTAATATCTCTCTTGCCGGAGTGGTGAAATTGGTAGACACGCACGTTTCAGAGGCGTGTGTCCGTAAGGATGTGCGGGTTCGAGTCCCGCCTTCGGCACTTTAATCGAGTGATAATTTATTGAATGTAAGTTGGTTATGTTTTGGTTTTTAAGTTTTGTCGACTATTTGTCGCCTGAATTATGAACAAATTTGAACCAAAAAGCCTATTACCAACAGACTGATCCCTTTGAAAATAATTAAAGTACTACCAGACTGCAATGGTAATTCTTTGCCCTTTTGGACATAACCGTATAATGTAAGTTTACTGATTTCAGGTATTCAGCAGCTTCCATGTAATCAAATTAGTTTGCTTAACGAGAGGCAGAATGTTCTTTTAAATTGTTCTTGGACTTTGTTACCATATCCTTACCTATAACCACTACGTTATCAGATAATTACGAAATTATTTTGACAAACTAAAAATATTATCTACCGAATTTTGGAGGCTTCGACCGAACCGCTATCGTATATAATAAGCTCATATCGTATCATAATTATCGTATATTTATCGAACAAAAACGAATCATATCGTATCAAATTTGTTAAGTGATATATTTGAAGCATGGAAAATAAAATACATTCATTTTCATTAAACATTGATTGGGAACTTATCCGATTGATAAGCCAGATTGACCGATTTGATGCATCTTGGACTGCAATCGAAAAGAAAGAAGGACAAAGCTTAAAGCAATTAAAAATGATTGCCACCGTTCGTAGCGTTGGAGCTTCAACGCGAATTGAAGGTTCAAGTATGTCTGATGAAGAGGTTGAAGTATTGCTCAAAGAAATTGACATCACTAAAATTGTCGATAGAGATTCTCAAGAAGTTGTAGGATATTTTGAAACCCTGGATTTAATTTCGGAATCACATGAAGACATATCAATAACAGAAAACAGCCTGAAAAACTTGCACAATATTTTAATGAAATATAGCAAGAAAGACGAGTGGCATAAGGGTGATTACAAGCAACATAGCAATGCTGTAGAAGCTAAGCTTCACGGTGGAACTCGACAGATAATATTTCAGACCACGGAAGCTGGATTACCGACACAGGATGCAATGAGATTCCTAATTGATTGGTATGTAAATGACAATGCAACTCATCCATTAGTAAAGAGTGCAATATTTGCTTATGAATTTGTGAGCATTCATCCGTTTCAAGATGGAAATGGTCGTCTGAGCAGATTGCTTTCAACTTTGCTGTTACTAAAACATGGATATAAATGGATTCAATATGTAAGTTTTGAACATGAAATCGAAAGTAGAAAAACTGAATACTACAGAGTTTTAAGGAGTTGTCAAGCACAAAGACCCAATGAAGATGTAACGGATTGGATTCGATTTTTCTTTGATGCTCTTGGAAATATTCAGACTCAATTAATGCTTAAACTAGAAAGTAAAGGAGTTGAAACACGATTGTCGCCTCGAGAAAAATCCATTTTGACTTTTATAGGAAATAATGCCGGATGTAAATCAGGAGATATTGCGAAAAAACTTGGAATTCCAAGTCCAACAGTTAAACGAATTTTACCTGAATTGATTGAAAAAAATTTGATTGAAAAATTTGGGACTGGACCTGGAACTAATTATTCAATAAAGTAAAAAAAAAGCCCTAAAACAATGTGTATAATTCATAAGGGTTTTAGAGGTTTTCGAGCGTTATCTCCCGAATCATTTTGGTAGGTGGATTGATAAGTTAGAAACCCGTAATCCCTTACGACATCATACACTTTACGTTGAACCAATACAGCTGAAGCTGACCTCCCCTTTTCCTGCGTCCTGCGATTTAGGGACTGCTCTTTTCTTAAAAAATCAATTTCAATCCCTATACACCCTCTTTACAAAAGGACCACTCATAAACCTATGTGGGTCGATCTGACTTTGATTGACCACTCCCTTCCAGTTTTCTTCAAATAATAGTCGGACGATCTCTGCCATCGGCGCTGCAGTCGTAGCCTGAATCGCCTTTAATTTGATATTTCCCCATGGAACCTGCTTGATCCAATAAGATTTTTCATTGAGCCAGAGGGTATTGTTTTTGTCTCGTCCTTGTGCGGCAGAATAGATCAATACAAAATCTTCCTCGACCATAGGGATATTCTCCAACATGATTCGTTGTAGCTCCGCTATTTTGTCGCGATTTTGTGGGATGGTAGAAGTCGCTATTTTGACCCAATCATAATGACCGGGATATCTTAATGTTTTATAATCCAACTCTGATACTTTGTCAGTAAAATAATCGGGTAAGTCTGCAGCTCCTCCTGAAGTGAGGTCTGCCTCAAAAGGGAACCCATCGATGATTAAATTTTCCCTCGAAGATAAGGCCGGCACTACTGTCTTTTGAAAATTGCGGACCACGATACAATCTTCCAGATACTCAGTAGCCACCCCAACCGGGCTCCAGGTGAATCCATAAAAATGAGGATCTTTACAATTAAGTGGTAAGGCCCCTACCCTCATGATGATGCTGTCTGCTTTTTCTACTGGATATTCTTTGAACAAATCCAGGTACAACCGATGGGCCAGAATATTGATAAAACCGGGAGCCAGACCGGTTTGTAGTACAAATGCGGTGTCTGCACCTTGTGCCAATTCTATAATTTCGTTGGTCTCTTTGACATATTCTGTGAGATTGACATAATGAAGATGATACTGCCTGGCCAATCGGGCGATACGGGGAGCCTGCGTGCCTGGCAAACAATCCAAAATGACCTGGCAAGTACTCAAAACAGCATTCATCTCCTCTGAAGATCCTTCTCTGGGCATCACCACCAATCGAACAGATGTATCACCAGAAGTGCCGGATTGGATCCACCGCGACGCTGCTTCGGCAGTCGAAGTGCTGATATCGCCAATGGTTACTTGGATATCGTCTTTGTAATAATCTACCAACATCAAAGCCACGGCTCTGCCGATTCCACCGGCACCAGCTATAAATATATTTTTAGGTTTTGCCATATTTTGATTGGATTGGTTGGGTGACAAAGCTATAAAGAAAATATCTGGTCTGCTGGCGAAAGCCTAATTTTACGACAATTAACTTGATGATCAAATGTTGGCCGAAAAATTACTACAAGGTTTAAAAGAGGAGATTGAAGGAGATGTCTATTGGGATGCACTGCATAAAGCGATTTATGCTACCGACGGCTCTGTGTATAGAAAAATCCCAGCTGCGATAGTGCACCCAAAAAATGCTGAGGACATACGCAAAGTCGTTCTTTTTGCATTAGCCCACGAGACCAATATCATCCCCCGGACAGCAGGCACTTCGCTGGCAGGGCAATGCGTGGGTGAGGGCATCGTGCTGGATACTTCCCGATACATGAATCATATCCTGGAGATCAATCGACGAGAAAAATGGGTACGAGTACAACCTGGAGTAGTTAGAGATCGACTCAACCAGGTATTGGCATCCGAAAATCTTTTTTTTCCTCCAGAGACAGCCACTGCAAGCAGAGCCATGATTGGTGGTATGGTCGGGAATAATTCCTGTGGGGCCAATTCGATCGTCTACGGGTCTACCCGCGACTATGTGCAAGAATTACAGGTAGTCCTTAGCGATGGATCTATGGCTAGTATAAAATCAACTCCAGCTGCCGAAATTGATTCACCAAATCCATTTTTGTCGAAAATCAAAGGACATGTGCTATCAACATTAGCCGCCGAAGGCGCCAGTACTGAAATCCGAAAAGAATTCCCTAAAAGATCCATACATCGCCGAAACACAGGTTATGCAGTCGACCTGGTACTGGACCAATTGGATCTTGGTCTTTTTGACCTCACCAAATTAATCTGCGGTTCTGAAGGCACCCTGGCCATCACTACGGAGATCAAGCTCAAATTAGTAGACCCTCCTGGCAAGGCCAGTGTGATGATCTGCCCACATTTTAGTTCAATAGACGAAAGCATGATGGCTGTGGTCACCATAATGAATCATGCACCATACACCTGCGAGCTCATGGATCGGTTTATTCTGAAATGTACTGACGGCAATGAAGTCTTTAGACAATATAAATTTTTTGTGCAAGGTGATCCTGCGGCCATATTGATGGTAGAGTTTCGACATGATGATCCTGCGATCGCCCAGGCCAAGATCCAGGCAGTTGAAGCTGACTTAAAAGCAATGGGTCTCGGTTATGCATATCCAATGATAGAAGAAAAAAACATCAAAAAGGTCTGGGATCTGCGACGGGCAGGATTGGGCTTGTTGGCGAATCTCGAAGGCAACAAAAAAGCAATAGAATGTATTGAGGATACAGCGGTAGCATTGGAGGACCTTCCTCAATACATCAAAGAGTTTACAGCTATGATGGACACCTACCATCAGAAGCCCTTGTATTATGCTCATGCCGGTGCAGGTGAGCTTCATTTGAGACCAGTGCTCAACATGCACGATCCTGCGGACAGGAAAGATTTTAGATCGATTTGCGAGGACAGTGCCCGCCTGGTAAAAAAATTCGATGGTTCCCTCAGTGGCGAGCATGGGGATGGCCGATTAAGAGGTGAGCTGATCCCTCTTATGATTGGAGAAAAAAACTATCAACTTCTTCGAAAGATCAAGCAGATATGGGATCCTCAAAACATCTTTAATCCGGGCAAAATAGTCGATGCTTATAAGCTTGACGAAGACCTTCGTTACGACCACGAAAAAGCAGGGCCTGAAGTGGCTACTGTTTTTGATTTTTCTGAAACGGGTGGCTTTTATCATTCCGCAGCCCGGTGTTCTGGTTCTGCTGACTGTCGCAAACCAGCCAGCCTGGGTGGTACCATGTGTCCAAGTTTTATGGCTACCCTGGACGAAAAGGATAGTACCCGAGCGAGAGCCAATGCCTTGCGTGAATTTTATAGTGACCAGGCTCTGTCATCGATCAAAGAGATGAAAGAGGTCAAAGAAATATTAGACCTATGTTTGTCCTGTAAAGGATGCCATAACGAATGCCCGTCGAAAGTGGACATGACTATCCTGAAAGCAGAGTTTATGAACCAATACCATCAACGACAAGGATTGCCTTTCCGAACCAGCCTTTTTGGTCAAATCGATGCAATTAATCAATACGCCTCAATCCTCCCTGCCTTCAGCAATTGGGCTCAAAATCTTTCTTTTGTAAAAAAAATGATTGGCATCCATCAGGATCGCACGCTGCCCAATTTGTATCATCATACCTTTCGATCGTGGACCAATAAATTTGAATCTAACAAAAACAATTCTAAAAGACCAGTTCTGTTTTTTGTGGATGAATTCACCAACCATTATGATGTAGCTATCGGCATCAAAGCGGTGGAACTCCTTGACAAACTCGGCTACCCCATACATTTTACAGATCATGGTTCCAGTGGAAGAGCCCAATTATCAAAAGGCATGCTGGATCAAGCGCAACAACTGGCTCAAAAAAACACTGAAATCTTCCAAAAATATATCCCAAAGTATGCCATTGTAGGCATCGAACCTTCTGCCATCTTGACTCTTAAAGATGAATACCCTAAGCTTTTAAGAAACGACGCTCAAGAGCAAGCAAAAATCATCGCCCTGCATACCTTTACTTTAGAGGAATTTCTTTATCAGGAAATAAATAAAGGAAATATCATTGCAGATCAATTCGATACTACAGAAAGGGACATAAAGATTCACGGCCACTGTCATCAAAAAGCATTGACTGACACTGAGCAAGCACTGCATGTATTAGGATTGCCAGTGGGGCATAGGATATCCATGATTCAAAGTGGATGCTGTGGTATGGCTGGCAGCTTTGGCTACGAAAAAGAACATTATGATCTGAGCATGAAAATCGGAGAACTTGTTTTATTTCCAGCTATACGAGCATCCAATGCTTCCACCATCATTGTTGCTTCAGGGACGAGTTGTCGACACCAAATATCAGATGGTACCAAAAGACTTGCTTTGCATCCGGCAGAAATATTATGGTCCGCCCTCAGGAAATAATAAATAACAAAAAATATTCTTAAAGCTCAGATTTTTTCAGTTTAAGATCATCATTGAGCTGCCGCCTAAAATCCTCTATGGAATCAAATTCTTTTCGCCAGGATATACCGCCTCCGATACGATCTTTTAATTGGCCCTGACTGATATCATCTTTTCTTGCATAAGCTCTTATTTTAAGTCTTCTGTCTTTAGTCAAGGCATATTCGACTTCAAAGTGTGGAGTGATCAGTCTGTCAAACAAAGTACTATTGACAAAATTGGCGCCAACGCCTACACTCAACCTATCTTCAAAAAACTTAGGCCCAAGATTTATATTCACCTCATCAAAAATAGAGAGGTTGTTGATATCAACGGCATTGGTATTGTTGTAATAGTTGACATCAAAATCAAATCCAGAAATTACATTATTATCAGCAACCAATTCCTTAAGTGCATTTTCTACCAATAATGAAAGCTGACTACTGACGAACTGTGAAAGATTATTGATGGTAGAACCTATGACCCCACTGGATGCCACCAGTTGATTGGGGGGCAAAAAACTACCCCATACCATCAAACCCAATACCTGCTGATTTAACGCATTTTGATCGGATTTGAGCAGATTGAGTTTTTGATCAACTATGCTCCGCAAATTGCCAGTAAGATTGGGGATTTCAATATTGAAACTGATCTCAGGCTTGAACAATTCGCCGTACAAATGCATGCCGAGGTCTATATTAGCTTGGGTCCTGAGCTCTCCGCTTTGAAGTGAATTCTCGTATTCGGGCAAAAGATTTATAAGATTTGAAGTAAGCCCCTTGTATTCTGCATCGAGATCAATGATGGCACCTATAGGATCACCATTCCATTGGATAGTACCACCTTGTTTAATTGAAAAAGGTTTGTTGACCACACCAAACAACGTAAATAAATATTCCCCCCGGTCTACTTCATAGTTTCCATACATAGTGATATCTCCACTGCGTTCAAATCTCATTTGCAATACTCCATTGCCAACACCTTTTAGGATATCTCCTTTTTTTTCATCAAATATCAAAGATACTTCTGCATCATTGTTAACCGTGAGATCTATACCTACAGATACTCCTCTTGCCGCTAATATCCTTTTTGATTTCAAAGTATCTTGATTTGTATTAACCTGAGGCCTAAATCGCACCAGCCTATCTGTGGTGGTGGTGGTGGCCTGACTGATAGGAATATACAGTGCAGATGGCCTGGCCGTAGTGCCCTGCACATCTATATCGATCATATTGAATGGTCCATGAAACCTTGCTACCATGTTTCCTACCACAGTACCATAATAATCCGGATTCTGCTCTTTGGTAGTCTTCAAGACTAAAAATCTATTGGAAGACACGCCTGCATCCAGTCTGAAATTTTTAAAATGATCATGTAGGATGCCGCCGCTCAAAGTAGCCAGATTACCCAATTCATCCTTCAATTGGATTCCGGCCACATTGATTATATTGTTATTAATTTTCACGGGCTGTGTGCCCAAACTATAAGTAGTATTGAGGTAGTTTACCTTCAAGCCACCATCTCTTATTTGGATATCACCATCAAAATTTGGTTTATTATCAACCTTAGTGATGTCTAAACGGCCCTGCATATTGCCCTGGGTATTGTCCACTATATCATCAATTAAAAACTCAAACAACTTTAAAGGAAAATCTTTAAATATTACTTTGAACTGATAATTATTTTTTACTCCATTAGAAAGCAAACCTTCTTTATCATAGTACCCTTCCCCTATTAACTGCCGCTTGCCATCCAACATCGCCAGACTTATCTTGAGCGGTTGATTCATACTGGGTGTGTATGCGTTCAAATCCAATAATCCAAAATACGAATCATTGATCCAAATTGAATCTATTAATCCGGCCACTTTTAATCCCTTTAGGTTAGCTATATTTTCTACCTCTGCTTTGAGGTTGACATTTCCTTTTAACTGCCATTGTTTAAGTGGCATAAATGAATTGATCCAGTTTATATCAAGATTAGTAACCTCTGCTTTCAATCCATTTGAACCTACACTTGCAAATTCAATTTTTTCAATTCCATTGACAAACTGAAGATTTTTAGTTCTTATAAAACCCGGACGAAAGGCTATTTCATTGTCTGGTAATATGTCCCAATTTCGATCCAGAAACGACACCTGCGAAGTTGCAAATTTTAATGTATATGTAGAATCGATTAATTCCATTGTTCCATTCAAGGCGACATTATTGATCAGGTTTGCTACTTTAGGGGTTTTGATGGAAAAATTCATTTTGTTATAGGACAAGTCAGCTGTAAGCACGACATGCGGCATGCGAAAGTCTTTAGAAATGGTGGAGTCTACATAAGAAGAGGTAAAGGCAAGAGCACCTTTGGCTTCTAAGCGGCCTACTGAATTGAAAATACTTAAATTCTTCACGCGAAGGTCCGGGATATTCCAGTTAGTCTGGAAATATTTCTGACCAGCATCGACAGCTCCACTTATTTTAATCGGCTGAGAAACATACATCTCCGTGTGCAGCAATTCTTCAAATCCCACGAGGTCTTTAATCAAGAACTCAAATCGATATTTTTGTAATTTGTTACTGTCCGATGTGGCTAATAATTTTTTATACAGGTCTAAACTGTGAGCAATTTCAGGAAATTGGAGGATCATTTGCTGTCTCAATGCGGGCCAGATGTCCTTGAGTGTATAACTACCTTCAATAAAGCCATCTACCCAATCTGACCTGACATTCAGCCGTTGTAATCCTGCTAGCGTCTGTGTCGCTGTCAAAGAAAGGTTTTGAAGGATCACCTCTGAAGTATCCTGAATGATAATAAGATGCTGGAGGTTAACTTCACCTATTAAATCTTCTATTTTTTTCCCTTGTAAGGAAATATCTATATCGCCTTTTAATGCCAGAGGCCGTTTAGACAAATTCAGTTTATATAGATCCAGATTCTTTACTTCTGAAACAAAATCATAGGAAGGCGCAATTTCTGTAAAATCTATCTTTCCACTAAAATTAAGGTCTGCGTTCTTGTCGTGCATATTAAGTGCACCATCCAATAGTCGTTGCTGCAATTTGCCATTAAATATCGCATTAGAATAGGTGTAACCTTTAAACTCCAGTACTTCCACATTGGCATTTACGCTGGCACTGGCAGACTTGGCTTGTAATCCGACTCCGTCTGACACGGTGGCTTTAAGTGACACCTTGCCCCAGTCACTATTGCCCGTCCAGGTTTTTAAATCAAAATTATTTAACTCTAGTTCTCCACTATATCTGGCTTGCTCAATGCCATTTTTGGTATTCATCCTCATATCCATTTTGGTGATACCGAGTTCAGAATTCAAAATACCATATGCCACAAAATCCTGGATTGATCCATCAAAACTTCCCTTGAATTTCAGATTTCCAAGTTTATCAATATTTTGGAGTTTTTCTATCCCTTTTATTAAATCACGTAGAATCTTGGCTTGGGTAGTCAGAGAATTTATTCGAAGCGAATAAAATGCTTCTTTGGGCTTGGTCAGATCCGTGATCTCAATTCGGCCATCAAACTCAGCCAAATCTTTCAATCTGATCCTGGTATTTTTACTCGCTAGTTCGTTCAAAGTACCTGTAAACTTACCATCGAGATATACCTTTTGGTTATAATATTTTTTGATAAATGCCGACTGATCCATGCTGGGTATCCATTCACTTAATTCTTTTAAAGAGATGGCTGTATTTTTAAAATTGACATCCAATTTTACCCGATCTGCAAAAAATTTAAAGTCACCTAAGGAATCATATCTAAATGTCAGCGAATCGGAGACATAACTCTCAGTTGTATTCAGTGCCATTCCTAGAGCTTGAGCCTGGTGGTTATCGAAGAATACTTTATCCACCTGGAAAGATTTAATCCCCCAACCTTCTTGGTTAAGCGCTTGTATTTGCTCGACTTTAAAGCTTAATGCACCTTTGTCTAAAACCACATTTTCCAGGGATATTCGAGCATCATTCATGTGCTGCCCCAACCTGTTCAAAATGGATTGGTTAGGCCAGCCTTCGGTGGCAAATTTGCCATTTGCCACACTCAATTTATTTATTTTTATTACCCAGTTTGTATCAGTCCACAGTGCTTTACCCGATTTTTGGGCCAGAAGCCCTAGTTTTGACAGATTAATCTCAGGTCCATTCAATTGGATGGTATTAATCAGGATCGTTTTGTTGGTTATATCCACTTTCTCTATGGCCAACTCTCCATTTTCAAGAATATAACTATTGTCTATTTTATCTGACTTATCCCGGAAGGAAACTCTATCCAGTGAGATATTTTTCAGGTCTAACTCTAAGGCAGATTTTTGGGCCTGATCCTTATTAGCTTTGGGCACAAAAAGACGGTTCAGGATAGAAGTGAGTGTGCTGGTTGAATCCCCATCCATAATTTGGTTATTAATACTAACATCCTGAAGTTTAATATCGTGGATGGATAATTGGCCCCGGATCAAAGCCAGGATATTCATATCGATACTGGCTGATAAATAACCTGCATATAAGGCCGTATCTTTTAAAGCGTCTTCTACATAAAATTGATCTATCTGCAGATTGCTCAGCCATTCCAGGCGAATTTTCCCAATTGAAACTTTCTGATTTAATTTATCCTGCAAATATACTTCTGTCTTCTGACGAGCTATATTTTGCACCGCAGGCACCTGCAGCACCAAAGTAAGCAATAAAAGCAGACCTATAATTATAAATACAAACAGCAACAATCTCCGCATGATTTTACCGAAGATGGTGGGATTGTAGGGTGCTGTTGGCTTGCTTTCCATACTTAACTAAAATAACGCAACAAATTGATTTATAGTTACCTTGGCAAGACAATTAAGTAGAGCTTAACAAAATTAGCTTTGTTTATATCCATAAGATCAAAGGTGTTAATCGGTGGTCTGCAGTGTAGCTTGATTTAATTTTTGCCAAAGTTTGATCGTCTGCATGGCTTCTTTTACATCGTGGACCCTAAGCATTTTTGCCCCTTTGTTGAGACAATGCATGTGCAAAGCGGTGCTACCATTGAGTCCGTCTTCAGGCTGCACTCCTAATGTCTTCCAAATCAAAGACTTGCGTGAAAGGCCTACCATGATTGGGAGATCCAGTATCGCAAGAACTTCAAGATGCTTTAGGAGAGCATAATTTTGTTCTACAGTCTTGGCAAAGCCAATACCCGGGTCAATAAAAACATCCTTAATGCCCTGGGCCAAAATTTTTGGAATCCTTTCAATAAAATAATCCAATATCTCTGCCATCAAGTCGGTGTACCGGGCTTCAGATTGCATCGACTCTGGTGTACCTTTCATATGCATGAGCACATAAGGTACCCTCTGAGCACCTGTCCACGACCAGATCTCATCTCCTGCCTTCCCTCCGGATATATCATTGACCATATCAATGTGGTAAGGCTCAATAGCTTGCAGAATTTCTACTTTATGAGCATCGATAGAGATGAGGGCACCAGGACATTCTGACCTAACAACCTCACATGCCATCCTTAATCGTTCTATCTCCAGGTCTGATGATATTGGTTTGGCTCCCGGCCTTGATGATGCTGCGCCTAAATCTATAAAGGTCGCTCCCTCATTGATCATCTTGTTCGCTGACTCTGATATGCTGTGAGCAGCCGACTTCCTCGAACCAGAATAAAAAGAATCACTTGTAATATTGATTACACCCATAACTAAAGGAGCTTCTAAAGGAATCAGTTTCCCCCTGCAATTAAGAGAACCAGGGGAATAAAATGGATGGGTTTGCATCAACCGCAAAGGTCGTCAAATTATTCAAAATGAGGCAAATAAGTATAAAACTTAGCATATGTTAAAATATACGGAGTCTGAATATTTTGGCATAATTTTAGCCCGAAAGGATTCTGGACTAGATCAATAGTCTAAACGATTTTATTTATTAACCTAAACTGTGTACTGACCGTGAAAATTAGTCATCGTCAAGATAATACGACTTTTGTCGCTTCCACCAATCCAAAGTTTAGCTTGTTTTTATTCTCAAGCTTTTTACTTTTTTGCACCTTTTTTATTATCCCTGCCAGCTCATTTATGAGCAGTCCAAAAGCTGCATTAGCCGGTACTTCTATTGATCATTGTGTAGATCCTGTAGTGAAATATGGGTTTGATGAATCGCTTTTTCATATTGAAGAGGGCAAAATCTTAAAAAATGACTTTGTTGGAAAAATCCTGTCCAATTGCGGTGTATCCAATGACTGTATCATGTCTTTGGCTGAAAAAGCTAAAAATGTATTTTCTGTCACTAAACTTCAAGTCGGCAAGAAGTATGCTACCGTCTCCTCTACACCTTGTGGCAAACCTGACTTTTTGGTTTATGAACCCAATGCATGGTCTTATGTGGTATATAAACTTGGGGATGAACCTCAAGCAAAAATAGTCAACCGTCCTTTCAATACTTCCATCGTATTTGATGAAGGTCATATAGAGTCTTCACTTTGGGAAGCGATGGAGACCAAAGGGGCGACTCTTGAACTCATTTCTTTAATGGAAAATGCACTTGGTAGCCAGATAGATTTCTATCATGTCCAAAAAGGAGATTCGTTCAGGTTAATCTACGAGACCAGATCCATAGATGACCAAATTGTCAATATAGGCAATCTTATAGGTGCTTATTTTAAAAATGAGAATAAGGAGAACGTTGCTATCTACTATGAATTTGAAAAGCAGAAAGGTTATTTTGACCTTAATGGTGCTCCTACCAAAAAATCCTTTTTAAAATCGCCGGTAGAAATTGGTTACATCTCCTCAAAGTTTAATATGAACAGGCTACACCCTATCCTGAAATATCGAAGACCCCATATGGGTACCGATTATGCAGCAAGGTACGGTTCGCCTATCAGGGCTGTAGCTGCGGGTACGATCGAGGAATCCACCAAACGTGGTGGAAATGGCTTATTTGTAAAAATCCGACATGATAAAATGTATGAAACTCAATATCTGCATATGTCCAAACTCGGAGCTGGTATCCATCCAGGGACGCATGTCAATCAGGGTCAGACTATTGGCTATGTGGGTCAATCAGGATTAGCAACCGGGCCTCATGTATGTTTTAGGTTTTGGAAAAACGGCAAACAAGTCAATCATCTAAAAGAAAATTTTCCAGACCCAGATCCGATGCCGAAGGCAGAATTGCCTAATTTCTTTAAATACAGGGATGTCATCGTCGATCATCTAAAATCCGGCAATACCAACTCCTTAATTACCCCCTACTCTACGTTGGACACCTGTAATGTTAATTCATTAATTAGGTCCTGAAGCAAGATCGTTTTGCATTTGAAGCAAACGCTTTGGGCTGGCCTTGTCAAGTGTAAAACTAAATGTACTGCCTGATCCAATAGTACTACGCACCTGAATACTTTGCCCCATAGCTTCTATAATATGCTTGACGATAGAAAGACCTAGTCCACTGCCTCCTGCTTGCCTGGATCTGGCTTTGTCTACTCTGTAGAATCGATCAAATAAATGCCTTAAGTGCCTGGCTTCAATGCCCGGACCATTGTCATTGATCTCTACCAATACCTGCGTATCCAGCTCCAGCACCTTGATTAATGTTTCTCCTCGTTGCTCCCTCCCATATTTAATGGAGTTCTCCAATAAATTGATAAATACCTGGCGTAAATAATCCGGATCTGCTATGATGTCTATATCACTCTCCACCTCTGGTTCATAGCGGACAGTGACGGATTTTTCAAGCGCAAGCAATTTTATCTCATCCATCATAGAATCAATAAACTGGCCTAAGTCGATGGATTGCCATTCTAATTTGAGCTGATTAGATTCAAGTTTGTAGATTGAATCCAGGTCTTCAATAATTTTGATTAATCTATCTATATTGTCTGCAGCCTTTTGCAGATATGACTTATTGACTTCAGGGTCATCTATAGCCCCATCGATCAAGGTGTGCACATAACCTTGAATATTGAAGATTGGGGTTTTTAATTCGTGCGCGACATTACCCACAAAATCTTTCCTGTAGTTTTCCAGGTGCCGGAGGGTATTCATTTCGTTTTTTTGTGCCTTAATAAATAGAGAGACTTCATTTTCCACTTCTTTGAACAATGGTTTGTCAAGGTCTATTTTAACGGTGTCAATCGATTTATGATTTTGACGGTAGATCATTTGGTAGATCTGTTTCAACCTTTTTAGCAGAAAATAATTGACAGCTTTTTCAGTAAACCAATATGCTATCAAACCGGTAGCCAGAGAAACAATGATATTAACCGTAGTAGAATTTTCGTTGAATAATAATGAACTAATCAACCAATCATTGAAATATACAGATGCAGTGACGACCGCACCGGCGAGGAGAGCAATCTTTCTAAGCGTAATATTGTCCATCAACCATTTTAGAACACAAATTTATATCCAACTCCTTTAATGGTCTGAACATATTTTTCTCCAATCTTTTCTCTGAGTTTCCTGATGTGTACATCGATGGTCCTGTCACCAACGATTACCTCTTTCCCCCAGATCTTTGACAATATCTCTGTTCGGTTGAATACCTTGCCTGGTCGGCTGGCGAGAAGGTATAATATCTCAAATTCTTTTTTGGGCAGATCTATTTGTTTTCCTTCTATGCTGATGATGAAATTGACAGGATCGATCACCAGCTCATTGAATTCAAGTTTATGCTCCTTGGCAGAAGGCTCCATCCTCCTCAACAAAGCCTGTATACGGCTCAAAAATACAGATGGCTTCAGCGGTTTGGTGATGTAATCATCAGCTCCTACATTCAATGCATCGATCTGGATCTGATCCTCCTGCCGCGCAGTAAGCATCGCGATCATGGAAGATTTAAAAGTATCATCTCTCCTGATGTCTTTGCAAAGGTCTATACCTGTTTTACCAGGCATCATAATATCCAAAACAAAAACATGAGGTTTAAATACCTTTGCAATCTCCATAGCTTCATCGGCAGTAGATGCTGACCTCACTTCAAATCCATTTTTTGTAAGATTGTAGGACAAAAACTCGGTTATATCCGGTTCATCATCTACTACTAAGACTTTGAACTTAGATTCCATGTGATATACTGGTTATATTAATTAAATGTAAATTAAATACTATTAAGCTGAAAGAACTTAATATAGTACATTAAATAAATATTAAGTTGTAAACTGTTGATTTACTGAGGATAGGCTATTGCCGAATCAGCCAGGGCATCCAATTTGACACTCATAATCTTGGTGATGTCGAGCATTAATTGTGGATCAGATTCCAAAGGTTTAAGACTTTCTTTTAAATGATCGACATCCGAAAAACCATAAATTTCACAGATCTTTTGATGAATCGCTTTTCGCAAACTGTCTTTATTATCCACTTTTGAATTGAGGATTATAGTTTCTCCTACCTGCAGATCCAGGATGATGTCTGTATAGGTCTCCTTACTCAATGTTTTCACTTTGGACTGACAGCCTGATAAAAAGATGACCAGTAAAATATATAGTATTGGTCTAATCTTCACCTTCTTCAGGAATATATTGTTTTGGATAAATAAATTCCTGTAACCCTTTGTGATCGGGTTGAAGAGATTTCCAGTCTGTAATGTTCAACTTTACCACCATGATGCCGCAGGTAGGCACATGTATGTGGTCTTCAGAAAAAAGTGCGGCCAGGTAATTCATAGTAGGATTATGTCCAAATACGAAAACTGTTTCCCTGGAATTGTCGACCTTGCGCAAGATGTCAAAAATATTTTGCTCATCACCCCCATAGATAGATGGTTCAAATTGGGTGTCGCTTTTGCTCATCCCATATTGCTTTCTAAATGCTTTTGCAGTTTGTCGGGCTCTTTTTGCAGGAGAGGAGATGATCAGATCAGGGGTAATATCTTTATCAGCCAGAATTTTGGCCATGATGGGTGCAGTAGTTTTTCCACGTATGTTTAGAGGCCGATCTATATCTGATAGACCAGCCTGATCCCAACTTGATTTAGCATGTCTGATAAAGCAGACGGTTTTCATACAAAGTGATTATTTAAGGTATGTTGAGTGAAATTATAAAATTAAAATTTAATAAGTCAGTTTAAAATCCTGGAAGATTAATTGATGACTATATCTTCAAAATAATTTTCTCCAAGGCGCTCGTGGAGGATCCTCCTGATCTGCTCTCTTCCCAGATTCATTTCATATTTTAAAGGGCCCGACTTAATATAGACATACAGGGTATTATTCTTCACCACTAGTTTTTCAGTGTTTTTTGAGATGGTTTTCCCAAACCAATCCTCCCATCCAGCCTCGATTTTTTCCTGGATCAACCTGGGTTTAAATTTGGGAGATTGGCTCCATTGTTTAAGTACTTGAGAAATCGGTAAATCATTATGTCGTTTCACAGCACAAATTTATCCTATTTCATTGATAGGCATTGACCATTTTCTATTTTAAAATATTTTAAGGGCATGGATAGCTCATTGATGATAGCGCCTACCCTATGGTCTGTGGTATCTGTCATGATGATTTGTTTGCAAGGCAGCTCACTCAGGGTCCTCATAAGATGACTGACCCGGAGCGTATCCAGCTTATCAAAGATATCATCCAGTAATATTATAGGCGGCGTAGGCATTAAATGTGATAAATAATCTGCTTGCGCCAGAAACAAGCTGACCAAATAAGTCTTTTTCTGACCCTGCGAACCAATATATTTCAGATCCTGTCCATTGATTAAAAATTTTAAATCGTCTTTATGGCTGCCTTTATGTGTGTATCTGTTTCTAAGATCCTGGTGATGGCTCTCTCCGAACAGCTCCAATAATGGTTTAGTACTGAGTTCTGACTCATATTTGAGTGAGACCATTTCCTTTTCACCACTTATCGCTCCATAATATGATTGAAAATTGGGCTCAAGGGCAGCTACAAATGTACTCCGACATTGATGCAGATAAGCACTACTGGGTGCCATTTTTTCATTTAATACCTGGAGAAAAACTGTATCCGGTACCTGGGTTTGCTTCAAATAAGCATTTCGTTGATCTAAAAGCTTTTTATAAGTGCTTAAATGCATCAAATAGGATCGGTCAAGTTGAGATAAAGATACATCCATGTACTTCCGTCGCAGATTACTCAAGCCATCTATAACATCGAGATCATCTGGTGCGATCATCACCATTCCAATCGTCCCGATATGATCAGCTAGCCTGGTCAATGGATCGTCATTGACTTCGAGCCTTTTCTCTGCAGGTCTATATTTGATCACTACCTTGGTGTTATTGGAAGCATTAACAAAATGGCCTTCCAATCGAAAAAAATCTGATCCTTGCATGATCGCCATTCGATCCTGAGGGACAAAATGACTTTTGGTCAAGGCCAAATAATGTATAGCATCTAAAATATTGGTTTTACCGCTCCCATTGTAGCCATAAATTAAATTAAATCCTTCAGCGAATGTTATTTCCTGAAAGGGATAATTTTTAAATTGAGTCAGTATGATGGAAGAAAGTACGATGCTTTATTAAATCTGATTGTTAGGATCCAAATATCTATAAAATATTCATTATCAATAGAATTCCTTGGACACTGCTTCTACGCCACCAAACTTTAAGTATCAATAATTTTTATGTAAAACTATAATGAATAGAGTGTTTATCTTTGTCAAAATTCTTGTACATGCAAGTGATAGATAAAAAAGTAGTCGCTACCGCCAATAAATATGATAAAGCCACTTATCTGAAGTGGTTTGAAACCATGTTTAGAATCAGAAAATTTGAAGAGCGTACACTTCTCATGTATAGTCAACAGAAAATCAGGGGATTTTGCCACGTATATATAGGTCAGGAGGCCATTGCGGGCGGCTTGGTTACAGCTATCAGAGCTGAAGATGCTTTGGTCACAGGCTATCGACAACATGGCATAGCATTGTCAAGAGGACTGAGTCCCTCAACCTGTATGGCTGAGCTGTTTGGCAAGTCTGGAGGATGTGTAAAAGGCAAAGGAGGATCCATGCATTTTTTCTCACAGGAGCATCGTTTTTTTGGAGGGAATGGTATAGTGGGTGCTCAGATAGGCATCGGTACAGGTATCGGTTTTGCTGAAAAATATAAGGGCACGGATTTGCTTTGTGTCACCATGTTTGGGGATGGAGCAGCCAGGCAAGGCATTGTATTTGAAGCTTTTAACATGGCTATGACCTGGAAGCTGCCGGTCCTGTACATCTGTGAAAACAATGGCTATGCTATGGGAACTTCGGTAGAAAGGACGAGCAACGTTAAAGAGATCTACCGGATAGGCGCAGCTTTTGATATGCCATCAAAACGTGTAGATGGCATGAATGTGGAATCTGTCCATGAAGCTATCCTGGAAGCAGCCGATCATATCAGGTCAGGTCAAGGCCCTTATTTCCTGGAGATCATGACCTATAGATATAAAGGCCATTCAGTGAGTGATCCAGCTAATTACCGGTCAAAAGAAGAATTACACCAATATCAGGAAAAGGACCCTATAGAAACCCTTGAAGAAAAAATATTGGCCGAAAACATCTGTACAGAAGAAGAGTTGCTCATCATTAAGGACAAGATCAAACAAGAGATTGATGATGCAGTGGCCTTTGCAGAAGAATCACCTTTCCCTGATCCTTCTGAGCTTTTTACAGACAATTATGTGCAGCCGGATTACCCTTTTGTGTCTTAAGTCCAGATTCAATATTGATAGTGAGGCAATAACAAATTAAATTTTTAATATTTTCACAAATTTGCGAGGTAGATTAAAATATTTATCTTTGCGCAAATTTTTTTAAGACCCAGCATGGCAAAAGTTAATACGAATAAGAATAAACCGGATGAAAAGTTATTGGATCTGGTAGAAGTTCAACAAAAAACCAAAAGTTTCTTTGAACACAATCAAAAGCTTATTTCCATTGCTGGAGGAGGCTTGATATTGCTCGTTGGCGGATTACTTGCATATTTTTTACTGTATCAACAGCCCCGACAAAAAAGAGCGATAGAGCAAATGATGCTGGCTGAGCAACAATTTGAAAAAGACTCGTTTAGACTCGCCTTGACTAATCCCGGCGGTGGATATTCAGGATTTCTCGATATCATAGAGACTTACAGTGGCACCAAATCAGCCAATCTGGCCAAATATTATGCGGGTATCTGCTATTTGCACCTGGGTCAGCATGATGCAGCTATTGAATTTCTTAATGATTACAATGCCAAAGATGAACCTACCAATATCACTCGCTTAGGAACCATTGGAGATGCTTACTCTGAGAAAAAAGATTTCTCTAATGCAATTTCATTTTATAAGAAAGCCATAGCAGCTGGCAACAATGAATTGCTCACACCATATTATATAAAGAAATTAGGCATGCTCTATTTGTATCAAAAGGATATGCCCGGAGGATTGGCAGAGTTTAAAAAATTGAAAAGTGATTTTCCATTATCACCGGAGTCTACTGATGTGGATAAATATATATCTCAGGCAGGAGGTGGTATAGAGGATTGATTATCTACTCTCCTTATATCATATCCAGATTAGACTGCAGTCCTGGGTTAAACAGTATTGGACAGGATAAACTCCTTTTTACGTTGCTCCAGCGTACTAATAGTTTGAGCTACTTTAGGATTTTCACCTTCTAAAGTTTTGATCATTCTTACTACTTTATCCCTGATATTTAAGGTGTTATTAAGCGCATTGTAAATTTTTTGTTGAATAATCCAATCTGTAATCAGATTATCAAAAAAGACATCGATAAATCGGTTAAAGGAATCGATATGTAGTTGAAAATCTTCTGGAATCTGCTTGTACACATCTAATAATTCTTTCTCAAATACTTTAAGTTGTCGATTCGACTCATAAGCCCAGTCCTTGGCCTTATCAATCGCTGAATATTTAAGGTGGTTGCTCATCGGATTACGACCACTTACATCCCATTGCCCCCAGTTATGTGCTTGTTGCAATCCTGCTATGACGGCATCAATGCACTCTAATGCCTTTAATCCGGCTTTGATTGCTTCTGATATATCTATTTTCAACCTTTCCTGCTGATCGATTTGGAGGTAGATTTTTTTGATTTCCAGCGCAGCGGCACCCGGCATATTGATCAATTCTTTCTCTTGTCTCACACTTAAATCATTGAGCTTCTGCTCTATTGTCGCTAGATTTCCTGATTTTTTTTTCAATATATTATACTCAAATTCGAGGAGCTCTAAATTTTTCCGAACCTGATCGTATTTAAGGGATGCCTGTAGGTATTCTTGTCTTTCTTTTTCTAACTGCTCCTCCTGGCTACCTAAAACCTTGTAAAAAAGTGCTTTCATCCCTAATTTTTCGAGGTTTTCAATATCCTCAAACTCTTTACGCATTTGTTGTTCCAGCGTTTGGACTTCACGGTTCACTTTTTCGATTTCAGGCACGATTTCAGCCAGCCTGGCTTCTGATTTTTTGAGGGATTGATGCTCTTCCAGCAGCTTTTTTATTTCTTCACCTATTTGGCTCATTTCCAATAACTAAGTTTGATAATATGCAATAGATCACAAAAATGCACTTTTTAACGTATAAAGAACTGAAAATGAGGGTATATTTTTAATCATCATATTGTAATAATTAATATATAAAGTTTTATCATAAATTAATTTTTTCTTAATATGTGTGTCGTATTTTTGCGCCGAAATCAAATTTTACCTGAGAAATGAAGGAATTTTACACGCTCTCTACATCGGTAACCAAAATCATACTTATGATTCTTTTTGCCGGTATCAGTACTTTGTCATTTGGACAAGGTGTTACCTCTGCGAATATAGCAGGATTGATCACAGACAAAAGCGGTGAGCCCTTGATTGGAGCTACTGTCATCGCTATACACGAACCCTCTGGCTCGCAGTATGGTACAGCTACCCGGGAGGATGGTAGATTTAACATACCCAATGTACGTATTGGTGGACCTTACTCAATCACCGTATCTTATGTAGGTTATAACACTTATCAAGAAAAAAACATTGAATTGTCACTAGGCCAAACGCTGCAGTTCAGGGCTAAATTGGGTGAAGAATCCTCTTTGATCGAAGAGGTTACCGTCGTAAGTGACAAAGGATCTATTCTGAGTTCTGAAAGAACCGGTGCTGGTGCCACTATCAAAAAAGAAATGCTTGAAGCTATGCCGACTATCAGCCGGGGTTTGAATGACTTCTTACGATTTGTGCCCCAGTCCAGATCATCGTCCGTTGCATCTACCGCTGGCTCAGGAGTATCATTTGCAGGCCAGGACAGCAGATTTAACAATCTCACCATCGACGGAACTATTTTTAATAATAGTTTTGGTCTGGCCAGTGCACCAGGTGGACAAACTAATTCAACCCCGATATCACTGGATGCTATTGAAGAGATCCAGGTGAGTTTAGCACCTTATGATGTCAGACAAGGTGGATTTACCGGCGCTGGTATTAACGCCGTGACACGCTCAGGTACTAACAAGACCCAGGGTTCTGTATTTTTTAGTGGCCGCAACCAGGATTATGTTGGCTCCAATGCGGCAGGAACGGATGTTGTCACAGCCAATTTTAATGTAAAACAAGCTGGAGGCCGCCTGGGTGGTGCCATCATCAAAAATAAATTGTTCTATTTCGTTAACTACGAGCAGGAATTGCGCTCGGATCCTTCTAGCTCTTATTTGGCTAATCGGGGCACTTCTGGCAATAACGTAACTCGTGTATTGGCATCAGATCTTGATGCCTTATCAGCCTTTCTTAAAACCAAATTTAACTACAACACTGGGGCATACGAAGGATTTCCTTTAGCAACTGAGAGCCGTAAAGGGCTAGCTAAAATAGATTACAATATCAATCAGAAAAATCGCCTGAGTGTGAGATTTAATTATCTCAAATCATTCAGGGATGTGACTATGAGTAATAGTGGTGTGGTCAGCGGAAACAGAAGCAATAATTTGTTTGCCATGAATTTTCAAAATGCCAACTATATTATCAACAATGACCTATACTCTGGCATCGTCGAGTTAAATACAATCCTGGGGAGTAAAATGTCCAATAACCTACAGTTTGGTTATACCGCCAACAGAGATTACAGAAGTAGTGGAGGCGGTGTATTCCCATTGGTTGATATTCTAAAGGATGGTACAACGTACACCTCCTTTGGATATGAACCATTTACAGCCAACAATATTTTAAATACAGATACCTGGCAGTTTAAAGATGATGTGACCTTCTACGCTGGCCGGCATACGATTACAGCAGGTGTAAATGTTGAAACTTTCAAATTTGACAACACCTTTACACCTACATATTATGGTCAGTATGTCTACAATTCATTAGAAGATTTTTATGCTGCAGCCAATGGTGATGCCAGTATCACAACCAGAAGGTATGCTTTGACTTACTCAGCTCTGCCAGGTCACGCCTTGCCAACTGCAACTACGAGAGCATCTCAACCTGGTATCTATATTCAAGATGAGCTTAATATGATGCAGGATAAGTTCAAACTAACCTATGGACTTAGGCTCGATATGCCAATATTTGGAAAAACAGCACGCAATAATCCAGAGGTAGAAGGATTTACTTTCCAAGATGCAGAAAACAAACCTTTAAAACTCAGCACCTCTAAACTGCCTGGTGCGAAAATCCTTTTTTCACCCCGAGTTGGATTTAACTGGGATGTCAAAGGTGATCGTTCTTTACAAATTCGTGGAGGTACCGGTATCTTCTCCGGAAGACCTGCTTTTGTATGGATCTCCAACCAGGTAGGTAATAATGGTATTTTGACAGGTTCATTTACTTTCAATGATACCAAAAACTATCCGTTTTCAGATAATGTAGAAAAATATATTCCTGAAAACGCTACCACTCCCGCTTCTTACAATATTGCTGTCACGGATCCAAACTTTAAGTTTCCACAATTATTGAGAACCAATATCGGCGTTGACTTCAAAATGCCTTTTGGTATGGTCGGAACACTGGAGGGAATATTCAGTAAAAACTTAAATCAAATCTATTATATCAATGCTAATCAGGAAAAAGCTACCGGATCTTATAGTGGAGCCGATAACAGACCTACTTTTCCAGGTTTAGGTTTAACCAGTACTGCACAGAACAATGCTTTAAGAATAGTCGATAAAATCACCGATGCTATTTTATTGACCAATACAAATAAAGGTTACACTTATTCTTTGACTGCACAAGTTCAAAAGCAGTTTGCTAAGAATTTCTTTTTGAATGCTGCCTACAATTTTGGCGAAGCTAAAGATTTGATGACCGCCGGCTCTATTGCGTTCTCTTCCTGGAGAGACAACCCCAGCCTGTTGGGTAACAATCTTCAGCAATTAGCATTTAGTGACAATGACCAAAGACATCGTATCATCGCTGGTATGTATTATAAAATTCCCTGGAGTAAATTTGCTTCAACAGCCTTTAACCTGGGACTACAGTCAGGTAATATCGGACGCGCCACCTATATAGTCAATGGAGATCTAAATGGTGATGCACAAACTTCTAATGACCTGATGTATATCCCTACCTCCTCCAGCGAAATTCAATTTGAACAATACACTGTTGGATCAGGTGCCAGTGCCCGTACAGTGACTGTGGATGCTCAAAAAGCTGCCTTTGATAAGTTTATTGCCAGCTCTCCCTACCTTTCTGACAATAAAGGAAGTTATGCTACCCGTAATGGATATCTTCTTCCCTGGTTGACCACGGTGGATGCCAGTATCACACAAGATATCTCTGTAAAAGTAGCTGGTCAACGAAATACACTTCAATTCAGATTGGACATGGTCAACCTCACTAATTTTATTAATAGCGATTGGGGCGTTGCTACCGTGACGACTACTCGTAATCCACTTCAGTTTAGAAGTAGAAATGCTACAACTAATCAACCAGTGTACAGATTTACAGAGATCAGTAACGCATTGCCAACTAATGCTACTCAAACCGGTAGTTCTTTATCCGATGTATGGCAAATCCAGCTAGGAGTTAGGTATATATTCAACTAATTTTTACCTTTGCAACATATTTATTGAACCTAGAGTCAATAAAAAACGAAAGGTCGTGTCGGGGGGCACGGCCTTTTTTTTTTGCCCCTTGAAAAGAGGGTCAAAAAAAA
>OBID01000087.1_pt1 | contig 40195 bp, 33 predicted proteins | sample 1519781 | NCBI WGS metagenome assembly OBID01 (sample SAMEA3991478, study PRJEB22521) | metagenome | biome: anthropogenic terrestrial biome; feature: sewage plant; material: sludge | place: Sweden | collected 2012-09-26 | reverse complement strand
GGGCTGTCGAACACCCCTAAGTCCCCTCTAGGCGCTAGAGGGGACTTAGCTGAGATAAGCTCAGAGTTTTGGTAAGGTTCACGAAGCTTTCAACAAGTTGAACACGGGCTGCGTCTAGGCATAATTCAAGCAAGCTTGATTCTGCTCTCGACTTGCACCGTGTTTCGCCCCTACGGGGTGAACCTTTCTTTTTTACGCAATAGAATTGCGATTTTCTGGACGCAACAGAGTCGCGATTGTTTAAGGTCCGCTAGGTGCGGCCCTTGCGACATTCCGCAGCTTAGCGTGAAGAATTTGTAAGATTTTCGAAATCACAATGAGTCTTATTTCTGAGAAGCAGAAATAAGGAACGAATTCTCGGCGTGTGTCTGAGCGGAGCGAGTTAGCAAGAGGATTTCTAAAATATCACAAATTTAGCGTGGCGAGGACGTCGCTACTTTCTCTTGCTTCTTCTCTTCGGTGAAGAGAAGAATGAAAACACCCCCTAAAAAAAGAAAAAAAGAATGAAGAGAAGCCCAATCTCTTCAAGCGAATTTTTTTATTCTTCAAGGAAAATAAATTTCTCTTAAAGGCAAATTTTCTCGCACGACGGCGGAATAAAACACTCCACTTAAAAAGGGATGATATGTATTTATTGTCTGTCATTATACTTGATTTTATATTCATGTTATTTACTTTCATTGAGCCTTAGCTTTTTATGAGAGTGCAAGGGAAATCAATAAATATGAAATATGCAAATTATGTCCGAAACCCGGATGAGAAAATATAAATAAAAATATAATTGATGATATTTGCAGCAAAATATAATAATATGGTACAACATGCACGCGTTATGGAAACCAAACTGCTGATGCCGGATGAGATGATTGAAGAGAAATGCTGATAGGCTGATGCCTTGCAAGGAAACAAAAAAAGTGATATACAATAGAAATATCGATTTTTATTTTTACCTTTGTACGTTGAAAATAAAATGAAGGTATGAAAATCATAAAATGGGGCTTTGTCGGTTGCGGTGAAGTGACGGAAAAGAAAAGCGGACCTGCCTTTAATGAGATAGAGGGTTCGTCGGTGGTGGCGGTGATGAGTCGCAACGAACAGAAGGCGCGCTCGTATGCTGTGAGACATGGCGTGAAGAAATGGTACACGGATGCGCTGGAACTGATCGACGACCCTGACGTGAACGCTATCTATATAGCTACACCTCCTTCGAGCCATGCCACATTCGCCATCATGGCGATGAAGGCGGGGAAACCGGTGTATGTGGAGAAACCGCTGGCTGCCAGTTATGAGGACTGTGCCCGTATCAACCAGGTGTCGGAGAAGACGGGGGTGCCTTGTTTCGTGGCTTACTACAGACGGTATCTGCCTTACTTCCAGAGGGTGAAGAGTATTATCAATAACGGTATGGTGGGTAAGGTGCAGAATGTGCAGATACGATTCGCATGTCCTCCACGTGACCTGGATTACAACTCTTCGCAAAACCTGCCGTGGCGACTGCAACCGGATATCGCTGGGGCGGGCTACTTCTACGACTTGGCTCCGCACCAGTTGGACCTGATACAGGACTTGTTCGGGGTCATCGTCCAGGCTGAGGGTATCTGCGCCAACCGTGGCGGACTCTATAAGACGGAGGACAGTGTGAGCGCCTGTTTCAAATTCGAATCGGGACTGCCTGGGAGCGCTTCGTGGTGCTTCGTGGGACATGAGAGTGCCAAGGAGGACAGAATAGAGGTGATCGGTGACAAGGGACTGCTCAGCTTTTCGGTGTACAACTATGATCCTATCCAACTGATTACATCCGAGGGCGCGACGAACATCGTGGTTCCGAATCCGCCTTATGTGCAGTTGCCGATTATCAAATCGGTGATAGAGGACCTGCAGGGTTTCGGCGCCTGTACGTGTACCAGTGTCTCGGCCACGCCGGTGAACTGGGTGATGGATAGAATCTTAGGTAAATTTTGATGTTGACATGATGATGAAAAAACTTATATTCAGTGTGGTGCTGCTCGCCTTATGTGGTGGTGCCACCGCCAATGATATCGTGTGCTCTCCCGGGGATTCCTCGAGGGTGGTAGAATTGCTGAAGAAGGCACGGCGTATGCCTTCGGGGACCAACTTTATGATCTATTTCGCACGCCAACTGAGGGGGGTGCCTTATGTGGCACATACGCTCGACATATACAGAAAAGAGGAAAAACTGATTATCAACCTGCATCAACTGGACTGTACCACTTATGTGGAGACGGTGACGGCGCTGACGCTGTGCCGCAAGAGTAACAGGACTGACCTGAACAGTTATGCGAACATACTGAGATCGCTGAGATACCGTGAGGGGAAAAGGACCGACTATACGTCGAGACTGCATTATTTCACCGAATGGATTATCGATAATACGTTGTCGGGAGAGGTGAGGGAGATACAGTCGCCCAATCCTCCCTTTACCGCCGTACAGGAGATAAAGGTGGGATATATGAGCGATAATTACAGGAATTACCCGATACTGAAGGATAACCCCCGGTTTGTGCCTGTGATCAAGATGAGTGAACAGTCGCTCAACGGCAGGAGATACAGGTATATACCGAAATCGATGGTGGGTGACAACGCAGTGATGAGGAAGGCGGTGAGAGACGGCGATATCATAGCCATTATCACCAATAAGAAGGGGCTGGACACGTCGCATCTGGGGATAGCGGTATGGCATAAGGACGGACTCCATCTGCTGAACGCTTCGCAGTTGCGCCATCAGGTAGTGGAGGAGCCGACACTGTTCGGTGATTATTTATCACAACACCCTGTGCAGACGGGAATACGTGTTGTAAGACTTGCCAAATAATATGGATGATAATATACTGAGTGCTCTCAACGAGAGTCAAAAAGAGGCTGTACTCTACTGTGACGGTCCGTCGCTGGTGATAGCCGGCGCGGGGTCGGGAAAGACGAGGGTGCTGACCTATAAGATATCGTACCTGCTGCAGAGGGGTATGCAACCGTGGAATATCCTGGCGCTGACGTTTACCAACAAGGCTGCCCGGGAGATGAAAACACGTATAGGTAAACTGGTGGGGGAACATCACGCCGCCCAACTGAATATGGGGACTTTCCACTCGGTATTCTCGCGTATACTGAGGGTGGAGGCGCAACATATCGGTTATAAACCGGGATTTACGATTTATGACGATTCCGACTCGCGTTCGTTGGTGAAGACAATCATCAAGGAGATGAAACTGGATGATAAGACGTATAAACCTGCTACGGTGGCGGGACGTATCAGTATGGCGAAGAACCATCTGATACTGGCGCATGACTATGCCAACCACCAGGAACTGGTAGAGCGTGACAAGAATTCGCGCATACCTGCCCTGAAGGATATCTATGTGAACTACTGCGAAAGGTGCCGTAAGGCGAACGCGATGGATTTCGACGACTTGCTGGTGAATACGTGGCTGCTGTTCAATAACCATCAGGAGGTGCTTGACAAGTATGTGAACAGATTCCAGTTCGTACTGGTGGACGAATATCAGGATACCAACTATGTGCAACAGGCTATCGTGGTGCAACTGACACATGACAGGCAACGGGTGTGCGTGGTGGGAGACGATGCGCAGAGTATTTATAGTTTTCGTGGAGCTAACATCGATAACATCTTAAATTTCAACAAGATGTATACTGAACCGAAACTCTTTAAACTGGAACAGAACTACCGTTCTACGCAACTGATTGTGCAGGCTGCCAATAGTCTGATCAAACATAACGAGCGACAGATTCCGAAGGAGGTGTACAGTAAGAACAACGAGGGTGAAAAACTGGTTCTGAAGCCTGCCTACAGTGATAAGGAGGAGGCGCTAATCGTATGCAACGAGATACAACGGTTGAGACGGACGGAGAAGATGGACTACAGTGATTTCGCCATCCTGTACCGTACCAATTCGCAAAGCCGCAGTTTCGAGGAGGCGATGAGGAAGGTGAATATCCCTTACCGGATATACGGAGGACTGAGCTTTTATCAACGGAAGGAAATCAAGGATATTATCGCTTATTTCCGTCTTATCGCTAACCCTGACGATGAGGAGGCTTTCAGACGGATCATCAATTATCCAGCCCGGGGCATCGGTAATACGACACTGGCCAAGATCATAGAACGCGCCCAGGCGAACGGTGTGAGTCTGTGGCAGGTGATAGCCACGCCAGTCTTGTTCGGTTTCGATGTAAACAAGGGAACGGCGGCTAAGATAGATGCGTTTAAAATACTGATTCAGAGTTTTATAGATAAGTCGGCTTCAACGGATGCTTATACGCTGGGACAGGAGATAATCCGTGAGAGCGGTATCAGTCAGGATATCTATTCGTCAACGGATGCCGATGGTATATCGAGACAGGAAAATCTACAGGAGTTTCTCGGTGGAATGCAGGATTTTGTGGAGAGCCGACGTGAGGAGGACCAGGGGGACCATGTGTTCCTGACGGATTTCTTGCAGGAGGTGTCGCTGCTCACCGACCTGGACAGTGACAAAGACGAGGATAAGAGCAGGGTGGTGCTGATGACCATCCACAGTGCCAAGGGTCTGGAGTTTCCGACCGTGTTTGTGGTGGGTCTGGAAGAGAATATCTTCCCGAGTCCGATGGCATCGGGAAGTGCCCGTGAACTGGAAGAGGAACGACGCCTGTTGTATGTAGCCATCACGAGGGCGGAGAAGCACTGTATACTGACGTGCGCACAGAATAGGTTCAGATATGGTACAATGGAATATGACACGCCGTCACGGTTTATCAAGGATATCAGCAGTGAGTTCCTGAGAGTGGAATCGGAGAGCGACAAGATGCGCGATATGCCTTCGTTCGGCGGTATGGGCGGTGGTTACGGCAGTGACAGAAGTTACGGCGGTGACCCGAGGATGCAGAACAGACACCCGGTGGCACATCAGTTTATGGCTGACCCTAAACAGAAAATCACCGTCAACCACAGGGAACCGAAGGTGGAGGTGTTCTCCGACCGTTTCAAAGACCGTCTGCGTACGGCTGGTTATAAACAGGTACATACGCCGAAGGCGGAAACACAGGAGCAGGGGACACCGATCTCGGGTGTGAAGGAGGGTAACCTGATAGAACACCAGCGTTTCGGTGTAGGTAAGGTGCTGAAGGTAGAAGGTACCGGTGAGAACACGAAGGCTACCGTGGAATTCAAGAATGCGGGTACCAAACAACTGCTGCTGAAGTTTGCCAAATTCAATATTATCGGTTGATCCCGAATACTGATATTAACAAGAAAGCCTTGGAACATACATTCCAAGGCTTTCTTATTTTATCTATAGAGCCTCATCATCAGGCTTCTTTATATCTCTTTTAATTTGAATCACCCTTTTGGCGCGACCTTTATTCTTCAACCAGAGTGCTTTCCTCTTCTCGTACTCGTCACGATGGTTCTCCAAATAATTATCTGCCATCACCGTGGTTATTTACTGATAAACTTACTGTAGACGACACTCATCTTCAACTTGGTGTCGCCACCGACCAGTCGGGTGCTGCTGAGCGACATATCGTGCACCACCTTGGTGAGTACTGAAGATGAACTCAATGTGCTATATGTCGTGGAGACGGGCACCAGTACCACCTTGTTCCAGTTGGGATGCTTCTGTTCCCAGTTGGCATCGGATACGACTCCGGCATTTCTCTTTCTCCATATATCAGAAACAAGTCCGCTGAAATTGTTGAACGTATACGTATTGTATGTGCTGGAATAAGAGGACAGGAACGAATTCTTGTAATTGGCAATTTTCTCTTTCTCGAAGAAAGAATACAGACTGTCTTTTTCAATCATCAGCAGGGTAGAAGGGATACTCAGACTATATTGATCCTGGGTATTGTTGTTTAATCTTGTCAGGACTACCTTCGCCGTATTCAACGTATCGTTCTCGTGATTCTTGTATATACTGCTGACCGGTATTGACATCTCCGTAAAGATGCCGGCAGGCGTCTTCAGGTAAGTGCACGATTGGTCGGCAACCAACTTGTTGATACTTTTGGTATCATTGCTGATATGATTGGTCTGCAACACTTCTTCCGTGCCGGCAAAGGATGTAGATACATGATAGATGGAATCCTTGTATACAGAATCGGTCGTATCGAAGGTATTGTGCAGCAGTCGATAATAGACATTAACCTTTGCCACATCAACATAGACCATATTGCCTAGTCCGCTCTTCGTCTTAAAATAGAATCCGGGCAGGACCTTATGGATGAAATTGTACGAATTCTTATAGTTGCCGCTGTTCTTCTCATCATAATACTTACGCATGAGATAAGTACCGAGATTGCTGTATGTGACGTTGTTCTTGTCTGTATATGGCGAATTGAGCGGTATACGTATATTTCTGGAATAACTTGACGAATAACGGGTGTCGTAATCCACGTTCAGGTCAACAAGCGTATAGGATTTGTCTTTCTCGATGCCGCCATTGCTCTTGCTGCGGATATAACCGTTGTTCTCGATGGAATAGTTGGTGTAGTAATTGGTACCTTCCTCTACCGGTTTGGCGAGTTCGTAAGCCGTCAGTTTCATGAGATTGAGCGAGTCACCATAGAAACTCTTGACAAAGAGACGTATATCACATGAGTCGGCAACCACCTTGCCGTTGACTTTGCTGATGATGGAATCCTCTGCAGGAAACTGATAATTCTCGATAATACCAAACTGAGTCATAAAGTCGGATGATATATACGAACCTGTTTCAGGATCCTTCACTTTGCCGATATATCCCGTAGCCGTACGCGCCAATACGGAATCGGCCAATACGGAATTAGTAGATACCGTAAATGTATCGACAGCGACATTGAGACTATCTGATTGGGGAGTGATGGATGTTCCCATCTCCACTGTGTTATCATCACAGGCGGCAAGCGTAAACGCTATTACACCAATTACCGTTAAGAGTTTTGCTTTCATTGAAGTTTTTATATTTCTTAATGAACTATTATTTGTTAGTTAACCTAGTATCTTTTCAAAAAAGTCTTTGTATGCGTCGGTATATGCTTCTCCCGGATATTTCAGGACGGGAATTTTGTTTGAATCGGCATAATCCACCAATGACGGATTGGCATCGGCTACAGCCTCGATGATACCGTCGGAATAATCGATGGCCAGTTTACCAAGTTCTGTGAAATCGAACTTTTCATTATACTTATCCAGTAACTCTGATTTGGCATCGCGGAAATCGACACACTGCTTGAAGTTGTCGCCGAGATCACCTTTTAATGTATTGGTGAACAGGGATGACACTACTTTAGCATTGGCGAAAGAAGGTTCGTCGTGATAGGCCGTCTTCACATAAAGAGGTATCACGGCTCCCATCCAACCCTGACAAAGAATAATGTCGGGAGTCCAACGGAGCTTCTTGACCGTCTCAAGCACACCTCTGGCAAAAAAGATAGCACGCTCACCGTTATCCGGATATTCTTCACCCAGTTCGTCGTGTGCCATCTGACGCTTGGTGAAATAATCGTCGTTATCTATAAAATAGACCTGGATACGGGTCGTCGGAATGGAAGCTACCTTAATAATCAGAGGATGATCGGTATCATCTATAATAAGATTCATACCTGAAAGTCTGATTACCTCATGTAATTGTCCGCGCCTTTCATTGATATTACCCCATTTGGGCATAAAAGTTCTCACTTCCATACCTATTTCCTGCATGGCTTGAGGTAAATCCTTACCCATGGTCGCCATGTCGCTATCGGGAACATAAGGAGCTATCTCCTGATTGACGAATAGTATTTTTTTAGCCTTCATTTCTTATGCTTTAAAATTAGTGCAAAGTTACAAAAAATAATTCGAAAAACATTGCCTTTTCTAGTATTTTAGGAAAATCGAGTCTTTAATTGGCATATTTTTACCATATTTTTTCCATATTTGCTAAAAATGTTGTTATTTTGCAGTTCAATTAAAAAAACGTATAAACGTTTAGGTAATAATGAAAGTATTTCAGAAGATTGCAGACCTTCAGAATGTGTTGTTCGAAGCTCACAAAGAAGGCAAACAGATTGGTCTTGTACCAACAATGGGTGCACTACATGCAGGTCATGCATCGCTCGTAAAGCGCAGTGTCGCTGAAAATGACATCACAGTGGTTTCTGTTTTTGTCAACCCGACACAGTTTAATGACAAAAATGATTTAAAAAGTTATCCCCGTGACTTGGAATCGGATTGTAAACTGATCGAGGACTGCGGCGCGGATTATGTATTCGCTCCTGAGGTCGAAGAGATGTATCCAACACCCGATACACGTCATTTCGATTTTCCTCCCGTTACTTCAGTGATGGAAGGTGCCCACCGCCCGGGCCACTTTAACGGTGTATGCCAGGTGGTAAGTCGATTGTTCTATATCGTGCGTCCGACACGCGCCTATTTCGGAGAGAAAGACTGGCAGCAGATTGCCGTCATCAAATGTCTGGTGAAATACCTCGGTATAGATATCCAGATTGTGGAGTGTGAGATCGTAAGGGAAAAGGACGGACTGGCCCGCAGTTCGCGCAATACATTGTTGTCGGAAGAAGAACGTGCGATAGCACCTCATATCTACAAGGCACTGAAAAGCAGTGTGACGTATTCGAAGAAACATACTGTAGAGGAGACTCACGACAAGGTGGTGAAAGACATCAATGCCGTAGAGGGTCTGGAAGTGGAATATTTCTCGATCGTGGACGGTGACACGTTGCAGGATGTCGGATCATGGGATGATTCGGAATATATCGTGGGATGTATCACCGTGTATTGCGGAAAGACGCCAATACGTCTGATAGACCATATTAAATATAAAGAAAACAAATAAAAAAAGTCACTGAGTGTTATGATGATTGAAGTATTAAAGTCTAAGTTGCATTGCGTACAGGTTACTGAAGCGAACATCAACTATATGGGCAGTATCACCATCGATGAAGATCTGATGGATGCCGCCGGTATGATAGCTGGTGAGAAAGTTCAGATTGTGGACAACAATAACGGTGAGAGATTCGAGACTTATATAATCAAAGGTAAACGTGGAACGGGATGTATCTGTCTCAACGGCGCAGCAGCAAGAAAGGTTCTTGTGGGCGACACCATCATCATCATATCGTATGCGCTGATGGATTTTGAAGAAGCGAAACATTTCAAGCCGACGGTCGTTTTCCCGGAAAACAACAAAGTAAAATAAAAAAATCCCGATTGAACAATGTCAATCGGGATTTTTGTTGATATCTGATTTTTATATTATTCGATAACGACCAGGGGAGTGTCTTCCATGACACTTTCTCCCTGCTGTACCAGGATGGCTGTTACTTTACCAGCCTTTTCGGTGCTCAGGTTGTTGGCCATCTTCATGGCTTCAAGTACAACGACTGTGTCACCGGCGCTGACGGTATCACCCACGGCAACCTTGATTTCTGTCACTACACCTGGAAGCGGAGCTTTGATGGCGTTGGCTGTGTTGACCTTGGCACCGGCTGCACTAGCAGGAGCGGCAGACTGGGCAGGAGCGGGGGCTGCAGGACGAACTACTACTTTCTTCTTTTCGGGTTCGGCCTGTTTTTCCATTTCCACCTTGTATTCTTCGCCGTTGACGGTAATGTCTGCTATGTTATCTTCTATGCCTTTGATAGCGACTTCGTATTTCTTACCGTTGATTGTATACTTATATTCTTTCATATTTTATGTGTTTACTATTTAGTTTCTGTTACGGATGAAGAGTCATCATCATCATACGTTCATTCCATTGAGTATGACGGCGAACAATCGTGATCTTGCCGGATTCCTCATCATGGACATTGTTACCCATGTACTCATGCAGAGCCAACGCGATGGCTGCATATATGTTTTTATCTTCCTTTGCCATTCTATTACTTTTATTTTCATTAATAAATATAAGAAGTTGGAAATGAATGAATTCAGATCCAACTTCTTGATGAAAACGCTGTTACATAGGAATATTTCCGTGCTTCTTAGCTGGCAGTGTCTGACGTTTGGTAGACAGTTGGGCCAATCCGCGACAGATGCGGAAACGGGTATTACGCGGTTCTATTACATCGTCGATATAACCATACTTGGCTGCCTGATATGGATTGGCGAACATTTCTGTATATTCGTCTTCCTTCTCAGCGAGGAATGCCTTAGGATCTTCGGATGCCTTGGCTTCCTTGGCACATAATACGGCTACTGCACCTGATGCGCCCATCACAGCTATCTCGGCTGATGGCCAAGCATAGTTGAGGTCGCTACGCAACTGTTTGCAGCCCATGACGATATGACTTCCACCATAACTCTTGCGGAGCGTGATGGTGATCTTTGGAACTGTAGCTTCACCATAGGCGTAGAGCAACTGAGCTCCGTGCAGGATGACGGCGTTGTATTCCTGACCTGTACCTGGAAGGAATCCCGGTACGTCGACCAAAGAGACGATAGGAATGTTGAACGCATCGCAGAATCTGACGAAACGGGCACCCTTGCGGCTGGCATTGACATCGAGCACACCGGCATAGCATGACGGTTGATTGGCAACGATACCTACGCTCTGTCCGTTGAAACGGGCAAAACCTACGATGATGTTCTTGGCAAACTTAGGCTGAACTTCGAAGAATTCGCCGTTATCCGTAATGGATGCGATAACCTTATACATATCGTAAGCCTCGTTGGGGTTGTCGGGAAGTATCTCGTTCAACAGGTCTTCCTTGCGGTCTACAGGGTCTGTACATTCCTTACGTGGAGCTTCCTCCATATTGTTACTTGGAATATAGCTCAACAGGGATTTGATCATCTCCATGGCCTCTTCCTCTGTAGCTGCTGTGAAGTGGGTTACACCACTCTTGGTAGAGTGGACGGATGCACCACCGAGGTGTTCCTGGTCGATGTCCTCACCGGTTACAGTCTTGACAACCTTAGGACCTGTAAGGAACATATAAGATGTGTTCTCCATCATCAGGGTGAAGTCGGTCAGGGCAGGAGAGTATACAGCTCCACCGGCGCAAGGACCGAAGATACCTGAAATCTGTGGAATAACACCTGATGCGAGAATATTGCGCTCGAAAATCTCACCGAAACCGGCTAGTGCGCAGATACCTTCCTGAATACGTGCGCCACCTGAATCATTGATTCCGATAACTGGTGCACCCATCTTCATGGCCATATCCATCACTTTACATATCTTCTGTGCCATGGTCTCTGACAGAGAACCTCCGTTGACAGTGAAATCCTGTGCGAAGATAAATACGAGACGGCCTGCTATGGTACCTGAACCAGCTACGACGCCGTCGCCCAGAAACTGCTTCTTCTCCATACCGAAGTTGGTACAGCGGTGCAGTTTAAACATGTCATACTCTTCAAAACTGCCCTCGTCGAGCAGCATATCAATACGTTCTCTTGCAGTGTATTTGCCGCGTGCGTGCTGCTTATCAATAGCTTTCTCGCCACCGCCGATACGAGCTTTCTCGCGATTGGCGATCAACTCTTTGATTTTTTCTAATTGTTTACTCATTTTTATTTGATATATGAATAGTTTTTTAATGTTCGCAAAGTTCTGTCAGGATACCTTCTGTAGATTTCGGGTGAAGGAATGCGATGTTCAGACTCTCTGCTCCTTTTCTCGGGGCCTTGTCGATCAGTCTGATTCCTTTTTCGTCACATTCAGCCAACGCGTTGGCTACACCGTCTTCTATACAGAAAGCGACATGATGCACACCGTGGTTGCCTTTGTCGAGCCATTTCTGAATGGTACTCTCTGGTGATGTCGGTTCAAGCAGTTCCAGTTTGACCTCACCGCACTTCAGAAACGCAGTCTTCACCTTCTGGTCGGCTACTTCTTCGATGTTGTAACACTTCAGTCCTAAGACATTTTCAAAATAAGGGAGGGCCTCTTCAATACTCTGTACTGCGATGCCCAGATGTTCAATGTGTGAAATTTTCATATTCTTATTATTTATAGTTATTTTGTATTCACAAATTGGAGACAAAGATACATTAATTTCGGCTAATATCAAAATATAATTAATAGAAATTAGACAAAGTAAGGTAATTTCAAAGAAAGAATACTAATAATTAACATTAAAACTCAAACAGTATTTTGGCATTGATTTGCCTACCCGTAAGATAATTGGGCACTGCATACTGGTGACTGGTGACATCGGTTACCCAATAATATGAATTCACATTATTGATATCGAGCAGGTTCAGGCAGTCGACACCCAACCATATATCCTTGAATACGGATGCTTTCTTTCTTTCCACATTGTCGTAAAGACAGTAGCTCATGCCGATGTCGACACGCTTGTAGGCGGGTGCCCTGAATGTCTGCTGTTCGAGTCCCCGGTGCGGTGCTCCGAAGGGCAGTCCGTCGGCGTAAGCCAGTTTGAGAGCCATCTTCCATCGGGTGGTGCCGGGGAAGAAATCAGGGAAAAAGAGACTGAAGGCGAACTTCTGGTCGGAGGGCATAGGGATGCTCTTGCCGTTCAACTTCTCCTGCGTGTCCATCAGTGATAGACTGATCCATGCGTTGGTGCCTGGCACGAATTCACCGTAGAGTTTCATATCTAGTCCCATGGCATGACCGTCACACTGGTTCTTGCTGTCGTAGACGATCTTGACATTGCTCACATTGTAAGGGATGAGATTGGACAACGCTTTATAGTAGGCTTCGGCGGTAAACATATACAGTCGTTCTCCCATCCTGAACCTGTAATCGAACCCGGCGACGAAGTGAATGGACCGTTGACTCTTCACTTTGTCATTGAGTGTGGCATACGTGATTCCGTTGACAGTAGTGGTATCTCTAAGTTCCTTAAAGAAAGGAGATTGGTAGTAAAGTCCTGTAGCAAATCTGAAAGTCATGTTCTCGTTCTTTGCGGGGATGATTGCCAACGACAGACGGGGACTGAAGAGACTCTCTTTGTTGAAACTCCATCGACTGAAACGGACTCCGTAATTGAGTGTATAGAATGTGCCTCCGGATGACTTAAACTTATATGTATCCTGTACGAATGTTTCGAGTCGGTCGGAATTGAGTGTGTTCTCGGCTTTCATCGTGTAGATCATCTGCAGGTTGGTGCCCGTGTGAGGAACAGAATATCCGCTGGAGTCTCTCATCTCATATTCATTGCTGTTTTCGGTGACATGCTCAATCTTATAGGTGATGCCAGCCAACAGGTGATGGGCTTTCCATGTATGGTCGAACAGCAGTTTAAAACTGCCGACATTGGCTTTGAGATAGTTGCGCGCATGTTCCATATACGTGCCGACGGCCAGATTGTCGGTCGTTTCGGTCTGTGTCAGCCAATATTGTCCCTGTATGTCATACGTCTCCTGTTCTTTGGTGGTGAACGCCGATGCCAAGAATGACAGTTTGGTACTGTCGCCGAAGTTGCGTGTGATATTCAACGTGCCGAAAAAGGTGCGGAAAAGGTCTTTTTCCTGTCCGTCGAAATACACTTTAAACTTCTTCACGTCTTCGAGGGTTCCGAAGGATGTCTCTCTGTCCTCGGGTGTGAAATTGTAATGATTTTCGGATATATTGCCTATGAAGTCGACTGTCCATCTCTTGTTGGGTCGATAACTGAGGTAGGTCTGATAATCGAGAAAACGGGGATCGTATTCACCTTTTGTGTCGAGCGAACCCAACAGATACCGGTTGGTCTTGTATCGGATGCCGTTGGTCCACGACAGTTTCTTAGTGGCTATACCCACGTATCCGCTTGCGCCCAAAAGACTGGCCTGAACGTTGCCTTCGAACCGGGTGGGACGCTTGTATGTGATATCCAGTGCCGACGACATCTTGTCGCCGTATTTGGCTTCGAAACCGCCGGTGGAGAAAGCTACCTTTTCCACCATGTCGGGATTGATGATGCTCAACCCTTCCTGTTCACCGCTTCTGACGAGGAACGGACGATACACTTCCACATTGTTGATATATACGCTGTTTTCGTCGAAACTGCCTCCGCGCACATTGTATTGCGACGACAGTTCATTGTGGGTGGAAACACCCGCCTGGCTCTGTATCATTTCCTCCACGGCATTGCCGCTGGCCGAGGGTGTCATCTTCAGGTCCTTGGTATCCAGTTCCTGTGTCTGTCCGGTCTGCCGCCGCTTTTCGGTGACGACGACCTCTCCGAGAGCAGCCATGCTGGACAACTGTATCATAACGGTCATTTTGCCCTTGGGATGCTTATAACAGAGTCGTTTGGTCTGAAAGCCGATCATGGAAACCCTGACGATAACTGAGTCGGCGGACCGCAGTTTGATGCTGAACCCGCCCTTCAGATCTGACATCACCATCTTACCCTGTGCCTTGCATATCACAGACGCCAGTTCGACAGGTGACATGTTTTCATCCACAACTTTTCCTGTCAGTGTAAAACTGTCAGCAAGGGTAGGAGATAATGCGGTTATTATAAATATTAATATGATACTGAATCTTTTCATTGTTACATTAAACGGCATATTTACCGTTTTATTGTAATAATCAGCAATTAAGGTTCAAAATCATACTCTTCTCCTGAATTCGGAACAGACCAACGCGGTGGCGACGGCCACGTTCAGACTTTCGGCTGTGGGTCTGTCGGGGGGGTAACTGGGAATAAGCAGGCGCCGGTTTACTTTGCTGCGTATGGCGGGGGATATACCATTTCCTTCGTTTCCCATGATAATCAGACCGTTGCGGGTAAGCGGCTGTTCATATATGTTGTCGCCGTCGAGCAAGGTGCCGTATATCGGTGTGCCGTCGGGCAACTGTTCTATCAAACTGTCCAATTCGGTGTAGCAGACACTGACCCTGGCGATACTGCCCATCGTGGCCTGAACTACCTTCGGATTATATATGTCGGCGGTGTCTCTGCTGCAGAATATATCAGTGATTCCGAACCAGTCGGCTATCCTGATAATGGTACCCAGATTACCAGGGTCCTGCACACCGTCGAGCGCGATGCACAGACGACTGCCGATGGCAGCGATATCATATTCCTTCTCTCTGATTTCGAAGAGGGCAACTATCTGTTGCGGATGCTGTAACATGCTTATTTTTAGCAGTTCATCATCAGTTACTTCTATTATTTCTTTTGCATTGGTAAAGCGGTTGCTGTCTAACCATTCCCTGGTCGCAAAGACAGAATCGGCCTGACTTATATTCAATAGGTCGCCTACCACTTTGGGACCCTCGGCGATAAACAACCGTTCGGATTTCCTCCCTTTCTTCGTATCCAGTGAATGGATCAGTTTAATCTTGTTTTTGCTAATCATAACGATTCCCTTTGGTGCAAAGTTAATGCAAAAATCTGAAATAACGAAGTGAATGCTTGGAAAATAAATAAGGTCAATATCACCGTGTATCAGATTTTATTTGTAACTTCGCCGACGAAATGTAATGTTTAAGACGTGGCAAAAGATATCAATACAATAACAAAGACACTGATAATCACCGCATTCACCGTATTGCTCATAGGCTGTTCGGCATCAAAACATGTGCCCGATAAACAGTATATGCTGGAAAAAATCGAAGTGAAGACGGATGATAAAAATATAGACCCCAATACTCTCAAACAATACATCCGCCAACAGGCCAACTCGAAATGGTTCTCCTTGTTTAAGATTCCGTTGCTCCCGTATGCCATGTCGGGCAGGGACACGACAAAATGGATAAACCGCACCCTGCAGCACATAGGTGAGAAACCTGTGATGTTTGATACGTTGCAGGCCCGACTGAGTTGTAACGATCTCAGGAACGCCATGCATAACATGGGATATATGAATGCGGCGGTAAACCTGAAAACGGTGGTAAAAGGGAAAAAACTGAAAGCCATTTATCAACTGAATCCCGGTGAACCTTTTTATATCAATGATATCAAATATGACATCCAGGACAAAAAAATAGACTCCATACTTAATATCGCGGATACTGCTAACTGGGGACTGCGCAAAGGAATGAGATTTGATGTGTATACCCTGGACAAGGAGAGAAGCAGGATAACCAAGATACTGACCGATAACGGATATTTCCATTTTCATAAAGATTTTATCACTTATTCGGCCGACTCCGTACATAATCAGAAAGGGGTGAACCTGGTGTTGCATCTGCTGAAATACAGACTGAACAACAATTCACCGGAAACCGAACATCCGCAATATACAATAGGTAACGTCAACTTCACCAGCGGTGACAGTACGGGGGTGCATCTCAGACAAAGGGTGCTTGAGGACAACACGCTGATGAGTCATAACAGACTATATAGTGCCGAGGACCTGCAAAACACTTACAATAACTTCGGGCGCATGCAGGCTGTGAGGTATACGAATATCAGATTTAGGGAACTGCCTGACACGACGGTGCTGGACTGTGACGTGCAGATCAGTACCAATAAACCCAGCACGATCAGTTTTCAACCGGAAGGTACCAATACCGCGGGTGATCTGGGCGCAGCTGCCTCCGTAACGTACGAGAACCGTAATCTGTTCAGAGGTTCTGAACTCTTCAGTGTGGAACTGCGCGGCGCTTTCGAGGCGATCACAGGACTTGAAGGTTACCAGAACAGTAACTTCGAGGAATACAGTCTGGAAACGAAACTGCAGTTTCCCAGATTTATCGTGCCGTTCCTCTCACATCCAAATATAACCAACAGCAACGCTACATCTGAGGTGGCTCTGTCGTATGATATGCAAAACCGTCCTGAATTCCACCGCAGGGTGTTTTCGGCGGCACTGAGATATAAATGGAGCAATCCGAAACACCACTCGCAATATAAGATAGATATCCTGGACCTTAACTATATATATATGCCTTGGATATCGGACACATTCAAGAAAGAATATCTGGACAGTGTGAGTAACAGCAATGCTATATTGAGATATAACTACGAGGACCTGTTTATCGCCAAAATCGGTTTCGGATATTCGTTTAACAACGGAGAATATGCGTTGAAGGCGAATGTGGAGACGGCAGGCAACCTGTTCAACGCTTTCTCGCATCTTACCAACGCAAGCAAGGACAGTAAGGGCAACTATACGCTTTTCAATATCGCTTACGCGCAATATGTGAAAGCTGATTTCGACTATACCAGACTGATTACCTTTGACCGAAGGAACGCCCTGGCGCTGCATTTCGATTTCGGTATAGCATATCCTTATGGCAACAGTAATGTGCTCCCGTTCGAAAAACGGTATTTCTCAGGAGGTGCCAACTCGGTGAGAGGATGGAGCGTAAGAGGTCTGGGACCGGGTTCGTATAAAGGTATCGATGGTTCGATCAACTTCATCAACCAGACGGGAGATATGAAACTGGACCTGAATATGGAATACCGCACATTCCTCTTTTGGAAGTTGAACGGTGCCGTATTCGTGGACGCCGGTAATATATGGACACTGAGAGACTACGCCGAACAACCTGGTGGACAGTTTAAGGTAAATGAGTTTTATAAACAGATTGCTGTGGCCTACGGACTGGGACTTCGACTGAATTTCGATTACTTCATCCTACGATTCGACTTCGGTATGAAAGCCATCAATCCGGCTTATGATACGGAACAGGAGCACTATGCGATCATACATCCCGATTTCAGTCGTGACTTTGCCTTTCACTTCGCGGTAGGCCTTCCATTTTAATCGTCCATTTATTGTTACGCATCACAATAGGCAGACGGAAATCGGATTTGCTTATCAATTGACAGGCTTTGCCGATCGTATCCATTCTCATATAATTGTTGACGGTGACCAGCGCATAACCGGTGGAATCGTTATCGTCAAAAACATAATCCTTTATTTCTACCGATGCACCTTCTTTGGCATTTCGTAAAACATCAATATCGGCATCATGGATATTCGATGCAGCGTAGACTATCCATTTTCTTGATTCGGGGGTACAATGACTGAGAGCACCGTGGAAATCATAATTGAAATAGGATGTGGCAAAAGCATTCACCTCATCGTTCAACTGTTTATCAGAGGTATGCAACTTTCCACAACCGAATATCATGGAGAGAATGGCGATGGATACTAGAAACGAATAATTAAATTTCATATTAAAAAACTAAATATATTACAAAGATATGAATTTAATTTGGTTTGTTTAACTATTTTCCGTACTTTTGCATAAAATAACAAATTAAAATGCTGAAATTTATATCCTTCGGCAGTGGGAGTAGCGGCAATTGCTACTATCTGTTCACTGAAAATAATGGGATACTGATAGATACAGGAATAGGAATAAGGACATTAAAAAAATATTTCAAGGACAGAAGTCTGAATATTGAAGATGTAAATAACATCCTGATTACGCACGACCATGCTGATCATATCAAATCGGTAGGAAGTATAAGTTATGAATACGGTCTGTCAGTATATGCCACACATAAAGTACATACGGGTATTACACGTAGCTATTGTGTACAACGTAAAATCCAAGATGAACATATCAAACTGATAGAAAAGGGCGCAAAATTCCAATTGGGCGACTTCTCTATCACATCATTCGGTGTTCCCCACGACAGTTCTGATAACGTGGGCTACCGTATAGAAGTGGATAATGTCGTGTTCTGTCTGATGACAGATGCCGGACATGTCACGGAAGAAATGTGCCAATATATATCAGATTCCAACTATTTGGTAATAGAAGCCAACCATGATATAGAAATGCTGAAAAACGGTAATTATCCACAATATCTCAAAGACAGAATTTCCGGTCCGGACGGTCACCTGTGCAATACTGACTGTGGGACCGCCATCGCGGAGAATATGACAGAGAAGCTGCATCATATCTGGTTATGTCATCTCAGTGAGGAGAACAACCATCCGGAACTGGCGCGTAAGACGGTGGAAAGTACCTTACGGAGTTATGGTATCATAATAGGTAAGGATGTGGAACTGGATGTGCTGAGAAGAAAAATTCCGAGTGAAATATACGAGCTTAAATAAAATCGAAGTTTTTTATAAAAAAACAATGTATTTATTTGGCTATTACGATAAAAAGCCGTACCTTTGCACTCGCAATTCGGAAATACACGGTTTGCACACAAAAAGATGATGCGCTAGTAGCTCAGTTGGTAGAGCATCTGACTCTTAATCAGAGGGTCCAGGGTTCGAACCCCTGCTGGCGTACAAAGGGAACTTAATCAGTTCCCTTTGTTTATTTTCTGGATGCTCTGAAGCCCTCTAGATTTGTATATTTACGCTTCATCAAACGATTATAGATGTTACCTATCCACAGTTTATGTGTGAGGATAAAACAGAGTCCTATTATCAGAAGGATGACGTTAGCTGCGGTTTCTCCACAGAAGGTATACAGCAGCGAATATACAGATACGGGGAATAAGAAAACGCCCAACTCTGCCAATACCTGAATATAATTATTCTCTATGCCTGTCTTTGCTATCATCTTTTCATTAAGAGGGATGGTGGTCTTATTGTATACGGCCATCTGGAAAAACAGGAAATAGCATGCGCCGGATGTGAATATCATTACCGACAGCAATTGGAGTAATGACGACTTACCAGTAAACAGGGTGGGGAGCAACAGGATGAACGGCAGGAACAATATGGAAGAGTATAAATAATACTTGGCGATCAGCAATGAATAGATGTTCTCTTTACGGATAAGAAGTCCATCGATGTAATTGCCTTCATAACACATCAATTTGACAATCAGCATGGCTCCGATAATGACAAAGTTGTAGAAGATCCAGAAAAACTTCATAATGGTGCCATCATATATGTCTGTATAGGATATTAAAGCACTGAATATGACGATGACGATCAAGGCGGAAACGAAAGCTTTGCGCTGATTCTTGTTGCGCATGATACTTTTGGTCTCCAATTTGAGATATTCGCCGATTTCACCAAATCTGTTCATATAACTGAGTGAACTGACATGATTCAAAGTGGACCTAGTGCTTTTACCCAGTTCCTTCCATGTATAAACAAATTGTATCCTGCGGTTGATTAATGAAACGACAGTGAGCAGAACAAGCAGGGACAACAGTAGCAACACGGCATGGTCGCCTGCCACAATTGTGCCGAAATGTGAATAGAAAGTACAGAAGAAGTCGAAATCTATTTTCCCCTTGTTATATAATGGCAGGTAAAGAATCAGATAATTGATGGCAGGGAGAAACCACCAGTAGAGTTTATCATTGACCAGCGTCCTGACAATCAGATACCACTGACTGTTGACCAATAGCACAAAATATAGAGACAGCAACAGTACGACCGCCGTAACAGCACCTTCGGCAAACAAGACCGCCATGAAAATGTATGGCAGGAAGAGGGCGAACCATATCAGATTACCATAACTGAGGAGTGACGATATCACGAAATAGTTGATACAGGAATATCTTGGTATGGGTAGCAGAATATAGGGCTTGATTAATTGCGACGGCGTCTGTTGAACGACAAATCTCATCAAGAAATCAATCGTGACAATGAACGGCAGCACACCGGTTATCAGTTGACTGCCCGTCACACTGCTGTCTTTATTCGCCGTCAAAGCAAGCATAATAGAGATGCTCACCAGATAAAGGCACATGATTGTACTTAATATGCTGACAACAATTTTAGCTGTCTTGTTCTGTCTCCATACAGGACTGCGCCTCCAGGACAGATGTATCTGATGGTTCAGTTCTCTATACAATATGGTATCTCCTTATCGAAGGTCTATCACTTCTGCGTTAGGAAAATCCTTGGAATTGAAGGTGAACATACCGTCACTGATGTTCTTGTTTCTGAAATTGCTGATATTGATTGTCGTCCAGGCTTTGTCCTGGCGCATTCTGACTTGTGTAGGCTGATAGGTACTCTTATCAACTGTGATATACATTTCAGGTACGGCACGTTTCGCATCGGATGTGAGATGAACGACATATTTGCCACCTGATGATGTCATACTGTAATTGTATCCGTTCCGGTACATATTGATGAAGTTGTATGGATTGATTTTCTGCAACTGTGCTTCGTTCGGTGTATTCACATTCACCTCGTCATTCTTTTTCATATAGGTCCATTCGGTCTTGCCATTAAACCATACGATGGCCTGTGGAGTAACAGCGTGGAATTTCTTACCTTTGATGGATATCGTACCACTTACATTTCCATATTTGTTACCTGAAATAGTAAAGTTGGCACTTGCTCCCGTGCGCGCACTGAGCACTGTTGATGTTTTGTCTAAAACTTGGCGGGCTGTCTGCGCCGAAATCATTCCTGCACTTAATAGAAAAAGGAATGATATTAAACATAGTTTTTTTGTATTCATAATCTATTTATTACCTTAAATTCTATTTGATACCACTGAGCAACTGTTCCAGACTGTTTTCGTCTGTTATCATGACCTCACGCGGTTTACTGCCTTGCGCAGCTCCTACGATACCGGCTTTTTCAAGTTGGTCCATCAACCGGCCTGCCCTGTTATAACCTATGGCAAACTTTCGTTGAATAAGACTCGTGGACCCTTGCTGATTGATAACGATGAGTCGAGCAGCTTCTTCGAACAAAGGATCCACATGCTGCAAATCCATAGATTCGGCTCCCATGCCGCCTTCATCATTGGGACTGTCAGGTTCAGGCAATTCGAATGGACCAGGATATCCCTGTTGCTGGGATATATACTTATTGATACGATCCACTTCGGGGGTATCGACAAAAGCACACTGTACACGAATCGGTTCGTTGCCGCTCAGGAACAGCATATCACCTCTACCGATCAACTGGTTGGCTCCGGGACGGTCTAGGATGATACGGGAGTCCATCATGGAACTGACCTTGAATGCCATACGACCAGGGAAATTGGCTTTGATATTACCTGTAATGATGGTCGTAGTAGGTCGCTGGGTGGCAATGACCATGTGAATACCTACGGCACGGGCCAACTGGGCAATACGTGCGATCGGCATTTCTATCTCTTTGCCTGCCGTCATAATCAAATCGCCGAACTCGTCTATGATAACGACAATATACGGCATATACCGATGACCATGTTCGGGATTGAGCAGACGGTTCTTGAATTTCTCGTTATATTCTTCTACCTTGCGCACACCCGCCACTTTCAGCAGGTTGTATCGTTCGTCCATTTCCTTGCACAGACTGTTCAGTGTCTTGACTACCTTTGTCACATCTGTTATGATCGGTTCATCATCTTCTTCGGGTATCTTAGCCAGAAAATGATTGGCTATCGTACGGTAAATGCTAAATTCAACCTTCTTAGGGTCTATCAGGACAAACTTCAGTTCTGCAGGGTGCTTCTTATATAATAAGGATGTGATAATAGCGTTTAATCCCACTGATTTTCCCTGACCGGTGGCTCCTGCAACCAATAGATGCGGAATCTTGGCCAAATCGACCATAAAGACCTCGTTGGATATTGTCTTTCCCAGTGCGATAGGCAATTTCATATTCGTCTCCTGGAATTTCTTGGAATTAAGAATACTTTCCATAGACACGATGTTCGGTTTGGCGTTAGGAACCTCAATACCTATCGTTCCCTTGCCAGGAATTGGTGCTATAATACGTATCCCAAGGGCTGACAGACTAAGAGCTATATCATCCTCCAGATTACGGATCTTGGATATACGGACCCCCTCGGCAGGTGTAACCTCATATAAGGTAATGGTAGGTCCCACGGTGGCGCTGATTGTTTTGATTTCAACACCAAAACTCTTTAAGACCTCGACGATACGGTTCTTGTTAGCTGTCTGTTCCGCCATATCAATATATGGTTTCCCGTCGTTGTCGTATTTCTTAAGTAAATCGAGCGTAGGGTAGTGGTAATTCTCCAAATCACGCTTGGGATCATATTTATCCATCGTAATACCACCTACGACGGTCTTTCCATCCGCTTTTTCTTCATCTTTGCCGGATGAGACATTCATCTTGGTATCTTCTACTTTATCAGAATTGTCGTCTTTGGGCGCTTGTAGAGGTTTCGTGACCGAAGAGTCATTCACAGACACTACATGATTGTCAAAATCGACAGTCTGTGGCATCGGATTATCAAATACTTCCGGGTCCTCTTCTGTTTCAATAGGGGTTTCTTCCTCTGCAGAATTGTTCTTCCTGACATTATTAGTAATGACAAATCCCACGTTCTTAATATATCTGATAGGATTAAGTGCCTTTCTGATGACAGTAATCGTCTCGTTGGTAATATATGTGAGGAAAGCAATGGCGGTAAACGCCAAGATGGCTGTCAGTCCGGGCGGACCGATAAGATTCTCTATCCATTGGCATATATACATACCGTGATCGCCACCGGGATTGAATGTGCTGTCTATAAATAAAGGAGAAATGAATTTGGCCAGTGTTATTGAGCTCCATATCATGACAACCATTGTGCACAAGAACCACTTCCACAGATTCACCTGATAGGCACCCATCTGTCTTAACGACATCATGATCAGAAACAGGGGAATGAAAAAGGCCGGTATGCCGAAGCATCTTTTTATCAGAAAATAAGAAGCATACGATCCGATAGAACCGCAGTAATTCTGAAATTCACGTCCGGAATTCAATAATTCATTGGTGTGCGGGTCCTCCAGCAAGCTCTGGTCTGCAGCTCCTGTTCCAAAATAGGAAACAAAGGAGATGATCAAAACAATGGCCACACAGAATAGTATTAGTCCGAAAAGAAATACAGCTCTTTCGTTTTGGAACATATTTTTAAAGCCCACAGCCTCACTGAATGATAAAGGTTTGCGCTCGGTTTTTTTCTTTCTCATATTGTCATTTTCGCTTTTCGATAGCAAAGATAGTGTATTTTTTTTATTTTCGCTTGTATCTTATATTTTTTTTGTAATTTTGCAGCCATAAAAATCGCAAATGAAAAAAATAATATACAACAAGTTTGATAAACACAATATAAAAGCATTGCCAAGGGTCTTATTTGGAGGCAGGGTTATCACAATAATATCACCGGGTGAAACTGACAAAGCAGTGGATTATCTTTTATCAAACCGTATTCTTGGAGTAGATACCGAGACACGTCCTTCCTTTAAAAAAGGTGTCACATATAAGGTCTCTCTATTGCAGGTGTCTACAATAGATACTTGTTTCCTGTTCAGACTGAACCATACGGGCATGACGCCTGCCATCATACGTCTGCTGGAGGATGTGTCGGTGCCTAAAATCGGACTGTCTCTGAATGACGATATTCTGGCTTTAAAGAAAAGAACAGACTTTAAACCTGGGTTGTTTTACGACTTACAGAAGCATGTGAAGGAAATCGGTATAGAGGATTTGAGTCTACAAAAATTATACGCGAACATCTTCGGTGAAAAAATCAGTAAGGCGCAGCGGTTGACCAACTGGGAAGGTGATGTGCTGAACGATAAACAAAAGTTGTATGCCGCCACTGACGCATGGGCTTGTATCATGCTATACAAGGAATTACAGCGTCTGGAGACATCTGGAGAGTATGAACTTATAAAGATTCCTGAAGTAACAGAGGAAATAATAGAAAAGATACAAGAATCAGCAGATAATATATAGGAATATGTACAAGAATATATATCTTAAGAGAGGAAAAGAAGACAGTCTGAAACGTTTTCATCCATGGGTGTTCTCCGGAGCTATCCAAAGAAAAGATGATGGTATAGAAGAGGGAGATATCGTCAATGTGATCACGTCGGATGATAAATTTATCGCTGTCGGTCATTATCAGGAAGGATCTATTACGGTTCGTGTCCTTTCTTTCAAAAACATCGAAATCAACGATGATTTTTGGTCTTCAAGACTCAGTTCCGCATTGGAAATGCGCCGTTCTATCGGTATAGCTGATAATGCGGAGAACAACACTTACCGTCTCGTTCATGGTGAAGGTGACAATCTTCCGGGACTTATCATAGATGTATATGGTGAAACGGCCGTGATGCAGGCACACAGCATAGGTATGCACTTATGCAGAAAGGAAATCGCTTCGCAACTGGTCAAAGTGATGGATAAACGTATTAAGAACATATTCTATAAGAGTGAGACCACGTTACCTTTTATGGATCCTGAAAACGGGTTCTTATATGGTGGCAGCGAAGATAATACAGCCATTGAAAACGGACTCAAATTTCATGTAGACTGGTTGAAAGGTCAAAAGACCGGCTTCTTTGTCGACCAACGTGACAATCGTAGTCTGCTCGAAAAATATGCCAAAGACAAATCTGTACTGAATATGTTCTGCTATACAGGGGGATTTTCCTTTTATGCCATGAGAGGTGGAGCTAAACTCGTACATTCTGTAGACAGTAGTGCCAAGGCTATAGATCTGACGAACCAAAATGTTGAATTAAATTTTCCTGGTGATAAGCGTCATGAGGCCTTCTGCGAAGATGCATTTAAATTCCTTGATTCCGCACCAGATACTTATGACTTGATTATTCTCGATCCACCTGCGTTTGCAAAACACAGAGCGGCTTTACGTAATGCCTTGAAAGGATATACACGCCTTAACGTAAAAGCATTCGAAAAGATCAAACATGGAGGTATCTTATTTACATTCAGTTGTTCTCAAGTGGTGACAAAGGACAATTTCCGAAATGCGGTGTTTACAGCAGCAGCCATTACCGGACGTAAAGTCAGGATTCTTCATCAGTTGCATCAACCGGCAGACCATCCTATAAACATTTATCATCCCGAAGGTGAATATCTGAAAGGATTTGTTTTATACGTCGAATAATAAAAAAGTCCTTAAAAATCAACAAAAAACTGCGTATTTTATTGTATACTGAAATAAAAAGTGTATTTTTGCCACTAAATCTATTAACTATACAATAATTTATGAAAAGACTTAGTATTTTTTTAACGGCATCATTGTTGTCCGCCGCTTCGTTAAGCGCCCAAGTCAACATAGACATTGATGCATCAAACCAGGGCGTAAAAGTCAGTAATATGTTGAATGGTATCTTCTTTGAAGATATCAATCATGCAGCAGATGGTGGTTTATACGCTGAACTTATCCGTAACCGTTCTTTTGAAGACAACGATTCTGTACCTGAAAGTTGGTCGGCTTTTGAAACTGCCGGAGCTAGTGCACAACTAAGACTTGTTACTAGTAAACTGTTAAACAACAAGCAGGGTAGGGCGCTGGAAGTGAAAATTCAAGCCACCCCACGTGCATTGGCCGGTATAAGTAACAACGGCTATTGGGGCATTAACGCCGTACAAGGAAGAACGTATCAGTTGACTTTCTGGGCAAAAGGAAAACTCAAAGGAGAACTGAAAGCCGCTTTGATGGATAAAAATGGTGTTGAAACATTCGCAGAAACCAGAATAACAAGTAAATTGTCTGGTAAATGGACTAAATATACAGCTACGCTGGTTTCGAACACCAGTAATGCCAACGCGTCATTATTCTTATTGTGCAATGGAAAAGGAACGATTACATTCGATGTGGTTTCTTTATTTCCACCAACGTTTAAAAACAGGGAAAATGGTTGCAGACCAGAGTTGGCACAATTATTATATAATATGCAACCTCGTTTTATGCGCTTCCCGGGAGGTTGTTTCGTAGAGGGACTCGGCAGTGCCGACAACGCATTCAGATGGGAACGGACTGTTGGACCAATCGAACAACGCCCAGGACACTGGAACCGCAACTGGGGATACCGTACCACTGATGGAATGGGATTTGATGAATTCCTGCAGTTATCTGAAGATATTGGTGCCAAACCTCTGTATGTAGTAAACGTTGGTTTATGGCATGGTGGCATGACTCCGTTAGATTCCATTCAACCATGGATTGACGAATGTATGAATGCTTTGGAATACGCGAATGGAGATATAACGACCAAATACGGTAAAATGCGTGCCCAGAACGGTCATCCATCACCATATAATATAGAATATCTGGAGATTGGCAATGAAAACAATCAACCAGAACAAGATATGAAGAGTCAGAGTGATCATTATTACGACCGTTTCAGAATGTTCAAGGAGGCTGTTTTGGCTAAATATCCTAAGATGCATTTGATAGGTAATGTTGCAGCCTGGGGAACTGATGATCCCAAGTGGGACAGTAATGAAAATGTCGAATTGCTCGACGAACATTATTACCGCAATCCTTCGTGGTTTACTGATAATTATCACAAATATGATTTTTATTCACGCAAAGGACCGAAAATATATTGTGGAGAATATGCCGTGACACAAGGTTTTGGAGAAGTGGGAAGTCTTGATGCTGCATTAGGAGAAGCTGTATATATGATGGGTATGGAAAATAATTCGGATGTTGTCCTAATGAACAGTTATGCGCCGATTTTTGTCAATGAAAACAATATCGCATGGCAACCCGACATGATACGTTACAACTCTGATAATGTAATGTGTACACCATCTTATTATGTACAGAAACTAATGGCTACTAATTTGGGTACTAAAATGCTGAATATCAGTCAGTCTAATCCTTACAAGAGTATTGCCATAGTTGAGGATCGCCCGGAATATTATCAGGTAGGTGTCGGCACATGGTCAACCAACTCGTCATTTGACAATCTGAAAGTCGAATCATCGGAAACAAATTTCAGTGACGGTTGTGACACTGCATCAGATTTCAAAACAATAAAAGGTGATTGGAAGTCGGTGGACGGTACATTGACTCAAACGTCGGAAGAAGATGGTTGCGTAGAAATATTAAACCGTCAGGTAAAGGCTCTGAAATACACGTATACACTCAAGGCCCGCAAGAATTCAGGTAATGAAGGTTTCCTTATTATCTATAATTATAAGGATCCGAAGAACTATTGTTGGTTGAATATCGGTGGATGGGGAAATACCCAACATGGTGTAGAACAGATTGTGAATGGTGGTAAAGGTCAAGCAGTTACCACGGCAGGCAATGTAGAAACAGGTCGCTGGTATGATGTAAAAATAGAAGTGAATGGCGACAGCGTAAAATGCTACTTGGATAACAAATTGATTTTTAATGCCAAACCACGCAGTAATACTTCACCAGGTGTATTCTCTAATGCGTCGATCAATGAACAATCAGGAGAAATATTCGTCAAAGTCGTAAATACAGGAGCTACAAGTACAACGGCCAAAATCAATCTTAAGAACTATGATATCAAGAATGCCGTCGTAACAAGATTGACATCTCAAAAAGGAACAGATGAGAACTCATTCGATAATCCGACCAAGGTTTATCCTGTCAATGAAACTTTATCACCAATCAAAGGTGAAACAGTATTATTGGATATTCCCGCATATTCATTGAACATTGTAAGAATCAAGAAGTGATATTCCACTGATATATAAAAAAAGAAACTTCACTATTTAGTGAAGTTTCTTTTTTTGGCCTTTCGTTGATGCTGAATTCATCAGTTCATCACTTTCATATTTGGCCTCATGTTTACCTGCTTTAGCCTTCTTAGGCTTTTTATTTCCAGCTGCGCCCATTGTTTTGATATTTAAAAGTTCTTTTCGGGATGCAAAAGTATAATAAGCTAATGATATATCCAAATTTTTAAACTAGTTTAAACTTACGCACAATTATATTGTAGTATATTTTTATTATAACAGCTATTATGATAAATAAACATTTCTTTCGTTTTATTATAGGTATAACTATAAGATAAATTAAACAGCACTCACCCATAACAAAATAAATGCTGAGAAAACCTCTCAGCATTTATTTATTTTGTTAGTTGTACCAGATAGAACTATCTATACAGACATTGTCACCATTGTAATTGCTTTCGAATTCGAGATCATTGTCTTCGAGTTCATTTTCATTTTGTTTCATAGTTGATCCTCCCGAATCTATTAGTTAGTTAAATCAATAATTCATAATCCAAAGATACACAAAATAAAGATAACTTGTTACACAAACACTCAAATATTTATTGAAATTAACCGTAATTTATTTGTCTTTACAAATATGCGATTTGAAATCATGTCATGTAAAAAACGGGTAAAAACCCCGAAAAATGCTAGAATAGTTAGTTTATCTAGTTAATTCTATTTAAATAAATAGAATTTTCTGTTAATTTCAATCGAAAAAAGCGCTTTTTGTGTTAAAAACCACCCTTTATATAGAGGGTCTTTGCAAAAAGGCATTTTTTATAAAAAGATAAACGTAGAAATAATTAGTTTTTTTAAGGTATTTAAGATGAGACAACTCAAGATTCAGAAGAGTATTACAAACCGTTCAAGTGAAGCCTTGGACAAGTATTTAGTAGAAATTGGTCGCGCGCCGTTGATTTCCATTGATGAGGAAATTGAATTGGCACAACAAATCAAAAAAGGTGGACGTAATGGAGAAAAGGCCAAGGATAAATTAGTTACAGCTAATTTACGATTTGTCGTTTCTGTCGCTAAACAATATCAGCATCAAGGATTAACTCTTACGGACCTTATTGATGAAGGTAACATCGGACTTATCAAAGCGGCACAAAAGTTTGATGAGACCCGTGGTTTCAAATTCATCTCTTATGCTGTATGGTGGATTAGACAGAGTATTTTACAGGCTATTGCAGAACAAAGTCGTATCGTACGTCTTCCTCTCAACCAGGTCGGTTCTTTAAACAAGATCAATCACGAGATAAATAAGTTTGAGCAAGAGAACCAGCGCCGCCCTTCTGTATCCGAACTATCCGATGCTATCAAATTGGATGAAGACAAAATCGGACAGAGTCTTATGTCTGATGGTCATCATGTAAGTATTGATGCCCCATTCCAGGATGGTGAGGACAACTGTATGTTGGATGTTATGGCAGGAGGCGATGACAGTCGTACAGACAAGCAGGTAGATCATGAATCAATGGCACAAGAACTTAATTCCGTGCTTTCTAAGGTTCTGAAAGACCGTGAGATTACGATTATCCGTGAATGCTTTGGTATAGGATGCCATGAAAAAGGACTCGAGGAAATCGGTGATCAACTGGGACTGACTCGTGAACGTGTGCGTCAGATTCGTGAGAAAAGCATCGCAAAACTTCGTGATAGCGGTAATGCTAAAATTCTTGTTAAATATTTAGGATAAAAATCTTATTTGCTTCGCATAACAAATTAATTTGCATTATCTTTGTACCCAAGTGAAAGGAAACTGGTACAAAAAAATAATATATACAGTGCTGGGTATGATTCTTTTCATACCCAGCACTGTTTTTTCACGTGATCAACTTGATACCGTGTTTATGAATCGTATGTTCAGATACGCTGCAGAGGTGAATAAAGGTCTGAAAAATCTAAATGGAACACAGACTAACGCCTATCTGAAATACCGGATAAAAACAGACAAACGCAATTTCACACTATTCTGTGTTCCTACCATGTATGCCATAGCGAGAGGCAACAGAGACTATTTAGGTGAGATATACACCACGTTGAAATACAAAGGACATTATGAATACGAGGAATTAGACAATATAAATATCGGTACTATACCACATAACCAGAAAACCTTCCCCACCCTCCTGCATTATCTGACACCTACACTATATGAGAATACTTTATATAAAGATCAGATTCTTTCCCCTTTTAATGATGCCAATCATAAATTTTACAAATACAAGGTTACATTTCTTATCAATGGCAGAGCAAAGGTGAGTTACAAACCTAGAATATACAACACACAACTGGTACATGGTTGGGCTCTCGTCGATTATTGGACCGGTAGGGTCATCAGTGCAGAAATGGACGGTGAATATGATATGATATCATTCGAATTGAACGTGGAAATGGGAAACGACGGTTATCAAAGTCTGATGCCAATAAAAAGTAACATTCACGCTAAATTCAGATTTTTGGGTAATAAATTACAGACATGGTTGACCTGCTATTTTCGTCAACCCATAAAGTTGCCTGATAAGATGAGTGGTTCAAATAACAGAACCGTTTTGTCGATATTGCGCCCCGAACCCCTTTCGAATGCAGAAAAAGCTATATACCATCATTACGACTCCATCAAAGCGGTAAACGATACTATAAATAAGAAAGTCCCAAAACATAAAAGTCTTTATCAGAAAATGTGGGATAATATCGGAGATAATATTGTAGGACGTTTAGGCGCGAATTTTGGCGATAAAAATAAAGCATCGGTACGTACATCACCCTTATTCAATCCCTTATATATGAGTTATTCGCCATCCCGAGGCATTACATACAGATATGATATAGATTTTCAGTTCGACTTTACCGACAACAGATATTTTGCAATTAATCCTAGTACCGGATACAGTTTTAAACTGAAGCAGTTCTTTTTTGAAGTTCCAGTTACTATGGTATATAACGAAAGAAGGCATGCCTTTGTGAAATTCACGATCGGTAACGGAAACCGTATTTCAAATTCGAGTATTCTGGATGAGATAAAACAAGAAAAACCTGATACGATCAATTTTGATAAGATGCATCTTGACCGTTTCAAAGATATGTATATGAAACTGGAAAACAATTTTGATATTTCCAATTACTTCACATTGAATGCCGGATTTGTTTTCCATCGCCGTTCAGCAGTCGACAAGATCGGATTCGAACAGAATGGCAGACCCACTGTATATAAATCTTTCGCCCCCAATATTAAAGTCATCTACCGACCCATAGGTTGGAACGGTCCCGTAATCACAGCCGATTATGAACGTTGTATTGACAAGATGCTAGGTTCGGATATGAAATATGAAAAATATGAATTCGATGCGGTGATGAAAAAAGATTTTGACCGTATGTGTGTACTATCCATGCGACTGGGAGGCGGTTTTTATACAAACAAAAGCAACAAGACCTATTTCCTTGATTATTCTAATTTCCGACAGAACAATCTTGTCGGCGGTTGGAATGATGAATGGACCGGAGATTTCCAGTTGCTCAACAGTGACTGGTATAATGCTTCCGACTATTATGTCAGAGGAAATTTTACATACGAGAAACCTTTGCTGATAGCTACTTGGATTCCGATTATCGGTCACTACATAGAAAAAGAGCGATTGTATGTCAACGCACTGATGGTCACGCATCTGCATCCTTATATAGAGTATGGGTATGGACTTACCAACAGGTTCTTTTCCATCGCAGCCTTTATCGGTACGATGAATGGAAAATACGATGGTTTCGGATGTCAGTTTACTTTCGAATTATTTAATAAATGGTAATAGAACAATTGAAAAATGATGAATAAAGTCTTGACTGTTTACAAAGCGAGTGCGGGCAGTGGAAAAACATTCACCCTTGCCACCGAATATATACGGTTGTTGATTGAGAATCCAGACAACTATCGCAAGATATTGGCTGTGACATTCACCAACAAGGCCACGGAAGAGATGAAAATGAGAATCCTCTCTCAATTGTATGGTATTGCCAACCAACTGCCTGATTCTGATGATTATGTGAATGCGATTATCAAACGTTCCGACAATAGTCTGGGGCGGAAACTGATTGTTACCCAAGCCAAGAGGGCGCTCACTCTCCTACTCCATAATTTCAACTATTTCCGTGTCGAGACCATCGACTCATTCTTTCAGAGCGTGCTGCGCAATCTGGCCCGGGAACTGGATCTGACACCCAATCTGCGAATAGGTCTTAACGACCAGCAGGTAGAAGAGCAGGCTGTGGACGAGATGATTGAGAACCTGGATCAAAGCAGTGAAATGCTCCAGTTGCTTTATTCCTTCATTATGGATAACATATCAGACGACAAATCATGGAATGTGATATGGCAGATAAAGAAGTTTGGCAAGACGATATTCAAAGATTTCTATAAAGACAACAGTGAACAACTGAACAGGCAATTATGCCACAGTGGTTTTCTGGCCGATTATATCTCGAAACTTCATGATATCAAGAAGAAGGCGAAAGAAACGATGACGACATATTCGGAGGCTTTCTTTGACGCTTTGGATGAAAACGGACTGGGGCCTGAATCGTTGAAAGGCGGACAACGGGGAATCAGCAGTTATTTCAGAAAGTTGAAAAGTGACGATTTCAGCGATGATAACTGTATGAATGCCACGCTCGCCAGCAATCTGGAAGATCCGAGTGCCTGGGTTACGAAATCCAATCCTGACAGGAATACGATTATAAGTATTGTTACGGATAGTCTTTATCAGATACTGCAAGGGGCGGAATCAATCAGAAGCCAACAATGGAAACTTTATAAATCCGCCGATGCCACATTGGCTAATATCAAGAACCTGAGTCTGCTTAACAGCATAGAGCAAAAGGTCAGACAACTGAATGACGATGCCGGTCGTTTTCTTCTTAGTGACACCCAGCAACTGCTTCATGGACTGATTGAAGACAGTGATTCGCCATTTATCTTCGAGAAAATAGGTTCGCGTCTGGAACATATCATGATAGATGAATTTCAGGATACAAGTACGGTGCAATGGCAGAATTTCAAGATACTTCTTCTGGAATGTATGAGTCACAATACGGAAAATCTAATCGTAGGAGATGTCAAACAGAGTATATACCGTTGGCGCTCAGGCGATTGGCGACTGCTTAATAACATAGATAGACAGTTTGCCAATCACACACAACAATTAGAAATAAAAAATCTAGAGACCAATTATCGCTCGCAGAAGAATATCATCGACTTCAACAACTGTTTCTTCAGTGTCGCTGCCGACAAAGAATATATCAGACTTGGCGGAAGTGACCAGGCGGAAGCCATCCAGTTGAAAAATGCCTATCATGATGTAAGGCAGGAGGTGCCCGAAAAGAGAAAAGATAACGGACTCGTATCCATAGCCCTGTTATCAGCAGACGATTATGACAATAAGATGCTCGTTCGTACACTCGACACCGTAAAGGATTTGCTCGATCATCACATTCAACCTCAGAAAATAGCGATTATACTCAGAAAGAATGAACATATATCCCTGCTCGCCAATTATCTGTCACAGAATCTGGAAGGCATCAAGATCGTTTCAGATGAAGCCTTCCGTCTGGATGCCTCTATAGCCGTGCAGATTATTGTACAGGCCATGCATCTTATCACCCACCCCGACGATATTCTGGCCAAGGCCTTTCTGGTGAAAGCATATCAGAATCAGATGTTGGACAATCATCTGACTGACAATCAACTGTATCTGAGCAGTAGACCGATGGATGATTTTCTGCCCGTCGACTATGTGACGAAGATGGATTCGCTAAAGAACATGTCACTTTACGACCTCGCAGAGTATCTGTATGCCGTCTTTGAGACTGCTCACCAGAAAGATAAGAAAGACACCGATAACCAGGGCGCATATATCTGTGCTTTCTTCGACCAGGTAAGCAGTTTTATGGCCGACAATTCCACTGATATAGACCTGTTCCTTGAAGAATGGGAAAATAACATCCATAACAAGTCGATTCAGAGCAATGAAATAGACGGTATCCGACTGATTTCGATACACAAGAGCAAAGGTCTGGAATTTGACAATGTCATCATTCCCTACTGCGACTGGGTGACAGACAGCCGTGATATCATCTGGTGTTCACCCGACGAGGAACCATTCTCCCAACTTCCCATCGTCCCCATATCATACAGCAAGAAGAATATGGTCGGCACAATCTATGAAGCCGATTACAACTATGAAAACCTGCAAAGTACGGTGGACAACCTCAATCTGCTCTATGTCGCCTTTACCAGAGCATCCAATAATCTGTTCGTGTTCGGTAGGAAAAAGGCGAAGCAGAACAACCGTTCATTCCTCATAGAAGCATCGTTGGACGCTATAAGCAGTGAACTGCCAGGAAGCGTCGTTACCACCCCGACTGATGACAACAGTGAAGAATCAGATATCACATTCGAATACGGCACCCTGTGCGCAGACGACGATCAAGAAAAAGATCGATCAGACAATGTGTTCAAGAAAGATGCTGAAGCAGACGACATATCGATAGAATCGTATGAAAACAGAGTGGAATTTAAGCAAAGTAACAAAAGTCGCGATTTCACCGCCACAGACGATGACGATGCAGATGCAGATGTCAAGTCGGAATATATACAGATAGGAAATGTGCTGCACCATCTTTTCTCCACCATACATACCGTCGACGATATAGACCGTGTACTCAAAGACTTCGAAAACGACGGTATACTCTATGATGGCATCATCACCCGTGAACGACTTCTCGACATGGTCCGTAAACGGTTGCAGGATAAGAGAGTACAGGAATGGTTCTCACCCCGTTGGACGATCTTCAACGAATGTTCTATCATTTATATCGATCAGGAAACAGACAAAATAGTAGAACGCCGTCCAGACCGTGTCATCACCGACGGCAACGAGATGACCGTGATCGATTTCAAGTTTGGTAAACAACATGACGAATACGACGCCCAGGTACGGGACTATATGAATCTGTTGTCGTCGATGGGACATCATCATATCAAAGGGTACCTTTGGTATGTCTATACTAATCAGATAAAGGAGGTTACTGTATGAACAAGACATTTTTGCAATATACGGCAGAAGATATATTAAGCAAGTTGGACAACCTCTCCGAGGTTGCCGTAGTTTTCCCTAACAAGAGGGCTTCACTCTTCTTTAACGAATACCTGGCCAAGACCGCCGGTAAACCGATTTGGAGTCCGGCGTATATCACCATCAGCGACCTTTTCAGGCAACATTCCTCGTTGAATGTCGGCGACCCCATCAAACTGATCTGTGACCTTCATAAAAGTTTTATCAGTCAGACAGGACTGGATGAGACCCTCGATAAGTTCTACGGATGGGGCCAACTGCTCCTTGCCGATTTCGATGATATAGATAAGAACATGGCCGATGCAGACAAAGTGTTTCAGAATCTGAGCGACTATCACAACTTTGACAATATCGACTATCTCACGGAAGAGCAAATCAACATACTGCATCAGTTTTTTGAGAATTTCGACGCCGAACATAATACCCGACTTAAAGAGAAGTTCTTAACCTTATGGAGCAAGTTAGGTGCTATATATCAGGACTTTAACCAACGACTCTCCCGACAGGGCATCGCATACGAAGGAGCATTGTACCGCAAGGTCGCCACCGATAAAACCGTAGAATTCCAATTCAAAAAATATATTTTCATCGGTTTCAACGTATTGCAGAAAGTAGAGACTACCCTCTTCGACCGACTCAAAAAGGATGGCAAGGCGATGTTCTATTGGGATTATGACGAATACTATATGCAGGAACGTTCTGAAGCCGGACATTATATCCGCCAGTATCTTCAGTATTATCCCAATGAACTGACGGACAAGTCCCTCTTTGATCATTTCAGAGAGAAGAAAGACATCACTTATATCAATGTGCCTACCGAAAACATACAAGCCCGATATATATCCAAATGGCTAAAAGACAAAGACCGTCTGTCGGCCGGTAGTCGTACAGCGATTGTTTTGGGCGACGAGAGTCTGTTGCAGTCGGTCATCCATTGTCTGCCCCCCGAAGCAGAGAAAGTGAATATCACCACAGGTTATCCTCTCTCCCACACCCCTGTGTTCTCATTGGTAAGTAAGATGATAAGTCTGCGAACGCAGGGATTCGTTGCGAACGGCAACAAATTCAAGTTGCATTTTATCAATGCACTGCTCAAGCATCCGTATGCCTATCTCATATCCCCTGATGCCAACCGGTTGCTTACCACACTGAATGAACATAAGATTTATTATCCATCAGAAAATCAATTAGGTACAGATGATAATCTAAAGTTACTGTTTAGTATTCCCGTCCATGAAGAATCATCCCAAGACCGGCTCCATAACCTATCCGAATGGATCATATCCATATTAAGAATCATCGCTAAAAACTCAGACGCGAAAGACCCCCTCTTTCAGGAGTCAGTATTCCGCACCTACACCGTGGTCAACCGCATCAAGAATCTGATAGATAGCGGTGATCTTGATGTCGATGTCAGCACATACGAACGACTGATCACCCAGGTGGTCAACTCTACGAGTGTGCCGTTCCATGGAGAGCCAGTTGTCGGCATACAGATTATGGGTGTGCTCGAAACTCGAAACCTCGACTTCGACCATGTACTGCTCTTGTCGTGCAACGAAGGAAACCTGCCTAAAGGTGTAGACGACGCCTCCTTTATCCCATACAGCATACGCAAGTCTTACGGACTGACGGTCATAGACAACAAGATCGCCATATATGCATACTATTTCTACCGACTTCTGCAACGGGCGAGTGATATCACTATCTCGTACAACGATTCCACAGAAGATGGCAAAAAGGGAGAAATGAGCCGTTTCATGCTTCAACTGATGGTCGAAAGTGGACAAGACATCTCATACAAGACGTTAAAGACCGGACAGACATCTACCGTCCGCAAACCCAGAAATATAACCAAGACCGAGGTGATAACCGACAAACTGAAAGCTCGTTTTACAGGCGACCGTTCACTCAGTCCGTCGGCCATCAATACATATATGCGCTGTCCGCTGCAGTTCTACTACAATTATGTGGCAGGCATCAGCGAACCCGACGACAACGATGAAGACGAGATAGACAACCGCATCTTCGGTAATATCTTCCATGATTCGGTAGAAGAAATCTACAAGATGCTGAAAGAAGGCAACGGTGATGTGAGGAAAGGTGACATTGAAGCCCTCCAGAAGGATAAGTTGGTGATAGAACGTATCGTAGACAAGGCATTCAAGAAAGACCTGTTCAATGTCAACGACAATGTTACCTTCCAACCCGAATACAACGGTCTGCAACTGATCAACCGCGAAGTGATTCTCAAGTACATCAACCAACTGCTGGAGATAGACAAAGCCTTGGCGCCATTTACGATACTGGCGATAGAAGGCGATGTATATACCGATGTGACCGTGGCCACCACCCTTGGCGATTTTGATATCCGAGTCGGAGGCCGTATAGACCGTCTTGACATGGTCAACACATCCGATGGTGGTGAACGGATCAGAGTCATCGACTACAAGACCGGTTCAAGAGCCCCCAAACCATTAAAGTCTGTAGAAGATATTTTCGATACGTCCATGATAACCACCAATCATAGCGACTATTATCTTCAGACCTTTATGTATGCGCTGATCGTAAGCGGTAAAGAAGAGTTGAACCCCAACCATCTGCCAGTAAGCCCTGCCCTGCTGTTCATCCAGCACACCAAAGCAGATTCAGATGGTTACGACCCCACCTTACTGTTCGGCAAGGAAAAGATAACAGATGCCGTCCGATATAAGCAAGAATATACGACGATGCTACAAGAAGTCATCAACCGGATATTCGAACCTACCGAAGATTTCAAGCCTACCGAAGAAACAGACAGATGCCAATTCTGTCCTTATGCAAACATCTGTGGGATAGATAGTCGATACGATGATCCAGAGAAATGAACTTTATGATGTAAGTGCCTTTTTAAGTACCTGTTACCAGTCCCGCTATGGCGCTCAGTACAGTGGTATTAATATGTCACTTTAAACAATCATTACTTCACCACCACCGTCTTCCCCTTGCGGATATACAGGCCCTTCTGCGTCGGTCGTAGTATCCTCATGCCCTGAATGGTGTAATAAGGGGAATCCTTTTCATGATCGCATTATTATATTGTATTATATTAACTAGGTAGCTTTATCGGCCAGCAATATTATATAATATATTTCAATGGCAAAAGAGCAGTAATGATATACATTGACGGTGTAAGTTTCTTAAAATTGCCGAGCAACAGATTTATCAGTACATAACTGATCATTCCGAATATGATGCCATCCGAAATGCTATATGCCATCGGAATGGTGACGATACAGATGAAAGCAGGTATAGCCTCCGAAAGATCATCCATTTTGATATCCCTGATGGTGGTAAACATAAATAGTCCGACAATCACCAGTACAGGACTCGTTGCTACGCTAGGAATAGAAAGAAACAATGGCGCAAAAAACAAAGAGACGAGGAAACATAATGAGACAACGAACGACGTAACTCCCGATCGGCCTCCGACGGCTACCCCCGAGGCACTTTCTACGAAAGTGCTTACCGTACTAGTACCTAGTATTGAACCGATCACAGTTCCTATGGCTTGTATTCTGAATTGTTCCATGGTGCAAAATTACGAAATTTTTTGCACCTGTGCAACTATTTCTGTGGCTATAACATGCAATAATCGGCAACAACGTGCACCAAACCGCTGTAACGCGCAATAACCTGCTGTCGGGCTTCGCGGATGATATACCTTTGCATCCGTGTTCCGGAAACACGTAGTAATCAACAAGAGTATCAACAATAAAAAAACGAAAGAAATTATGTTACAGTACAAAAAGTTTGAAAACAAGATCCCTGGTTCTACAACAAAAGGTAAATGGTATGGTAAGGCGTTCAGCAGTGAACTGATAAACACGAAGAAACTCGCCAAGCACATGGCGGAACATAACACGCCGTTCTCTCCGGGTGCCATCCATGGTGTGCTCATCGATATGATCAATTGTATCAAGCACCTCGTACTCGAGGGTAAGAACGTGAAACTCGACGACCTCGCCATCTTCTACCTCTCCGTGGGCAGTAAACCGGCTGACAAGGCTGAGGACTTCACTGCCGCTAACGTCAACTCGGTGAAACTGGCCGCACGTGCCACCGGGGATATGTCGGAGAAGAACCTGCTCACCGAATATGAGATCAAGGAGGTGGACGACTATCAGTCGCCGGGTGCCGCCAAGAAGGACGACAACACCAAACCTGCCGACAACACCAATACGGGTGCCGACACCAAGACAGGCGAATAAGTATTAACCCATTAAAAAGTACAGATTATGAAAGAATCAAAGAAAGAGTTGCTGAAACTCATCATCCAGGCTACGATAGGCATCCTGTCGGCGATAGCCACGGCGTTCGGACTGCAAAGTTGCGGAATGAGATAACGAAAGGCTGACGTGCGAATCATCACGATGATTATCCTTCACTGCTCGGCTACGCCCGATGGCTGTAGTCTGAGCTTTGAAGACTGCCGGAGAGACCATATACGGCACCGGCACTTCCGCGACATCGGTTACCACTTCTACATCACCCGCGACGGCAAGATACACAACGGCAGGGATATGCTCAAGACGGGAGCTCACTGTCAGAACCACAATGCCCACTCGATAGGGATCTGTTATGAAGGGGGACTGGATGCAAGGGGGCATCCACAGGATACCAGGACCGTGGAACAGAAAGGGGCGATGCTGGCACTGCTGCGCGAACTGCGCAAAGTGTTCCCCACGGCACTGATTGTGGGGCATCACGACCTCAACCCGCAGAAGGCTTGCCCCTGTTTCAATGTTTACAAGGAATACCACTCCATCTAGGGGCGGTATTC
>OBID01000086.1_pt1 | contig 40200 bp, 39 predicted proteins | sample 1519781 | NCBI WGS metagenome assembly OBID01 (sample SAMEA3991478, study PRJEB22521) | metagenome | biome: anthropogenic terrestrial biome; feature: sewage plant; material: sludge | place: Sweden | collected 2012-09-26 | reverse complement strand
AGAAGTGGAGAAATAAAGAGCGTGATATGTGCATTTTTATTCGTCGCGGCGAGCGCGGCAAGGCGAGATAGCGCCTGTCGTTGAGCCTCTGGGGTCCCCTCAGAAGGGTCTACAACAAAGATACCTTGAGCGTTGCGCAGTGGCATTGATGTGAAGTGGAGAGCGCATGCCCACTTGGTTGGTTCGCGCGCTTCATCATAGATATATTGCGTGCTGTAAAGCGAAGCGGTTTCGCGGTCGGTGCCGTTTGATACCGTTACCTCAACAGCGATGGTGTAAGTGCCTTCGTAGAGCGCAAGCCCTGTGAGGTCTCGGTTAAATGCCTCGAAATAACTTTTCGGAGCTTTCTTTTTTTCAGTTTTCTTATTGAGATTATTGAGGTAGCGTGTGCGTCGATATACAAGAGAGCCGCTGTCGCGGCGCACTTCAAAGCGAATTTGAGCTGACTTTGCGGCGCTTGAAGGTTTGACGGCAACGAGCCAGTTAAACGTTCCTGTCTGGGGGATGCTCGGTGTTGCGGTGGAAAGTGCAAACTCAGTGCCAGACAGCGAAAGCTTTTGGGGAGCGAGAAATTGAGCACTCACAGTTGTTGCTGCCGCAGTTTTCGCGGCGAAACTTGTGGGCACAGGCGAGGCGTAGGTTGCTTGAGCGGGAGAGAGAGGCGCGAAAAAATACGCACTGAAAAGCGCAATCACGGCAAAAGCGCATTTAACGAGCCGCCGATTACGGTGTATTTGAGTTTGCAAACTGAAATTCATACCTTTTATTATGCCATCTTTGTCTGCACTTTCGATATATGGGATAGAATAACAAGCGAAAAACATACAACGCTCATTCGAATTCTTAGGGAGTTTATATGCGCATTTTGGTTACGGGTGGAGCAGGATTTATCGGCAGCACACTGGTGTATCAACTGGTTGTTCTGGATGGAGAAGTTCTGGTAATCGATGATCTCTCAACGGGCGATTTTGCGAATGTTGACCCGCGGGCTGAATTTCGAAAAATCGATGTGACTTCGCCCGAATTTATTGAGGCGGCCAAGAAATTTAATCCTGACGTTATTGTGCACCTCGCCGCTCAGGCAAGCGTTGCTGAGTCCACTAAGAACCCTGACGAGACATTTCGCGTTAACGTCGGAGGAACGCGCAATGTGATTGAAGCCGCTAAGGCAACTGACTGTCAGCGTGTCGTTTTTGCCTCAACGGCGGCCGTCTATGGTGACCCTGAGCGCCTTCCTCTCCAGGAGGGTGATCCAAAAAAGCCCATCAATCCTTATGGGCAGTCAAAACTCGACGCGGAAAAACTCATTGATGATGAGTTGCGCCCCGCGGGCATTGATTTTGCGATTTTGCGCTTTGCTAATGTGTATGGTCCACGTCAGGGCCTGCAAGGTGAAGGTGGCGTTATTTCGGCGTTCGCCCAAGCTCTCGCGCAAGGTGATACTCCTTTCATCGAGGGTGACGGAAAGCAAACGCGCGATTTCATTTATGTTTCAGATATCGTTTTTGGTCTCATTAGCGTCATCGGTGGTGACATTGATTTTGCCGGCGACCCGCAAACCCAGGAAGATCCGGGCCGTTATAATTTGGGCACGGGTACCTCAACAAGTATTGCCGAAGTGGGCGCAAGTTTTAGAATGGCTGCCCAGTTCTTTGGCAAATATGGCAAAGCACCTGCGCGTGAAGGCGACATAAAAGAATCTGTACTCGATTTTACGAGAGCTCGTCAGACCTTTGAATTTTTGCCTGATGTAGATTTCAACACAGGCGTTGAATCGACGTATAACTGGTTTAAGGCGCGCTATGAGAGCGAGCACCCCGAAGCAGTGCATGATGACGAATTCCTCATCTAATATATATGAGCACTCTGAGGCATTGCGCAAAAAAGCGCTTGCAGAGTTGGGTGCTTTCGAACTTGACTTAGGGCCCGTGGGCCAAACCAGCTCGGTTGAGTTACTGTTTATCATGAACCGTAAACAGAGCGAGTTGAGCAACGAACTGCGCGCGGCGCTTGAAGGGGCAGCCTCTGGCCTCAACTATCCAAAAACTCAGTATGGCATTCTCTCAATTTCTGATCTCAAAGATCGTCTTGAACAGGCGCAAAACGCGCTCACTCTTCCCGAGGCTATCGACCTGTACGTTGAAGTTCTCGACCCTGAAGCGGTTGTTGTTCTTGAGGCCTCAATTCTGGAATTGTGGCCACGGGATTATGAGGTAGAGAAAGCTCACGAGCAAGGGGCAGGGCGCATGCAGAAATTTGCCTACTCGAATATGCGTGTGGTTGCCATGGTGAGTGATTTTTTCGCGTGTTTTAGTGATCCTGAACTTAAACGGCTTGCATGGGCACAAATGCTGCCTGCATCTCATGCCCCCATTTTTTAAAAACTTAAGACACCTTTAGATTTCTTGAGTCTAGTGGGGTATATCCTCATTGCATTCTTTGTATGCTTTTATCAGGTGGTCGATGGAAGGCTCTTCATAAAATTTCCATTTACAGATAACTTGACAATAGCACACTCAGATTTTAATATGGTGGCATAAACAAGTTACAGATGTGATGCAGCGGCTCTTAAGAGGCACCTCTTAAAAATCCACAAGCCGTTGCCACTAAGAAAAGGAGAGATGCAATTATGGGTAAAGTGCTTGGTATTGACCTCGGTACCACAAACTCAGCAATGGCAATTATTGAAGGCGGCGAGCCAACAGTCATCATCAATGTAGAAGGTGACCGTACGACTCCATCGGTTGTTGCTTTTAAGAAAGATGGCGAGCGCCTTGTTGGTAAGCCTGCCAAGAACCAGGCGGTAACCAATCCAGAGAACACGATTAGCTCAGTAAAGCGCTTTATGGGACGTCAGTTCGATGAAGTTAAATCAGAGATTCAAACTGTAAGTTATGACGTTGTTTCTGGTAAAGGTGGCCGTGTTGAGATTCGCGTTGAGGGTAAAAACTACACCCCAGAAGAGATCAGCGCAATGACCCTTCAGAAACTTAAGGCAGATGCAGAGAAGTATCTTGGCGAGAAAATCACCGAGGCAGTAATTACTGTTCCTGCTTACTTTAACGACGCTCAGCGTCAGGCAACGAAAGATGCGGGTAAAATTGCGGGCCTTGATGTAAAGCGTATTATCAACGAGCCAACCGCGGCAGCACTTGCTTATGGCCTCGATAAGTCAGATAAAGAGCAGAAAGTTCTTATCTTCGACCTCGGTGGCGGTACGTTCGACGTTTCAGTTCTCGAGTTGGGTGACAATGTTGTTGAAGTTCTTTCAACCTCAGGCGATAACCACCTTGGTGGCGACGACTGGGACAAGAAAGTCATCGACTGGATGGCGGATAAGTTTAAGTCTGACAACGGCGTTGATCTTCGCAATGACAAGATGGCGCTTCAGCGTTTGAAAGAGGCGGCAGAGCGCGCGAAGATGGAACTTTCATCAGCGCAAGAGACCCACATTAACTTGCCCTTCATTACCGCTGACGCTTCAGGCCCAAAGCACCTTGATTTCACTTTGAGCCGCGCAGAGTTTGAGAAGATTACCTCTGATTTGCTTGAGCGCACAAAGAAGCCCGTTAAGCAGGCCATGAAAGACGCCGGCGTTTCGATGGGTGATATCGATGAGGTCATCCTTGTTGGTGGCTCAACTCGTATGCCTGCTGTTCAGGAACTTGTTAAGAAAGAGACTGGCAGGGATCCTCACATGGGAGTAAACCCAGACGAGGTTGTTGCTCTCGGCGCTTCAGTACAGGGTGGCGTTCTTTCAGGCGACTTTGGCAAGGGCGATATTTTGCTCCTCGATGTTACGCCTCTTTCACTCGGTGTTGAGACAATGGGTGGAATTATGACGCGTATGATTGAGCGCAATACCACTATCCCAACGCGCAAGACTGAGGTGTACACAACCGCTGTTGATAATCAGCCTTCTGTAGAGATTCATGTTCTCCAAGGTGAGCGCGAGATGGCTGCTGATAACAAGACATTAGGTAAGTTTAGCTTGAGCAATATCCCACCAGCGCGTCGTGGTATTCCACAAATCGAGGTAACCTTCGATATCGACGCAAACGGTATCGTTAACGTTTCTGCGAAGGACCGCGGAACTGGCCAAGAGCAGAAGATTACCATCACAGGCTCAACCACGCTTTCTGATCAGGAAGTAGAGAAGATGGTCAACGATGCAGAGCTTCACGCTGACGAGGACCAGAAAAAGAAAGAGACAATCGAAGCTCGCAATATGGCAGATAGCCTTGTATACCAGACCGAAAAGACGCTCGATGAGTTGGGCGACAAGGTTCCTGCAGAGACGAAGTCTGAGGTAGAGACCGCGGCGGCTGAACTTAAGACCGCTCTTGAAGGCGATGATATCGACGACATCAGGGCAAAGACTGAGGCACTTCAGAACGCCGCCTATAAGCTTGCTGAGATTGCTTACAAGGACGCTGAGGCAGAAGCCGGCGAAGCTGAAGGCGCAAGTGCTTCAGCGGACGGTGCGGCTGACGTCGAGGAGGGCGATTTCGAGGTCGTCGATGACGATGAGTAGTTCAAAGAAGCATACTGAGGCACAGGGTGCGGAGCAATCCGCACCAGCCTCTCAGGCAGAGGCGTCTGCGCAAGAGCAAGAGTTTTCTCCCTTGGAAATTCTTGAGCAGGAAGTAGCGAAGTGGAAAGACCAGTTCGCGCGTGCGCAAGCAGAATTTGAGAATTCGCGGAAGCGTCTTGAGAATCGTCAGGCCGAAGCCGTTAAACAGGCAAGCGCTCGCGTAATCAAGAATATGATTCCTTCGCTTGATGATTTGGAGTATGCGGAAAAGCATGCAGCCGAGTCGGGTCGCGAAGCGGAGGCTAAGGGTATTCACGCGATAGCAGAAAAAATGCTCGGCGCGTTTATTAAAGAAGGCGTGTCGGTGATTAATCCGCTCGATGAGCCGTTTGATCACAACACCTGTAACGCGGTGCAAATGGTCACTGACGCGGAAAAGCCAGATCAGACCGTTGTGCAGGTTTTGCAAAAAGGTTATGAACTCAACGGTGTGGTACTGCGACCAGCGATGGTCATTGTATCAACCGGCGGGGCACCCGCAAAATAACACACACAAACAGGGCGCCGCTTGAGCGTCCTGTTTGTTATTCAGTGTAAGAAGGAGCGAGACGCATGGCGTCGAAAAACTATTACGACGTTCTCGGGGTAAGCAAAACTGCCTCTGAGGACGAAATTAAAAAAGCTTTTCGTAAGCTTGCGCGTAAGCACCATCCTGATGCGGGCGGAAGCGAAGAAAAGTTCAAAGAAATAAATGAAGCCTACGAGGTTTTATCGGATAAGAAAAAACGTGATCAATACGACCAGTATGGTCAGTATTTCGGGGAGCAAGGCCCCCCTCCTGGGTATGGCGCAGCAGGTGGAAGCGCTGGCGGCGGTTTTCCGGGTGGTGGCTTTGGTGGATATTCACAAGGCGGACAGCAAGTTGATTTTAATCTCGGCGATTTAGGCGACATCTTCGGATCGATGTTTGGAGGCGGCTCGCAAGGAGGTCGTTTCGGCGGATTTGGCGGCCGTGGCGGTAATGCTCCCATGCGTGGGCAAGATCTTCAGATTGAGACGACCATCACGTTTGAGCAGGCTTTTGCTGGTACGCAGCTTAATTTGAAAACTTCAAGCGGCCGTGAGCTTAAAGTCAATGTACCAGCAGGTGCAACTGACGGCGGTAAGCTTCGCTTCCGCGGTAAAGGTGAGCCTGGTGTTAATGGCGGCCCAGCCGGCGATGTATATGTCGTTACCAAAATTGCGCCTCATAAATACTACACGCGCGACAAAGCTAACGTTATCTTGACGTTGCCCCTCACGATTAGCGAGGCGGCATTGGGAACTACCGTAACCATTCCTGTTCCTGATGGCTCTAAGGCCAAGCTCAAGATTCCCGCGGGAACGCAAGAGGGCAAGATTTTCAGAATGAAAGGCAAGGGCGCGCCCAAGTTAAAAGGCAAGGATAACGGAGACCTTATGGTTAAGGCTCATATTGTTATCCCCACCTCGCTCACTAAGCAGCAAAAAGAACTGCTGGAAGACTTTGAAAACGCTCTTGGGGCAAAGCAGAATGGCGCGACACTTCGCAAGGATTTCAAGTAGCAAATTGCAGCCTGAATGCATGAGATATCTTACAATGGATAAGAGAAAAGTTTAAGGAGTGAATATGCGCAGAGATAAACATCGCCCGGTCTATATGATTGGTATCGCCGCCGAATTGGCAGGCGTTCATCCACAGACGCTGCGCATTTATGAGCGCAAACGTCTTGTTGAACCTCAACGCACCAGCGGCAATACGCGCTTGTATTCTGAGGCTGACATTGAGCGCCTGCGTTTGATTCAGCAGTTGACGCAAGATGAAGGCATAAATTTGGCGGGTGTCGTACGCATTTTGGAAGCCGAGGATGAGCGTGAGCGCCTTGAAAAAGAGCTCGATGATTTGCGGCAAGAGATGCGCGCGATGAAGCGCGAGGCAATCGAGCGCGAACTGCTTGATGCGCGGCGTACCGCAATTGTGCCAGTTTCGGGTCAACTCATTCAGTTTTATGATGACGAGGGGCTTTAGCCCCTCGTTTTTTATGTTACATCTCTCATAAATTTCTATTGCCAAGTAGAGATTGCGGTCGTCTCTCTCACGTCCTCGCTTCGCTGCGGAGTGTTCGCGAGACGCTCGCGCTCTCTTCTTTTCATTGAAGTATTGTCGGCGAAACATGAAAAACATGATTGCACCTAGAGGAAATCGTAGGTTCTTCTGTCTAAAAACGGTACTATTGTGCATTAGTTGAAAGGTGCGCCGTTTATGAAAGTACGCAAAGATTGGTTGTTGTTTATCGCTGGCATTGTGTGGCTTATTGCGGGCGGCAACATTATTCACATTGGATTGCAAGCAGCTCATGGAGTTTGGCACTTTGTGTCGCTCGCCGCCGCTGCGGTTGTATTCTGTCTCTTTTTCTTTCTCATTTTTGGCCGATTGGTTGGCAAGCATACCCACCGGATTTTGGGCTATCACGATGAGAAAGTTTGGGTGTTCAAATTTTTTGATATCAAGTCGTACATAATTATGGCCATCATGATGACGTTGGGCATCACTATTCGAAAATTCCATCTTATGCCTGAGCGCTATATTGCCATGTTTTATGCAGGCCTCGGCGCGGCATTGCTTGCTGCGGGTGCGGCCTTCCTCTATCAGTTCCTGAAAGTTGACCGCGGCCAGTTTAAACCTTTTGTAAAGGCTTAAATTGTAGTGCGGGAGTTACGTTATTTTTTGGTTTTGAGATAAACGCTTTCGATATTGCGCGCGAAACTCTCTTTTGAAACATTTTGTGCCGCGTTGAGCCCGTGCTCAATGCGGCACTTTCTATGTGCATCATCATTGAGAGTACGGTTCAGTTCGCTTTCGAATATCTTTTCGTCAGTAAAGAGCGTTCCGGACACACCGTCTTCAAGAATTCCATCAAAGCATGCGTTGTAGCGCACAACAAGCGGTACACCCGAGGCGAGCGCTTCGATAAAGGTGAGCCCTTGCGTTTCGGTGTGTGAGTTTCCGACGAGTACATCGGCGATACGATAGTAGTCGGGCACGCTACTCCAAGGCACTTCGCCCGTAAAGACGATCTGGCCAGCGAGCCCATAAGTATCGCGCAGCTTTTCAAGATTCTTGAGCGAGGGGCCTCCACCGACAACAAGGAAGCAACTCTCTTTGTGCGCTCGAAGATAGGGGGCAACCATTTCAAAAAGGTGGACAATTGATTTTTCGGGTGCCACACGCCCAAGCGAGAGAATGACATGTTTGAACCCGTCAATGCCGAGAGACTTCTTTAAGTCTGCTAGGCGCGGACGGTCACTTTCTGAAGGCATGTAAAAGCGGGCAAGGTCAACGCCGGTAGGCGCGACATCAATGGGAACCCCAACTTTATAGCGCACAAGCAAGTCTTTTGTTTTTTGTGTTGGGGCAACAATGCGCTCACAGCGCTCACAAACAAGACGCGTAAATTGACGCACGGCCACCTTGGCGGGCGCATCAAAAATCCTCAGCGCAACATAGTGCGTGTACTCTTCATACACGGTATGGTAGGTGTGGACGTGGGGTATATCGAATTTGCTGGCTGCTCTGAAACCAAAGCTGCCAACACCGAATTCGGTATGGGTGTGGACGATGTCGAGGTTGAGCGAGCGAATTTTGCGAATGAGCCCAATTTCAAGAGGCGTCGCCACGCGGCGCTCTGGCAGGACAACAAGCGGCATACTCGGGATGCGCACGATATGGTCATCATCGTCACTGGTGGCTGGGTGGCCCGGCGCAAAAACCCAAACCTCGTGGCCGAGGTCCTCAAGCCCCTCTTTGAGCATGAGTACTGATGAAACAACGCCGTTAATCTCAGGCGTGTATGTATCGCTAAAGAGTCCAATTCTCATGCCTCTATGGTATCACCCCTTCACTTCTCGGACAGGCTGCTGCACATTCTTTGCATAAAGTTCAAATATTTGCGACCTTTCACGCCTTAAATATCAAAATTATTTATACATAAAATAAACTTGTATTATTAAATGATGTTTCCTACAATGGGCGTGTTCAGGTATCGAGAGGGAGAAGGACGTTATGAAAAAGCACACTATACGAATTCTCGGAGGACTGGTCGTAAGCTTTGCTTTAGTTTTCGCGCTTACGGGCTGTGGCGCAAAAACTCAAGATACTAAGGCGCCAGCCCAAGAGCAGACAACAACGGCGAGCCAGCCAAATCGTGCTGATTTGCTTGTTACGGCGGATGAACTAGCCGCAAATCCAGACAACTATTTTGTTATCGACTGTCGTGACGCGAAGGCTTATGCTGCGGGTCACATTCCAGGAGCAATCAATTTACCTTGGCAGCCTCTGACCTCAGCGGCAAAGGGAGTAGCGGGCGATCCCGACTGGGCGACGCTTCTCCAGCCAGCCGAAATGGCTAAAGTGCTTGGCGCCGCTGGCGTTGACACGTCAAAGACGATTGTCCTTTATGCCGACCCTACCGGTTGGGGAGAAGACGGTCGCGTTATGTGGTCACTTGCTTCTGTAGGAATCACTGATACACGCTTGCTCGACGGCGGTTATCCCTACTATGCAGCTGCTGGAAACACAGTGACCAAAGAAGCGACGAAGGTTGCTGTTACCACGGTCGAGGTTTCAGATCAGCTCGATGCTGGCCTCAACGTTACGACCGACTATATCAATCAGAATTTGGGCAAATTGCTCATCATCGACGTGCGTAACAAAAAGGAATATGATGGCGCGACTGACTTTGGAGAGAAGCGCGGCGGGCATCTTCCTGGAGCTAAAAATGTTGAGTTCCCTACATTCTTTAAAGAGGATGGCACACTTAAAGACGCGGCCGAACTTGACACAATGTTTGCCAATGCCGGCGCCCAAAAGGATGTTGAGTTCGTAAACTACTGCACCAAGGGCATTCGTTCAGGCTACGCGACGATGGTTGCCCGTTGGCTTGGTTACAAAGAAGCGAAAAACTATGACGCTTCGTACTACGCGTGGGCTGGCGACGCAGCGCTCAAGCTCGAAAAATAAAATGAGTCTCAAGACTTCTCATAGATTTGCTGTAATAAGTACCGCAACAGTTGTTGTGGTACTTATTCTCTGCGCGCTGGGAGTTTTGTTTGTGCCTAGTGTAAACAAGACTGTCTCAGGGGCGCTGAGCATTTTGAAAACTGATAGCGCTCAGTCGGCCACATTGTTTATTAATTTGAAAGCGCAGCGCTCACCCTTGGCTGTGCTGCCCATGGCCTTGTGCGTGGTGTTGGTGCCAACGCTTCCCCTCGGGGGTTTGCTCACGGCTGCCCAAAATATGTTTGGCGCGGCATGGGGCACAGCGCTTGTGTGGTTAGGTCTTATGGCGGGCATGCTTAGCGCAACAGGACTGGTGTACCTCCTTATTGGCCAGCATGTATTGCGCTGGCGTCGCAAAAAGCATCTTTCATCCGAACCGACCAAGGCGAGCATTTTAATCGGTTTTGGCCTGCGTCTTATACCGGCTGTGCCGCAGGGTCTTGTTGCATACGGGTTCGGGGCAACGGCCTCGTCGCTATCGCACATACTTGCGGGGAGCGCGCTTGCAAGCACCATGCTCATTTTGGTCACGGCGGGCAACTCACCGCTTCTATGGTGGATTATGACGCTTGCGGGCTGTGCATTACTCGCGGGCACACTGTATTTAAAACGTGATACTTACTCAAGTACTGTTCTCACGCCCGAACGTAAGCGGATGCTTGTTATTGTGAGCGGCTTGGTTATTATTCTGGGCGCGATTTATTTTGCGGTGCCTAGTGTAAAAGACTGGGTTGATGCCGGAATCAATGTAACGCTTGGCAACCCTGCGGGCGTGGCCACATATTTGCGCGGCTTTGGGTTAATTGGTCCTATCGTAAGCTTCTTTTTGATGGTTTTGCAGTCGGTTGCCGCCCCGCTCCCCGCATTCGTTATTACCTTTGCAAACGGAATGATCTGGGGCTGGCTCTGGGGCGCACTTCTCTCGTGGACGTCGGCCATGGCAGGAGCGGCACTTTGTTTTTGGCTCGCACGCTTATTTGGCCGACCGCTGGTGGAAAAACTTGCAGGCGGTTCTTCCGCGCTCGAAATTTCAGATAAATTTTTTGACAAGTTTGGCAATAAGGCTGTTCTCATCGCGCGACTGCTTCCCTTTGTTTCGTTCGATATCATCAGCTACGGCGCGGGCCTGACTTCGATGGGCTTTGGGGAGTTTTTCTTAGCAACGGGCCTTGGGCAACTCCCTGCAACACTTGTGTACTCATACCTCGCCTCGGTGGGTGGCACAGCGACCTCAATCAAAATTTTGTTGTACGTCTTTGTTGCGACAGCAGTATTGCTTGTGCTCGGCATTTCGCTTAAGCCTTGGTTCATGAAAAAATTCTTCAATCAAAATACAGAGGAACCGCACGAGTAATTTTCCACGCGCGCTCACTATGCTACTATCGCAGTATTATGGTGCGACCCACGTATGACATACCTCAGCGAACGATAATCTTTACGCCTCAAAGTGAGGCAAGTCTTTACTTGTGTGAGCAGGACGAAGATATGGCGGCTATCATCGACGCGGTGGGCGAGGTGCGTCTTGATATCGAAGCTGATGGGTTCATTTCTCTGGCCCGCGCGATTTGCGATCAGCAGATTTCAATCCATGCTGCAAAAGCTATATGGGGTCGGTTGGTTCAGCGATGCGAGGGTGAAGTTTCGGCAGAAACGCTTTCTCTGCTGGATGAAGAAGAACTGCGCGCGTGCGGGTTCTCGGCGCGTAAGGCTTCGTATCTTCATGATTTGGCTACCAAAACGCTGGATGGTACGCTCGATTTTGAACAGCTTGCCCGACTTGATGATGAAGCAATCATCGAAAAACTTGTGTGTGTAAAAGGCATTGGCCGTTGGACAGCGGAAATGTTTTTGATTTTTGCGCTTGAGCGCCCTGATGTGTTCGCGCTCGATGACGGAGGTTTGCGGCGCAGCGTGTGCCGCCTCAAAGGGTTTGAGTCAAACGCTCCAAAAGAGCTTATTGAATTAGTTTCGGAACAGTGGGCACCGTATCGCTCGTGTGCCGCGCTCTATTTATGGCGCTGGATGAGCGATTTGCCAATGTCGTAGGCGTCGGCCACCTTTGAGCCAAGCGCGCGATATTCACGGTTTCCCGCAATGTAGATGAGCGGATCGAGGGCCTCCATGCTTACAACGGTGCTCTCTTCGTCAATCAAAATCGATTCGTCGGCATAGGTTTCGACGATCTCCGCGGTGATTACGTGGTATGAGCCGACCACTTGTGTTTCACTCACAACGCACTCGAGGTTATAGAGACATTCGTTAATGAGGGGCGTGCCCGTTTGCTGGCCCGCGCTGGTAGAAAGTTGCGCGGCCTGTAACTTATTGAGGCCCGAATTGCCCGATGCCATACCAAGGAAGTCGACTTCTTCAACGAGAGAAGTGCTGGGGATATTAACCGAAAAGCAGCCCGTCTGTTCGATATTGGCGAGGGTATTGCGTGTTTCGCGTAGCCCCACGACGAGCGTTGGGGGTGTAGAGGCAACCACATTGATCCAGGCCGCAGCAAGTATTCCGGGGTTATCGAGCGATCCACTTGCGATGAGGACACACGGCATAGGAAACAGCCTTTCGAGTGGTCCCAACGAACGTTTAGTAGATGTCATGGCATCCTCCTTTTTGTTCATTATAGTATGATAACCGTATGACCGAAACCACAGACAACACATATCATTTTAATCGTCTTGGGCTCAACGATGTCGTGCAGGCTTCGTTTGATGAAGCGGCGCGTAGCATCGAGGGAGCTTATCTCGCGCGCATCGTGCGTCTTGACCGAGGGCTTCCCCTCGCAACGAGTGCCCTTGAGACATGCCGCGTGCAGTCAGCAAATCACTTAATAAAAGCGGCAAAAACTGACGCGCAGGCACGCGTGGCCATAGGCGACTGGGTAGTGCTCACTCATCCCGAAGCGCATGAAATGCCCGTGATCGAGCGGATTTTGCCGCGAACAAGCGCTTTTGTGCGTAAAGACCCTGCGGATGTCGCAAACGAGCAGGTTATTATCGCCAATGTGGATATTGTTCTGATTTTGCACGCGCTTACGGGAGGCGGTCTCAACGTGGGACGCCTTGAGCGCGAGTTGGTTATCGCATATGAAAGTGGCGCGCAACCTATCATTGTGCTGGCTAAGGCTGACCTTATCGATGACGACGCTTTTATCGAAGAACAGCGCAGTCTCGCCCAATCGCTTGGCGCTGGCGCCGAAGTTATAGTTGAGAGTGCAGTGACTGAGCGCGGTGTCGATAGAATTAAATCATTTTTGTATGAGGGCGTTACCGCGGCCATGATTGGCGCATCTGGTGTGGGGAAATCGACGCTCACCAATCGGCTCGTAGGTGAATACGCACAGGAAACGGGCGAGGTGCGCGAAGGTGATGATAAAGGTCGCCATACCACCGTGGCACGCTCAATGGTTGAAATGCCAGGGGGTGGCATTCTCATTGATACTCCGGGCATGCGCGCTCTCGCGCCATGGCGTGCGTATAAAGGGCTCGATCGAGCATTCCCCGAGATTGCGCAGGCGGCGTTAGAGTGCAAGTTCGCGGATTGCACTCACAAAGGGGAGCCTGGCTGCAACGTTGTGGACAATCCATCCATCAATCCCGAACGTCTCGCGCGCTACCAAGCCTTTATGGCAGAGCTCGCGGAGCTTGATAAGTCGACGAAAGAGCAATCGTGGGCGCGTGGAGAGGGTAAGTCGCGCAGTTATTCAAAAAATATGAAAAAGCGCCTTAAAGAAAATTCCAAATAATTCCTAAAAAATGTAATTATCACTTGACAGGTAACATTTGTCAGAGTATATTCATAATTGTTCCTAATTAAGAAGCATTTTGAAAAAGGAAGAATGATGATGAGTCGCGAAATCGCGCGAGAAACGTATCGCGCGCATAACATGAAAGCTACTCCCCAGCGGCTTGCGGTGGTCGACGAACTCGTTGGTGATATTTCGCATCCAACAGCTGACGAAATCGCCCGGCGGGTTATGGCAAAGATGCAAGGCGTATCGCTTTCAACAATCTATAAGACGCTGAATGAATTGGTTGATCTTGGTCTTGTAAAGCGGCTTGAGGGCAGGGGAAATGGTAATGAGGCAGCTCATTTTGATCCTCATACTAACTTTCATGGTCATGTGCACTGCAAGAAATGTGGGCGCATCGTAGACTTTGAAATCTCAGATGGGTATAAAGACGGCATTGCAAAGGTTGAGAAAGCCTTGGCCGTTGAAATTGAAAGTATGCACGTAGAATTTGTTGGGAAGTGTCGGACCTGTCAGTAAGGAGAAAAAGATGAAAAAGTTTGTTTGCACCGTATGTGGTTATGTTCATGAGGGAGACACTCCTCCTGAGGTGTGCCCAATCTGCGGCGCTGGCGCCGACGCGTTTGAAGAAGTAACTGAGTAGTAATAAAAACTGGAGGAGACAGAATGAAACTGTATCGTTGCAAAGTATGTGGTTATCTTCACGTAGGTGAAGCGCCCGAAGAGTGCCCCATGTGCGGCGCTGCAAAAATCGCATTTGTCGAGTATGAGGCACCTGATTTGAAAGGCACGCAGACTCTTGAGAACTTGTTAGCTGCTTTTGCGGGAGAGTCTCAGGCGAATCGTCGCTACTCGCTCTTTCAGAACATTGCGCGCCTTGAGGGCATGTCACAGTCAGTAATCGACGCGTTTGCGCGTCCACTTGCTGAGGAAACCGCTCACGCGCTTTCTCACCTTGTCTACGCGGGAGGTTTCGGTGATACCAAGGCAAATTTGAAGGCCGCTGCTGAGGGCGAAGCATATGAGCACGATATTATGTACGATGATTTCGCCAAAATTGCGGAGAGCGAAGGTCTTGACGATATTGCTCATTATTTCCGCATGGTGGGCAAGTTTGAGAACGAGCACAAAGAGGGTTATCTGAAGGCTCTTGAGGAGCTTGAGAACTAGTTCCGAGCTTAAGTTTTCGCTCCACAAAATTGGGTAAAAAAATATTGTGGAGATATTGCGAAAGAGTGTTCGGCTGCCGTACAATTATCTCTCGGAATTTTGAAATCATGTTATTCTGTTTATGGGGCGTCCGTTGATACCTCCCCCCTCTAATTAGCGGCGCCCCCACCCAAAAATTATTGAACCCGTTTGCTTATGCTTACGGGTTCTTTTTTTGTGACATTTCGTGCATTCGTGTTCGAAAATAGGCTGGCTACGGTATGATTAAGGTACTTAACGCGGCTGGTACTTTTTAGGGGCGTCTATGGAAAAGCCACTCATTGAATTGCGCGATGTTGTAAAAATTTACGACAAGGGAGAAGTGCCTTTTAAGGCACTTCGAGGTGTAAACCTTCAGGTTTCCGCGGGCGAGTTTGTTGGGCTCATTGGCAAGTCGGGCTCTGGCAAGACGACGCTCATTAATATGATTACGGGCATCGATCACCCTACCAGCGGTGAAATCTGGGTCGACAACGCGCCTGTTCATACGTATAACGAAAATCAACTCGCACAATGGCGCGGTAAAACCATCGGCGTAGTTTTCCAGTTTTTTCAACTTTTACCAACGCTCACCGTGGCCGAAAACGTCATGCTCCCTATGGATTTTTGTAACGTCTACAAAAAAGAGGAGCGCCGTGCCAAAGCACTTCATTTTCTTGATCAGGTTGAGATGGCCGACCAAGCCGACAAAATGCCTGCGGCCTTGTCGGGCGGTCAGCAGCAACGTGTGGCGATTGCTCGCTCGCTTGCGAATGATCCGCCGCTCATTGTGGCCGACGAGCCAACGGGTAATCTTGACTCAAAAACGGCTGACTCAGTTTTTAAGCTCTTCGAACGCCAGGTAGCGGCGGGAAAAACCATTGTTATGGTTACTCATGACAATGATCTCGCTTCGCGCGTTTCCCGAACGCTGCACGTTGTTGACGGTCTCATTTTGAACGACGTCCGCCACTAACGCCGGTTGATATCTTTGCGATAAGGAAGTATATGTCCATCCGTTGGAAAAAGATTTTGCGAGACCTCCTGAGTAATCGTTCTCGGACGATGCTCGTGGTGCTTTCTATCGCTGTGGGAATCTTTGCGACGGGCGCGATTTTAGGGGCACGTCAAGTGCTGCTTCGCGAGTTTGACCGTGATTATGCCAATAGTGACCGCGCTTCAATTACTTTGACCACGACCAATGTAAGTGGGCGCGTTCTCAAGCAAATTGCTCAACGCAGTGATGTGACACAGGTGTCGGGGCGCCGCAATATTATGTGTCGTGTGCGTCAGGCGCCCAAGGCAACGGGCGCGGTGCATAATTCAAATGAGTGGGAATCGCTTGAACTCAATGCGTTGGGCGAGTTTGGTGCTCAGCCAGGTCGCATCATCAAGACTAATGCTCTTTCATGGCCTCCGCGCAGAGGTGAGATTGTCATCGAAGCGGGCGCTCATGCGCTCTATGATTTCAAAATCGGTGAGATGGTAGACGTTGAGACCTCCGAGGGTACGGCAAAGCTGCGCGTAGTAGGCTTTGCTCATGACCTCAATGCGATTCCCTCGCGCTACTATCGCCAAGTAACAGGCTATGTATCGATGGATACGCTCAATGAAATTGGTGAGCAGCAAGAGTTCAATACCATTCTCATTGATGTCGACCGCAATCTTGACCGCGCGCAAGTGGGGCGCATCGGTGTCAAAATCCGCGATGAGGTGCTCATCCCTAATGGCGTTCAAGTTGACCGCATGAGCGTGCCTGAGCCGGGCTCGCACTTTTTCGGCGACATTTTCAAGGCAGTTTCAGTGCTTCTGCTCGCGATGGCTCTCATGGCACTGGCCCTTTCGGGCTTCTTGGTGGTCACCACCATCAGTTCTATTCTCATTCAACAAACGCGCCAACTCGGCATCATGAAAGCAATTGGCGGGCGTCGTCCTCAATTGGCGGGAATGTATGTGGGGCTTGTCTGCGGCTATGGCATTTTAGCTGTTGCAGTGGGTCTGCCATTGGGGCTTTTCTTCGCGCATCGCTTTATCATCTACGCGGCTGATATGCTCAATTTTTATATCTACGATTACAGTTATCCGGCATGGGTCATTGCGGTGCTTGTCGGCATCGGCACCCTTGTGCCCGTTCTTGCGGCTATTATCCCCATTTCTTCGGGAGTAAAACGCTCCATTGTTGAAGCGTTTAATGCTGATGCCCTGATGGGCGATTTCGGTCATGGATTCCTCGACCGCTTACTCGCAAAAGTTAAAGGATTGCCGCGTCCGACAGCGCTTGCGCTTCGTTCAACGTTTGCGAAAAAGGGTCGTCTTGCGCTTACGCTTATCACGCTTATTCTTGCGAGCGGCGTAGTTATGGCCGTCTTTTCGGCGCGCGCCTCGCTGCTTCAATCGGTCGACAATGTGGGCAATTGGTGGAGTTATGATGCGATGCTGAATCTCTCAGCGGCGGCTCCCTATAAATCGCTCGAAGGCGATGCGCTTAAGATCGATGGTGTGACCTATGCTGAAACGTGGCTCGATGCGCGCACGGTTATCAAGCGCCCCGATGGCTCAACAAACGAGGGCTATTTCACGCTTGGTATCCCTGGAGACACGAAAGTGCTCGATTTTGAGTACACGCAAGGTCGGGCTCTTGAAAAAGGAGAAAAAGGTGTTGTGCTCAACACTGAGCTCTATAATGACGAGCCCTATCTCAAGCCAGGATCTTCAATTTACCTTGAAATAAATGGCCATGAAGTTGAGCGCAAGGTCGTCGGCGTGGCGACAGGTTCGCTTATGGGGCCCTATCTCTTTATGGACCGAGATGACCTCTCGCAACTTATGGGTGTGGAGGGTGCGGCAACGCGCGTGATTATTAAGGCGGGGCAGGGGCTGTCATATGGTAAGCAAGTGGCGCTTGGCGATGACCTCGAAACCACGTTGTCGCGCAAGGGTTACGTGACTTCATCGGTTCAAACTCAGCAAAAACAACTTGCGACCACAAAGGGCCAGTTGGGGATCTTAGTCCAGTTCCTCATCATCATGGCATCTGCGCTCGCGCTTGTCGGTGTTATCGGACTTTCGGGCTCCATGACGCTGACCGTTATTGAGTCGACGCGCGAAATTGGCGTCATGCGCTCGATTGGCGCGAGTCACCGCTCAATCTTTGGCATTTATATCACACAAGGGTTGGTGATAGGCCTCCTCTCGTGGTTGGGCGGCGCAATCATTTCATATCCGCTCTCATGGCTTTTGATGTACTTGCTTGAAGTGGCGCTTGGCATGCCGCTTGCGTACAAATATAGTTTTATTGGCATCTTTATGTGGCTCTGTATGGTGTGCCTCATTTCGATTTTAGGTTCGTTATTGCCAGCGTGGCGCGCAAGTCTCGTCTCAATTCGAGATGCAATATCCTATGAATAAAAGGGAGTAAGACCGTATGAAAATGTTTGGTTCAGATAATTTTTCTGGCGTACATCCGTGTGTTTTTGAGGAGCTTATGCGCGTTAACTCAGAGCACGTTGTCGCTTATGGTGATGATGAGTACACGCGCGAGGCGGTTGCGATATTACAGCGCGATGAGTTGCTCGGTAGCGACTGCGACATCATGTTTACGTGGAACGGCACCGGCACTAATGTTGTTGCGCTGAGCGCGCTTGTGCATTCGTACGAAAGCGTTATTTGCGCCGAGTCTGCTCACATTAATACTGATGAGTGCGGAGCTCCTGAACATATTGCTGGTCTCAAGTTGGTGCCCGTCGCTACGCCTGACGGTAAGTTAACACCGCAACTTATTGAGCCCTGTCTGTCGGTCGTTGGCTTTGAACATGCCGCGCAGCCGCGCGTAATCTCAATTTCAAATTCCACTGAAGAGGGCACACTCTATTCACCACAAGAAGTAAAGGCACTGTGCGATTTTGCGCATGCTCACAATTTGCTCGTGCACTGCGATGGAGCGCGCATCGCAAACGCTGTGGTGGGTAATGGGTGCACGCTTAATGATTTGACGGCGGGAGCTGGTCTTGATGCACTCTCGCTGGGGGGAACGAAAAATGCCCTTATGGGAGCAGAAGCCGTTGTGCTCTTTGGCGCTGCCCGCAATCGCGCACTCTTTATGATTCGAAAAAGTAGCGGTCAGATGCCCAGTAAAATGCGCTTTGTGGCTGCGCAGTTTAGCGCGCTGTATCGCAATGGCGTATGGCATGAGTGCGCGCGCAACGCAAACGCAATGGCGAGCTCTCTGGTTGAGGGCCTCAAACAGCGTGGCATCGTGCTGACAAAAGAGGTGTACTCAAATGAAGTCTTTGCGATTTTGCCTCATGAGATAATTGAACCGTTGCAGAAGCAGTATCATTTTTATACGTGGAACGATGCGACTGATGAAGTGCGCTTTGTTACGTCGTGGGATACCTGCCAAGAGGAAATTGATGCTTTGCTTTGCTCGCTTGACCAGCATCTCGGGTACTTGTAGAAAGAATGACTATGCCAGGACTTGGAACACTCGTTAATGTCGGCGCAATTGTCGTCGGCACACTCATTGGCCTTATGTTTGGCTCAACTATCCCTGAAAAGGTCCGGAAATCAGCCACGCAAGTTATTGGCTTGTCTGTACTAGTTATTGGCCTTTCAGGCGCTCTTAGCGCGCTTGCCACTTTAGGAAAACATCATTCCGTTGTAGGTAAATACGCGTCGATTGTCATGGTCGCCTCGCTTGTTGTTGGCACGATGGTTGGGGAGTGGCTCCATATTGAACGGGGCCTCGAACTCATCGGAGAAAAACTCCATGATTGGCTTTTTAAGACAAAGATGCTTTCGAAAAAAACACGGAGCGTGGCTGAAGGCACTGATGACGATGAGCATGGAAGTACTATCGTTGAGGGCTTCGTGACCGCCTCGCTCATTTATGCGGTGGGAGCAATGACTATCTTAGGCTCAATACAGGATGGCCTTGGCAATCCCAGTACGCTTTTTCTGAAAGCGGCGCTTGATGGATTAACATCAGTCTTTTTGGCCTCAACGCTCGGAATTGGGGTAGGGCTTTCTATAATTCCGGTCTTTGTCGCGCAAGGAGCCCTCGTGGTGTTTACGCTGCTTGCGGGCAATATTGTGCCCGCTATCGCCATCACAACTCTTGGGGCTGTGGGCGGTGTGATAATTGCAGCAATAGGTATCAATATTCTCGAAATTAAGCGCCTCCCCGTGGGAAACATGTTACCAGCGTTAGTGTTTGCCCTCGCGTCTGGCTGGTTGCTCGGTTAAATTAAGCGAATTTTTGAAAAGGAAAAGGTAATGGCAAAAATTAAAGGCTATGTTCGTTTGCGTCCCGAAGAAACAATTGGATACTGCGTCGGATGCAATAAGCTGGTTCATCGTACGAAAAAGGCTGAGTGCGAAAATGGACACCCCGAGTTTATGGTGCATGGCGCTTATGTGCTCAAAGAGGGAGAAGAAATGCCTGAACTCCCACGTTTTAATTGGGGCGCGTTTTTCATGCCGCCAATCTGGGGGCCAGCTTACGGAGCATGGGCCGGCATTATTGTGCTGCCTCTCTGGCTCTTTCTTGACTCTGTTTTGCGTTCAGCGATTTATACCATTCAGCCGAGCGCTGCAACTTCGGCAAAAATCGTTACCTATGGCTTAGCGGTTTTGTTGCCCATATTGACGATTGCGCTGATGGGCTGGATCGCAAGCCGCGGGTGGGGATTTGCATGGCGTCGTACCTTTAAGACAGGGTATGACGAGGTGACTTTCAAGCAATTCAAAAAGCGTCAGTATATTTGGGCGGGCGTCTCAGCGATTCTTTTTGTTGCTCTTATGAGTGGCGCCGTCTATTACTGGATGAACATTTTGCCTGCTCAGGTGGCGGGGCTCTCTTAACAGCGTTACTCTCTATCAAACGCAGAAAAGAAAAATTATTTAGTACTTTACCTGTCGTAGTAAAATCAGTATACTGATTACTACGACAAGTGGAGTACTTTTATTTTGGAGGTGACAAGATTGATAAGCAGTGACGTTTTACGTGGTTACAATGACACCATGATCCTTGCCGTGCTGTTGGACGGCGATTCATATGGCTACGAGATCTCAAAAGAAATCTCTCGCCGAAGCAACCATGTGTACGCAATTAAGGAAACGACACTTTATTCGGCATTTAACCGACTTGAGAAAAATGGTCTTGTCGAAACATACTACGGCGATAAGACACAGGGGAAGCGCCGCACATATTTGCGCGTTACCCAAGAAGGCCGTGAGTATTACGAAGGCAAATGTAAAGAATGGGCGATTACCAAAGAGCTTGTTGATCAGTTCACTCAAGAACAAGAGGTAAAAGGAGAGAGTGATGAGTAAATTATCCGCTTATATAGACAATATGTTTATTGGTCTGCCCGAGACAGACGAAGTGCTTGAGGCTAAGCGTATTATTCAAGAAAACATGACCGAGAAGTATGAAGATCTCCTCGCGCAAGGCAAAAATGAGGCAGAAGCCTTTGGGACTGTTGCTGGTGAGTTCGGCTCAATGGAAGAACTCTGCGACGAAATGGGTTGGGATTTTTCTCGCAGCTCTCAAGGCTCATCGGATGCGCGCTCAACATTTAGTTCAGCGAGCGCGCAATTCAAAGACGCTGCCTCGCAGGCAGCAAACACGGCCGAGCAAGCAGTGGGCGAATCGGTTGATGAGATGAAATCATGGTGGAGAACGTGGAATTCGCGCGAAAACCGCCGCATTCTTGGTACACTCATTGTGCGCTACCTCGCGGCAGCGATAATCATCTGGATTTTGACGAGTTTGCTTACAAATTCAGCAGCCTCGATACTTATCATTGGTGCTGCTGTATTATTTGTATCGTTCTATCCTCGCTCACCGCTCTATGTATACAAGGAGCGCGAGGCAAAAGAAGCTGCTAAAAAGGCAGAAGATGAAGCGGCGCAAGCTGAGGCTCAGGCCGTTGCCGCTGCAATCGCTGCGACAAACAGCACTGATAAAGAGAAATCTGAATAGGGAGAGACCATTTCGTGAGTATCATTGAATCGCTCGTTTTAGGTATCGTACAGGGTTTGACCGAATTTTTGCCTGTTTCGTCATCGGGACATCTCGCGCTTCTCAACCTTTTGTTTGGCTCGACAAAGGGGAGTATTGATTTCACGCTCCTTCTGCATATCGGAACGTTGCTCGCGACGTTTATCTTCTTCTGGCACGATATTGTCGACTTATTGAAGTCGCTGTTGCCGCGCAATAAACATATGGTGGGCGAGCGCAAAATGGTACTTGCGCTTATCGTAGCAACCGCGGTGACGGGCCCCATCGGTTTAATACTTGGACCAAAGTTGGATGCGCTGTCTACTTCGCTCCTCGCGCTGGGCATTGCTTATTTGTGCACAACGGTGATTTTGTGCGCGGCGGAGTATTTTACGGGCAATAAGGGCGCGCGTACTCCAGAAAATATGGGTGTTGTGCGGGCTGCCGTTGTGGGACTTATTCAGGGCATTGCTGTTGTGCCGGGTATTTCTCGTTCAGGCTCAACGATTGCTGGGGGTATGGCAATAGGCCTAAACCGCGAAAAGGCAACACGCTTTTCATTCTTACTGGCGATTCCGATTATTGCCGCGGGTGGACTCAAAGATGGAATTGATGCCCTCCAGGGCCAAGTTATATTGCCAAGCACGTTGGTGTGTGTCGTCGGCTTTTTGGCTTCGGCGATTGCGGGCTATTTTGCGATTCGCTTTATGGTCAATCTTGTTAAGAAAATTAAACTGTATTGGTTTGCCGGCTATACGGCCATTCTTGGCGTCGTGCTTCTCGCGCTTCACGCCTTGGGCATCGGCTAAGAATGGCCTTGCGTATGACCGATAACTACGAAAATATTTCTGCACAGAGTCAAAATAAGGTACTCCTTATGTTTGGCTCTGTTCTTAAAGCACTGCAGGCCGAAAAGGTGTTAAAAGTAGCCGATATTGCTTGCGAGCTTTTAGTACCCCCGCTTGAACTCCGCACGGGTTGTGATTTGGCAATTGCGCTGGATAGTTATGAGGCAACTTTCGCAAAAGAGGTTGTTGAAAAAGCTGGGCTCGTCATCACTGATGAGCGTCTCAATACGGCAGGAACAGCGCAGCTCAGTGACGTTGTCACAACTCATGATTTTGAGGGTTCGGACGGGAAAAACTACCTCATGGTCCGCGCGGGGAATATGAAAATTACTGTCGAGCGCTCAAGCGGCCTCATCGTCAATACATCTGGCGGCGGATGCCCTGATATTCCCTATCTCAATTTGATGCTGGTGGGCAAAACGCTCACCGATGCACCGCATCCTCAGACGCTGGGTAAAACGCTCTGTGGCCTGATGCTTGAACGCGCTTTTGATGAAGCGCAGCGGCTGTGTGGAGCTCAGCCTGAGGGTAGCACTTGCGTGTCTGCTTCCGAGGTGAGCGCATAATGTTGCTGCTCGTTGGAACTGTGCCCGTTCAGCCTGGTGAAGTTTTTGAGGGACCTGTTTCGTTTGAGAAGGGTGTCTTCAAAGTAGGTCAACATGAGCTTCCGCCTTGTCAGGGGAGCGCGGCTATGGCGCTCGCGGCATATAGCGTGACAAATGCCATGAATGCCCCAGCTCCCTATGTTCTGTTCGGTGGAGATACGGGAGGCGGCGAGGGAACGCGCGCGGTCTTCAAGCGATTCGAGTCAGTGCTCGCTTCGATGGTTGAGCGGCATGTGGCCCATACTGCTGCGGGAGGAACTGAACCCCTCGTTATTACCTTTCACTATATGTTGCCTATCATGAGCCTCATGAAGCATGCGATCGAAATCATTGACCGCCTCGCGCCCCAGGCTCTCCTTGTTGCGGATGCTGGCGGCATGTATGCCGCGCGGGCAGCGGGGCTGAGTGGGCGTTTCGAACTGCTCACACCCGATGTGGGCGAGATTGGGTTTTTGGCCGAAAAAGAGGCAACGCACCCAGCTTACGTTGCCGAATATCTTTTTGGTTCTGAGAATTTTGATGTGCCAACGCTTATTGATAAGGCCTATGAGTTGGGCACCGCTTCTGAAGTGCTTATTGTCAAAGGCTCAAAAGATTATGTGGCCGCAAAAAGCGCCGCGCCTCATTATATTGTGAGCACCATTGATTACCCTGATGTCCCCGAATTGGAGGCAATCGGTGGTACGGGCGACACCATCACGGGCCTTGCAAGTGGCTATCTCTCCATAGGGCAAGAGACGCAAGATGCCGCGTTTGGGGCTCTTGCCATGAACCGCCGGGCTGGCCAAAAAATTGGCGCCCAAGTATTTACTCCTGTTCTAGAGATAATTGAGGCTTTTGGCGCTACAATGCACGTATGAAATTCAATCGATTTCTCAACGGAGTACTGCTTGTTTTAGGGTGCCTGCTTCTTGCGTCAGTTAGCGCCATTGTGGTGCTGTGGGCGCATACGGGAGAGGGCCAGTTGTATCTTGACGCGCTTCAGGGCAAAGCGAGCTACGAAGAGGTCGTAAAGACACTCACACAAGATGCTAATGGCGGGGTATTTAGTCTAAAAATCGTTCCTCAAGAGGGGCCAGCGATTTCACCCGCTACGATAAAATTCACGTATGAAAATCACACCTATAAAGTAAAAGGAATTGTTGACCCGCGCGTATACGCCGGCGCTTTGAACGCTCGCCGGAGTTATGTGGCAACTTTTTATAAAAGCGAGACTCAAAAACGGGCCGAGTATATGAAGGCGCTTGTTGATGACCCGAGCCAGCAGGAGGCAATTGCCGCGTTGTGCGAAGGCTTTCGAACTATTAAGAAAAAGCGGGGATTTTCATCGGACGAGTATGCGGAATTTATCACAAAATATGTTCAGAGTATTCCCTACGATACCGAGCGCGCCTCAGCGGGCTTGAATAACATTACGCTCAAGGGCGATCCGCGGTTTCCTGTTCAGGTCATTGTGGATGGCAAGGGCGATTGCGACGAGAAAGTCTATCTGCTTGCCGCATTGCTCAAACATGAGGGTTATGGGTGCGCAGGCTTGCTCTTTACATCTGAAAAGCACATGAGTTTGGGCATAAAATCGCAAGGTGCTGGCTACAAAGGTAGTGGCTATGAATTTGTCGAGACGACGGGGCCAAAGTATCTCTCCGAGGTCGTGACAAAGTTTGATGATGGTATTACCTTGGAATCAACTCCCGAAGTAATTGTTTTTGGAGACGGCGAGCACTACTATTCCGCGCAAGCCGTGGATGAGGTTTCTTATATCGTTGCGGCACGTGATTCCGCGATTGCTGCATCACCTCGCGCAAAACAACTGGCTGAAGAAGCGCAAAGTAAAGCGGTGTTTGATCGGTATAAAACAATGTATGAGGATTGTTTTGAGGCCTTTAATAGTCTGCAGTCGACGGTAGATAAGAACGGCAAGCATATTGAAGAGTTTAAGGATCGCGTCGAAGCCATTGAATGGCTTGGCGGCCATGCGTGGTGGGTGAAATAATCGCGTGTTGTCCAAGAAGTTTTCTAAACATCTCTCGTTTATAGTATCTTAGATAAGATAGAATTGGCGCCCCAGATTATTAGGGAGAAACATGAAGTCACAGAGTAGAACCCGCGTTATGGTGACCGTCGCTATGCTTGGGGCTGTATCGTATATTTTGGCATTCTTTGAATTTCAATTGCCAATTTTTCCGTCATTCTTAAAACTCGATGTTTCAGATATTCCTTCGTTAATTGCCGCTTTTGCGTTTGGTCCACTTGCTGGCATTGCCGTGGAGTTTTTTAAGAATGCGTTGCAATTGCTCTCAACGACAACCGCTGGCATTGGTGAGCTCGCAAACTTCTGTATCGGAAGCGCGTTTGTCGCGACGGCGGGGCTTATTTACAAGCGTAAGCATACGCGTTCGGGCGCATTGATCAGTTGTATTGTTGGCGCCATAGTTATGGCAATTGTTGGCGCGCTGTTCAATTATTTTGTACTGCTCGCGCTTTATGAGAAGTTCATGCCCATCGATCAGATTATCGCGATGGCAGCGGCATTTTTTCCTGCTATCAAAACGAAGCTGGATTTGGTTCTCTGGTCGATTATTCCGTTTAATCTCGTTAAGGGATTTGTGGTCATTTTAATTACCATGTTTATCTATAAACCACTTTCGCCCATTCTTAAAGGTGACCATGTCGCGCAAAACGATGGGATGTAGCCACCGCGTACTAATGATGGCGGTATTCACTCGTCCGCTGAATAAATAACGCAGACTTCATTTATTTTGAGAGAAAAAGGGCGCGAAAATTCGCGCCCTTTTTGTGTATATATAGGTTCGTAATTTAGCTGCGAATAATATCAAGAGCCTCATCGCGATAGGCGTCCATAACGTACGAGATGCCAGAAATTTTGCTGGCTTCTTCGGTGAGAGCAAACACGTCATCACGAGAAATGGTGTCGAGGCGCATATTGCGTGAGCCTGCCATAATCTGCTGCAAGCCAACTTTAAGTTTGTCACTGTATGTGTAAATGCCAACAGCGCCCAGAGGCACGCGCTCCATGTCGTCACCGTACTTCTGCTTGAGCTCTTCATATGAGACGAACAACTCTTCGCGTGTTGTGCCATATTCCTTGAGTGAGTTGGGCAGATCGCCTTCAGCGAGCCACTGCTCAGCATTTTTGCCAGCCATACCTGGAATCATGAGCGCGCGGCCCATACATACTGCCTTAAAGTGAGGTGCACCCATGGCGAGAGCCTTGAAGATGCCGTCCTCAGATGAGAAACCACCAGCGATAGCGAGGTCAGGAACATACGAGCCCATTTTGTCGAGTTCGCAGGCAAGTTCGTGTACTTGGCTCTGGAGATAGAAAGTAGGAACGCCCCACTCTTCCATCATGCGCCATGGCGACATGCCGGTTCCGCCAGGAGCGCCATCAAAGGTGAGGAGGTCGATGTGCGCGTTTGAGGCCCACTTCAACGCAAGCGCGGTTTCGCGCAAGGGGTAAGCGCCCGTCTTGAGTGTCACGCGCTTTGCGCCGAGAGCACGAAGGCTTTCAACCTTAGCGTAAAACTCCTCTTCCTCAATGAAACCGAGGCGGCTGTGACGCTCAAAGTGGCTAAACGCTCCCGCCTTGAAACTTGCTTGGACAACGGGGTCAGAAGGGTCAGGCGTAACAATATAGCCGCGTTTTTGCAGCTCAAGAGCGCGCTCAAGTGAGCCAACCTTGATTTCGCCACCAATCGACTTAGCGCCTTGTCCCCATTTAAGTTCAATGGTCTCTACGCCGAGTTGCTCGATTACGTACTCCGCAACGCCAAGTCGCGTATCTTCAACATTGAGTTGTACGAGAATATCGCCGTATCCCTCGTGAAAATCGCGATACAGCTTAACGCGACGGTCCATATCGGGAGCTTTGACAACCATGCCGTGAGCGTTGAGTTCAAGCTTGGGGTCGATTCCACAAACATTTTCACCGCATACGAGAGAAACGCCACTTATTGCCGCGCCCACCGCAAAATGCGCCCAGTTTTTGCGCGCAATTTCGGTTGAGCCAAGAGCGCCCGTAAAAATAGGCATTTTTTGTTTAACTTTGTTTTTGTAACCAAATTCCATTTCAGTATTTACGGTTGGGAAGGTGACCGTATCGGGTCCGGCAACGATACCTTCAGGCAGCCCTTTTGCTCCCATTGCGTAACCGCAAATATTGAGATGTGAATAATCGACCGGATAATCTTTGTCTCCACCGGCGGTAACATCGCCAAATGGGCCAGGATAGATGAGCTCGCGCCCACGGAATGAAGCTTTCCATACTTCACAATTGCCACGACAACTGTCCTCGCATCGGCTGCACAGGCCTGAGCAAGGCACAACGCTCTTTGAGCGGTTGGCTGTACGAGTGGCATCACTTGCATTTGGACGTTGAAGATTCACGTCCATCACCCCTTCTCTCTTTGTGTCCACTGCTAAAACGTGGATGCGCCTCTTCCTCAAGGCGTATCCATTAAAAACATAGTAGCAATTATTACAGATATGTTTCGAAATTATGTCTGTTAACAATCGCTTAACACTCTTTCATTGAAGTTTGCCCTAGAATCTAGGTATAGTAAAAAATGGATTTGGATGTTTTTAAGATTCTTTTAAGAAATCGCACACTTAAGGAGAACCCATGCAAGACTACACGACATACGATGCAGCCAAAAAAGAAGCGGTTGCAGCGATTCAGGATGCGGGAGTGGAGTTTATTCATCTCTGGTTTACTGACGTACTGGGCTTTGTAAAGACATTGGTTGTTGCAATCGATGAGCTAGAAAATGCCATGTCAGAGGGAATGGGCTTTGATGGTTCATCAATTCAGGGCTTTGCTCGCCTTGAGGAATCAGACATGATTGCCTACCCTGATCCTTCAACGCTTATGATCAAGAAATGGCGTCAGTCAGATGAGACTATCGCGATTATGTACTGCAACATCGTCACCCCTGAGGGCACTCCCTTCGCTGGCGATCCTCGCGAAGTTCTCAAGCGCCAGCTTCGTCGTGCTGCCGAGATGGGTTATACGTTCTACATTGGTCCTGAACTTGAGTACTACTATCTCAAGGATGACGTTTCTCCTAAGTTTGTTGATAACGCAAGTTACTTTGACCAGTCAGTGCGCGATATTTCTTTCGACCTTCGTTCAGAGACGGTGCGCGAGTTGCGCAAGGCGGGCATTCAAGTTGAGTACAGCCACCACGAGGTAGGCCCAAGCCAGCATGAAATTGACCTCCGCTATCAAGAGGCACTCAAGATGGCCGACCAGGTAATCAACTACAAGATGATTGTTAAAGAGACCGCTATGGCAAACGGCGTTCACGCAACATTTATGCCTAAGCCAGTTTATGGCGAGGCTGGTTCAGGTATGCATGTTCACCAGTCGCTCTTTAAGGGAAGCAGTAACGTCTTTTATGATGCCGACGCCAAGTACAACTTGAGCGATACGTGTCGTTCGTACATTGCAGGTTTGCTGAAGCATGCTCCCGCATTTAGTCTTGTCACAAACCAGTGGGTTAACAGCTACAAGCGTCTTGTTTCGGGCTACGAAGCTCCTGTATACGTATGCTGGGCGCATCGCAACCGTAGCGCGCTTGTTCGTGTACCTCTTTACAAGCCAGGCAAGGAGAAAGCAACACGTATTGAGTTGCGCTCACCAGACCCTGCGTGTAACCCTTACCTCGCGTTTGCGGTCATGCTCGCTGCTGGTCTTGATGGTATCGAAAAAGGCCTCAAGGCACCTGATGATGTTACAGCTGACGTGTACGAGATGTCGGTGAAGGAGCGCGAAGAGCTTGGTATTGGGATGCTCCCAGGAGACCTCAACCACGCTATCGACCGCTTTGAAGAGTCAGAGCTTATGCGTGAGACTTTGGGCGATCAGGTATTTGATTACCTCCTGCGCAACAAGCGTCAAGAGTGGGATCACTATCGCACCCGCGTATCTCAGTGGGAAATCGACGAGTATCTCCCCACGCTCTAAGGTATTCGTTCACAGATATTCAAACACCGCTCCTGAATGGGGCGGTGTTTTTTTGTCGCAAAGACTGTTTAGTGAGTAAGCGAGGATTGTCGCTGGAGCTTAGATTCCGATAATCCAGCGGAGGCGCTCGCTTTTTGAGAGCAGCCAACAGGTGCCATACGAAGCGACAACGAGGAAAACCCACGTGATAGCAATGCCTTGCCAGCTAATCCAGAACTGCGCCCAATAGTCGGGGTCCAGAAATGCGAGGGTAAGTTTTTGCGCGACTAACACATAGAGGGCGTGAATATAGTACACACCAAAAGAGAGGTGCGAAGCTGCTCGCAGCGGCTTTTGAATCTTTATCCACAGCGGTTCGAGCAAACAGGCGGGAATCGCGAATATGCCAATGTTCCAAAATGAAGAAAGTCCCATAGACCACGCTTTGACCGAAAATCCAGCCAGAGCGGGAGCGGCAATGGTGCGAGTGGGCTCGCCGTCTTTAACATGCTTGAGCCCAATTTCGTCAGGTTCAATGGCCGTCATAACGTTTTTGCCTTCGTTAAACGTCCAGTGCAATGAATAACTCGTCAGGAGCCCTCCGAAGCGCATGCCAAACCAGCCGCCCAGTGCCATGTTGGGGAGGTGCTGAAAAAGGTGCGAGGTATACGAAAGCAAAAAGGGGTTACCGAGTGCTTCTAATCCATCTGAAACATGAGGCCAAACAAGAATTTTGAGGCAGAGCGCGGCTAAGACGGTGAGCTCAGCCGACCATTTGAACGCTCGCAGCGCCCGAACAAAGAGGGGCGTCAACAAGTAAAACGTAAAAATCATCGGAATAAAATACAGGTGATACCATGTGTGTCCCGAAAAGAGATAACCAGGTATGCGGATGATATTTGTGAGCCAATTCACGCCGCCCGTGCTGAGCCCCTGCCAGTTATATTGAGACGCATAGATAGCGTGCGAGCCCGTGAAACCTGCATAGAGCAAAACGAGGTAAACAATTGACCAAAAAAGATAGGAAGGGCCAACGCGCTGAATGCGCTTTTTGACGAAGGCACCGTAGTGCCCACCTTTCCATGGCCTGCTCCACAAAAGCGCGCCTGAAACAAAAACAAAAAGGGGCACCGCGTAGTGAATCCAATCATCAAACTTTGCAAGTGAGGCGGGCTGGCCAATTTCGCGCCCGGTCATTATCGCGTGAATCAGAAGCACCGTTAGAATTGCGAAAACGCGCAGAGCGTCGAACGCGTGTATGCGTGGGCGCGTGTGTGAGGTTTGAGTTATGAGCGGTTTTTCCATAGTTTAATTTTTACATAAAATCTGCGCGCGCCAATGAGATGACCAGCCGACTTGGTGGCCAGTCGAGCAGAGTATACCCGCCTACGGCTCCACTCCCGCACGCTTATGGCACCCTTTATGGTGTAGTTTTGTTCATGCGTGGGTGTAGATTTGATGAAACGCAGATAACTTTCTGTGTATTGTGATGGTCCATGTCGTAAACTGTTATCAAACATTGGGTACATTATTCACATATGTGCCGTTCGTGTCGATTTCAAGTAAGTACCGAAGAAAAAGTGAGGACTTATTATGGCAAATTCTGAAACCAAACGAATCCTTTTTGTAGAAGATGAACAGTCAATTCGCGATGTGATAGCGGCATATCTCGAGAGCGAGGGCTACTGGGTTACCGCTGTTGGCGATGGCGAGGCGGCAATCGAGCAGTTTCACGCTCATGCGTTTGATGTCGTTATTCTTGACCTTATGCTGCCAAAAGTATCGGGTGAGCAGGTCTGCAAAGATATCCGAAATGGTTCTGATGTGCCCATAATTATGCTGACCGCAAAAGGGGAGCTTGACGACCGCATCAGCGGTCTTGAATTGGGTGCTGACGATTATCTCGTCAAGCCTTTCTCTCCTCGCGAACTGATTGCGCGCATTCGCGCGTTACTTCGTCGCGCAAACGTCAACGAGGAGCCTCAGCGCGACAAACTTGTCTACGGCGACCTTGAGCTCGATATCACGGCGCATCGCGCGGTGCTTGCGGGAGAAGACCTCGACCTCACTGCGAGCGAGTTTAAGCTTCTGACCACGCTTGCTCGCTATCCAGGGCGCGTGTACTCACGTATGGAACTTGTCGAAAAAGTATTGGGTTATGATTTTGAGGGTTATGAGCGTACGGTTGACTCGCACATCAAAAATTTGCGCGCCAAGCTGCATGATGACCCCCGTGACCCTCGCTTCATTTTTACCGTTCATGGCGTTGGTTATCGATTTGAAGGACAGCCAGGAGATGGCGATGCCATGAAGAGTGAACCTTCAAAAGAATCCATTGGCTCATAACCTATGAGTTTTCTTTCAAAAAAAGCAAAAACAATTTCCACATGCGAGCAAGCGCAGGAAGAAATAGTGCCTGCTTCAGTTCCTGAAAAAGGACCCGAAGATCGTCAGCGCTTTTCTTCGCAGCTTGCTTTTGCTTTTGCTCTTGTTGCGGCGTTTACCGCAATCCTTGGCGGGCTTTTAAGTTACGTGGTTTGGAATTATCAATTTGACCGCTATGTTCGCTCTAACTTGCAAGCTATTGCCTCGGCAATTGCGTCGAGTAGTGCTGTGGCATACGCGCAATATGGTGGTTGGAATTTCTACTCTTTTTCTGAAATTCCCCAGGTAGGATCATCGTCGGATGTCGCGGTTCAGATTCTCGATAAAAAGGGCGCCGTCATTTATGATGAGGCGTCGTTGCGCAGTCATATGCAGTTGATGCAGCAGCAAGGCTCGGTGGTCTCAAGTGCGACAGTTGGGGCCAATACCATTTCGAAAAATAGCAATCCTCGCGGTGAGGTTGTTACTCATGATATCAAGTTGGGCTCAGAAAAAGTGGGAACCGTGCGCGTATGGGCCTACGGAAATAGTGCTCTTTTGACCGACAGAGACCTCCAATTGCGTACTTCTGTTTTGGCGGCTCTTGCGGTTGCGGCACTGTTTGCAATCGTGATTTCTTCCGTTGCCGGAACACTCTATTCGCGCAAAGTATCGGGGCCCATCAGCAGGATAACCAAAGCCGCGCAAGCTATTCGCGCGGGCAATCTTGACGCTCGCGCTCAACTTGAGGGCGAAGATGAGATTGCGCAACTCGGCATGACGTTTGACCGCATGGCGGATTCGGTAAAAGCCGATCGCGAGCTCGAACGGCGCCTCACGAGTGATGTCGCGCATGAATTGCGTACACCACTCATGGCGATCCAGGTAACAGTTGAGGGTATGCAGGACGGCATTCTGCCTGCGGATGCTCAGCATTTGGGAACCATTGGCCACGAAACGCGTCGCCTCTCTCGTCTCACCAACGCAATCCTTGAGTTAAGCCGCCTTGAAAATGGGTCGCTTCCCTTTACGTTTGCGCTTGTCGACCTAAACAATCCTGTGCGCGCCGCGATTGATGCCCATTCTTCTCTCATCGATCTTGGCTCTCTCACGCTTGAATCAGACTTACATTCTGACCTGCTCGTCATCGGTGATATGGACCGGCTGCAACAGGCCGTTGGTAACCTCCTCAGTAACGCGGCTCGCTATACGCTTGAGGGTGGCATCATATCGGTGCGCACCTACCGCGAGGGTGACCAGGCGGTTGTTGAAGTGGCAGATACCGGTATCGGCATTTCTGAAGAGAATCTAGAAAAGCTCTTCCGCCGTTTTTGGCGAGCAGACGATGCGCGTGCCCGCCAAACGGGTGGCGTAGGCGTTGGGCTTTCGATTGCTAAAGAAATTGTTGATCGTCATAAGGGCTGCATTGAGGTTGCGAGTGTGGCCGGCGAGGGAACCACCTTTAAGATAAAAATTCCCCTCGCGTCATAAAATGTAGACACGATGAAATAGGCACGAATAGGTGCCTATTTTTCATTTACAATAAACGTAGGCACTTCTGCCTATTTTCAAATTTTGATAGCTTGCGAAAGGTGATTTGAATCTCTTATGAATTTCACTCCGGATGCACAAGGAAAAGTTCGCGATATCTACGACCTCGGAGACAAGTTGCTACTTGTGGCTTCCGACCGAATCAGCGCTTTTGATTTCGTCTTAAAAGACCCCATCCCTTATAAGGGAGAAATCCTTACGCGCCTTTCGCTGTTCTGGTTTGATTTTTTGAAAGATGTTATCCCTACGCACTTCCTCTCGGCCGATGTCGCTGATTTGCCTGAGCCCTTTGCGGCGCACGCGGATTATCTGCGCGGCCGTTTTATGTTGGTCAAGAAAGCGGACGTATTTCCAACAGAGTGTATTGTGCGTGGGTATCTCGCAGGTAGTGGGCTTAAAGAGTACAACAAGTCGGGCACGCTGTGCGGCATCGCACTGCCAGATGGTCTAGTGAACTCGTCGAAGTTTGATGAGCCACTCTTCACGCCTTCAACGAAGGCAGAAATCGGCGACCATGACGAAAACATCAGTTTCGAGCGCATGGAAGAGTTGTTGGGCGCCGATATGGCCGGCAAACTCCGCGACGCATCGCTGAAGGTGTATACGCGCGGCCGCGACCATGCAGCATCACGCGGCATCATCATAGCCGACACGAAGTTCGAGTTCGGCCTCATTAATGGTGAACTTACTCTTGTTGATGAAGTGCTTACTCCCGATTCATCTCGTTTCTGGCCAGCTGACCAATACGAACCGGGTAAGAACCAACCATCCTTCGATAAACAGTTTGTGCGTGACTGGCTTGAGTCAACCGATTGGGATAAGACGACTGAGCCACCATCACTTCCTGCTGACGTTATCGAGACGACCAGTCAAAAGTACATTCAAGCGTATGAAATTATCACGGGAACAACGTTTGTTCCTTTAGGAGCATAAAAACATGAGTAGAAGAAGTCCCTTAAACAGCCGTTACAAAAAAGGTCAGGAGCCGAAAGGCCAAACGCGTAAGTCAGCAGCTTCAGCAAAGCCTGCTCGCAAAAACGCGACGCCTGCCAAGCCTAAACAAAAGGCAAGTGTAAAAGAGCAGTATTCGCAGTCGATGCCTGATACGCCCGAGTTCAAGCGTTTGCGAGGCTTGTGGTGGAAGGTTCTTGGCATTGCTGTTGTTATGCTTTTGGGTTCGCTTGTTCTCACTACTAAAAAAGTTGCTCCGAGCGTTGGCACCACGGGCAAAATGCTTAGCCTTGCACTTTCGTGGATTGCTCTTGGTCTCGTAGCTTTCGCCTGGTGGGTTGACCTCAAAAAGGTGCGCCCTATGGTAAAAGCTCACCAGATGGGTATCTCAATTGAACAATACGAAGAGTTGCAGAATAAGGACAAAAAGAAGCGTGCGCAGAAGGCAACAAAAGAAATGAAAAAATCTGACGCAGAAAAAGAAGACGCCAAAAAAGCCAAAGAAAAAACGGCTGAAAAATCATCAGACGACAAGTAGGAGGAACCACGTGGCACGCTATGACATCTATGTAACCTATCGCGAGGGTATTTTCGACCCAGCAGGCGCAACCGCATCACGCGCGCTCGGACAGATGGGCTACGACAGCGTAAAGAGCGTACAAATTGGTAAGTTCATTCAACTTGAGGCCGACGCCGAGCTTGCTGAGGTCACCGAAATGTGCGAGAAACTCCTCGCAAACCCTGTCATTGAGGATTATCGCATCGTGCCAGTTGAGGAGGCATAGCATGCGCTTTGGAATTGTTCGATTTCCCGCGTCAAACTGCGAGCAAGACGTCGCTCACGCTGTGACCTATCTTGGCCACGATTATACTTACATCTGGCATCAAGACACCGACCTCCAAGGTGTTGACGCCGTAGTTTTGCCGGGAGGTTTTAGCTACGGTGACTATCTGCGCTGTGGAGCGGTCGCGCGCTTCAGCCCGATTATGGGCGAAGTGCAGCGCTTTGCCGACGGCGGGCGTCCGGTGTTGGGCATTTGCAATGGTTTTCAGATTTTGACTGAGGCGCACCTGTTGGAAGGCGCGCTTTTACGTAATCGTGGCTTGAAGTTTATCTGTCGCGACGTGCCGTTAACCGTTGAAGCCTCGTGCGACTGGCTCGACCTTCCTAAGGGAACTCAGATTTCGCTTCCTATTAACCATAACGAGGGCAACTTCGTATGTGATGCCGACGTGCTTGAGCGTTTGCGTGCCAATGACCAGGTCATTTTGCGCTACGCCGGCGAGGCTCCTAACGGGGCTCTCGATAATATCGCGGGCATTTGTAATGAGAAACGCAATGTGTTTGGACTCATGCCTCATCCTGAGCGCGTTGTTGACCCACTTAGTGGTAATACCGATGGTCAATCATTCTTTACGGCCATCGCGGCAATGATGCAAGAGATAGGAGCGTAACGCGTGCCTCACGGAGACTTAAAATTAAGCGCAGGTTACTACATCATAATTGGTATTTACGTTCTGGTGGCTGTTGGTGCACTCGCGGTCATTATTGATGCCATGCGTCCGAAGCGTTCTCACGCGCGCGCCTCGCTCAAAGCGGCCGGCATTAAGCGTGAGCCTTTGTGGTTCTATCAGATTTTTGCGGGCCTTTACCTGCTCGTATTCGCTCTCTCACAATTTTCTTCGACGCCCCATCAGTTTAAGGCTGTCGCAATTTTCGCCATACCCGTGATGGTGGCATTTGAGGTTGCCTATCTTTTGCGGGTTATATTCCCGAAATATGTAACGTCTGATGACGTTGCCGCACCAACAGAAACGCCCCTTCAGTCCTCCGAGGAGATTTCACACGATGAGCATCATTAATGACCTCTCAGCCGACGTAGCGCCCGAGCTTGCTCAAGAGCTGGGCCTGAAACTCGATGAGTATGAGCACATTCTTGAGATTTTGCATCGCACTCCAACAGTGACCGAGCTCTATATGTTCTCGCTCATGTGGTCGGAGCACTGCAGCTATAAGCATTCTCGCAAATATTTGCGCCTCTTCCCAAGCGAAGGCGAGCACGTGTTGCAGGGGCCCGGTGAAAACGCGGGCGTCATTAGCGTAGGCGATGGCTGGGCCGTTGCTTTTAAGATGGAGTCTCATAATCACCCCAGCGCCATTGAACCCTATCAGGGAGCAGCAACAGGCGTTGGCGGTATTATCCGCGATATTTTTACCATGGGCGCGCGACCTATCGCATGTCTCGACTCGCTGCGTTTTGGCTCTCTCGAGCATCCTCGCCAGCGCTATCTGTTTGAAGGCGCGGTTGCGGGAATCGGTGGGTATGGCAACTGCCTCGGTGTACCAACCGTCGGTGGCGAAGTGTATTTTGACGATGCTTACGAAGGCAACTGCCTGATTAATGCTATGGCTATTGGCCTAATGCGTGAAGAAAATCTGACGCTAGCGACGGCAAGCGGCGTGGGCAATAAGCTGGTGCTTATTGGCTCAACGACCGGCCGTGATGGCATTGGTGGCGCAAGTGTTCTTGCGAGCCAAGAGTTCGATGAGGGCGCTGAAAGCAAACGTCCCGCAGTTCAGGTGGGTGACCCCTTTGAGGAGAAACTCCTCATCGAGGCATGTCTTGAACTGCTCCACAAGAATTTGCTCGTTGGTCTTGGTGACCTCGGCGCTGCTGGTCTTACCTCAAGCGCCTCAGAAATGGCGAGCCGCGGTGGGGTCGGTCTTGATATTGATGTCACCACCATTCCACAGCGCGAACTTGAAATGAAGCCTTTTGAGATTATGGTCAGCGAGTCACAGGAGCGCATGCTCTCAGTCGTTGTGCCTGAAAATTTGGACGAAGTGCTCGAAATCTGCGAGCGCTGGGGGCTTCTAGCCACCGTCATTGGCGAAGTAACCGACACGGGCAACTTCGTGGTACGCGCAGGCGACGAAGTACACGCGGAGATTCCCGCGCTGTGTCTCGCCGATGACGCGCCCATCTATGACCCTGCGATGAGCCGTCCCGCCTACATTGATGAGAAAGCAGCCTTCGATGTTGCGCTCGTGAAGAAGCCCGATACGGTTCAAGAACTCGGTAAAACGCTCGTGAATTTGCTCGCGAGCCCCAATATTTGCTCACGTCGCTGGATTTGGGAGCAATACGACCATCAAGTTATGTGCAACACGGCTGTTTTGCCCGGCAGCGATGCCGCGGTCATCCGCATAGGCAACACCGGCCGCGGCGAGATGACTAATCACGCTATCGCGGTATCAAGTGACTGCAATGGCCGCTATGTGTACCTCAACCCAGGACGCGGCGCGCAAATCGCGCTTGCTGAGGCGGCTCGCAACGTAACCTGCGCCGGCGGTGAGCCAGCGGCGATTACTGACTGCCTCAATTTCGGTTCCCCCGAAAAGCCTGAGGTGTACTGGACTTTTTATGAGTCGGTCAAGAATTTAGCCGAGGCCTGTAAGGTCTTTGGGCTCCCCGTTATTTCGGGCAATGTATCGTTTTATAACGAAAGCTTTGGCGAGCCCATTTATCCAACTCCCGTTGTGGGACTTGTTGGGCTTCTCGATGATGTGGAGCAGCGCTGCACTATGCACTTTAAAGATGCGGGCGACACCATCATCCTTGTCGGAGAAACTGACGATGAATTGGGCGGCTCTGAATATTTGAGCGTGCAGCATGGCATCGCGGCAGGAGAAATTCCCGCGCTTGACCTCGAGCTCGAAATTGCGGTGCAAGATGCCGTTCGTGCTGGCATTCGAGAGGGCATCGTTAAGAGCGCCCACGATTGTTCTGAAGGCGGAATCGGTATCGCCTTGGCCGAGAGCTGCATTGCTGGCAACATCGGCGCGAACGTTGCGCTTGACGATGAACTCGAGGCAACGTCATCGCTCTTCTCCGAAACACAAAGTCGCATCGTCGTAACAGTAGCCAACGGGGATGTTGAGCGCCTGCTCGATATTTTGAGCGCCGACAATGTTCCTTATAGCGTGCTTGGTGAAGTCGGCGGCGATCGCCTCATCATTGAAAATAAGATCGATCTCAGCGTTGCGGAAATGGCTGAGCCTTTTAACTCGTCTCTCGAAAAATTGGTAGCTGGAGAATAATATGTGCGGAGTTTTTGGCATTTGGTCTCGCGAAGAAGATGTTGCGCGTCTTACCTATTTTGGTTTGCAGGCGCTTCAGCATCGTGGCCAAGAGAGCGCGGGTATTGCGGTTGGCGATGGCAATACCGTCACAACGGTAAAGAACCTCGGTCTTGTCGCGCAAGTTTTTGAAGAGACTGACCTCAAGTCGTTGCCGGGTATCGTGGCAATTGGCCACACCCGTTACTCGACAACGGGAAGCTCAAACGCGTGGGAAAATGCTCAGCCCCACATGTCTTCAATCGGCAGGCAGCTTATTGCGCTTGGCCACAACGGCAACCTCGTGAATACCGCGCAGTTGCGTGAGCGCCTCATTAATGAGGGGGTGCACCTTTCGTCAACAACCGACTCAGAAGCGATTGCTTCGCTTGTGGGAGAGTTTACTAAGCGTACCTCGCATATTCGTGAGGGCATCGCCGAAACGATGAAGATTATCCGCGGCGCCTATGCCGTGGTCCTCATCACCGAGTCGGCGCTGTATGCCTTTCGCGATCCGCAGGGCATACGTCCGCTGTGCATTGGCGAGTTAGCCAACGGCCACGGATTTGTTGTCTCGAGTGAGACCTGCGGACTTGATATCGTGGGTGCGCATTTTGTGCGTGAAGTCGAGCCTGGTGAAGTCATAAAAATTAGCGAGAACGGACTCGAAACGCTCGGCGGCGTGCCCGCTGCTCATAAAGCACTTTGTATGTTTGAATATGTTTATTTTGCTCGCCCTGACTCAGAGATTGATGGTGCCTCAATGTATCAGGTGCGCTATCAAATGGGCACCTGTCTTGCGCAGGAAGCGCCCATCGAGGCGGATATGGTCATGGGCGTGCCCGACTCGGGCGTTCCCGCAGCCGCCGGCTTTGCTCACGCGAGTGGCATTCCTTATGGCGATGGACTTGCCAAGAACCGCTACGTTGGTCGTACATTCATTGCGCCGAGCCAGCTGCAGCGTGAACTGGGCATTCGCTTGAAACTTAATCCGCTGCGTCATCAAATTGAGGGAAAGCGCCTCGTTGTCGTTGATGACTCGATTGTGCGTGGCAACACCATGCGCCAGCTGGTTAAGATGCTGCGCGACTTCGGTGCCAAAGAAGTACACATGCGCATCACCTCACCACCGGTTATGTGGCCTTGCTACTATGGCATCGATATCGATTCGCGCGATCAACTTATTGCTCCCCACAAATCAATTGACGAGATTCGGGAGCACATCGGAGCGGATTCACTGGCGTATATCTCTGTCGAGGGCATGGTTGAATCGACGGGGCACAGCGCCGATCAGTTCTGCTTGGCATGTTTTAACGGTGATTACCCCGTCGAAGTTTCGGGCGACATGGCGGGCAATAAACTCGCCTATGAAGGATAAGTTTTCTACATTGAGGAGCTACGGTGGCACCAGATAAGGCGCACGATATGCAGAGTAATGCAAACAATGAGCAGATAACTTACGCGGATTCAGGCGTTGATACCGCTGAAGGCGCGCATGCCGTTGAGGTTATTCGCAATGCGGTTCGCTCGACATACCGTCCCGAGGTCATTGGTGACATTGGCGGTTTTGGTGGCTTGTTCTCAGCGATGAGTTTCAAAGATATGACCGAGCCCATTCTTGTGTCGGGCACTGATGGTGTGGGCACCAAGTTGGCGCTTGCTCAGAAACTTGGCAAGCACGATACCGTAGGCATCGACCTCGTGGCCATGTGCGTCAACGACATCCTTGTTACCGGCGCCGAGCCACTGTTTTTTCTTGATTATATTGCCATCGGCAAATTGAACTCAGACCTTGTGGGTGAGGTCGTGAGCGGTATTGCTGAAGGGTGCCGTCAAGCCAACTGTTCGCTCATTGGCGGTGAGATGGCGGAGCACCCCGGAACGATGAGCCCCGAAGATTATGACCTGTCTGGTTTCTGCGTGGGTGTTGTCGACAAGCCTAAGGCGATTGATGGCAAAGCGCTAGCCGCAGGAGACGCGATAATTGGTCTGGCGTCGAGCGGTATTCATTCAAATGGCTACTCGCTTGTGCGTAAAGTTCTTGTTGAGGGTAACGAAGCGAATCTTGACCGCACTTATGATGAACTTGGTGGGCAGACGCTCGGTGAAGCCCTGCTTACCCCGACGCGTATTTATGTCAAAAGCATTCAGGCACTGCTCGCTTCGGGTATTGCCGTTAAGGCAATGGCACATATTACGGGCGGTGGCATTTCGGAAAATTTGAATCGCGCTCTGCATGA
>OBID01000085.1_pt1 | contig 40261 bp, 41 predicted proteins | sample 1519781 | NCBI WGS metagenome assembly OBID01 (sample SAMEA3991478, study PRJEB22521) | metagenome | biome: anthropogenic terrestrial biome; feature: sewage plant; material: sludge | place: Sweden | collected 2012-09-26 | reverse complement strand
GACGCTCTACACGGAGAGACAAGGTTTCTAACCCTTGCAAAAGCAAGAAGGCGTTAAATGGAGAAAGGGCTGCACCTGTATCGCGAAGTAATTGTACACGAACTGCTAAAATAAAAGCTGCTGCACCAATATCACGAGTGTAACTAATATTGTGATAACTTGGATCTTCTTCAACAAATTGCGGAAACTTACCAGATGCCGCCCAGTCAAACTTGCCACTATCGACAATCACACCGCCAATGGTCGTACCATGCCCACCAATAAACTTTGTTGCAGAATGAACTGCGATATCAACACCATGAGAAAATACATTAATCAAATATGGAGTTGCAAAGGTATTATCTGAAACAAGCGGGATGTGGTGATTGTGTGCAATTTCTGCCAATTTTTCAAGATCAGGAATATTGATAACAGGATTTCCCAAGGTTTCAATAAATACCAGTTTTGTATTATCTTGAATGGCAGCTTCTACAGCTTCAAAGTCATCAATATCGACAAAGCTTGTTGTAATACCATAGCGAGGAAGGGTTTCTTTGAAAAGATTAAAGGTCCCACCATAGAGAGTGGTCGCTGCTACAATATGATCCCCAGCGTGTGCCAATGCCAAAACAGTATAGGTAATCGCTGCCATACCAGAAGCTGTTGCGAGCGCCCCAATACCACCTTCTAAGGCAGCAATACGATTCTCAAAAGTAGCAACCGTTGGATTGGTAATACGAGTGTAGATATTACCAGGTTTTCGTAAAGCAAACAAATCCTCCGCTTCTTGAGCATCTTCAAATACATAGGAAGTTGTCTGATAAATAGGTACCGCACGCGATTTTGAAGCAGCATCAACCTCCTGTCCAGCATGAAGTTGAAGGGTTTCAAATGAAAATTCTCTAGCCATAAAGATACTCCTTTGGTCTTTTTCAGTATTCTACCTCATTTTTACCATCTTGACTAATATTTAAATGTTAAGGAACCTTATAGTTAACAACTATAGCTGTTTATAAAACAATTCTACCATTTTAAATCCCTACTCACATTACTTAAATAAAATTAAAATAACAGATACAATGATATTATGAATACATTACTAGAATATATTGGGCCAGTATTCCTTGTTATCTTGATAATTTCTTATAGTTTTTATCGGCGGTTCCATCCCGATACTAAGGATACCAAGCAGCCACCAAGGTGTCCAAAATGTAAGTCTATTAAGCTTCAAACGTATACTCCAAGTCGAAAACAATATTCTCGTAAAGCTGGAATGGTCGGTCATGCAATCAACGGTGTTGAAGGAGCAATGTTTGCAATGCTCTATGAAGCCAATAGAACATATTATCGCTGCCAATACTGTGGTCACCGTTTTTCCAGAAAAGAAAACCGTTTTATCTCCAACATTGAATAACCCCACCTAATTTTTATTAGTTAACTTCTATCTTAAAACGCATTGCTTAGATTCCTTTACTTGGAATTCTAACCAATGCGTTTTTATATTTATCTACTATTCTTACCCTTATGGAATCTATCCTTACAAGTATGTCGACTAGCTAACCAACTTAAAAATTCCTGTCCAATTCAAGAAAGCCTTTCTGCGCATCCGTTCAATCTCAGTTCGAAAGAGGCCTGCTATTGTTGCACGATTTAAAACGACACTATTTTCACGAGAAGAATTCATCACTTTAGTAACAAGTCTTTCCACTTCTTCTCCTTCTCTAGTTCCCATATCCCACAATTCTTGAAGTACTGTTTTATTATACATCTTTTCATACTCTGCCATACCTTGTAGCACCCAATATCTGTGATCACTTTCGACTTCTAACCACTGCCATACAATTTCAGCATCTGCCACATCTGGTTTTTCATACTGACACGATTGACAGAGTACCATTTGATTCGCAAAACTAGTCATGTCTGTTTTCCATTTATGCGATACAATTTGATAAGCAGCCACAGCATGAGAAGTTTTACATCTCCAACATAGACCGTTGTGAACTTCGGTATCATCAAAAATCCCTCGCTCAACCAAGGTGTCCATCCAGTAGTCTTCAATCTTTGATAAATCCATTTTAGTATTTTGCATAGATAACATCTTTAACATCTTCATTCTCCCTTAAATCCTTATTTATTTTCCAATAGTTGTGACCGAATCATACTCGCTTGTAGCATTGCCAGCTCGACAATACAAGGATACTGACTTAAATCTAAATTCTCCAACAAACGGTAAGATAAAAATAACTTCGGCTGTAAACGTGTCAGAGGTTTTGACCAAATAACTTGTTCATCTTGAAGTTGTTTGATGGCCAAAAAATATAGGTGATTGACCATGAGATAGGCTTTGCCATTTAACAAATAGGCATAATCCTGCATCAAATCCCGACAAAATGATGCAATCCACACAGCAGCTGTCTTTTCAACATCGAATTGGTTAGTACGTAATAAGTTAGCTGTGAACAAACTTCCCTTTCCAAAATCCTCAGACCACCTGCCTTCAAAATCTTCCATGTTTAACGGAGAGGTCAACCCAAAATGGCTAGCATATGTTTCCCATTCCTTATAAATATCATTCCAAGAAATAACTGTCTTCATAATCGACCCTACCTCCGTTTTTCATTTATGTGAGATAATTTTAACACCAATTTTCTGTTTTGTCAAACATGTTAAACAATATTTGCAAACAGAAATATAAAATGGTATAATTAGTTAAACAAATAAGGAGACAACCATGATACTAGGCGAAATATTAAAGGAATACCGAAGCAAACATTCATTATCAATGGATAAATTTGCGGAGCTATCTGGTTTAACAAAGGGATATATTTCCATGTTAGAAAAGAACCAACATCCCAAAACAAAAAAAGCTCTTTTGCCGACATTGGATACTCTTGAAAAAGTAGCAAAAGGAATGTCCATATCTGTTGGGGAATTGATCGAACAGTTAGACACCAATCAAGATATTGCTTTGACAATAACTCCTGGGCAATTCAAGCTTTTTCAGCAACCAATCCATCCTCAGGTCCAGCTCTTGGATAAAGAGTTACAAGAACCATTTCACAGTCAATGGCTAGCCTTTGGTCAAGAACAGTTACTGGCTATGCGGGAAACTAGTCAGACAAATATTTTACAAATGGATGATTACCGTGATCGGGTTGAGTTAGCCGTTCCAGGTAAAGTCTCTGCTGGTACTGGTTATTGGCAGGATACTGATTTGAATAACCTAGTATCATTCTTCAGTGATGACATTCCCGACAGCCACACATATGATACAATCGCCCAAGTAGTTGGGGATTCCATGGCTCCACAGATTCAAGATGGAGATTATTTATTTATTCGATTAACTCCACATATTCCATTAAATGCCATTGGGATTTTCTCCGTAAATGGGGAAAATTTTGTTAAAAAGTTCAAAGGCGACTACTTACAATCACTCAATCCAGACTATGATGATATATATCTTAATGCAGATGACGATATCCGCCCAATTGGTCAAGTGGTTGCAATTTATGAGTAAAAAAAGGAGGCTTACTCGCCTCCCTTTTCTTTTAATGGAAAAGTCTCTCATCTGATGACTGTTGACAATTGATACTCTTTTCAAAACCAAAATGAACTGGTGTCAACTTTTAATCTTGATAGAGTTGATTTAATATGTAAATTAATTATTAATTTAGCTATCCTTATGTCGATTGATTATCCTCTACTATTTTATTAAAAGTGTGGAGATTGCTTATTATTGAAAATCACTAGAGGTTTTGATTTCTCACTTTTCTAAAACACATATTTCAAGAAAAGAGTTATTATGGTACGAAAATATTAGCCTTTAATGTTGATTGAACCGGATAGCTGGGCTAATGTAAGGTACAAATGCTTCACATTACGAAATTATAATTTCCAAAATATTATTTGGATAACCGACGAAAGACTTTTCCCCTACTAGAATCTGCAACTCTTTTGCAAAAGATTCAGAATCCTAGTAGTATAAACAAACTTACTGAACGCAAATAGACTCCTTTCAATTAAGCCAGATGGCGTTCAACATCTTAAATCAAACTATTTCCTTTTTTCAATTAGATTATACCATTATTGTAAAGCGCTTTCAAATAATTATGTGCTCCAAATTCAATTTTTTTAACTTTCTTTTGCTTTTACAAAAGATTCCCACATTTTCTGCTGCGGTTTTGCAAATGGATAGGTAGGAAAATCTTCTACAGAGACCCATTTCAATTCTTTTGAATCTGGAAGTGTGCTTGAATCAGATATACCTTCTATCAATTCGATTTGCCATTTGCGGTGACTAAAAATGTGCTGTACGGTATCAAATTCTTGCTCTTGCCAATCAACAGTCAGACCATAAAGTTCCGTAAAGCTCTGCCGAATATCTGGCTGAACAACTTCTTCTGCAACTTCAAAGAGAGAGACTTGCTTGTTAACGACTGCTCCTTTTTCCAAAAGCGGAAAGGACCAAAAACCTGATAGAAGACCTGCTTCATTATTTTTTTCCAATAAAAATTGATTTTCTTTATTTCTAATGAGAAATCCTTGGTAGGCCACGGGAATCGGCTTTTTCTTTGGTGCTTTGATTGGATACTTGTCCATTGTACCGTTTAAGTAGGCTGCGCTAAAGGCTTTGACTGGGCTGTCCTGGGGACGTGGATTAACTGGAGATTCAATATCCGAACCCAGATCCATCAGGGCTTGGTTGAAATCACCCGGTCGCTCTGGATCAATCAATAGCTCCATCATCGCTTGGAAAATCTTGCGATTGGCAGGCAAACCAATATCATAATCAACCTCAAACAAGCGGCTGAGAACCCGCATCACATTGCCATCTACCGCTGGTTCTGGCAAATTAAAAGCAATACTGGAAATTGCTCCAGCAGTATAAGGACCAATGCCCTTTAGGCTTGAAATGGCTGCATGCGTGGTCGGAAATTGCCCATCAAAATCTTCTACCATTTGCTGAGCCGCCTTTTGCATATTCCGTACGCGCGAATAATAGCCTAATCCCTCCCAGAGTTTGAGAATGACCTCCTCTGGTGCTTGTGCTAAATCGCTAATCGTAGGCAAATGATGGAGAAACCGTTCATAATAAGGAATGACAGTGTCAACTCGTGTCTGTTGAAGCATGATTTCGGAAACCCATATAGCATATGGGTCCCTTGTCCTTCTCCAAGGCAAATCACGTTTATTATCATCATACCAGTCTAAGAGTGCCTTGCGAAAAGCTTGAATCTTTTCCTCCGGCCACATTTCAATTCCATATTCATTCAAATCTAACATAAGTTTAGTATAACACAAAGAAAGGGAGCCAGCGTTCGCCAACTCCCCTATCTTGTTTATACTTAGCTTCATCATAAATCTTCTTAAACAGTTTAATGTAAGTTTTATGACTTTTGGGCCGATATTTTAACTCTGCTGTATATAGAATATAGGTTAACTACTTCACAATTACCAATATATAGACAATATGCTACCAAAATATCCTATCTTGAACAACATACTATTTTAACTTATGAAAAATAATTTTACTTATTTTTTTACACTAACACGCTATTAGATTTTTTAATTTGTAGGGTATTATATAAAAAAATTATAATACACGGTGGTTAACACAATGAATCTAAAGAAATGAAGACAGATACTTAATGCTGTTGCGCTGTTTGTACTAATAAGCGAATGAATTTGTTTCTCTCAATCTAGCCAAGACTTTTTGTTTTTGATGTTCGTTGAGTATTATTCTACTTTACCTGTTACAAACATGGTAAAGCTTGCTGAAGCAAGTAGCTTTTTATCTTGATTTTCTATCTTCACTTCAACGACCTTTGTTCTACTTCCATCATGTGTGCAAGAACCAGTGACGGATAAGGTATCACCGAGTTTTGCCGCCTTCATATAATGGATATTGGACTGTAGGGTGACAGAATAAGAACCACCTGCTACTGTTGTCAAGCCTGCTACTGAATCTGCTAAAGTAAAGAGGAAGCCTCCATGAGCCATACCATATGGATTGAGAGACTTTTCAGTCACCTTAGTAGTCAGTAGCACCTCTTTCTCATTGAGCATTGTAGCTTGATAGTCATCTAAAACTGTAATCGGTTGTAATTCTAATTTATCTAACACGTTCATTCTCCTCTGATTGCTGACTCGTTTGCATTTGGTAATATACACCCTGCTCCTTCATCAACTCTCTATGATTTCCTTGTTCAACAATTTTTCCATCCACCATGACTAAAATCAAGTCAGCTGATTGAATGGTTGATAGGCGATGAGCAATAATAAAACTGGTCCGTCCTTCCATCAATTTGGCAAATGCTTCTTGTACTAAAATTTCTGTCCGTGTATCAATAGAAGAAGTCGCCTCGTCTAAAATCAGGATTTTAGGTATCTTGACAAAGACACGAGCAATAGACAAGAGCTGACGTTGCCCTTGGGATAAGGATTCTCCTCCATCTGCCAAAACTGTATCATAGCCTTGTGGAAGCTGACGAATAAAGAAGTCTGCATTAGCTGCCTTAGCCGCCTCAATGACCAATTCCCGCGTGGCATTTGGATAGCCATAGGCAATATTATCATGAATGGTACCAGATTTGATCCATGTCTCCTGTAAAACCATCCCAATCTGTCTGCGAAGATCCTCACGACTGTACTGGCTAATCGGAACCCCATCTAAGACAATCTGACCAGCCGTTACATCGTAGAAGCGCATAAGCAGGTTAATCATGGTTGATTTACCTGCACCAGTAGGTCCAACAATGGCTACCTTTTGTCCAGCTTCGACATCAATGTCCAAATGTTCTATCAGAGAACGGTCAGGGCTATATGAGAAAGACACATTGTCAAAAGAAATAGCTCCCTTCAACTCCTCTGAATCGATTTTCCGCTCAGCCTGATCGTCAATGCTATCTAAAGCCAAGATAGCAAACAGCCTGTCTGCACAAGCTAAGGCGCTCTGCAATTCCGATAGGACCGAGGAAATATCATTAAAGGGCTTGCTGTACTGACTAGCATAATTGAGAAAAGTTGTCAGTGAACCCACTGTAAACTGCCCTGCCATAATTCTCAGCGCTCCAAGTCCTGCAAGTAAGGCATAGATAATAGCATTGATAAACCGCGTACTTGGATTGACCGTTGAAGAGGCAAAGATAGCCTGTTGGGAATAGGTCGCATACTGTTCATTCACAACTTGAAAACCATGCGTAAATTGCTCTTGAGCATTGAAAGATTGGACCAAGGTCAGTTGACTGATGGACTCTTCCAAAAGTTGAGATTGCTTCCCACGTGCCTGTGTTTGTTTTCTATAATAACCATAGGATTTCTTAGCGATATAACGTGCAACAAGCAGAGACACAGGAGTCAGGGCAACAACAACCAACATCATCGTCAAGTCAAGCCTAGCCATAGTGAAAATGGTTAAGAAAATGGTCAAGATACCTATGAAAAATTGATTGAAAACCATTAAGAGTCCGTTGGTTAATTGCTCACTATCACTTGAAAAACGAGCTACCAAATCACCAACTGAATGACGATCCAGATAAGACAAGGGCATGTGGTGCAGCCTAACATAGACCTGTTCACGCAAGTCAGCCACCATTCCATAAACCAAGCGATTGGTTACTAGTGGGAGATACCATTGCACCAGCGTATTAAGCAAGATAACCATCACCATTTTGCCAATTATCCCTAGCAAGACCTGACCATCCGCTATCAATACTGCATCAACTGCCTGACCAATCAAGATAGGCAGATAAACTGTCAGAAGCACCTGCACCACAGTTCCCACCAACATCAAGGACATTCGAAAGGGTTGGCCTAAAACCAATCTGACCAGTTCCTTAAAACTAGATTGTTTCATGGCTGTCCTCCTCCCTATGTTGTGATTGATCGATTTCTTGGTAAATGGCAGAGCTTCTCAGCAAGTCTTCATGACGGCCAAGTCCCACTTGACGCCCTTGATCCAAGACCAAAATCTGATCAGCTGTTCGTAAACTATTGGTTCTCTGAGATACCATTATTAAGGTTTGCTCAGGAAATGCACGACGAATTGCGGACAATAACCGACTCTCTGTCAGATAATCCAAAGCAGAGGTCGCGTCATCTAAAACCAATATCGGTGCTTTCTGTAAAATAGCGCGTGCAATGGTCAAACGTTGACGCTGTCCACCAGAAAAATTTTTCCCAAAGGCTTCGACAGGACTATCCAAGCCTCCTTTGTCCTCAATGAAGGACTTAGCCTGTGCGATTTCTAGCGCTGCCCATAACTCACTGTCCAATACACTTTCTAAGCCTAATGACAGGTTAGAACGCACAGTCCCAGCAAAAAGCTGAGCCTGTTGTGGAACGATAGCTAATTGCTGCCGCCACTCTTTCAAATTCCTAGGACTTTTCCCCTCAATAAAGAAAGAGAGTTGGCTGGTCGGTATGGAATAAAGTGCCTGTAAAAGGTCTACTAAGGTTGATTTCCCTGAACCAGTCCCACCAATCAGACCCATAAACTGTCTCTTACATAATTCAAAATCAATATCAATTAGTGATTCCTCAGCAGATTTTGGATAAGAAAAGGAAAGATGGTTCACAGAAAAAATCAATTCCTTGTCTCTACTATAAACTACTGGCAAATTGGCATCCACATCTTCAGATTTCTGCTCAAAAACCTCTTGAATACGCTGTGCTGAAATATAGGTCTGATTAAGAGTTGTCACAACCATAATCAATTTCACCAATTCAACTAAAATTTGAAGAAGATAATTGATTAGAGCAACCAGCATTCCTTGCTCCAAACGATTATCGGAAATAGCACTATCGCCCTGCCAGATGAGAAGAATCAAGGTCCCATTAACTACCAAAAACGTCAAAGGCGATAAGAGACTGGACCAAAAACCAGCCTGTAGCTGTTGCTTCTTATATCGTTGATTTATGCCTTGAAATGTCTTGATTTCCCGTTCTCTCTGCCCAAAAGCTCGAATCACTCTCCAGCCAGTAATCGTTTCTCGTACCTGTCCTACCAAACCATCTAATTCCTTTCGAATAGATTGATAAATACGACTGGTCAGGACTGAAATCCCTGTTACGATGACCAACAACAGTAGAATCATTCCTAGAAAATAGATTGATAGACTTGGGCTAATATAGAATGCCATGATCAGTGAACCAAATACGACAATCGGAGCCCGTAGGAATAAACGTAAAAAAGTATTGATACCTGTTTGAACCTGCAAAGTATCACTCGTCAATCTGGTTAATAAACTGGCAGATGAAAGTATGTCTCGACTTGATTTTGGAAGAGAAAGGACTTTCTGATACAAATCATTCGTTAATGCTTTTGTCACTCCGACTGCTGCTTTGGCTGAGAAATATTGCGCTGTAATCGAGACAATAATTCCAATACAAGCGAGTCCAACTAGTAATAAAAGCATAGCAACCAGGTCTCCCCGGTTGCCATTTGGAATAATTGTATCTACGATATAGGCGATTATCAACGGAACAAGAAGTTCAAAGCTAGCTTCCAATAGCTTGAAAACTGGACCTAGAATGGATTCATTCTTATAAGGTTTGAAATATTGAAAAAATAACTTCATTTTAGATTATTATGAGATAGCTTGGGCTGCAGTAATAATACCTAACTTATAGACATCTTCTGAACTACATCCACGGGAAAGGTCATTAACAGGCTTGTTCAAACCTTGTAAAATAGGACCTACTGCTTCATAACCACCAAGACGCTCTACAACTTTATAGGTAATATTACCAGCTTCAATTGCAGGGAAAATGAAGACATTGGCCTGACCTGCAACCGGACTTCCAGGTGCCTTCAACCGAGCCGTATCTGGAACAAGGGCTGCATCCATCTGCAACTCACCATCAATCAACAAATCTGGTCTGAGCTCTTGTGCGATCCGAGTAGCCTCAACAACCTTATCAACACGAGGACCTGATCCAGAACCTTTTGTAGAATATGAAATCATCGCTACTTTTGGATCAATACCGAAGGTCTTAGCAGTTTCTGCTGATTGAATCGCAATCTCTGCTAGAGTTTCAGCATCCGGTTCAATATTGATAGCACAGTCGCCAAATACAAACTTATGTTGGTCCTTAACCATCAAGAAAACACCAGAAGTCCGTTTCACACCAGGTTTTGTTTTAATAATTTGAAGCGCTGGACGAACAGTATCTGCTGTGGAATGGATAGCACCAGATACCATCCCCTCAGCCAATCCAAGTTGCACCAACATAACCCCAAAGTAATTCACATCACGTAAAATTTCATCAGCTTGAGACTCATCTACTTTACCTTTACGAAGGGTAATAAATTCTTGTCTCATTGTATCAAAATTTGCATAATTATTTGGATTAATCACGGTAATACCAGGGTTTGAGAAACCAAAATCAGTCAACAAAGTATGAACATCTTCTGGTACACCAAGAATAATTGGTTCAACCAACCCTTCAAATTTTAGACGAGCTGCCGCACGAACAACGCGCTCATCAGTCCCTTCAGGGAAAACAATTCGCAATCGTTTACCTACGATTTTCTGTTTCATTTCACCAAATAAATTCCGAATTTCCATCTATATGTCTCCTTAAATTTTATTAACTTTTTAACTGATTGATAACAGCCTGAAAATCCTCCGGAAGCGCTGCTTCCAAATCAACCCTTTCGACTGAAAAAGGGTTAGTAAACACAAGATTGTGGCAATGAAGAGCTTGACGCTCAATACCACACTCTAAACTCCCACCATATAAATCATCACCAAGTAGTGGAAATCCAATATGGGAAAAATGGACACGTATCTGATGAGTGCGCCCTGTATGTAGTTGTATATCCACAAGATGAATATTGCCCCAAGACTGGACAAGTTTATAAGAAGTATGAGCATACTTCCCATTCTGCGTTACACAACGGGTAATAATACTATCCTCTGGTCGACCAATAGGGGCAATAATATCCCCTTCTTGCTCTAACTCCCCATCCCCTCGAACCAAGGCGAAATATCTCTTATTAATTTGCTTCGTCTGTAATTGTTTATCTAATCGGGCATGGGCATAGCCATGCTTAGTAAACAACATGAGCCCAGATGTATCTCGATCCAATCGCGTTACAATGTGAACCTGTTTGTTTTCATATTTTTGTTCGACTAAATATCCTTTAACGAAATTAGCAATTGTAGAAGAATGGAGAATCGAAGGAATAGAGGCATAACCAACAGGCTTGTTGATTGCTAAAAAATGTTCATCCTCATAGACAATATCCAAAGGAAAAGAAATCGGTTTCAAACTTCCAGTGGCATCTTCTTCCGCAGGTATGTTTATTGTAACGCTATCTCCGATTTCAAGCAAGTAAGTAGCATTCTGTTCACTACCATTGACCAAAATACTACCACCTGTATATTTAATTTTTGCCAAAAGTCCTTTGGAAACTCCCTGGGCTTTTAAAAAAGTTTTCACCTTTGTGTGCTGATCCGCAACAAAATCAAATCGCATTACTCCACCTCTCCAATAAAGGCATCCTTAACACGATTCCAAAAACTAGTGTGGCTAGGTGTCGCAACAAAATGGATTTTGCTATTGTCAATCTGATACTCAATGCAATCGATGTTGTCGTAGATAATCGTTTTATTATCCACCGCTATGGAGTAGCGATCACTATGTTTTGGTTCAATGACAATCTTGTCTTTTTTCGGCACAACGATGGAAGACCCAAGTGTCCTGTAAACACGATTGTTTAAACTAGCCACTTCAGCTATTTGCAAGGCCTCAATTGTAGGGTGCAATACTGCTCCACCAAGTGACTTATTATAGGCAGTTGAACCAGTTGGTGTTGAAACTGAAATACCATCGCCACGAAAACGTTCAAATGGCACATTATTGATAATAATATCTGCTACCATCGTTTTAGACAAGCGCTTGATTGTCGCCTCGTTGAGAGCTTTCATTTCAACGATTCTTCCATCCGTCAATTTCACTTTTACATTTAAAATCGGATAAGAAACACGCGCTCCCGTATCTAATTTTAAATTCTCGACAAGATTTTCAACCTCAAAGTCCCGATAATCAGTATAAAATCCTAAATGCCCAGTATGAATACCGACAAAACGGACCCGATCTATCAACTTCTCATATTTATGAAAGGCTGATAAAAGCATGCCATCACCACCGATTGAAATAACAATATCTGGATTTTTAGGTGTTAAAATAAAATTCTCTTCTCTTAACCTTTTCCAAAGCTCCTTAGAAACAACCTCGCTTTTTGGGTTCCGACTGGCGAGCAATGCGACTTTTTTTCTACCTGTATTCTTCATCTGTATCATCGCTATTTCCAACGCCGTCATTCAACTTTCGATAAGCAGGATCAAAGAGAGCCTGAGCCTCTTGAATGTCGTCGCGGATTTTTCGCATCTCCTCGTCTAATTGATAAGCTATCTTTGCGGTAATTTCCAAACGCTTTTTAATTTCTTCAGGAAAATTCCCTTTATATTTGTAATTGAGTGAATGTTCAATAGTAGCCCAAAAATTCATTGAAAGGGTGCGAATTTGAATTTCTGCCAAAACAGTTTCATTTCCATTTATAGTATCAACAGGATAAGATATCACTACATGGTAAGAACGATAGCCAGAGGCCTTCATATTGTTGATATAATCGCGTTCATGGACAATTTGCATATCTTTCCGTTTACGAAGGATAGCCAACACTTCCTCGATGTCATCAACAAATTGTACCATAATACGGACGCCTGCAATATCTTGCATATCTTGAGCCAAATGTTCCAACTTAATGTGCCTAAGCGCCATTTTCTCTTGAATAGACTCAATCGGCTTAACTCGACCAGTAACAAATTCAATTGGAGAATGACGATTGGCTTTGCGGTATTGTTTCCGAATACCCCTTAATTTAATCTTTAATTCTCCCACTGTCTGAATATAGGGATCTAAAAATTCTTCCCAATTAAATTCCATAAGGTCCCCTTTCTTGTAAAAACTATTAAAATGTATTAGAATAACACAAAGACGAATATATTATAACATATGAAAGGGTTTTCTGTATGAAAAACCATCTCGAAATTGAGTATAAAACCTTGTTAACAAAATCAGAATATAATCGGCTCCTCTCTGAATTTTCTGATGTTACCCCCATCTATCAAACTAACTACTACATTGATACTCCGAATCTTGACATGAAAAACCACCGCTTTTCGCTTCGCATTCGTACGTTTGCGGATATAGCAGAGCTAACATTGAAAATTCCTCAAGAAATCGGAAATCATGAATACAATCAATTGTTAGATATTAAAACTGCACAGGGCTATATTGACCATTTTGAACTTCCATCCGGTCCAATCTCTGATATTATTTCTAAAACATCAATTCCATTAAATCAACTAGCAGTTTGGGGACATTTAAAGACCAAGCGATTGGAAAAAGAAACCTCAATCGGATTGATGGCCCTTGATGAGAATGACTATTTGGGGCAAACGGATTATGAACTAGAAGTTGAAGTATCAGACGCTGAAGAAGGGAAAATACTATTCGATGAATTCCTAAAGAAAAAATCTATCCAATTCAAATACGCTAGTAGCAAAGTAGCTCGAACTGCAGCTCAGATAAAATCAGCTCAATAAAGCTGATTTTTTTGACTTTACTACTGAAAAAAATAGGATTTTTTGATAAAATAGAGTTATGTGTTGTTAAATTACTCTTATGATTTTTCATAAAAAAGCATTAAAAAAGGAGTTTCTCAAATGGTTCAACCAACTGGTGATCATAAAATTAAACTATTCTCGCTAAACAGTAACCGTGATATCGCTGAAAAAATAGCAGCTGCTGCTGGACTGCCTCTAGGAAAACTTTCTTCTCGCCAATTCTCAGATGGAGAAATTCAAATAAATATTGAAGAGAGCGTTCGTGGCATTGACGTTTATATTATTCAATCAACTAGTTTTCCAGTCAACAACCACCTTTTGGAATTGCTTATCATGATTGATGCATGTAAACGTGCAAGTGCAAACTCAGTAACTGCTGTCATTCCATATTTCGGCTATGCTCGTCAAGACCGCACTGCTGCACCACGTGAACCAATTACAGCAAAACTAGTTGCAAATATGCTTGTTAAAGCAGGTATCGATCGTGTATTGACTCTTGATTTACACGCTTCTCAAATTCAAGGTTTCTTTGATATTCCAGTAGATAACCTGCTGACTGAACCATTGTTCGCATCATACTACATGCAAAAAGGACTCTGCGGTGAGGATGTCGTCATTGTCAGTCCAAAAAATTCCGGTATCAAGCGTGCTCGTAATATTGCAGAATTTTTGAATGCTCCGATTGCGATTATTGATTATGCTCAAGACGATTCTGACCGTGCAGAAGGCTATATCATCGGTGACGTAGCTGGCAAAAAAGCAATCTTGGTCGATGACATTTTAAATACTGGCCGTACATTCTCACAAGCCTCAAAAATTGTTGAAGATGGCGGAGCTACTGAGATTTACGCTGTTGCCAGCCATGGTCTTTTCGCTGGAACAGCTGCGCAATTGTTGGATGAAACATCTATAAAAGAAATTTTAGTGACTGACTCAGTTGCAAGTAAAGAACAACATCCAAAAAACATCGCATTCCTAACTGCAAGTGACTTAATCGCTGATGCTATTCACCGCATTCAAGAACATCGTCCACTCAGCCCGCTCTTTAAATTTACAAATCCAGAAAAAGAAAACTAGGAGTACAGTCTTTGATATATTTAGATAATGCTGCTACTACTGCTCTATCTCAGGCAGCCATATCAAGCATGTTTGAAGTTACTCAACGTCACTATGGAAATCCTTCCAGCATCCACGGATTTGGCCGAGATGCTAACAAAGTACTCAGAAAAGCACGAGCAGACATTGCCAGAGTACTTTCTGTAAGTCCTGATACAATCATTTTCACATCTGGCGGATCTGAAGCAGATAATCTTGCTATTCAAGGTTACGCTTTAGCAAATATGCATCGTGGAAAACACCTTATTACAACAGCCATTGAACACCATGCTGTGTTGCATACCATGGAATACTTAGAGCAACGTTTCGGCTTTGAAATTACATATATAAAGCCAGAAAATCAAGAAATCACAGCTCAACAGATTAAAGAAGCCCTACGACCTGATACAATTCTTGTTAGTGTCATGTATGCCAATAACGAGACTGGGCAACTGCTACCTATAAGGGAAATCGGTTCTCTCTTGTCTCAACATCAAGCTGTATTCCATGTCGATGCTGTTCAAGTAGTTGGGAAAATTCCAATCAAACCACAAGAACTTGGTATTGATTTTCTGTCCGCTTCTGCCCATAAATTCCATGGACCGAAAGGGATTGGTTTTCTCTACTCTTCAATTCACAAATTCGATTCACTGATTCACGGTGGGAAGCAAGAAAATCAACACAGAGCAGGAACAGAAAATCTCCCTGCAATTGCAGGGATGGCTGCAGCGCTCGTCCATCAATCAACACAAATGATTCAAAATATTGAGTATATCCATGATCTGAAATCCTATACACTCAAAAATTTAAGTGAATTTGATTTTTACGTTAATCAAGCCGGTGCTCACTTACCTCATGTACTGAATATTGGCTTTCCAGGACGACTCAACGAACAATTGCTAATGCGATTAGATTTGGCAGGAATCGCTATTTCCACTGGATCTGCTTGCACAGCAGGTGTCGTTGAAAATAGTCATGTACTTGAGGCCATGTATGGAAGTGACTCTCCTCGATTAAAAGAATCCGTACGTATTAGTTTTTCAGAATTGAATACCAAAAAAGAAATAGATATCTTACTATCAGCTTTAAAAATAATTATTGGAGGTTAGCATGGCATTCCAACAAACCGTAGCATTGAAAGATTGCGATTATATTTACCATATTAGTCCAATTGTAAAAAAATATACATTACGAGACAATACCTTTGAGGTAACAAAGGCTGGTCACTACCAACTCACTCGCTTATTAGAAGAGGTCCCAAATTCAAACCAAGGATTTTTACTAAAAATCATCATCAATCAAGATCTACAAGGCTTTAAAATAAATATTACTGATCAATCCGGACTTCATTTAGTGAATATTTTTAAAGCAGAAAACAATAAAGTCATTCAAGAAAAATTTTACTTCTTGATGGATAGTTTGGTAGATCGTGATATCTTTACTAAAGAAGGAAAATTATGATTACTATATCTTATAAAGATGCTTTTCAAATTGAGAGACATCAAGAATTTGACAATCTGGAAGCAGCAAGACTCGCATTTGCAGGTTGTCTCACTTTACCTGATTATTACCCAGTAACTCAAATTCTTAGAGATGGAATTCCATTGGATTTTCAAGGAAGAATTGGGGACCTCTATCAGTATTTACAATCCATAGATTAAACAGAAAACTGTTTAATCTTTTTCAGTTCAATATGTTGATTTTTTCACAAACTTGCACTAAAATAGTAGAAGATAATCTATCATTTACAAAAAAAAATATTATTCTACATTTTGTAGAACAACATAAAAATGTTTTTAAGGAGATACATGTGAAAAACGATAAAAATACTGAAATCCCACGCGCCACAGCTAAACGACTATCCATTTACTATCGCGTATTTAAACGATTCTATGCGGAGAAAATCGAAAAAGCAAGTTCAAAAGAGATTGCAGAGGCAATCGGAATCGACTCTGCTACTGTCCGCCGAGATTTCTCATATTTTGGTGAACTTGGACGCCGTGGATTTGGTTATAATGTGAAGGATTTAATGGACTTTTTTGCCGATATTTTAAACGATAACTCGATTACCAATGTTATGTTAATCGGGGTTGGGAATATGGGTCGTGCCCTTCTTCACTACAAGTTTCACGAAAGAAATAAAATGAAAATCATCATGGCTTTTGAAGCTGATGATAATCCTGCAGTCGGAACCATAGATGAAAATGTTCCTATCCATGCGATTTCAGAGTTAAAAGATCGCATCAAGGAAGCTAATTCTCAGACTGCCATCTTAACGGTTCCAAGCGTTAAAGCTCAAGAAGTTACTGATGTATTGGTTGAAGCTGGCGTTAAAGGTATTCTTAGCTTTTCACCAATCAACTTGACCGTTCCTAAAGATGTTGTTGTCCAATATGTAGACTTGACCAGTGAACTACAGACACTACTTTATTTCATGCGCAAAGGATAGAAAATGAGTCAACCAATCATTGGTATTTCCGGAAATCATTATAAAACAGGGGATCATACAGAACCCCTGCTTTCTTATACTCAAACTTGCTTAGTGAATGCTATTGAAGATGCTGGTGGCATTCCACTAATTTTACCAGTCACTCGTCCAGAACTTGCTGAGCAGTATATGAAACTAGTTGATAAATTAGTATTGACTGGTGGACAAAATGTTGAGCCTATTCACTATCAGGAAAAATTACTCATAGATAGTAGCAATTATTTTCCTGAGCGAGATCGATTTGAACTAGCACTGATAGAAGCTGCTCACCATCAAGAAAAACCTATATTTGGCATTTGTAGAGGCATGCAGCTCTTTAACGTCGCCCAAGGTGGCAGTCTCCATCAAGAGGTTTTAGGGCATTGGCAGGAAAATACCGGCAATCAACCTAGCCAAGATCTCTATTTCCCAATTGAAAGCCAATTATCACAGATCTATGCTCAGGAGCCAACCGTTAATTCATTCCATCGCCAAGCAATCAACAAATTAGCTTCCTCTTTGGAAATTATCGCCCTATCCCCAGATAAACAAACCATTGAAGCGGTACAGTCTACAAGAGACTCTCATACCTTTTTGGGTGTTCAATGGCATCCTGAATTACTTTACGGCGAACGAGAGACGGAAAATAGGCTATTTGATTACATCGTCAATCAGTTCTAAAACAGCTCACTTTCCTCTCGGAAGGAATAGTAATTTTTATTACCTACAATTAAATGATCTAATAAGACCAGTCCTAGCACATCGCAGGACTGTTTTAAATTTTCTGTAAAAAGTAAGTCATTCTTACTAGGGTGAACCGACCCCGAAGGGTGATTATGGACAATAATCACTGATGTGGCCATGCATTTGATAGCATGATGCAGGATTTCCCGTGGTTCTGCAATACTACGATTCACACTTCCAATAAATATTGTCTCCTGTTTGATGATTTGATTTTGTGTATTGAGATAGAGCGCAACCAGATGCTCTTGTTTTTTATCTCCAATTTCTTGAATCATCTTGCGACCCAATTTTTCACTACCTAGTACTTGTTCATTTAGCAACAAGTGGGATTGATTGATCCGTTTTCCGAGCTCAATCATGGCTTTAATCTCTATTGCTTTTACACGACCAATACCTGTTAAAGTCTGCAATTCTTCGATAGATAAATCTCTTAAATTTGCTAAATTCTCCAATTGATTCAATAATTTATTGGATAAAATGGTGACAGGTTCGTTTTTCGTACCCGTTCGAATAAAAATAGCTAATAACTCTTGATTACTTAGGCGTTCTGGCCCAACTTCGACTAAACGCTCACGTGGTAAAAGCGATTCTTCTTTAAAATCAATTTGATACATAATTTCCTCCTCATACATCTATTCGTAAAACAAGGAAAAAGAAAGTTGAAAGATATAGAGAATACGTGCTCTATTCATTCAACTTTCTAAATTAATTCGAAGGTTACATAAAAATGATTTAAAAGCTGGCAATCGTCTTGTCTTATTGACCATAATCATACTGATTGTATCCGTGAGAGAAAGCTTTTTTTATATCCTCTGATGCATCAGCATATGGAATAGAAATTTCAAGAATACCTTTTACAATAATCCTTTGTGTTGAATAGTAGTCCGTACAAGTAACCAAAGTCACTTCTGTGCGTCCTTCGACATCGTCAATAACATAGACGCTTTCTGGACTTACAACTTCAACACTATCAATCACATAGGTATAGATTGTATTTTTATCAGTTAGGTAAATCTTCATTCCTTTTTCAGCTCGATCCAATGGAGAGAAAAGGACATTCGCAGACCCGGCAACACCGAAGATATGGTGACTGGCTAGGGCATAGTTTCCTATTCCCATTTCTTGAGTCTCTTTCATCGTTCCAGCTCCATACATTAGCGACGTATTCCCTACACCCTTGAAAATTGGCAAATTAATTCCCAATTCAGGCACAGTAATTCCACCAATAACTGGCAGTCTCTCTGCTTCCCATTGCGCCTTCAGAATAGCCTCCGTCGAAACGGCTTCAACTTGTTTAAAATCAAAAGTTGAGTCCGCTTGTTTATTCTTTTCAATATCTTCAGAACTGATATTTGTAATCTGATACTTATTAGTATTCCAACCAATAATAAAATTTCTAATCGAAGTATTGAAAATAAGGGCTAGTGAAATCAAAAAGAGTATCAAGGCAAGTAAATTCATCCATGTTCTGTTCTTGCCCTTCTTTTTCGGTGAACGTTTTGACATTTCCTACTCCTCTTGATCTTTCTGATCTGCTGCATCAACTAAGGCAAAGGTCATAATTTTTGCTTCTTCATCTAGTCGCATGACTTTAACACCCATTGTTGAACGACCGGTCTGTGAGATATTAGCAATACTTGTACGGATGATAACTCCTGTATCCGTAATAACCATAATATCTTCATTGCCCTGTACAGTTGTTAAACCAGCAAGAGGGCCATTTTTATCAGCAACTTTCAGAGTGATGATACCTTTACCACCACGGCCTTTCGTTGGATATTCAGAGGCTGGTGTACGTTTTCCATAACCTTTTTCTGAAAGGACTAACACTTCCTGATCATCAGATACAATGGTCGCACCGACTAAATGATCTCCTTCACGGAGTTTTATTCCACGTACGCCTGTTGCGGTACGGCCCATATTTCGAACATCTGTTTCTGCAAATCGAACAGAATAGCCAAATTTTGTCCCCATAATAACATCAGCTTGACCATCAGTAAGGAAAACATTGATTAGTTCATCATCATCTTTCAAATTCAAAGCCTTGAGACCGTTTTGTCGAATATTGGAGAATTCATTTACATTTGTACGTTTAACAATCCCTTGACGCGTCGCAAAGAAAAGATAGTGATCAGCGACTTGATCCTTTGTCACATTGATAATGGTCTGAATAGACTCATTTTCTTCCAGTTTCAATAAGTTGACAACTGGGAGCCCCTTAGCGGTTCGACCATATTCAGGAATCTCATAGCCCTTGAGACGATATACACGCCCCTTATTGGTGAAGAAAAGCAGGTGATCATGGGTACTGGTTGATACTAGTTCGCGAACGAAGTCATCATCTTTCACACCTGTACCTTGGACTCCACGACCGCCACGTTTTTGAGCTTGGAATTCATCTTGTGCCAACCGTTTGATATAGCCTTGATTGGATAAGGTAATCAATACATCTGCTTCCTCAATAAGATCCTCATCTTCCAAGGAAAGGACTTCACCAACCATCAATTCAGTACGACGTGGGTCAGCATGTTTGCGTTTTACTTCTTCTAGTTCTTCTTTGATGATCAAGACAACACGTTCAGGTTTTGCCAAAATATCTATCAAATCAGCTATCAAAGAAACCAATTCGTCATACTCTGACTGGATTTTATCACGTTCCAATCCGGTCAAACGACGAAGACGCATATCCAAGATAGCCTGACTTTGTCGTTCGGACAAGTCAAAACGTTCCATTAATTCAGCTTGAGCAAGTGCATCCGTTTCTGAATTACGAATGATACGTATGACTTCATCAATATGGTCCAGAGCAATCAGCAAGCCTTCTAAAATATGAGCGCGTGCTTCTGCTTTTTCCTTATCAAATTGAGTGCGACGTGTAACAACTTCTTTTTGGTGTTCAATATAAGACTCTAAAATTTGACGTACAGAAAGAATCTTCGGTACCCCATTTTGAATAGCCAACATATTGAAACTAAAGTTGGTTTGCATTTGTGTTTGTTTAAAGAGATTGTTCAAAATAACATTAGCTGAGGCATCTCGACGCACTTCAATTACAAAGCGAACCCCTTCACGGTTAGATTCGTCTCGAACAGCTGTAATGCCTTCAATACGTTTTTCTTGAACCAATTTAACAATATGCTCTTGAACCTTGGACTTATTGACCATATATGGGAATTCAGTAACAACGATACGTTCACGTCCGTTTCCATATTCTTCAATTTCAGTACGAGAACGAAGAACAATTGAGCCTTTACCAGTTTCATAAGCACGGTGAATTCCAGATTTACCCATGACCATAGCTCCTGTTGGAAAGTCTGGCCCAGGTAGGACTTCCATAATTTCACGCGTCGTTACATCAGGATTGTCCATCACGAGCTTAACAGCATCAATGGTTTCACCCAAGTTGTGCGGTGGAATGTTTGTTGCCATACCAACCGCAATACCAGTAGTCCCGTTCACCAATAGATTAGGGAAACGTGCTGGAAGTACTTCTGGCTCACGCTCGCTCGAGTCATAGTTATCAGCAAAATCAACCGTGTTTTTATTGATATCACGCAACATTTCAAGAGCAATCTTGCTCATGCGCGCCTCAGTATACCGCTGGGCAGCGGCACCATCACCGTCCATGGAACCAAAGTTACCATGACCGTCAACCAGCATGTGACGATAGCTCCACCATTGAGCCATACGGACCATTGCCTCATAAATAGCACTATCACCATGAGGGTGGTATTTACCCATTACATCACCAGTGATACGTGCAGATTTTTTATGTGGCTTATCTGGAGTAATACCAAGTTCGTTCATTCCATAAAGAATGCGTCGGTGTACGGGCTTAAGACCATCACGTACATCAGGAAGAGCGCGTGCAACGATTACACTCATGGCATAATCGATGAAAGAGTTCTTCATCTCATTAGTCAAATTTACCGTAACTAAATTTTTGTCTTGCATTAATATGCCTCATTTCAACTGTCGTTAATACTACTATTATACCATATTTTTCAAACGTTTTCTTCTTTTGAAATCACTATGTAAACATTTTCAAACGATCTTTCTTTAGTGACAAAGGTCTGAAAAAATGCTAGAATGGTTAGTGGTTGGGATAGCTATCCCTAAATAAAACTAAGGAGATGTTTAGATAATGACTGCAACTAAACAACACAAAAAAGTGATCCTTGTCGGTGATGGTGCCGTAGGTTCTGCTTATGCATATGCCCTTGTAAACCAAGGTATCGGTCAAGAATTGGGTATCGTAGATATCAATAAAGACCGTACACAAGGTGACGCAGAGGATTTGAGCCACGCTTTGGCCTTCACTTCACCTAAGAAAATTTATTCAGCAGATTATTCTGATGCTCATGATGCAGATCTTGTTGTATTGACAGCTGGTTTGCCACAAAAACCAGGTGAAACTCGTCTTGAATTGGTTGAGAAAAACCTTCGTATCAACCAACAAATCGTATCTGAAATTGTTAAATCTGGCTTCAATGGTATTTTCCTTGTTGCTGCTAACCCAGTTGACGTTCTTACTTACTCAACTTGGAAATTCTCTGGTTTCCCTAAAGAACGTGTCATCGGTTCTGGTACTTCTCTTGACTCAGCTCGTTTCCGTCAAGCATTGGCTGAAAAAATCGGTATTGACGCTCGTTCAGTTCACGCTTACATCATGGGTGAACACGGTGACTCTGAATTTGCTGTTTGGTCACATGCAAACGTTGCTGGTGTGAAATTGTATGACTGGTTGCAAGATAACCGCGATATTGATGAGCAAGGTCTTGTAGACTTGTTCGTATCTGTACGTGATGCAGCTTACTCAATCATCAATAAAAAAGGTGCTACATATTATGGTATCGGTGCTGCACTTGCACGTATCACAAAAGCTATCTTTGACGATGAAAATGCAGTACTTCCATTGTCAGTTTACCAATCTGGTCAATACGAAGGCGTTGAAGATGTCTTCATCGGTCAACCAGCTATCATCGGTGCACATGGTATCGTTCGTCCAGTTAACATTCCATTGAGCGAAGCTGAATTGCAAAAAATGCAAGCATCTGCTAGCCAATTGAAAGACATCATTAACGATGCTTTCGCTAACCCAGAAATCGCTGCTGGTGTTAAAAACTAATTCTATTATTAAATAGCAAAGAAGGTGAGTCACTTAGGCCACCTTTTTTATATCCATTTGAATTAGCTTTGATATATCGTCATTTTCGGCTTGCCGTACTCTACGAAAGTGATTTGTTGCGTAATCTTAATTCAATCCTAGAACAGCCAGACTCTAGGCTGTTCTAATAACCTGCACCTCAGTTCCCTGTCTGAAAGCTAATTCATTCGACTATGGTTTCTTCGATCATATCTCAACATTGCAATTCCATCGGTTACAGTTGATTCAACTAAGGTTAATTTTTGTTCCTCTGGCAATTGTTGGAATAAGGGAATTCCATCTCCTAAAATGGTAGGGATTATGCCGATGATAAAATGATCAATGACCCCAGCTTTCAAGCATTCTTGAACAAGGGAGCCCCCACCAAACAACCAGATATCTCCCCCTTCATCATGTCGTAAGCACTCAATTTCGGTAAGAATGTCTTTGACAAAACGAACATTTTCATAGTCTGATTTGTCAGCATGGCTAGCCACGAGAAATTGCTTCTCTTGATAGCCCTCAATCATCTCTAAGGGGCAATCATCTAAAGATTTACGACCCATAATAACAGTATCACATGACTGAAAAAAAGAAGGATTATCAAACTGCAAGGGGGTATCATATTTATTTGTACCATGTCCTTCAATCCAATCATAACTTCCATCTTTTCTAGCAATAAAACCATCTAGACTCATTGCAATATTTAATACTAATCTTCTCATATGTTTCCCTCAATTCAACGTTTTATCGAAAAATTATTATACCACAAGTAGCTAGGAAAAGAAGAAAAAGTATCATCAAGAATATAGTCGAATGAATTAGCTTTCAGACAAGGAACTGAGCCGCAGGCTGTACTAGAGTACGGCAAGGCGAAAGTGACGAAGTATCAAAGCTAATTCAAATGACTATAAAACCAATCAAGTCAGAAATGTTCACCTCAGCTCAGCTATTTTACATAAGGAAAAAAACAAAGAAAAAACGCATAAAATTATGTTCCAAAAACACTGATTTTATGCGTTTTATTGTTAGATTATCTCAATTCTCAAGCTCAAAATTGAGAGTGTACCTACCTTATTTAGATTTAATGTAGTTAACACCGTCTGCTTTTGGCGCTACTGATTGTCCAAAGAAGGCAGAAAGTGCAATAACTGTAATCAAGTATGGAGCGATTTGGAGATATACTGATGGAATATCTTTCAAACCAGGCAATTGACTACCAATAACCGCAAGACTTTGTGATAGTCCGAAGAATAGACTAGCAAGCATTGCACCAATTGGGTTCCATTTACCGAAGATAACTGCCGCCAAGGCAATGAATCCAGAACCAATAATCGTAGTCGCCGAGAAGTTGATATTAACAGATTGGGCACTTACAGCACCACCAACACCGCCTAAGAAACCTGCCATCAGTACACCTGCATAACGCATTGCGTATACATTGATACCAAGGGTATCAGCTGCTTGAGGGTGTTCACCAACAGAGCGAAGTCGCAAACCAAATTTTGTTTTATACAAAACAAACCAAGAAGCAAATGCAGTCAGTATAGCGACATAACCCATCAAACTTGTGTTTTTAAAGAATAAATCACCAATAACAGGAATATCTGCCAATACTGGGAAAGAGAACTTACCAAAAGACTCACGAATACTATCAGTTTGTCCTTTATTATAGAAAACCTTAACAAGGAAAACACCGAGTGCAGGTGCTAGTAAGTTCAATACGGTACCAGAAACTACGTGATCCGCTCTAAAGTTAATAGTGGCTATCGCATGGATAGTGGCAAAGACAACACCCGCCAAACCACCAACAATGACCGCTAAAAATGGTGTAGCTTTACCAAAAGTTTCAGCAAATTCAATGTTGAAGACAACACCAGCAAAGGCACCAATAACCATGATTCCTTCCAAACCAACGTTTACGATACCACTTCGCTCAGAGAATACTCCTCCAAGACTTGTGAAAATCAAAGGTGCTGAATAAATGAGCATTTGCGAAATGAGTAGGGTTAAAATAGATAAGTTCATCTTACTTAGCTCCTTTCGCTACTTTTTTTGAATTCAACAATAGTTCAAAGATATACTTCACACCAATGAAGAAAATAATGGACGCTGTAACAACGTTTATCAATTCTGGTGGAATTTGTGCACGAACCATACCAGGTGCACCTACAGAAAGTGTACCAAATAAGAAGGCTGCAAAAGGAATTCCCAGTGGTGAGTTCGAAGCCAGTAGGGCAACTGACATACCATTGAATCCAATATCTAAATTACCACTTTGAATATAAACGTTCTGGAAAGTTCCTAACCCTTGGATTGCACCACCAAGTCCAGCTAAAGCACCGGAAATAACCATTGATAGAATAATCGTTTGTTTAGCTGACATACCAGCGTAGTTAGATGCAGTTGGGTTGATACCCACTGAACGAATTTCAAAACCAAGCGTTGTCTTTGTCAGTAAGAACCAAATAACTATGACAGCAATAATGGCAAAGAAAATACCAATATTCATCCGTGAGTTGTTCGTTAGAGCTCGCAACCATTCTGTTTGATAAGAGGCGTTAGCAGAAACGTTAATTGTAGAATCTGTATTTTTCATCAAATTTTCTGAAAATACATCACGAATGATATAGTTACATGAATAGAGAATGATGTAGTTCATCATAATCGTAACAATAACTTCACTCGTTCCGAGATAGGCACGAAGGATACCAGGAATTGCGCCAGCAATACCACCTGCTACCATCGCTATCACAACCGTACCCAAAATCAAAACTGGTCGTGGTAAATCAGGATTTAACAATGCAAACCAACCTGCAAAGACCCAGCCGACATAGGCTTGACCAGACAAACCAACGTTGAAGAAACCTGCGCGACTTGCGACTGCGAATCCTAACGCAGTAAAGATTAAAGGAGCCATTGCTCGGAAAATCTCACCGATTGATTTGATGTTCCCAAAAGCAGAGTAGAATAATTCCTCATATCCCCAAATTGGATCATAGCCAAAAATGAACATGATGATTGCCCCAAGCACTAAGCCACTGATTGCCGCTAGCAATGGGAATAGTATTGTTTGATATTTCTTAAGCATGTACTTCTCCCTCCTCGATATGACCACCAGCCATCAAGACACCCAATTCTTGTTTGTTTGTCTTAGCAGGATCAACAATACCATGAATGACACCATCGTGGATGACAGCAATACGGTCTGATACATCCAAAATTTCATCCAATTCGAAGCTGACAACCAATACTGCTTTCCCCTTATCCCGTTCAGCAATAAGACGTTTACGAATATATTCAATGGCGCCAACATCCAAACCACGTGTTGGTTGACTGACAATCAATAAATCAGGATTGCGATCGATTTCCCTTGCAATGATCGCTTTTTGTTGGTTACCACCTGAAAGAGCTTTTGCTGGAACTAATTCACTTGCACCACGCACATCAAATTCTTGCATCAATTGACGGGCCTTTTCATTAATCGCTGTGTAATTCAAAATACCATTTTTAGAATTTGGTTCTTTATAGTAAGTTTGTAGAGCAATATTTTCAGCAACGGTCAACGGAAGCACTAAACCATCACGGTGACGATCTTCAGGAACGTGACTCACCTGCATCTCAGTAATCTTACGTGGTGATTTACCAACCACTTCCTCACCTTTAATCGTGATAGAACCAGATTTCACTTTGCGAAGTCCAGTAATTGCTTGAATCAATTCACTTTGTCCATTGCCATCAATACCTGCAATACCCACTATTTCCCCTGCACGTACGTCAAGAGATAGACCTTTCACTGCTGGGATACCGCGGTTTTCATTGACTACCAAATCTTTAATAGAAAGAACAACTTCTTTTGGATGGGATTCAATTTTCTCTGTTTTGAAAGAAACAGAACGCCCAACCATCCATTCAGCCAAATCTTGGTTAGTTGCTCCTTCAACTGCCACAGTTTGAATCGATTTACCACGTCGAATAACCGTTACACTATCTGCAACAGCACGAATTTCATCCAATTTATGCGTAATCAAAATAATTGATTTGCCTTCTGAGACTAAGGTCTTCATAATCTTCAATAGCTCTGCAATCTCTGCCGGAGTAAGTACAGCAGTTGGTTCATCAAAGATTAGTAAGTCTGCACCACGATACAGTGTTTTTAAAATTTCCACACGTTGTTGTGCCCCTACAGAAATATCCGCAACTTTTGCAGTCGGATCTACTTCAAGACCGTAGCGAGCAGAGAGTTCTTTAATTTCTGCAATAGCCTTCTTAAGGTCAATAACACCGGCTTTAGTAGTTTCACTACCTAAAATGATATTTTCAGCAACAGTAAAGGCATCCACTAACATAAAGTGTTGATGGACCATCCCGATACCCAAGTGTGCAGCTTTGGAAGGGGAATCAATTTTCACTTCCTTACCATTAATGACAATCTCACCGCTTGTAGGCTCCAATAAGCCTGCAAGCATATTCATAAGTGTCGATTTACCCGCACCATTTTCACCCAAAAGGGCGTGAATTTCTCCACGTCTGACATTCAAATTAATATGGTCGTTGGCAACAAACTCACCAAATATTTTGGTGATATTACGCATCTCAATGACATAATCCTTAGTCATAATCTAGTTCCTTTCTGATTACAGTTAAACAGATTGAGCCGACTGCCAACCACTAATTCTCATTTAAGAAAGTAGGGTTACTAGCAGGTTCATACCAGCTAACTGTACCATTTTTACCAGTAAAACCTACCAATTATGATAGGCTTTACTGAGAAAAATCTCAGCTTCTAAAAGGGCGACCGAGTGGACGCCCTTTCGGAATTCATCAATATAAAACTTATGGTTTTTCTGGTACTTCTATTTTACCATCAAGAATAGCTTGTTTTGCGTCAGCAACAGCTTTCGCAGCATCATCTGAAAGGTTAGTTTCAGCCAACTCTACACCTTTATCAGCAAGAGTATAACGAACGATTTCACCACCAGGGAATTCACCATTTTCAGCTTTTGTAGCAATATCTTTTACTGCTGCACCAACTTGTTTCAAAGTAGATGCCAATACAAAGTTAGATTCTTTACCATCTTTAGAAGTGTAAGCACCTTCTGCAGATTGGTCACGGTCAACACCGATTACCCAAACTTTATCTGCTTCATTACGAGTTTCGTTTTCAGCTTTAGCAGCGGCAAACACACCATTACCAGTACCACCAGAAGCGTGGAAAATAATATCTGCACCTGCAGCGTATTGAGCAGCAGCGATAGTTTGACCTTTAGCAGCATCACCAAATGAACCAGCGTACTGAATATCAATTTTGATTGACTCATCGACAGATTTAACACCAGCTACAAAACCAGCTTCAAAACGGTCGATAACTTCACCTTTCATACCACCGACAAAACCAACTTGTTTCGTTTTAGTTGATTTAGCAGCCGCAACACCAGCAAGGTAAGAAGCTTCATGGTCAGCGAAACCAACGCTAACTACGTTATCTTCGTCAGCTACAACACTATCAACGATAACATAGTGTGTATCTGGGTTGTTTGGAGCCACTTCTTTAATCGCTGATTCCAACGCAAAACCAATACCAAATACTAGGTTGTAACCACCTGAAACTGCTGAATCAAGGTTAGTAATGTAGTCTGATTCACTTGCTGATTGGAAATAGTCATAACCATTACCTTTAGAAAGACCCGCTGCATCGCCCCACTCTTGAAGACCTTCCCACGCAGATTGGTTAAATGAACGGTCATCAACACCACCGATATCGGTAACAATTGCTGCTTTAATGCTTGAAGCACTATCAGATGATGACGAATCATTCTTTGCAGTACGGCTTCCGCAAGCTGCTAAAGAAAGAGCTGCAACTGAAGCTAGCCCAAGGCCAACAAATTTCTTGTTCATTTCTGAACCCTCCTAAAAAAAAGTTTTGCAACTATTGTGTTGCAGAATGAGATTGCTACAGTCGTTAGACTGCCATATAGACTAAGATAAGTCTGTAAAGGAATATGGAAGTAATTCCCCGACTGTCATCACGACTGTCGATTTATCTTTAGCGACAAGAGTCACTTTTAAATCCTTATCAAAAAATTCCGCCATAACTTGGCGACATGCTCCACAAGGAGATATTGGCTTCTCTGTTTCACCATAAATAATAATTTCAGAGAAGTCACGTACTCCCTCGGAGATTGCTTTAAAAATCGCTGTTCTCTCGGCACAATTCGTCAACCCAAAACTAGCATTTTCTATATTCACACCTGAATATAGTTCCCCAGACTTTGTAACAAGAATAGCACTGACTGGAAAATGTGAATAGGGCACATAGGCATATTTGCTATTGTCTACAACTAGTTCTATTAAATTAGTAGTCTCCATCCGCCTGTGCTCCGTTCATAATTGCTACACCTGACGATGCACCAATTCGAGATGCTCCAGCTTCGATGAAGGCAATAGCATCTTCATAAGAACGTGCACCACCAGAAGCTTTAACGCCCATGTCTGGACCCACAGTTTTTCTCATCAATGCGACGTCAGCAACTGTAGCACCACCAGTTGAAAAACCGGTAGAAGTCTTCACATAATCAGCTCCAGCTTCTTTTGACAATTGACAAGCTCTCACTTTCTCATCATCTGTTAATAAGCAAGCTTCGATGATTACTTTAACAAGTTTATCACCACTAGCATCTACAACTGCTTTAATATCATCCAAAACCAAGGCATCATTTCCAGCTTTTAAAGCACCGACATTGATCACCATATCAATCTCATCAGCACCATTTGCAATAGCATCTTCGGTTTCAAAAGCTTTAACTGCAGAAGTATTTGCTCCCAAAGGGAAGCCAATTACTGTACAAACTTTAACATCACTGTCTTTCAGGCTTTCTGCTGCCAATGAAACCCATGTTGGATTTACACAGACACTAGCAAAATCATATTCTTTTGCTTCAGATAGAATCTTTTCAACCTGTTCTTGTGTTGTTTCTGGTTTTAAGATTGTATGATCAATATATTTATTCAATTTCATGGTTTTCTCCGTACATTAATAAATTATTTCAATAATTTCTTTCGTCTTTACACTTGTTTTATCTATTTTAACATTTTTTTGAAAATTTGTAAGCATATTTTCCGAAATATTTTCATTGCCATAAATTGTCGCAATCTGTTCACCTTCTGTAACAGATTCACCTACTTTTTTATGGAAAATAATTCCCGTTTCGTAATCCAATTGATCCGATTTTACAGCGCGACCTGCACCAAGTTTCATGGCAAATAAGCCAAACTCTAATGCTGGTAGTGCCACGATATAACCGTCTTTCTCTGCATAAACAGGAACTTGGTGTGACACTTCTACAGGTCGGTATAGATCAGATAAATCACCACCCTGTGCAAGCACCATTTCCTCAAACTTCTTCAATGCGAGGCCATTATCAATATGCTGTTTAACTTCTTCAACACTCTTTTCAACATTCGCAAGACCTAACATGATATGTGCTAATTCGCAAATGAAATTGGTTACATCCTCGCGACCTCTCCCTTGCAATATTTCAAGGGCTTCTAAAATTTCTAATCGATTACCAATTGAAGTCCCTACTGGTTGTGACATGTCTGTCAAAACTGCGACTGTTTTACGGCCAACAGCATTCCCTAAATCAACCATGGTTTGTGCAAGAACACGCGCATCCTCCACAGTCTTCATGAAAGCCCCCTCACCAACAGTGACATCTAGAAGAATCGCATCTGCACCTGCTGCAATTTTTTTAGACATGACAGAACTTGCAATTAAAGGAATAATATCAACTGTGGCAGTGACATCTCGAAGGGCGTAGAGTAATTTGTCTGCTTTCACCAGATTGTCAGATTGGCCAATTACTGCAACACCAGTTTCTTGGACTTGTTTAATAAAATCTTCTTGACTAACTTCAATTTGAAAACCATTAATCGATTCTAACTTGTCTAGTGTACCACCAGTATGGCCTAAACCACGACCGCTCATTTTTGCTACAGGAACACCAAAACTTGCAACCAGAGGGGCAAGAATCAGGGTGACCTTGTCACCAACACCACCAGTAGAATGTTTATCCACTTTTATACCTGGAATGGCCGATAAATCAATCTGTTCACCCGTTGCAACCATAGACATGGTTAAATCTGAAATTTCACGCGTTGACATGCCCTTAAAGTAAATAGCCATCGCAAGAGCAGACATCTGATAATCTGGAACAGTTCCAGCTACGTAACCGTCAATCAACCATTTGATCTCATCTGACGATAATTCTAAACCATCTCTTTTTTTTTGAATTAAGTCAACTGCTCTCATTTGTTCACACTTTCGAGGATATAATATCCTTTATCCTTCCTGATAATTTCACAGTTTCCAAAAACCTCTTCCATCTTAGCCTTTGCACTTGGTGCACCTTGTTTTTTCTGAATTACAATAGTAAGCGTGCCATTTTCGGATAGATGATTCTTAGCTCCTGAAATCACTTGGTGAACAACCGCCTTACCAGCGCGAATTGGAGGGTTTGAAACAATATAATCAAATTGTTTTGTCACATTTTCATAGATATCGGATTGGAAAATGTCGACAGCAACATTGTTTAGTGTAGCATTTTTTTCAGCCAATGCCAAGGCTCTGTTATTGATATCTATCATTGTAGTGTCAACATGATAGACCTTTGCAAGTGTTAAGCCAATCGTACCATAGCCACAACCTACGTCAAGCAAAGACTTTCCTTCTTCTAAATGAAGAGACTTTAAAAGCACCTGACTTCCATAATCTATCATTTTCTTACTAAATACCCCTGCGTCTGTTTGGAATGTCATTGGGGTATCCAGTAAAAGAACACGAAGTTCATGAATATCATGTGCTGTACTTGGATTTTTCTCGTAATACATATTTGACATGTCTTAATTATAACATTTCCAAAAAGCGTTTACAAGATGTTTTACTTAAAATCTAATTCGTGCTACAATAGGCCCATGAAAAATGAATTTATAAATTTTGAACGCATTAGCAGAGAAACCTGGCAACAACTTCACCGCCATACGACAGCTCCACTCACACAAGAAGAACTAAACTCCATAAAGAGTTTCAATGATAATATAAAACTCCAAGAAGTTTCGGACGTCTATTTACCATTGATCAATCTCATTCGCATTTATCGTAAAGCTCGCACGGATTTAACCTTTTCAAAAAGTTTGTTTTTACAAAAGAAAATCAAAGAACAACCCTTTATCATAGGTGTGTCTGGTAGTGTTGCTGTCGGAAAATCTACAACCAGTCGACTTCTGCAAATATTACTTTCCCAAACATTTAGGCATGCAAAAGTTGAGTTGGTTACGACAGATGGATTTCTTTATCCAAATGCAGAGCTTCAAGAAAAAGGTCTTCTTGACAAAAAAGGGTTTCCTGAATCATACAATATGGAGCTGTTACTGAATTTTGTGGATACTATAAAAAATGGTGAATCTTTTAGCATTCCAACTTATTCACACGAAATTTACGATATCGTTCCAGATTCTTATCAAACCATCGAAGCACCTGATTTCCTCATCGTGGAAGGCATCAACGTATTCCAAAATCCTCAAAACCAACGATTGTATGTGAGCGACTATTTTGATGTTTCGATTTATGTAGATGCTGACGTGGATAATATTGAAACCTGGTACTTGGAACGATTCCAAAAATTGCTGAAACTAGCTGAAAAAGATCCCACAAACTATTACCATCGGTTCACACATTTACCATTTGCAGAAGTCATTGAAATGGCTCAAAGTATCTGGAAAAATATTAACTTGGCCAACCTAGAAAAGTATATTGAACCGACACGAAACCGAGCAGATATTATCCTACACAAAGGATTGAATCACGAAATCGATGAAATTTACTTAAAAAAATAAATTTCACTTGTCAAATGCAGTCTTTTCATATATAATGGTATAGTTAGTACAAGAAAGGGTGGAGGTGAAACCATTGGCAAACATTAAGTCAGCTATCAAACGCGCTGAATTGAACGTTAAACAAAACGAAAAAAACTCAGCACAAAAATCAGCTATGCGTACTGCAATTAAAGCATTTGAAGCTAACCCATCTGAAGAGCTTTTCCGCTTTGCTAGCTCAGCAATCGATAAAGCAGAAACTAAAGGTTTGATTCACAAAAACAAAGCAAGCCGCGACAAAGCACGTCTTGCATCAAAACTTGCATAATAAAAAAGAAGTCTATCAAGGACTTCTTTTTTTCTAGTCTACTACCAATTCAAATGTTAAGGTCTGTTCATTGTACAGATATTGGTAAGTTTCAATCCAGCCCAGTACTTCAAATAGTCGATTCGTACCCGAAGCTGCATATTCCACCATTTGATTCAAGGCTGCTTGATTAGAAAATTGACACGCAATCCGGCGCTGACCTGCCTGATAAAGATTAGAAACAGTTTGAACGACTAATTCCTCATCAAAATTCTCAAAATAAGTGCCTTGCTGAACGTAATAATTTAAGGCATTGTCAGTACAAGAAGGATAGGCAAGTGGTCTCTCCGTATATGGATATTCTGTTCCCCAATAACTCAGTAAGTCCACATCAGCAACTCTATTTCTATACAAGATGGAATCTGGAACACATAGATAGTCATAGCTAATAGTAGATTGCGCTTGACTCCCCATAGCTTCTTCAAAGACTGGATCACCCCAGGTTGAATCTACACCATAGTATTGCTGATCAATCTTCACTAAATTCCAAGCGTGTTCAATGGTTTCACCATTTGTTCCAGTCACATTACCAGATACATAGACAGCTTCTATCCCAGCCAATTTACATAAATATTGAAAGGTTCGGCTATACCCTGCACATACCGAGCTATTAGCTAGCAAAACTGATTTTATGGATTGATTGTCCCAACTAATCTGACTATCACTCAAAGCTGCAAGATTATAATCCGTATGCTGAATAATGTATTCATAGAAGAATTTCACAGTATCGTATACGTGATCCTTTGGAGCTTGACTAACGATGGATTGTGCCAAAGTTGCTATTTTTTCACTTTCTTCTTCAACCTGCAGCGGATAGTCAGGCTCAGAAAGGTCCTGATAATCAATGCCATCCCTCATTGCGTCAGTCATCCAGTAATACTCAGGGAAATCATTTGCTACAGAGAAAAATGCACGCGTATAGGTCTCATCGTCTACTCTGTCAATTGTAATCTGCTGTTTGAAGGTACGCAAACCATTAGCTAATTGGAGGTAGACACGGCGTTCCTCATCAGTGTCTAATTGTTGATAATAAAAATAATCAGCAACTTCCTCCCTCATCTGTTGCAATTCATTTTCAAGGACTTTAGCTTCTTGTGATGCTTCTCCGCTGATTACCTTGCTAAAATCCTCTATTTGAGGAAAGTATGAACAGCCTGTCAACTGGGTGCAAGCCAATATGATTAATATAATTAAGTAACTCTTCTTTTTCACGACCTACTCCTCTCCTCCATCCTAGTATATCATACTTTTGAACCGACAAAAAAATGATAGGCCACATTCCTATCATTTTTCTTATTTTATCTCGGTAATCTTACCTCAAAAATAGTTCCTTTAGGCTGATTATCCCGCACAGTGATTGTGCCTTTCAAACTATTGGAAATTTGTAAGGCTAAGGATAAACCGAGACCAAACCCACCCTTGCTCCGAGTACGGGCCTTGTCTACACGATAAAATCGATCGAAAATTTTCTTTTTATCACTATCACTGATACCCAATCCATTGTCTGCTACCGTAAAGTAAACTAACTTATCTTTGATATTGGCTGTCACTTGTATAGCGCCATCTTCTTCGGTATACTTCATTGCATTATCAAATAGGATGGTTAGAAGCTGTTTTACCAACACCTTATCCGTCCGAATTGGTTGATCAATCAAATTATTAACCGTGACTGTTTTACCATTTTCATCTGCAATCATCATGTAATTCTCAAAGATTTCATCAAAATAGCTAGGTGGGACTTCAACTATATCTAATTTGAAACCATCATCTCGACGAGCTAAATTCAGTAAATTCGTAGTTAACATACGCATATTACGAACTTCCTCTAGGCTTGATCCTATACTCTCACTACTTTCCAAAATGGTTGCATTTGGATGTCTAAAAAGACCTTCCAAACGATTCTGTAACACAGCTAAAGGCGTTCTCAATTCATGACTAGCATTCTCAACGAAATCCTTTTGTTTTTGATAGCTAATTAAGATAGGTCGCATACTCAAATTTGACAGATAAATACTAGCCAAGATGGAAATAAGCCAAGCAGATACCATGACAATAGCTACAGCAGTTTCATACGTCTCAATGGATGATTTTATCTGACTCACATTCACGAAAATTGTCGCGTATTTAATATCATAGGAAGAATAATAGCCAAGGTCATCTGGCGCCAATTCAATAGTAACATAACGATAATCTTCTGAACCCCCGAATGTAGAATCAACCGTTGCTTCCTTTATTTCGCCTAAATTTTTCTTGTCTAAGGATAAATCAGAAAGTCCTGTAAAGTTATCTGGATTAACGACTACACCATCATTTGAATAGAGTAATACATGTGTATTGTAACCAAGTTTCAACTGATCGTCTTTCTGATTTTTAGGGGAGTTTGGTGTATCTGAATTAGATTCTGCAGAATCACTTTCATCAGCAATATTTCCATCTTGAATAATGAATTCTGAATTTGGTTCATAGGTCCGTGCAATGGCAAAACCAACCACCAAAGCAGGGGCATCTTTGATACGAGCCAGTGTTGAATCAGAAGTCTGATACATAGTTGAGCGCATTAACTGGAAGATAATGGCGGTCATTAATCCGAAAATGAGTGTAAAAACAGCAAAATATCTGATAAAAAATGAAAATTTATCTGTTGAAATGATTTTTTTAAATCGCTTAGACATTTTTCAAAATGTAACCGACACTACGAAGAGTTTGAAGATTTTCTCCAAATGCGGTTCCTTTCAATTTTTTCCTTACTTTCGATACGTAAACTTCAACAACTGAAATGGTTGTATCACTATCAAATCCCCAAATACGATCAAAAATCTGTGTTTTAGGTAAAATCACATTCTGGTTCTGTAAGAAATATACCAACAAATCGAACTCTTTCCCTAACAATTCTACTTCTTGACCATTGACTGTCGTAGTATTTGTAGATAAGTCGACAGTAACATCTCCGTATGTTAGAGTATTTTCATTGAACTTCCCTGCTCGTTTTAACAAGGCTTGAATACGCATTTTGAGTTCTTCTAAATAGAATGGTTTTGTGAGATAGTCATCTGCACCCAATTCAAACCCATGTCCTTTATCCTCTAGGCCTTCCTTGGCTGTCGTAATCAGAACAGGAGTTGAGACCCCTTTTTCACGCAATTCTTTTAATACTTGAAAACCATCTTTCTCAGGTAACATTAAATCTAAAAGAATTAAATCATAAACCCCTGTTTCCGCTTCGTAAATACCTTCTTCACCATCAAAAACTTGCATAACGTCTGCAAAATCATCTAAAAAATCAAAGACTGAATTAGAAAGGCTTAAATCGTCTTCTACCAACAGTATCTTAATCATATACTACTCCTTTACTCTATCTAAGACCATTTATTACATGGAAATTATCAACATCATTATAACACGGAATTTTAAAAACCAAAATAATTTATGATTCTACTCGCTTGAGCTTTCCTCGTTTTCTATTTGTGCTTTTATTTCTTCATTCCGTTTCTTCAACTCATTCACTTCATCCGATGAGCTAGAATTTTCACTTGTAGTTGAATCCGATTGTGATGCCCCGATCGTTGCATCTGGTGGAGTCATACCTTGACAACCTCGACCGCCACCTTGCCCAGGTTCATTGGGCATTTGTGATTTATCAAAACCTTCAGGAGATTGATTTTGTACAGTAGTTGATTGACTTTGGGTAGAAGTAGAATTGGATAATTTGCCTACCCCCATTCCTCCAGCAAAGCCAAGGGTTGCTGCAGTAATCCCCACGGTCGCTAGTAAAATAAGTGGTTGCTCTTTTAATTTGCTTAAGAATGACATACATTACCTTACATTTTGATTTCTTGGTAACATTCCTCACACTTCCGCTTTTCCTATGATATTCTTACCATACAGTCATTATAAGTCCCTTTGCTTAAGGTTTGCTAAAATAGAGCGTAAAAAAGAGATTTTCCTATGAAAACCTCTATCTTTTGAAATTTTTTATTACATTTACATGACAAACTTTGTCAAAGTGTAAAACAATTGAAATGATTTTGAAACAAAACAAAACAAAAGTCGTACTTTAACTAATAACCGCCTTACTTCTTAGTTTCAATAGCTATATATTGAATAAGATCTTTCAGTTTGAGTTCTAATTTGGCTTGCTTTAATGCCATACGGTACTGATTAACTATTAGTAAAAAAATAATAGCTAAAAACACGAAATTAGCAGGAGATTCGACCCCAATCCAATCCGATAATTGGCCAATGGCTTGGGGTACAAGTGCAAAAATAACTAGAATACCTGAAAAAAAGAACCAAAAGATACTATCTTCTATTTGAATATTGGATTTTCGAATATTCAATAGAATAACTGCCGAAGTCAAAACGGCTGTCACAATAAGTAATAATTGAAATTGAAGAGCCATTATTTCCTCCTAAAATTTTGTATCAACAAAATTGATGTGAACATGTGAATCATATACTTAATTGAACGAGATAAAGTTAAATAGGATTGACCCGCCTGTCTTTCAAGCATTTTTACTTGGACTTCTTTTATCTTATAGCCTTGGCGAATCAGAAAAGAAATGGTATCAGGTTCCGGAGTATAGTTAACATTTAATGCAAAGTCCTTAATCAACTCTTGATTAAACATTCGCATTCCAGATGTTGGATCGGTAATCGTTTGACCTGTTGTTAATTTTATTGACCAACTGATAAGACGATTACCTAACATACGTAAAGAATTATTTTTAGGTTCAGATATGAACCGCGAACCAATGACACAATCTTGACCTTTTTGAATTTCGGCTACTAAGTCCCCAACATATTCTGGAAGGTGTTGACCATCGCCATCAAACTGAACTGCCTGTCTATACCCCATCTTGTAGGCATATTTAAAACCAGTCTGAACGGCACCTGTTAAACCTAGATTCACTGGCAAATCAATAATATTATATCGATTTCGGTGGCAAATTTCGGAAGTCGTATCTTTAGAACCATCGTTCACAACAACGTAATCAAATTCCTGAAAGTTCTTTTCTAGATTTCGCACAACCGCTTCTATTGAACCTTCTTCATTGTAAGCTGGAATAATAATCAGTGTATCTGATTTCTTATTAAACATATTCTCTCCTATCCATTAGACTCTTGACTTTTTTCATAGAAATAAATCAGAATTTTAACAATGAATTCCGGCCAAAATAGTCTATACATTTCCAAATCTTCTTTTGTCCTGACATTATCTCTAATTGTGTTTGATGTTTCAGAATCCTGATGAATACGGTGGCACATCAGTTTATCAGAAACATAACCAAAACTTCCGCGATAATGCGAACTAATATCGTACCATGCATACCAATCTAAATTTGTTCTCATTTTAGTTTCGAACTGAAAACCATTTAGTTTATCCATATCATAGGTCACGGCTGGGCAACAAATAGGATTGCCAAAAGCTAGAATTCTATTTCTCCAAAACATCCATTTTGGAAACAAGGACAGCACATTCAACATTAAAGTTTTAATCTTTAAATTTGTATTCGCTTCTATTTCTCGACCATCACGATACTCAACATAGTCAGAATACACAATTGTATGCTTTAAATCCCGACGGAACTCAGACAAAATTTTCTCAGCATAATTTTCTTTATACAAGTCGTCTTGATGTGCAATCGTAACAAAGCGAGTATTGGCAAATGATAGAGCATTATTCCAATCAATACCAATCCCACCACCTTGCTTCACATGATAAGGAATTGAATATTCCTGACACAAGTGTTCAATGTGCTCACTAGGTGTCGAGGTATAAAGAATAATAGTTGATTTTACTGTTTGATTTCTCAATGAAAGAATACATTCTTCTAAATATGGACTATCACCATAAGCACAAATCACAAAAGTGTGATTATTTTCCATAAATTTCTCTCCATACTACATTATAAATTTAAGTTTCAATAAAACTCAGTATCCACGTTTTACTTTTTGTTTATTTCCATTTTCACTATCTTCCTATTAACAATATGATAAACCAGCAAACTTGACATGAAATAAACCAACATTGTCAAAGTAAAACTAATAGATGCACCTAAAATAGCAAACTTACTAATAAGCACTTTAGTTATTGCACTAGAAAATATGAACGCCAGTATAGTCGAGAATAGTAGATAATATTGCTTGCGATGAATTGTTAGTACATTATCAATCATTACCGAATAAACATTAAATCCAGCACCAACAAGTAAAATAATAAATGATAATAGATATGGTGACAAGTTTACTCCAAAAATAAAACTTAGTATTGGAATTCCTAGTAAATAGCCTCCAACTAAAACTAATAGATGTAAACCTATTAACGCACCAAAAATCTTTTTAACCTGTCTGTTATAAGCACTAATTTGACCGTTATGCAAAAAGATTGATATTTCTGTTAACATTGGTCTTAAAAGCATTAGTAAAAGATTAAGGACAAATGTTGGCATAAATAATATATTGAAATCTCGTTGCAAACCTTCTCCAAGATGTCCTACAGTTATAAAACTATCAATAATAATTTTTGGTAAATTAAAAATGTAATTGATGATAAAACTACTAATAAATAGAGCCAAACATAATTTAAGGATATTCCAACCGCCTTGCCAACTAGAGTTAATTTCGAAACTACTTCTGGAGAAGTTTAATTGATAATATCTAATATCTAAGAAATAGGACAATATTAAGTTGGTAAGAAAAAGTGAAATTGTAGCTACTAAAAGATTACCAGTAACTAACAAAACTAGAATAAACACAACAATAGTAGACAAGCTACGGTAGAATAAAACTTTCCCTGCTAGATCCGAACGCTGTTTTTGTTGAAACTCTCCTTGATAAACATCTGAAATGGCATCACACGCTCGATAAAGAACCATGAAAACGATTATCCAATATTTTTCATTAGTAAAGCCTGTCGCATTCAAATAAAGCATTAAACTAACTAACATTAGTAA